>Ga0193742_1001384_pt1 | contig 14614 bp, 13 predicted proteins | sample L2c1metaG_FD_165511 | JGI IMG/M metagenome (GOLD analysis project Ga0193742, IMG submission 165511) | Soil microbial communities from a riparian zone of the East river system, Colorado, United States - L2c1 | ecosystem: Environmental > Terrestrial > Soil > Riparian zone | place: USA: East River... | reverse complement strand
TACTGCCCAGCACTTCGTACGTGCGATCCTGCAATACACGCAGCAGCTTTACCTGGCTGCTGGCATCCAGATCGCCTATCTCATCTAAAAAAATAGTTCCTTTGTTTGACATTTCAAAGCGACCAATCCTGTCAAACCGGGCATCGGTAAACGCGCCGCGGATATGGCCAAACATCTCACTTTCAAATAATGATGTGGATATACCGCCCAGGTTCACCTTTGTAAACGGCTTGTTGCGCCTTAAACTATTCTGGTGAATGGCCTCGGCTATGAGTTCCTTCCCGGTGCCGCTTTCGCCCATGATCAGGATGGATGCATCGGTTGGGGCAACCCGGCCTATGGTTTCCAGGATGTTAAGCATTTTAGGATCTTCGCCTATGATATGCTGAAAATTGTAGGTTTTATCCAGTTGCTTCCGGGTACGGTGTTCGGTTTTCTTGTCCTGCAGGTCAAGCAAGGTTTTAACAGATTGTATCAGGTACTCATTGCTCCATGGCTTATTGATAAAATCATTGGCACCCATCTTCATCCCTTTTACGGCCAGTTCAATGCTACCCCAGCCGGTTATTAATATGACCGGGATAGCGCTGTTGTGCAGTTTTATTTTTCCGAGCAGATCCATACCCTCTCCCCCAGAAGTATCTATGGAGAAGTTAAGATCAAGAATAATAAGTTCCGGCGTATTTTTCCTGATGATCTTTAAAGCATCGCCAGGGTTTTCTGTGCACAGCACCTCATAACCCTCACCCTTTAGCAACAGCATCAGCGAGGTTCTCACAGCCAGATCGTCATCAATAACCAATATCATAATAGCAGGTTAATATCGTAATTATTCTTCATGTAACGCCACAGCCGGATAAATTGCCGCCGCCTGTCTGCCCGGATAGAGCGAACATAAAAATACCAACAGGTAAATAAACAGAATAGCCAGCAGCATAGCGGTAATATAAATACCTGCCTGTAAATTAAATACGTTAAGCAAGGGGAACTGTACGGCAAAAAACACCCCGATAATTAAGGAGAATGTTGCCAGTATCATGGATTCGGTGATGAGCTGTGAGGAAACCGAGCCGCCCGATGCCCCTACTGCCCTACGTAAGCCAATTTCGGCCCGGCGGCGGTTAATGTTGTACCACAATACCCCAAAAATACCTAACGATACATTGATGATAAGAAAACCAGCTACGATACTGAGTATAGTTATGGGTATTAAAGTACTGCTGTTGATGCTTTCTCTCTTTTTTGAAAAATGCTCGATCTCAACCGATGCATCTTTCATATAGCTGGCTACGGTTTTGTATAGCTTGCTTTCAAAGGCTGCATCGGCGTTAGGTGATACCTTTATTACCAACTGGCCCATATAACGCATTGTGCCCGTATCTAAACGGTTGTAAAGCGCCATGCCCGATGGTAAATAATCGCCCTTATCTTTCATATCCTGTACAACGCCTATTATCTTTATTTTTTTTATGGAAGAATTACTATTATCGCTTATCAGCTGCCCTACAGCCCGGCCATTCCCAAATAAACGCTCTTTGAGCGAAGCATTGATAACCACCGGCCTGTAAGTACTGGCCACGTCCTGCTGATTAAACCACCTGCCCTCCAATAAATTCATGCTGAAAGCATCGCGATAACCATCACCCGTTAAATAATAGTTAATAGGATTTAAGTTTTGGCCTTTGTAACTAAGCCCAGTTGTATTGATATTGCTGGTAAACGGAACGTTGCCGGATGCATAACTGAGTGCCTTTATCTGTGGCATATTTTTCAGCATAGCGGTGAGGGTTGCGTAATATTGCAGCACCGAATCGGTACTGTGAAACTGCTTGGCATTTTGATAATTAATAACCCACACGTTATCATAGGTAAAACCCATTGGCTTTTTGTAATTGCGGTAATAATATACCAGCGAGGTGAACACAGCAAAGATGACCAGGAACGAAATGAACATTTCGGTGATCAATAAAAAGTTCTGCTTCTTTTTATTCCAGATGAGTTTGAATAAATGCTTTATCATAAAAGTTTTGATTAAAGGGTTAAATTATTGCGCCTTTAAGGCTGTTACTACATTAAGCCTTGACATTCGCCAGGCCGGGTAAACGCCAGACAGCAGGCCAAAAAATAAACAGGCCAGCAAACTATATAGTAATACCAGGGGGTTTATAGCCAAATCCAGATCGGGTATAAGCCCGCTGCCGTTAATAGCCTGCAAAATGATTGTGGTGAGTATAACGCCAATAATGCCCCCCAATATGGTGAGTATAATATTTTCGACAATGAACTGATAAACCAACGTTTTTGATGAGGCCCCAAAAGCCTTACGCACACCAATTTCAGAAGATCGTTCCATGATGCGCGTGATATTTACATTAACCAGGTTTACCGTAGGAAGCAACATAAACAGCAAAACAAACAAACTTATAAAAACAAAAAAGCGTACATACCCTGCACTATCGGCATTGCCAAAAAATTGCCGGGTATAGGTTTCAAAATACGTGTCGGCATTGGAATGCAGGGTATCGTACTCCTTATCAGGCACAGGTATCCTGGCCGTCATCTGCTCGTACTCCGCGCGCATCTTCTTTACCAGTTGTTCAGAGGGCGACAACAATACAGCTGAATAGCTTCCCTGAAGGTCTTTACTCCTGTAATCTCCCTTGGCTACCGTATAAGGCAGGTACATACTGGCGTAAAAAAACTCTTCTATTTCGGGCACGTTCTTAATTACGCCGGTTATGCGGTAGCTTATATTATCAGCTTCAATGAATTTACCAACCACTGTGCTAACATCGCCAAAATACTCTTTCCGGGTACGCTCGGAGATTACGGCCACACGGTCGGCCCGGTTAATCTGACCGGCGGAAAATGGCTTGCCTTCAACAAACTGGTAGTTGGCTACATCCCATAAGTCGGCATTGGTATATTTAATGTCGATAACTATTTTTTTATTATTCACATAAGCGTTTGACGAACTATTACTGGAAACAATGGCCATTTTTACCGGCGTTTTTAAACTCCCTGCATAATGGGTTAAAAAATAATATGACGACCCACTGCTATTGATCCACCCTTTTTTTGAAGTATATGTCAACCGTTTGATATACAAGGACCGGTCGTTTTTATCGCCCGGGTAAACAGGATTGGTAAGCTTTTCAATAAACGCAGCAAGCACCATCAATACCGTAAGCGTTAAACTGATACCGAACAGGCTGATAAAGGTGAAGAACTTTCTGCGCCGCAATACCGCTATGGCTATTTTAAAATAATTTTTTAGCATGATTTTAAGGTTAAGCGGTTAATTACTGAACTTGCGAGCCATCAAATAAACGCACCAGCCGGTGGGTTTTGTGAGCCATATTTTCATCGTGCGTTACCATTACAATGGTGGTGCCTTCGTTACGGTTCAGGTTTATCAGGATCTCCATGATCTCGTTACCCATAGCGCTATCCAGGTTACCGGTAGGCTCATCGGCCAGGATAATTTCCGGACGGCCCACAATGGCACGGGCTATGGCCACCCGCTGCCTTTGTCCACCGGATAATTGTGTGGGAAAATGCTTTACCCGGTTTGAAAGCCCTACCTTTTCCAGGGCCTCGCTGGCCAGCATTTTTCGTTCTTTAGCCGTGGTATTACGGTACAGCAGGGGCAGCTCCACATTGTCAAGTACCTGCAGGTCATTTATCAGGTGGTAGTTTTGAAAAATAAAGCCCAGCTTTTTATTCCTGAACTGTGCCAGTTGCTTATCAGATAAATGATCTGTTTTTTGATCGCTTATTTTGATCTCGCCTTTTGAAGGCGCATCAAGCAGACCGATAATGTTAAGCAAAGTGCTTTTACCACAGCCCGAAGGCCCCATGATGGATAAAAATTCGCCTTTGGCTACGTCAAGGTTTATGCTGTTGAGTGCCAGTGTTTCAATAGTGTCTGTGCGGTACACTTTTTCAATGTTTTGTAAACGGATCATATCTTTAATTAGTGAATTATTGAGTTATTGATTTTGTGAATTATTGATAGGTAATTTTATGGTTATTTTCAAAGTCATATAACGACAGGTAGCGCAACTGGTAATATGCCCCCCAAAAATCGCGGAGCGAAGTTATGTAATCGCGCTTAGCCTGGTCGTTTTCACGGAAGGCGATGCCCAGGTCGGTGATGCCCAGGTCGCCAAGTACATAGCGTTCACGGGCTATCTGATATTTTTCTGAGGCGATGCTGTCGGCTTCAGCAGTATATACCAGTTGCTCCTTCATTACATTAAAAAGCGACACCTGCGTTACTATCTGCTGCTGAAAGTTTTGCTTGTCCCGCTCTACCGTATATTCGGTAAGCTGCTGGTTGGCCATTGCTGTTTTGGTGAGCGATTTTGACCTACCCCAATCCAGTATGGGTACAGACAGGCTTAGCTGCACTATTTGCTGGTTTTGCGGATTATTATATACCCCCGGGATACTGGTTGCCGTATTTGAAAAACCCAGGTTGGCGTTTAGCGTGGCTTTCAGGCCCGTTTCGCCCCGGGCTTTGGCCACATCCCTTTTGGCTTCGGCAATGCGCCTTAAAAAGGCTATAGCATCCGAACGGTTGGCATAAGCCTCGGCCAAAACCTTGTCTGAGCTAACACTCATCTGGCTAATATTTTCGGGTACCATCAGTACAATTTTATTATCGCTCTCCTGCCCTATATAACTGCGCAGGGTAAGGGTAGCAATTTCTATATCCCGCTTGGCGGTACCTACGGCTTTTTTAGCATTAATGAGCTCTAATTTTAATTGCAATATGTCGTTTTTTGATACTTTACCCAACTCAAATTTTGTGTTGGCTATGGCCATTATTTTTTGGGTGTTGGTGTAATTGGTTTCGGCAATGTGCAAGTTAACCTGCGCCTGCAACAGATCAAAAAAATATCCCTCAACCGTAATAGCTATGTTTTCCTGCGCTTCAATATATGCCTGCCTACTCTCGTTATATATTAGCGGCTCAATTTTTTTATCCCACTTGAGCTGGTTAAACTGAAAAAGCGGTTGCGTATACGCAATACTATACGGAACACCATTGTACAATGCATTATGCCTGTCAAAATCAGTAAAGCGCTGCAGTTGGGTTCTACCATAAATCGTACCGCCGGTAGCAGTAATGCTTTGGCTAAAATCAAGTTGCAGCGATGAATTATCATTGTGAACAGGTTGAAACAATATGGTGCCATCCGGCTGAAATACCTGCGAAAAAGTTTTTTGATAATTAGGTAAAAATCCGCTTACAGCCAGTTGAGGCTGATAGTTTGATTTGTAGGTACGGTACACCCAGTATTTTGTTTCGCGCACGGTAGCGGCCTGTTTAGCCGCTATGGAGTTTGCCTTGGCAAGCTCAACCACCTGCTGCAGTGTTAACCGCAGCGTATCGTTAGCGCCGTGGCAAAATGCCTCCGAACTCATGGTTAATAACAATATGACGTATAAAAATTTCATTTTTTTTAATTATATATTTTCTGATACCCACTCAAACCCTCCCACCAACCGGCAGGAGGATTAATGTTATGAAGAACTCCCCTCCCACGGGGAGCTGAGTGGCTTATATCAGTTAATAGTTATTTCTGTTGAGTTTTTAAACTCGCTCATATCCGAGGTGATCACCACATCCCCGGGTTTTACGCCGTCCTTTATCTCTACATAATCAAAATTGGTAAGGCCAATGTGTACCGTCCGGCGTTCGGCCTTTCCTTTGTTTACCACAAAAATGTCCTGTAAATTTGAGCCCTTAAATGCCGGGCCGTTGGCAACAAGCAGTACTTTATTATGTGTTGCGGTCACCAGGAAAACATCAACTTTCATATTGGGCCGAAGCAGTTTATTGGAGCGGTCGTCAAGCTGTATATCAAAAGAGATGATACTATTCTGGATAGATGGCGATACATTAGTCACATGACCACGCAACTGGTTATCATTAATACGGATAATAACCGGGATGCCGGTATGCAGTTCATCAAGCGAATTATCAGATATACTGCCCTGCACTTTAAAACTCCCCAGGTCGGCAATGCGGGCCAACGTTTCGCCCTCATGTATATTAGCGCCTATGTTTTTATTTACATAAGTAATTACGCCTTTGCGGGTGGCAATCACGTTGGCCAGTTGCAGTTTGCGCTGCAGCTCGTTAAGATCATTTTCTTGTATGGCCGCGGCAATTTCGGCTTCTTTGATCTCTATCTGCATGGTTTGCTGTTTATTCTTTATTTCGTTTTCCAGTTGTTTTTTCTCCAGCTGGGCCACTTTCAAGTTGAGATCTGCTTGCTCAATATTTTCGCGGGTACCGCCGCCGGCTTTAAACAGGCGTTTGGCATTTTCAACCGCATCTGCAAGGTTGCTGATACGCAGCTGTTTGATATCATTGTTCGACTGGATATCATAAAAGCTTTTGCCCAGATCAAGCCTTAACTTGCTGATCTCGTTACGTTTTGATTCGAGCTGAAATTTTAGTTTTTCGTATTCGGTTTGGGTAGCTGATTTATCAAGGGTGATAATGGACTGGCCGGCGTTCACTTTATTACCTGCATCCATTAGCGCGTTTTTTATAGATGCATTGATGGGACTGGTAATGATTTCCTCAAACTCAGGTAATACTTCGCCGGTGGCGTTAATGGTATTTTCTATATTACCCGTTTCAACAATGGAAGTAGTGATCTCTGATTTTTGTAATGACGACTTGATATACCCCCGCAATACCCATATGGCCAGCACTAAACCAGCTATGCTGATCAGGGCAACCAATGCCGTTTTTCTTCTTTTTTGCGATATAACTTCAAGCGTTATTTCCTTATCCATTGCCATATTTTTGGATAAGGCTTTGCAAGAGCTATACCAATTACAAATAGTTAATTATCAATATTTTATGAATTTATTACTTGAAAAAAGTGATCGATTTCGAACACTTTTTATGATAGTGAACAGGTGGGAAATGGTGTGGGTTTGCCTGTAACGGAAAAGCCAGCGAGTTGACTCACCGATCTGCGCTTCGCCGGATGGCGAGCGAGCAAAGCCAGGGTGAGTTTATGGGAGGGTAGGCACTAATTAATTATCCTTCAGGAGCTTTTTGATCTTCCCTAACAGGTCGTCAATTTCAAAAGGCTTTGCTAAAAAATCGTCGGCTCCGGCTTCATAGGCCGAGCGCTCGATATCCCGGCTGGCCGATATCATGATGATGGGGATACCCCTGGTGTTTTTCTTCTGTTTTAATTCACGGCAAATATCCCGCCCATCAAAGCCCGACATCCAGATATCTAATAATAGCAGATCGGGAAATTCAGTTTGCATATCTAAAAGTGTCGCTCCATTTACAGTCGACGACACCTCGTAACCTTCAAAATCAAGCATGATCTCTACCGCATCTACAATCCCCGGATCATCGTCCGCAATCATGATCTTTTTCATTTCCTTCGTGCCCAAACACCACAAAAATCAAGCCTTTAATAGGCTAATTAACAGTTTGTGCAATTATTGGTATCTTCCAAACTTAGCACAAGGGCAGCAAAAAATGGCATATGAAGCCTTCCGTATCTATATTAAACTATAAATGAGCGTGTATCAAAAATCAGAATATGCAGCCGGATACAGGAAAACTATGTCCACATGCGAAACATTATGTTGGTATTCAGCTTTTGCCGATAAGGCTTTCCAGTAAGCATCTTTACCAAAAGTATCCCAATGTGCATCCCTGTCCTGTTTATTATTAAAAGTGGTCATGTACATCAGATTTGGCATGTGCGCGCCGGCTATCACTTCTGAATAAAATACGGCATTAAAATCCAATCGTTTAAACAGGCCAACTTCATCGCCATCATTAAACATGCGCACCTTGTTAAAGTTATATTTTTCGGTAGCGCTCTCATAGCTGCGCAGCTCATATACCCTATCCGCTTTATTACCGGTTAAACTAGCCACAGCCGGGGCGGGCATACCCGGAAATGCCCGCAATATCAGTGTTTCAATACGGGTATAGGGAGCGTCCTTAAAATCAGCATTGATATAATCCTCGCCATCGGTTAAATATTTAGTATCGGCCTGTAATTTCTTGTCGATACCTGTCAGTTTATCCAATGACGTGAATGGGGTAAAAACGTAGATACGCATATCGGCAGTATCCTGTTTTATTGGCTTAAATACACCAACTTTTTTAATACCCGCCCTGTGCAGTGCCTGCACATATGCCTGCTCCAGGTAACGCTCAATACGGCCTTCCTGTGCCTGGGTTTTGTAATGGTATATTTTAATTTGATAATAGTATCTTTTGGCTGCACTGGCCGGTGAGGCCAACGTACACCCGATAATTAATATAACAAAAGAAAAAAGGTTAAGAATGGTTTTGTAATGTGATTTCATAAATAGGTTTAAGTGTGTAAATATAATTTCAAATCTGCTCATTTCAGCTGGTTTATTAAATGTGTTTGTCACATTTTTGTAGCACATTATCCTAATTTACAGGTTAGGCTGGCCATCAATAAAAAAGCCTGTGAGCTATAGCTTACAGGCTTTTAATATCAAGATATAAATGGGTTACAACTCGCGTACCCAAATATTACGGAAACTAAGCGGTTCGCTTTTATCGCCGTGTGCCTGTAGTTTTATGGGTGTGGCACCGTGTTTTTTACCTTCATAAGATGGCTTGCCAACGTACTGGGTTGGGCCAAGCAATTCAAAGTTATTTTCAACCAGCACACCGTTAAAGAACACGGTAGCTCTTGCTGCTGATTTCAATGTACCATCCTCATTAAATACGGGTGCTGTCCAAACAACATCATAAACATTCCACTCGCCTGGTTTGCGACATGGGTTTGCCAATGGGATGGCTTGTTTATAAATACTGCCGGCCATACCGTTAACATAAGTTTTATTGTTATATGCATCTAAAACCTGTAGTTCGTAACCCGGATCTCCTTTACCTAATGATGCTAAAAACACACCGCTGTTACCACGTGCCTGGCCTTCGCCGGTAATGTTTGCAGGAACGCGCCACTCAATATGCAGCTGGTAATTAGTAAATGATTTTTTAGTTTCAATACCGCCAGAATGTTTGTCAACCGTAAGTATAGTGCCTTTAAACGGCCATTTTGCCGGGCTTTTATCTTCGTTTGATACCCATTCGTCCAGGTTTTTACCATCAAATAAAACTATAGCATCTGATGGGGGATCGCCCAATACCTTAGCCGGAACAACCACCTTTGGAACAGGCTCGTATATTTCTGTGTCTTCGTGCTTTGCAGCTTGCTGCGCATTAGCCATCAAAAAACTCCCGGCTAAAAGCGCTGTTAGTACAATTGGATATTTCATATCGGTATTATAGTTGGTTTAAACGTGAAGTGTATTTTTCAGGTAAGATGCACTTTTGGTGATACTTACATAAGGATCAATATTGGTATAGTTTTCTTGCTCAACAATAAAGTGTTTAACACCACCAAGCTTGGCTTTACCCAATATGGTTTTAAAATCAATATCGCCGTTACCAATTTCGGTGTTCAGTTCTGCATTGGTTTTGTCTCTGTCTTTAACATGTACAAAAGTGAAACGACCAGGATGTTTTTCAAAAATTGCAACAGGGTCCTGTCCCGCACGTACAACCCAGTAAATATCCATTTCCATATTCACCAGCTTAGGATCAGTGTTGTTAAGTACCACATCATAAAAAGTAGTGTCGCCAACAGGTTTCCATTCAAAGTTATGGTTATGGTAGCCCAATTTTAGGCCCGATGCCTTGCAGATCTCGGCTATCTTATTCATCTTTTCGGCTACCCCTTTGCAATCATCAACCGTTTTTATAAAATTATGGTTTAATGAAGGTATAATGATGTAGGTTTGTCCTAGGGTGTTAGCCACTTCAATATAAGCTTTCAGGTCATCAGTTTTACCTTCACCAAAATATTGGTCAAGCCCGTAGTGGCCGCTTGGCGTGGTAAGACCATTATCCTTTAATAACTGACTAAAATCTTTACCCGGCAACCCCCAGTATCCTGTTTGCTTATTGAAACCAAAGGTTTCCACCTCTCTATAACCGGCTTTTGCCACCTGGGCAATTACACCTTTTACATCCTTTGGTAACTGATCGCGCAAGCTATATAATTGCAGCCCCACAATGTTATTGCCTTTGGCCGATAGAAAATTAGGTTTCATCATTACACCTGCTGTAATTAAGCCGGCCTGTGCTAAAAATGTTCTTCTGGTTGTCATGTGTTTATTTGGTTAATTTTTTTGTTAGAGCAGATCTTTCGGATAAGGTTTAAACATCACAAATATGTACCGCCTTACGCAACGAAGCTATTTTATCGGGCTGTTTGGGTATAAACTCCTGCGCCACATAGCCTTTATGACCTACTCCTACAATAGCTTTCATAATAGCCGGATAGTATAATTCCTGCGTATCATCAATTTCATTACGGCCAGGTACGCCACCGGTGTGGTAATGCGCTATGTATTGGTGAAACTCACGGATATTACGGATCACATCACCCTCATCTATCTGCATATGATAAATATCATACAGCAGCTTAAAGTTTTCAGATCCTAACCTTTTACACAGCTCGGCGCCCCATGATACCCTGTCGCACTGGTAATCTTTATGGTCAATTTTACTGTTCAGCAGTTCCATTACCAGTACCACGTTATGCTTTTCGGCAAGGGCAACCATTGGTTTCAGCCCTTCTACACAGTTGTTCCAACCGGTTTCATTATCCTTACCCCGGCGACTGCCGCTAAAGCAGATCAGGTTCTTATAACCTGCCGCTGCTACTTTGGGGATCATTTCGGCATAGTTTTTTTGCAATTTGACATGAAATTCCTTATCACCGAAGCCATCGGTCAGGTTTATTTCAGCACCATTGCACATAGACGAATACAGACCGTATTTTTGAAGCGTTGGCCAGTCGGCAGGACCAACCAGATCAATACCTTTTATGCCGATATCTTTAGCCGCAGCACAAAGCTGCTCAACCGACATACCATTATAACACCAGCGGCATACCGCATGGTTAATATTGCCTTTGAGGGTATCAGCTACCATTTCTTTATCTTGTTCGGGTTGTGTAAATGAGGTTAACACGCCTGATGCCGTTATAGCGGCGGTGCCGGCAAGCATGTTTTTGATAGCCGACCTCCGGTTTTGATTTGATGCCATGGTTTATATTTCCGTTTGTGCTGAAGGTTCCTGTATATCCAAACCTGGCTTGGTAGCCATGCTGGTTTTGTCCTTAAATAGTAACAGAAAAAATATCAATACCACAGCCGCTATTCCAGCTGGTATAAGCCAGATGGTTTGCCAGTTATGCGTTGTGGCAGAAGTTTTCCAATGATCCACTATCGGACCTGAAATATATGAACCGATAAGCATCCCAACACCATAAGTGGCCAAAGTAATAAAACCCTGTGCTGCACTTTTAAAACGCTCTCCTGCTAAATTATCGGTGTAAATTTGTCCAGTTACAAAGAAGAAATCATAACAGATACCATGCATCACAATACCAGCTATAAGCATCCAGTAATCGCCGCCTACATTGCCATAAGCAAAGAATATATAGCGCAATACCCAGGCTAACATCCCTACCGCGAGCATCTTTTTAACACCAAGCCTTACAAAAAACAAAGGCATAGCGGCCATAAATAATAGTTCAGACATTTGCCCCATAGACTGTTTGCCCGCGGCAGCTGTCATCCCTACTTCATTTAAAAATGGGTTGGTAAAATTATAATAAAACGCAAGCGGGATACATATGGCTACAGAGGCCAGAAAAAAGGTTAAATACGACCTGTTTTTAAGCAAACCAATGGAATCAAGGCCTATAATATCTCCGAATGAAGTTTTTTGACCTTTTTTAACAGGCGGGGTATCAGGTAATGTAAAACTTAATAATCCTAATATTAATGAAGCTCCGGCTGCCATTTTAAAGGTAAGCACCAATGAGCCTGATTTTTCCCATCCGAGCCAACCGATAATTAAACCGGCAACTATCCATCCTGCAGTACCAAATACCCTGATAGGCGGAAACTCCTTACTCGGATCTTTCATTTGTTTAAATGATACCGAGTTTACCAATGCCAGGGTTGGCATATAAATGATCATGTAGAATAATATATTCGGATAAAACTTATCAAAATCGGCAATTGTGGTAGCATAAAAAAGCGATGCGGCCCCCAGCAAGTGCAGAATACCTAATATTTTTTGCGCCGAAAAGTATTTATCAGCAATAAGTCCTATTACAAAAGGTGCAATAATTGCTCCTAATGATTGTGTTGCATAAGCGCCTGCATTTTGTGTACCTGTTGCCTTTAACGTTACCGTTAAATAAGTACCCATTGTAACAAACCATGCTCCCCAGATAAAAAACTCCAGGAACATCATTGTAGAAAGTTTTACCCTGATTCCAGTGGTCATAATTATTGTATAAGGTAGATAAACTCAGGTTATTTTTTCAGCGATAAAATATACTTCACAATTTCTTTTGCATCGTTTACGGCAAGCGCCGGATGTGCTGCCATCGGAATATCACCCCAGTTACCTTTACCACCTTTTATTATTTTATTGGCCAATGTATCAATATTTGCCTCAGTAGGTGGGTATTTAGCCGCAATATCCTGAAATGCAGGACCAATTACCTTAGTATCAACCTTATGGCAAGTATTGCAATCAGAAGCCGCCATCAAACTTGCGCCGGTTGATGATCCTGCTTCTCCCCCGGCAGCTTCAGTACCGGTTTTTGTAGCATTGGTATCGGCATCAGAGCTTGTTGCTTTCGCGGTTTGATTTGATGCCTTAGTGCTATCAGCGCCACCTGAGTTATTTGAACCGCCGCCGCAAGCAGTAACTACCGCACTGATACAAAGAATAAAAAATGCCTTTTTCATACGTGATTTGTTTTTTAATAATAACCTGCCAGGATCATAACTGTTTTACTTTATTAATCCTGGCGGTTTATACCTGATTTTAAATTGTGTGATTAATGAGGGCGAAAAATACAATTTTTTATCATAAGTAGGTGTACTTTTTACACGGTAGCTGTTTTTAAAGGTATTGTTTTTTTTCTTCCCCTCATGTAAAATACCAAACCGGCAAAAGCAACTATCAATGCTACCGGAATGATAAGGGTGGTATTTAATACTTCAGGTCCGGCTGCTGATCTGGCCGCGTCAAAAGCTTTGGCCATATCTGTACCTGCGCCTGCAGAACGATAAGCATCGAGATTAGCCCCTGCCGGAAGTTTTTGAATCATGATAGCATCATAATGCCCGCCCATAAATATCATGTAAATTGACACGCCAAACATACCTGCTCCCCCCATCAGATTCAACCCTACTGCCCCGGTGCGTGGCAGGTTCTCTGCTACAAAGCCTATCATACAAGGCCAGAAGAAAGCTACACCTAATCCAAAAACAACAGCTGCGAAATAGATGGCATCACCATGTAAATGGATCATCATGTAAATTCCCACAGCCGTTAAGATTGCTGAAATAAGCAGCACGCCTTGCGGAGCCAGTCGATGTACAATTGGACCGGCAAATGCCCTGCCCAATACCTGCATAGACGCCACAAAAGTGAGGATCAGGATAGAATTGTCAGTGACTGTTTTGAATAATACATCCATCCATTGATTGGTAAACAATTCTGTTATAGCAGTACCAAACATACATATGATCATGAACAGTAACAATGGGTTCAACAAAGACTTATACATATCGCTTGTACTTACACCTGCAGATACCCTTTCGGTAACCGGGAATTTTAATTTGGAGAACAGGAAACCATAGATCAATGTTGGAATAAGCATAGTGGCGATTTCCAGTTGTGAGATCCAGTAAGGTTTTGGAGATACGCCATGAGCAAGTGCCTTATCAAAGCCAAATACGATCAGGGTACCAATAACAAGACCCGCCGGAAACCATAAGTGAAAGTGGTTAAGTTTAGTGGTTTTATTATCCGGGTACAGGGACGCTACCAAAGGGTTACAGGATGCTTCAACAGTACCGTTGGCGATCCCAATCATTAAGGTAGACAGGAACAAAGTCCAATATCCGTTTGCAAAAATTGTGAGCAGGATGCCTATTAAATGGAAAACAAAGGCTGATACCAGCAATTTTTTCATGCCGATAATATCAACAATAAACCCTCCTACTATAATAGCCAATGGAAAGCCCCAGAAAGCCGTTGCAGCAATTGTGCCCAGTTCTGAGCCATTCAGATGAAATCTGACACCCTGATCGTTCAATATACCGGCACGGATGCCAAATGACAATGATGTTACTAACAGGGATAAACAACTGGCCCTGAAGAGCTGCGTACGGTTAATGGTTTGCATTTAAAGATAATTAGGTTAAATTAATTGGTTAATTGGCTATATCAAATGTAATGCTTTTAGCTTATCGCTGTTGATAATTCTACTCCTGTCATTTCGACTAAAAGGAGAAATCTTTTACAATCGGCATATCCCGTGTATAAGATCTCTCCTCGTACCTCGTTCGAGATGACATTTGTTTCTTATATCCCCAGCGTTTTGCGGTTAAATGCTTCATCAGAGCCTGATGCCGCGAAATCGTCAAAAGCGCGTTCGGTAACCCTGATGATATGATCCTTAATAAATAC
>Ga0193742_1001383_pt1 | contig 14614 bp, 26 predicted proteins | sample L2c1metaG_FD_165511 | JGI IMG/M metagenome (GOLD analysis project Ga0193742, IMG submission 165511) | Soil microbial communities from a riparian zone of the East river system, Colorado, United States - L2c1 | ecosystem: Environmental > Terrestrial > Soil > Riparian zone | place: USA: East River... | reverse complement strand
CCACTCGGATTCAGGGGGCGGTACACGCTATGAAGATAAGAGGTAAAGACGAAGTTCATCAGGTCAACTAAAGTTCAACACCTTACCTTGATAGTTCTCTCAATACCCATGTCTCCATCGAGACCAGCCTTCCTCGCACTTTCTGCAATACGTTGTTTGAGCGCTTCAAGTTGTATTTCTTGCCTCATCGCATTGCCGAGAGCGACATATTTTCCCTTCGGGTTGAAGTGGAATTTACGGCCCGCTCTCTCTCTAGGTGCTCCTTCAAAACCGCCTCCCAAACTTTCCTTACTTGCTGCGCTATATGGATTGATCGAGGGACTAGGTGTTACAACAGGCGCAGGAGTAGGTACTGGTGTCGGTAGATTTCGAGTATTGGCCTTGATGGAGGCGAACTTGGGTTGCATTGGTTTATATCTGTCCTTTTTGGACTGGGGCGCAGTAGGGGTAGAGTCAAGGAGAAGAGGATGGGCTGCCATCTTCAAGCCAGCACCTTGTTGAGTTTGTTCTACAGGCGTACCCTTCTTCTTGCCAGTTTGAGGCATGGTCTGCAACAGAGTTTCCAAGATCAGAGGGTCGTTTCTTTTTTTTTTGGAGAGGGACACCTAAGATAGAAAAATAACGCACCATGTACGGATTGTCTTTGATCGCGAGTTTGCTTTGGGCGTCTGCTACGCGTCGCTTGGCTTCAGCCACGCGACGTACTAGATCGTCTGTCATGCCCGCAGCAGGAGTTCCCGGCCCAGAAACTGGCGTAGCAGGGGTTGGACCACTAGAGACACTCGGCGATGGCGTGGCAGCGTAAACAACTTTAGACGGTAGGGATGCAGGCAAAATAGGCACTTTCGGAACAGGCGCAGCAACACCTATGGGTCCCCTTGAAACTCCACCGCCAGAGAAAAGAGCACTATTCTTCATGGCAGCATGTTTCGCTGCTATCTCAGCACGTTTTTGTGCAATGAGTTCAGTTCCTGAAAGCTAATGAAGCATATTTTTTTTAATGAGTTTGTATTATTGATTTTTGAGGCAGAGAAAGTCACATACACCACTAGACGAAGTTGCGACATTATTGAGACTGGGAATGTTCTGGGTGTGAAAAGAGGTTGGAGACACAAGTCAGGGGCAGTTTTAGGAATGAGATTCACCTTTTGATAGGGTGGACGAGCAAAGAAGTACTCACATCGCTGAAGCAAAAAAAAAAGGCAATTAGCTATAGGCAACGACAATTATCATGAAAGACTTGATGAAAGGAACTGACCTTTTGAATTTCTTGTTGCTGGTGTTATCGGCAGTGGTGCCTTCGAATGCACGTTTCTTGTCGCTCATTTTAAAAAACACAGTGTCTTGGGAGAAAAAGGAAACAGTAGAACTATCGGCCGCCGCCGCCGTCGTCGTCGTCGTCAATACCAAGGGTGGTCGTGACACATAGTTTGTCTGTGACAGTGGTATATTACGTAATTAAATGTTTTCTCTCTCGTCCCTCTCTCGGCGAGTGCTGGGCGGAGGTTTGGGTCTGGCTCGGTGCCAGCAACTACCATCGACACAACATCATGTACCTACGACTCTCTTACCATTGAGTCTTTTTACCCGTGGACGCGGTCAGCTGGCACCAAAACAAGTAAAGCATGCCAAACGTCAAAAGGGTCGTGTTCCAATACCTACCGGAGGGTCTACAAAGGGAACAACACTTGCATACGGCGAATGGGGCATCCGGATTAAAGGAAACGGCGCCAGGCTTAGTGCCAAACAGCTATCGACTGCACAAGAGGTTATCATAAAAAAATTGAAGGTCTTGAAAGGCAGCAAGGTATATCTCAGGGTGTTCCCCGATATCCCGGTGTGCATAAAGGTACACGTCTGCTGCTCGAAGTCGTCCATGTAAATTTCACGAAGATTTTGTATTTCTTTTTCTGTAGGGTAACGAGACTCGTATGGGAAAAGGAAAGGGAACGTTCGAGTTTTGGGCGACTCGGTAAATCCATCCTCAAGTAGCGTGGTGCCCTCATGCTTATTATGCTATAGTGTGCCTACCGGACGTGTCATTTTCGAGATTGGCGGCGTCCCTATTCGTGAGGAGCTTGCCCGCGATAGTGCGTCATGTCAATCTATACATTGTTTTCTATCGTCCGTTGACACCCTATCCAGTTCTTCGACAAGCTGCTTCTAAACTTCCTACGAAAATGGAGTTTATCAATAGAACGACTCCACCACGATTAGGAAATCTTGTCTTGCACCCACCGAAACCCGTGCTTATGGACCCGATAGCCATTCCAGGGACTAGTACAACATGCTCTACTACTCTTCCTTTGTCGCCGTGATAAAATTCAAGTGACTCTCCTTCTGATTCGTGCATACATGAAATTATTTCAGGACCTTTTGACTACGAAGATTGCTAGAAAGTAATGTTCCTTGATTAATCCTATCTTCATTCTTTTAGTGTCCCTTTGTTTAACGACCGCGGAACCGCTTGTGGCCGTAAATATTTCAAACGTAATTTGACCATTACAAGCTACATGGGAAGCCTCGAGACGTAAAATCCATTAGAGGTGTATTTCCTGGAACTCTTTCCCCGCTAATATCAATGTGGCTTCCTTACACGCATTCCCTGCTCTGCCAGGACCAACCATGGATAATTCTGAAGTCAGTGTCTGGTCTTGATCGCCCCGCAGAACCAACAGCTTGGACGTCGGACGTCGGGTTTTATTCTCGAGGTCATAATGAACGGCAGCCCAAATCAAGATGTAGAAGAAATACTCCAAATCGCGCGATAATAATGAGATGGATGCGACGTTACCAGATGGTCAATGCTTATGATCGGCAGCGTCCCAGTGCCAGAGCACTGCTCAGCCTCGTAAAACAGGGGCATTATCATGCATATACGACTGGCGGCGATAACGACTGGATGCTCTGGCAGCATTAAACTGCACATCCGGGACTGCTTCTCATACCATCTCTCCATCGACCATTCTACAGAACGACCCAACGTCTAGGGATCCTCGATGAATGGGATATGGCCTCATACCGACGAAAGTGAAGTTCTCAACAATGAAACTTACATTCAACACAGTCGATAAACACTTACTTGAACTCCTCGATGCTCTAGTCGACGTGACTCGACGTGGTTTACCAAAATTCTCAAGCATCATCTGTATACTACACGTGAAGATCCGATTCCTCAGCAGAAAACGTAGCAAAAAAAAGCAAAACTCTGAAAGATGGTCTGTGCATAGAGTGGCGTACTATCCGAGCTGTCCTTTCTCAGAGATTTCTTTTTTTCTGCTATGTGCGATCTATGTCTAAAAAAGAGCTTCGCCTGGTTCGCTTGTCCAAAGGTAGTGGCCGTTGTGCCGGCGGCGCCATACCTAATGCAGGCGCATGGGATCCGGCAGGGGATCATTGATAGCGTTGCAGATTCAAGGCTGGTATAGTGTGGTATCAGGGTAATTAGTGCGATATCGGGATAATTATGTAGTGTGGTATCAGGGATAATCAGGTGGCATTTTTTTTTTTTGGGTGCTCGGCAGCCGACCCCGTGTGGATAAGATCCTTTTTCGTTGTTGTCTAAGTTCATCTTGGAGGAAGGAGAGGGGTTGTTACCCTTTATCGATAAGTGCTGCTCAATTTTTAGTTGGTTCAGGATCTAGATAATAACAAGAACTTGAACCTCTTGTTAGAGTGAAGTTAAAAATAATGAATCATGCTGGAGTATTAATTCTTATACAGTATTAATAGTTGCAGTACACAAGCCATTGAAAAACTCCGTAAGGCTGAAGCGCTGAAGTAACAAGCGAAGCTCAGATACCATAGAGAAGCCGCTCATGGCAGCGTGGCCTTCTGGGCCTAAACCCACTCTAAACCCTGCCTCGTAGCAACAGCCCCTAGGACCTACTAAGAGTAAGGACTTTTCTTACCTTCGATGCTGACGACCAGCGGGATTTGTTCGAGCAACAAATAAGGCCAAGTCCGGATTGTTCGGATGGTGGAGGGGACATACCTCTGACGAGGTCGTATACCGAAAGAAGCTGTATGGGCTGTTATGGCTAGGTGGGTCAGCCATCCCTTCGTTATCTACCTCCGTACACACGCACGCGCAAATCCTGGCCCCCCTTCCTTTCAAGACAGTGAAGGCTTTACTCTGAATTCTCCCAGTTCGTCATGCCTACAGTTCCTGATCATGCTCAGGCCAGTGTTTTTTTCTACATCGATTGAGATGCAACTTCGAGTCTCTCTTCTCGCTGTCACTTGACATTTGCGATCCCACGACCTCGAGTAACTTTTCGGCATTTGAGGGAGATCTGCTACAGGTACCGCCTGCCTATACCCCAGGACCCCGGGCAATAGCAGAGGAGCCTTGATCCCGAAAATGGGGTTTTTGTCTGGACAAAAAGACTCATTCCCACGCTTGTTGACCTCGGATTAGAACATTTCAGGTCATTGCGCTTCAAAAAGGTTTTTTCAAATCCCATTTTTGTCCGGATTCGGGGACTATTCGGGGCTGCTAGAGGGATCAGGGCTATTCCCCGGGGTCCTTATACCCACATGATGACAAGCGGTGGAATTAAATATGTGATAGAGCATGATCAAGTACGATGCACGGTGGTCATGAGCCTCCTATAAAAGCCTCTATTTCGTTCCAAATGTAATTCACAATCCCTCAGCTTTTCATTTACCTGACATCATGTCTCTTTCACGCCATAGTGAGCACTTGCAGCGATCTTTTATCACATATGTCCTTAACGGATGACCTTAATCTCAGTTGACGCCCAGGATATCATCGAAAAATGCAAAGATCACATCCACAAGAAACATTCTAGTCACGGCGCCCGACGAACTGTGCACCAGTCTTGGAGTCGCGATGAAGATGCTGCAAGCGCGCCTAAATACACCATGCCAAAGGTCGGTATTTCATCTAGGGCAGCTTATCAACTCCTCCATGACGAAAGTGCTCTCGATGGCAATCCGTTGCTGAACCTCGCATCGTGAGTCATGGTATTCGTCTCCTATTTCATTTAATATATTTAATATACTCCATACAATAGTTTCGTTCATACATGGATGCCACCTGAGGCTGATAAACTTATCATGGAAAATATGAACAAAAATATTGTCGATTTGGACGAATACCCTGCTGCATCCATCATTCATAACCGTTGCATATCCATGAGTGCGTTCGACTTGAAATTGATTTTTGAACTCGAATAGCTCACGACCGTCCGTCCATAGTTGCTGACCTTTGGAAAGCTCCAAAGGAAGGAAAGGTAATTGGAACAGCCACTGCTGGGTCCTCGGAAGCCATCATGCTCGGTGGACTTGCGATGAAGAAAAAGTGGCAAGAAGCGCGGAAAGCCGCTGGAAAAGACTATTATCACCCTAACATCGTCTTTGGTTCAAATGCTCAAGTCGCCCTCGAAAAATTTGCCCGGTGAGCGTGTTTTGGGCTTACCACGCATATCCATTCTGACGTCGTGTTACCTACTGCTAGCTATTTTGACGTTGAAACGCGTCTGGTTCCCGTCAAAGCGTCTAATGGATTCATCATGGATCCCCATGATGCTATTTCATTTATAGACGAGAACACCATCGGGGTCATCGTTATCTTGGGGAGCACATATACTGGTCACTTTGAAAATGTTCAACTGATGAGCAATCTCTGTGCGCAGATGTTCTCAGTTACTTTCATCCTTATACTAACTATGTCTATCATTAATAATTTCTAGTGGACGACCTGCAGGAACGTACTGGCCTTGACATACCCATACATGTTGATGGAGCTTCAGGGGCTTTCATCGCACCGTTCGCATATCCCCATCTGAAATGGAACTTTGAAGTTCCCCGAGTCGTTTCCATCAACACCTCTGGTCACAAGTTTGGTCTGGTTTATGCTGGCCTGGGTTGGGTGCTGTGGAGAGACGAGGGTTATTTGCACAAAGACCTCATCTTCGAGCTTCGTATGGATTTAGACTTTTTATTTGTTCTTCCATTTCCCCGTCTGACTTCGGAATCATTCTAGACTACCTTGGAAGCACAGAGTATACATTCACCCTGTTAGCTTGTTTCTTCTTTCATAGCCGTCTCCTGATTTGAACCGGCTGGTTTACCAGGAATTTCTCCAAACCCGCTGCGCCCGTTTTCGCACAGATGTTCAATTTCCTGAATCTTGGGTTTGAAGGATACAAGAAAATTGCTCATAAGGATTTGCGCAACGCTCGCTTGTTATCACGGGCCTTGGAAAGCACATACTTTACGGTACGTATCAATCATTTGTCCCCCTACAACCCTATTTTTCAAGTCATCTAACATTACTGAAACAGGTTTTAAGTGATGTACATCGCCCAATCGACGCTGCTCACTCGCATGTCCCAAATAATGTTGACAACCCAGAGCACTATGATGCCGGTCTTCCTGTTGTCGCCTTTAGGTACGTTTATGACAGATATTGCTTTGTGTAATATATCTAAACGAATCTCCAGGCTATCAGACGAGTACAAGAAAGAGAATCCTCAAGTCAAGCAAGTCTGGGTACAGGTATGGTGCTTGTCTTCCACAATTATGGTTAGGTTCATCGTCTCATCATGTTTTCGCAGACAATGCTCAAGACAAAAGGCTGGATTGTCCCCAATTACAATGTACAGTAACTGATTGATGTTGTAATTGTCCTTTTTTTTTAAAAAAAAAAAAAACCCCTTGTTTCGCAGGCCCCACTTGGCGCAGAAGAGGTCGAAATCCTCCGCGTCGTCGGTCAGTCTTTCACGGTTAAATATATAACAAAAGAGGTTTCTGATCTATCAACGAACTTAGTTCGGGAGACACTTACCGAGGATCTAATCGAACGATTCATCATCGACATTCTAGAGATCACCGAACAACTCGCAAGTAAGCCACAAACGAACTCATTCGTTCTCAGAAACTCCTCCACTGACTTTATGCTTGTCTTCATCGTTCACAAAGCTACCGATGGCAGCCACATGTTGACCTCAAATTCTGCTCAAGGCATTCACCACCCAGACCATGAACACGGTCGTCCTGAGAAAGAGCAATTCGGTGATGGCCATATCGAGGGTGGACAGGAGCAGGCTGGATTTTCTCGTCAATGCTAAGTTTAAAAACTACCGCCAATATGTACAAAAATTTTGAAGTCGATATCCAGGAAACCTACACTGTAAAATAAACCCTTTGTAACAATTGTCTAGGAAAATAAAGAAAATTTGAGGGGTATATGATTGTGTCTTCTCAATGGACAGAGGGGAACTCGAGACTGATTTTTTGGTCTTGGAGGGCTCATTTATTCCAATTCCAAAGCAAAAAAACAAAAACAAAAACAATTACCTTGGAGCGTTTTTGCAGACTAAATCAATGATAATAAAGCACGTACTTTCAGCATAAAGATGGAGAAAAGGTTGGGGGGCGTCAAACCACTTGCAGAGGGGCAACCAATACCTTTTCTGTCCAGATAGGAACTTTTCTGGCTGACCGAAAAAGCCAGTTGTTGTTTGTCTGATATGTAATGTAGTACGTATGTTTCCTTTCACGTTGAAAATACAATCTTTGGGCATAAGCTCATCAAGTAAACTGAGCAAAGAAAGAGATTCTTGCATAAACGAGACGATCAGGATAAGAACCAGAAGAGTATATAGGGTGCCAGTCCCGTATGCCCATCTCCAAGTTGTTTGAGCGACCAGAAAATCCAAAGACGAAGGGTGAGAGGTGAACTAAGAAAGCGTTCAACGTATGCCATCCTGGCTTGCAAATGAAATTGAGTACTTGGGCCCTAAATTTCTAAGTTCACCAGATACATTAATCTCATGAAATTTGTCAAGTTGAGATCTTCTTACCAGTAACTTGGGGTCCAGTTACAGCTGTCCATCAACGCGACGAAAAAAAAAGAGGCCCTGCCCCCAACATCCTATGCAGCATAAATGAAATTGACAACCATGAGGATGATCGGGAGTCTACCGATGAGAAATATGACAAGAATATCACTGTGAGATATACAGTCATAAAGGTGACATAGACATCCGTATTTCTTTCAAGTCAATTTGATGATATATATCAGATTTCCGCCGACGAAAGTTGTCAATAGGTACCCAAATAAGGTAACTGTGTGTGACCAATGCAAAATTCCTTTGAAGGTTACTACACGACCATAATGGAAGGCTTCAAACCAACTCCAGAGTCGAAATCGGGCACGATTGTCACTTACACCATTATTATTTGAACATTTGAAGTCCCCTTTTTTTTTTTCTCTCGCTCCACTGGGTAAATGTTAGCCAAAGAAGGAAAAAACATTTTGGGAATCTTCCGGGATCGTCAGAACACAAGAAAAACCAGATCTTTTCGTCAACTTCAACTTGGTTTGCGAATGCTTCCCGAGCTTCTCTTAGAGAGAGAGTTTAAATATCAGATGCGTGTGTCGTACATGGTCACATATAAAGACTAACGATAATCAAACGATTTATTGTGGAAAGCCCGTTATTCAGGGGAAAAAAAAAGAAAAAGGTAACACCATGGGTAATGTCGTTCCGTGTCTTTCGTTACACTTTTCTTTAATAATCCCAAGGCAGTTGTCGATTCACTGGGACCTGCCGGTAACAAGGAGCCTTTTTAAGGACGACATAGAAAAGCAAATGGATCAGAATAATGAACTCATTTTGATGGATTGTGCAACTTCCATGAGGAGAGAGAAGCCAACTCATCAGACAGGTGAACGTTGTGAGAATACATCAGAGAGGACCAAGGTATAAGGGAACAAAAAAAGCACGAAGGTCGCGGATCCCGGCGGCGGGGACTGCTTTAGCCTTTCGTATTGAACATTGAAACTGGTCGGAATTCGTGTACATGTCTTTTCGATCAAACTCGCTCGAAGCTCAAGGCGTCGGACAATGAACGGCATACAGTTCGCTCTGGGAAAAGGCACAGAGTCATTGGGCAATAGTGGATAAGCAACATAAGTAAACGATATGTTTTACATGAATGGAAAAGCAAAGCGTACAATAATAAAGGTGAGAGATATTATTTGTACGGTCTAGAAAGATGTGGATGCTACTAAGAAGCGAGTAACCTGACCAACAGCCTCTTGAACCATAGCACGATGCTCCGCGTCAACCTTACCAAGGACTTTGCCCAGAAACTTGTCGGGATGCCACCTAAGAAGCTCAATTCTGTTGCGCTCCTTCTGGGTTTTCTTTGTGTATCCGGGACGTTCGGTGTGATAAAAGAATTCCACCATGCGCTCTTCGGTGATATCTTCAGGAGCGGAAACGTCATGAAGGACGGGCCAAGGGAGAAGATCAAAGGAGAGGACCGGGACATCGGACTTGAGAGCTGCCCACTTGCGTTCGTAGAGCGCGAAGCGGTCTGCGATAGTGAGGGGAGGAGGGGGAGAAGGGGGAGGAGAAGGTGGAGGTGAATAAGGGGCAGCAGTGCGCATTGATGCATCCATATCAATGCACATTGAGGCGTCCATCTCGCTGCGCATGGACGCATCCCTCATGGATGCATCAACACCGACAAAGCCAGGAGATCTGCACTGGGTTCTAGCATGGTTGGCGGCCATCTCTGCCTGCTGCGCTGCTTCGAACCAAGCACGGGCCTCCTGTTCCGCCTGTAAGCGAGCTGCTTGCTCGTTTTGGAGACGATCTTGGGCCTCCTGCTGGAAACGCAGGGCAGCATCGATGAAAGCTTGAGCATCTCTTTGCCCTTGGGCAAGTCGTTCGTTTTCGCGGCGAGTGCGTTCTTCGTTCATTCTACGAAAAGCTTCTCTCTCTTCACGCAGTCGAGCAATCTCTTCACTGCGACGACAATTTTCCTGTTCATGAGCTAAACGATCTCTCTCTGCTTGCTGTCGAAGTTCCTCGGCGTGCCTGGCCTCTTGGAAAAAGCGCTGGAACCGCTGACGATCCGCGAACTGGTCCTGTTGCTTTCGGTGTAAAGTCTCTTCTTGCTGTCTTTTTTTACGCGATTCGAGTATTCGTTGCTGCCGTATGAACAACTCTTCTGCCTGGCGTTTAGCTTGATCCAACCGCTCCCTCTCGACTGCGGCCTCTGCGGCCGCCTCAGCCTCCCTCTGCATTGCAAATGCTTGCTGTTGCTCTTCCTCACGTGCCAAAGAAGCCTGAGCCTTGGCCTCCCTCTCGGCATTAATCAGGGGAGCCAACTCTGTAGCGCGGTCGGCAGCGGCGCGCGCTTCCGCTAGACCATTGGTGATTTCGCGTGCAGCACCAAGGTTTGTAAGTTCCTTCAAAAAGATTTGGTCATCATGGGTAAGTGGGGCCCGGGTCTGCCTGGCAGTATCAAAGGCGGTTCGACTAAGCCCTGCAAAATGGGAATCGCGAGCAGCTTTAGCTTTCCCCAGCCTGCGAAGGGAGCGACGCATGTGAAGAGATTGCCGAGAGGCGGTACGCCGCATACCGACACGATGGTAACCCCTGCCAACAGGTCTGAAAGCTCTAGGCTTGAGCGGGGAGGAAAAGGGACCACCATAGCGCTTCCGGGGTGAAGTTGAAAAACGTGAATTATATGGAGATGAAGGCGGGACTGATTGGCCACCAGGGCTAGAGACTGGAGTGACAGTGGGAGTTTCGGCAAGGCCAAAGAGCTTGAGAGGGGAAAGATAAGGATGCGCACGAAGTTTGGTGAAAGCTTTCTTGGGAGTAGTAAACATGGTGACTTGATACGAGATGAAAAAATGAGAGGGTGAGATAAAGAGAGTAAATCGAGTCGGTCCAGCGGTACTTGATGAGTCTTGAGGATAGGTCTTGCGTCTTGAGGTGGCGAGGTAAACCAGGTTTTGAAAAACCTTTATACTCCTACGTCGCACCAGTTGGTCCACTATTGTCCTGGAGTTCTTGTGGCCCTCTCCAGGAGCAAGAAACCTATCGCTTGTGGGGCTTATTACTAAAATAGGTAAGTTTCGCTGTATCCTTCCAGAGCTCTCAATACCTACCCATTGTCCCCAAACTTGGCCACACAAACGCTTTGATTTCGATTCCCGATTTTGAGTTTTTTCTGCGAGTGTCCGACACTGTCTGAATGGGTGAGGGGCCACCTTTGATCGCAAATGCCAAAAGCAGCGTGGCCCACACAATGAGCCTAATTGTTGCAAAGAGACGTCTTAAATCATTCATGATGCGGCACCATCACCCTAGAAGACCACAAAGCCCATGAGGCAACTGTGCCACTGGGGCCACCTTCTGAGGCATATTTAAAGAGCAATCGCCAGTAGTTCTTGAACAAAGAAAACCTCTCCACTCAGTAAAGCTGCCTTTTGAAACCGACAGTTATGGTTCAAACTCGTAGTGCCGCAAAAAAACAGCAAGCGGAAGAAACGCAGCGCCTCGCTATAGTGCCCAAGCATCTTGTTCGCGAAAACACCGTCGTTGAAATCACACCGTCCGCGACCGGTCTGGGCACTCATATTCGCTGGATGCGCCCGCCTCAACGTCCGAACGAAATGCCCGAAATCTTGAGTTCCGATTTGACGCTCGATCCTCGTTTCGTAACTCCAGCCCCAGAGATACCGACCCTGTCGAGGACGCCACCTAAGCTCAGTCGTCAACACAGGACTGGCAATCCTGGTATTTTCAACATCGGGACTACCGTTCGCTTCAACCTCTTCCGACATGAGGTCGAACACATCGTAGAGTCTGCTCGGATCCACGGCAGGGATCTTTTGACTGAATTCCAACTCTACTCCTTAGAAGAAGAGACTTCGTCAGATCCCCGAGACGACCCTCCCCCTACTGCTACATTCGAGAACGTCCTCCAGAATCACACTTTAGCTCTTCGTTCCCCCTTCCCTGGTACACATGTGGAAACGTCAACACCGCTGAGCCTTGGTCCTCAAAGGATGCATCCCGACATTTTTCTGAATGACTTCAGCCAGGGGAACGATACAGGTTACCCTACACGTAGGCTTGGTCCTCACGGAACCCATCTCATCATTTCGCCGGACGACTCCGCTCCTACCTACAACCAGACCCCTGGCTTAACTCAAGGAGCTTTGTTTACAGGGGGAATTCGGGGTTTGGGCCCATCTGGCACAGTCCTTATCGGTACCGATGGTCGAGCTATTGTCCCAGGAATTCGACCAGGATACTGATTCATTCTGTTTAAAACCCATCAACACTTCTTTCTATCAGCACCAGTACATAGTATACATACTTTTTTGTATTGCCACTGCCTTGTTATTGATATATATACCCATGGTTGTGAATGAAATCAAAGTTGAAGCCGATCAAGGAGGTGGGATCGACGTTAACTACTGGGTGGAGATAAATTTATATCACCTTCCCGTTATGGTCATATTTTTGTTGATTTATCACGGACCGGTCAAGTACGATTTGCATCCGTGATCGTTTGACAAACCGTGGATAGCCGTGAATTTGAACCGGTTAAACCGTGGGGTAGCCAGTTCGCTAAAAATATTGCCGTCTTACGACTACTACTTCTGACATAAAAAACCGTGCGATTGAAGGTTGGTACTAGTAAGCCCCTTTGACAAAATAAATAGTAGAGACTTTTGAGAGGGGGTGGGTATCGTTATGAATACAGCTGTAAACGACTAATATAGAAGGAGAGTAGCGTCGAGTCCAAGCCTAATACCGTGACTATCCGAACTGAATAAATTGACTACAAGTACAACTACATCTAGAATCCCTTTGAGAGAGCTTTTAACTGCATAAAAAAGATGGATCCGGGAGCAAAGAAACCAATTCTACACTAGATAATTACATGCTAAATGCAATGAATATTTCAGGCGGTGTCCTTTTTTTGAATTGAGTCGCCGAGTCGCCTACATCTTCGCGAGATTTTTGTATGAGAAGGAAAGAGCTGAGTAAAGTTATTGGTTTTCCAGAACTACTTTCTTTATTCAAGTATGATATTCAGCTTATGATATGCGACGTTGAATGTTCAAAAATATATAACATACCGTGCTCGTGTCCGACACAGAGTCGTGATCTGTAACATTACCGCTGTTTGGAATCGCAGGCAATTCGGCTAGCTGGAAGGTTAGACGACCATTCGAGACAAGAATCTTCGTCTTCCTGCTAGCCTGCCGTTCTCTCGGCGATGGTAGTGAAGATTCCACATCTTCTTGGTTGAATCGTCCCCCTTCAATCTTTAGTCGGTTATTCAAGATCACAAGCATGGTCGTGGCGTATATTTTCGACAAGGCAAGCCCTGGAATCACAAAAAGTGGGTTGCGGGAGGAATATAGACAGAGGTGTAATATGGCCACGATTGCTTTTGGAGGAGTGAATTTCATATAAGGGTCCTGGATAACTAGTTGCACCTACCGGTCAATCCACCTGTTTCAATGAGTAGAAGGACAAGTCTGACAATCATGACATGAGTGGACCGTAAACCAGTTCCATGCCGCATGAGCTGTGTGGGATTTAGCGCGATGACATCAAGGTGTGATGGTAGCTAGATCACGCACGAAGTAAGGCATAGAAAGAGCTATTGAGAGATCACATATAGCACCAATTCCGTTCCATGCCTGTCCACAACGTGTTATCAATAAGGTAACCCACGGTAGTATAAAGGGGAAAGCACACAGCAATGGAAGGGAACCCCACATCCCCATTCAATAAGGTTGAAAATGTTCTGGCACGGAAAAATTCCTCTGCAGAGAACATCGCAGAGCAAATAGACGCGACGGATAGCTTTAATATAGAAAGTAAGTTCTGTGAACATCACCATCACTTACACAGGATCGAGAACCCGACTTACGATGGCAATGAGAATTGTTGGCTTTAGCTGACTCGAAATCATCCAGATGCGATATGCGAAGAAGAGTTGGCCGACCCCGCCAGCTTTCATACCATTAACCAATTTATTAATAACGAGGCTTTTTCATGAAAAAGCAATAGATTATACTCACTGATTCCACCAGCTACTGGGATAGAAAACCAGTTTGTATGGAGGGAGTCCAACGCCGCGACCTTTGGATCTCCTAACGATGATACTAAAGCCACCACAACATCATGGGCAACTATTGCGGTTTGAAGAAATTCACAGAACAAGACACCGTATACTTGAAGTTTGGCCAGCAGACGATCCTTAGGAAAAGCGAGATAATATGTATCTGGCCAGAAACAATGATGAGCTATGCACAATTTGGAAGGATAGAATGCTACCAACAGACTTGGATGCAGAGCATTCCTTGCAGGCCCCAATTGATAGCAAGCGCGATAATCTATAACCAAAGTCAGAGCTTCGAAGCCTCGGAAGTGCAATCCGGGTTTACCAAAGAGGTCGCTCTATAGAAGGACTAGATTGGTGAGATACACTTGAATATCCTAGATGAGGAAGGAAAGCAAACTGACAGGGGAGTGGGACCACCAGGGGAATCCATCTCAAAAGTGGTTAGTTAATGGTTGAACTGATTAAATGGGGGCCAGCGTCATGTCCTCCTGGGAGGGGAAGAACTTAAGCTTTAAGAGTTAATGGGATGGTTATAAGTAAGGGAAAAGAATATTACAAACGTGCGTGCCACCTTTATGGACTCGGAGCAGCCCAACCTTATAGTCGGCTTGTGAGAATCATTCTGTAACATCCGCAGGGTTTACGGGATATGCCTGAAAGCCGACATCGGGAGATCTGCGTTCAGAAA
>Ga0193742_1001382_pt1 | contig 14618 bp, 16 predicted proteins | sample L2c1metaG_FD_165511 | JGI IMG/M metagenome (GOLD analysis project Ga0193742, IMG submission 165511) | Soil microbial communities from a riparian zone of the East river system, Colorado, United States - L2c1 | ecosystem: Environmental > Terrestrial > Soil > Riparian zone | place: USA: East River... | reverse complement strand
AAGCTCTCATCGAAGCTGCCGATTGCTTTGTCCTCGCTCATGCCGGGATAGCATTGCAGCCGTTCGACGTGGGTTCCCGCAGCTGCTGCCACCGAGATTGCTAGTTGGGTTTTACCGGAGCCCGCCGGTCCTTCGAGGAGAAGGGGCTTCTTCAGTTTGGCCGCAAGATACACGATCTGGGTCATGATGGGGTCGATGAAGTGCCCGGTCGATGCCAGCTGAGTGGACAGCTCTGAAAGGGAATCAAACATCTGCGCCCCCTGTCAGATCGCTTGGGATGGCCGCATCGGACTCAGGGGAACTAACTCCTCTTTTCGCTGATGTCCCCGACGACCTGAAGGCGTATTTCCAAATGTCCGCCAGCGAGAACGCCCCTGTTCCGGCGAGCAGCAGAACGGCAATTCTGATCCACGGAACTGCCCCCCAGGTCTTCCAGATCAAAGATCCGCAGCGCAAGGTAACGAGCGCGTTAGCGATTGTCATGAGAACTGCAATTGTGAAAAATCCGGCTCGTCGTCCCACAGGCACCTCCCTCAACGAGACGAAGGATGTAATGGATCGAAAACTCGGTCAAATTTGTGGAATTTTGCTCTTGGACTTTGCCCGAGTTTGATCGGTTTACCGACACGATGAGCCTAAGCGGAGGCGGCGATGAATGCCTTCGAGAGGGTTACCTCGCTGACTCGTCCTTGTCTCGTCGCGGAAGGGTCTCCGGGCGGGAGAGCCGATCACAGCCCCGAGCGGATTCTGGAGAAGACCGATTGCGGTCGAGAGGACAACTAAACGTTGGCTATGGAATTCAGGCAAACAAGCCAAGTTAGGGCATTCAAGCCCTCCACAGACTGTGCCCATTTTTGTGCCCACCCTATTTCACAATGGTGCACAATAGAGGACGTCCGATGATCAATCGGGAAGGGAAGGAGGGCGTGATTCTGACAGGTAGTGGACCATTTCCAAGGCTCGTCGATCCAGAACGTTGATATGCAAGTGAAAAAGCCTTGATTTTGCGCTAATAATGGTGATTTACCGGCTTCTTTGACGCTTTCGGTCTGCTTTTGACATACATAAGGAACACACAGTGGCGCCCGCCACATTGTTCCTGAGTAGCTCAATGGCAGAGCATTCGGCTGTTAACCGAAGGGTTGTAGGTTCGAGTCCACTGTGTATATCTTATTGATAATAAGATGCTTAGTGGAGGAGCTATGTGCGGGAACGATTCCTGCCAAAGAAGAGCTCCATTGAGATGGGTTGCTATAGGAAGCTACCCGTTTTGAAATAGAGTAGTGATGAATTTCACTATGATTTTTTGGCTTCACTTGTCCCAATCTAGGGCTCGGCCATCTGCATCAGCCAGATTCAGATCGATGCACCTCACAGAACGAATAGGAAGTGCATGGCACCCTTCAAAAAGGGGTCCCTTCAGAAAACGGACCATATCGTACGTTAGGCCAAGGTGGGCCAAGGTGGGCCAAGGTGGAAGCAGGAATCCACCGGTACAGGGTTGGCACGGAAACGCCGAGGTTGCTGGCCACATCGCGGGGCGGTACTCCGCTCGCAAGTAGCTTTTTGGCTGATTTGATTTCGTTGTCGGTCATTTGCCGTTTCCGGCCACCTTTGCGGCCGAGCTTACGGGCAACTTCGTCGGCACCAAGCTCCCCAAAATAACACTGTATCCGAATGGGAACTCACCATTTGCACCAGAGCCGGAAAACCTAAGCTGGCTTCGCTCTGGCCTTCGCCCTTGAAATCAGATAGTGAAAGCAGTTTTGGTTCGGTCAGCCGGTTAACCAACCATCGCAAAAATGACAGGACTGCCTACTGTTACGATTCGCCTTCGAAACCTGAAGTAGTTTTCAATGCATTTCGTGATCAGATCGTGCACATCATAGCTTTTCTAGATACCCCGACATTCGCGTCGCCTGCTGTGATGGAAAGGTGGGCGCGACAGTTCATGGCTTGCACAAACTATTACCAGGAGAAAGAAATTGAAAACAATTGCTACGAATGCCGGCTAACACCCGCGCAGCAGTTACTCAACGACGTATGGGACGAACACGTCCGTGACGAATTTGCCACAAAAGATGCGGCGGCCGCCTTCGAGACGATGGTCCCGGACGCTTACGTGAACCACGTCCCAGCCTTGACCGGCGGCGTGGCCGCGAAAGAACGGAAATAGAATTTAGGCTCTATTGCGAAGTTCTATTTAGGAACAAAACCAGCTCGCTATGTTTTACTCGGAAGCCGCCATTTACAGGCTTTTCAGCAAGTTAGGGTAAGGGAGGCCAATGCACCGTCGAACGTTTTTGTCCCTGTTTGGATCCGTATCAACCGCAACATTGTTAACTAGCGCCACTGGTCGCGCGTTTGCGATCGCCCACTCCGACGGATGGCCGGGCTACCGCCAGGCGACCGTGATCGATTCGTTAGGCAGTCCCGGCACGGCCTTCAGCGAAGGCTTAACACCGCTCAGTCCGGGCGAACTCCACGATGTGCGTGCTTCCGGTTTGACGGCAGTGAATCTGACGGTCAATGGCAGCCCTGGCAGCTATGCACGCGACTACGATGAGACGATACGCCAAATTGCCTACTGGAACGCGGAGATTGCCGCCCATCCGAATATATTCCTTCAAGTGCTGCGTGCGGTGGATATCGCTGAAGCCAAACGCAGCGGCCGTCTTGGCATCATTTACGGGTTCCAGGATGCAACGCCGATCGCCGAGGATCTCAATCGCGTTGACACCTTTCGCAATTTAGGTGTGCGAATATTTCAGCTCACCTATAACCGGCGTAATCTCGTTGGCGACGGCTGCCTGGAATCGGGTAACGCGGGACTTTCCGAATTTGGTCGCAAACTTGTATCGCGCCTGAACGAACGCAAGGTATTGGTAGATTTATCCCATGCTGACGAACGCACTACCCTGGAAGCGATCGAGGCTTCGAAAACCTCGATCGCTATCTCGCATACCGGTTGCGCTGCGCTTGCGCCAAATCCACGCAACAAGACCGACCACGAGTTGCGCAAACTCGCCGACAAGGGCGGTTACGTAGGTATTTATCTGATGCCATTTCTGCGCAACCAGGGCCAGCCGATGGCCGATGATCTGATTCGCCACATTGAGCACGCAATCGAGGTCTGCGGCGAAGATCACGTAGGCATCGGCACTGACGGGTCCATTTCATCGGTTGCAGTCACATCGGAATTCAAAAAGCAATACGCGGATGTGATAAACGAGCGGCGAAAGCTCGGCATCTCTGCTCCAGGCGAAGATCCAAATGTGTATACGTTCATTCCCGATCTCAACAGCGCGGACCGTTTTGCTCATATCGCCGAACTGTTAAGCAGGCAAAAATTTTCCGATGCGCGCATTGAGAAGATTCTAGGAGGCAATTGCGCCCGTCTGTTACACGAGGTTTGGGAAGAATGATACTCCGCAATTGGACTTTCGAGCTCTGATACTCTCTCTGTGCTAGTTGGCTCCCGCAGATGATTTAGTCACTTCTCTATGCGCGGAACATTTAAGCGTAGTGCATGGGACGATGTCTACCTCAGTAGCCGTTTGACTCTGTCTTGAAATGCGATTGCCTGAGGAGTTCTTGCGACTCTACAGGTTTGGTGTCGTGTCCCCAATAAGAGTTCCCGAAAGTGTTTCACGGAATAACAGTTCCACTGAAGCGTCTTCTAATCAAGTTACAAACTCTTCAGCAGCCCCAAATGAATGTTATCGAATAGGTGAATCTCAAATGTCGAACGAAGGATATGTGCTCGGTAGTGCGCCACATTAGTTACAGCGCCTAATTCTGCAAGATCGGATGATTCTTAGGCCTATCACTGAACGTCTGCTTCGCCAAGCGGGATTTAAGGAAGGCATGCGGGTTCTCGATTTCGGTTGTGGGACCGGCGGCGTGTCCTTGCTAGCAGCTGAGATGGTGGGGACATCTGGAGCAGTGGTTTGCATCGATCAGTCCTCCGATGCTATTGCCAATGGCAAAAGAGTGCTCCCGTGAAAGCGGATTTGAACAATCCGCTTTTCGCGTGAGTTCTGTCGAGGCGTTTTCTTCCACGGAACTATTCGATATAGTGATTGGCCGATATGTAGTGATGTATCAGCCTTCGCCGGCCGCTTTTATCCGCGCTGCGAGTCGGCATGTACGACCTGGTGGGGTTGTCGCTTTTTATGAGATTGCTCTACATCGTGGATATCACTCTCTTCCATCGTACCCAGCCTGGGAAATGATGGCTAAATACCTCAACCTCGCCTTAAGTGTCGGGGCGCCGAGTTGGGACGCCGCAGGGCGGTTGGTAGAGCACTTCCAGAATGCAGGTCTTGCAAGCCCTCATCTATTTGCAGAGCTGCCTGTAGGTGGGGGCGAGGACACTCCCATATACAGTTGGTTGGCAGGGACTGTTCGTAGTCTCATGCCAAAGCTCCTGGAGCATGGCGGTGTCACGGAGGAGGAAATATCCATAGACACTCTTAAGGAGCGAATGCGATCAGGAGCGGTCGAGTAGGCTCAAGTTGACGCCGCGCCGCAGGTGTGTGCTTGGGCGAGAACCTTGCCGTGAACGGCTCCGATGGCGGAAGCACAGATGGTCCCGGCGTAGAGTTCAACGTTCCACTAAATTCACCATTCATCGACTCACCGCAAAGCATGAGGGCGTACTTCGCAAGGACTGGGACAGGCGGTCCAACTATCAGACGACCAGAACATCTCCTTTGCGGAGGCGGTCGAACAATCGCTGCAGCTCTGGTCGATTCCAGTGCGCCGGTCACCGCCGGCTTTCTAACGGTGTAGGCTATTTTTGCCCAACCCCTCGACAACGGTCTAGTTGAACTAGTCCAAAAATAATGTGACCGTTGCCCGCGACGATACATCTAGGTTCGAGAGTACAAAACAAAGCCAAGACAGGCATGTTGACGAAGGTTTGATCGTGATTCACATTCCATTTGAACTGCAACAACAAAGTACTTGCAGAGGTAAATATGGGGAAGCTGACAGGTAAGGTAGCAATCGTTACAGGAGCGTCAAAGGGCATCGGTGCCGGCATCGCAAAGGGCATGGGCGCTGCGGGTGCCGCAGTCGTCGTGAACTACTTCTCGAGCAAAGAAGGCGCTGACCTCGTTGTTGCCGACATCGTGGGGAGTGGTGGTAAGGCGGTCGCAATTCACGGTGACATATCAAACGCGGTGGATGTGCGGCGGCTGTTTTCCGAAACGCAAGAGACTTTCGGATCGTTGGACGTACTTGTCAATAACGCTGCTGTTTACAAATTCGGTCCACTGGCTAGCGTTACGGAGGATGAAGTCCGTCGGCAGTTCAACACAAATGTTCTTGGTGCTCTTCTAGTAACCCAGGAAGCAGTGAGACACTTCCCGCCACATGGTGGGAGCATTATCAATATCGGTTTAGTCGCCAGTATCGTAGCTAATCCGATGACAGTAATTTATGCGGCTACGAAGGGCGCTCTCGACTCCATCACCCATGTATTAGCCAAAGAACTCGGGCCCGGGAATATCCGAGTGAATTCGATTAGTCCAGGCGTTACTGAGACCGACGGTGGAAAGGCGCTCGGTCCGCGAAACCCCGAGTTCGCCCGACAAATACTTTCTCAAACGCCGCTAGGGCGATTTGCAAATCCAACTGACATTGCACCAATCGCCGTGTTTCTTGCTTCTGACGATTCCGCTTGGCTCACAGGCGAGATTCTTGTGGCATCTGGTGGCATGCGCTAGCTTCCTCTCAAAAGGTTTGTGTCGTATCCGCCGAAAGGCCGATAAGCGAGAGGGGTGAGTCGTTGGATCGAAAGGCCCTCTGAGCGTCACTCATCACGCCGGCCTCCTAGTGTGGCCGGCCCTTCATCAAGACTGGGGCCAGGTGCTGATTCGTGGGTCTGAATTGTATCGAGAACTTACCGAGCAACCAACTGTCGCAAAAATGACAGGACTGCCTACTCTTACGATTCGCCTTCGACACCTGGAGTAGTTTTCAATGCATTTCGTGATCAGATCGTTCACATCATAGCTTTTCTAGATACCCCGACATTCGCGTCGCCTGCTGTGATGGAAAGGTGGGGCCCGACAATTCGTGGCTTGCACAAACTATTACCAGGAGACAGAAATTGAAAACAATTGCTACGGATGCCGGCTTAACGCCCGCGCAGCAGTTACTCAACGACGTGTGGGACGAACACGTCCGTGACGAATTTGCCACAAAAGATGCGGCGGCCGCCCTCGAGACGATGGTCCCGGACGCTTACGTGAACCACGTCCCAGTCTTGACCGGCGGCGTGGGCCGCGATCAGTTGAACGAATTCTATTCGAAGCACTTCATTCCAAAGATGCCGTCCGATACGGAAATCGTGCCAATCTCTCGAACAATTGGCTCCGACCGGCTGGTTGATGAGATGATCGTTCGTTTTACCCACTCGATTGAAATCGACTGGATGCTTCCAGGCATCGCTCCGACAGGCAAGCGCGTGGAATGCGCAACGGTTGCGATCGTGCAATTCCGCGACGGTAAGCTCTTGGGCGAGCACATTTACTGGGATCAAGCTTCCGTGCTCGTGCAGCTCGGGCTGCTTGATCCTTCCACGCTTCCCATTGCAGGCGTAGAAACAGCAAGAAAGGTCGCTGATCCCAGCTTACCCTCTAACCAGTTAATGCAGAGGGCACAGACCGGTGGGCGAGTCGAAAGGTGACTGAATCATCCTCAACCAATTGTATCCAGTCGACCAGATGAGAGCAGCCATCCCGTCTCGTCATGTGCGGGATAAAACAAGCAGCAGGGATTGTCTGATCCGAGTACAGGTGCTCGCTGGCAACCTTGGCGTTTTCAAACGGAATGATGCCGAGGACGCCAACCTCCACGTGTTCGCTAGTCGGCGGCACACCTAGAATCCGATCAGGGCAAGGTCATCTGGGTGAAAGGCGTCGAAACGCGGGTACCTTACTTGGATGGGCAGGAGTTAGACCGGTGCATACGGTTCTGCGGCGCAAAGTTGGCGCGCGTGAATTTTGTCCGAAGCAGTCAAGTACTTCGAGTGAACTGAAGGTCCAATCGGGAGAGCTCTATGAAACAGACAAGTGAAATTGTTGAATCGGTGGTGCAGTACGCATCGGTGTGGAAGTTGCTGGTCAACGAACTTCCCAACGCCGATCTCGCAGACAGACCTGGATTATCCATAAGTTGGGCAGACAACCCCTTTCCTTTCTGGAATGCTGTCTTCCTTACCGAGCAACTCGCGGATCCGGACCTATTGGAGTCTCGCCTGAAAGAGGCCGCTGCCTGCGTGCGGAAGAAGCGTCATTCAGGACTTATCTACGTCTGCGAAGATTACTTAAGCGGGACCGCTAAGGAAAACCTCCCGACGATTCTAGAACAGGAACGGCTTGAGGCCGCCATTCCTATTACCGGCATGGCGGGCAATATCCTTCCCCTGCAGACGTTATCGCGTCCACCCCTACGCATAGAGAGAGTGATCGACGAGGCGATGTTGCAGGAGTATGCAAACATCAACTGCGAAGCATACGGATTTCTCTTGGAATGGGGCCAAACCGCCCTGCGTGGATCGAATCTCTGGAAAGAGGCTTATACCTTCCTCGGTTACGAGAACGGCAGAGCCGTCTCTACCGCTTCAGCCATTGTCAATGACGAATATCTTTATCTGGCCCTGGTTGCAACGAGGCCGGACGCACGCAACAAAGGATATGCCGAGGCTGTCGTGCGGCACGCCCTGCAGACAGCCCGCGAAGCGACGGGGTTAAAGAGAACAATTCTGCACGCGACAGGTGCCGGATTTTCTGTGTACAAGCGCGTCGGATATCACTCAACCGCCAGGCTTATGACCTACAAGCCGTCGGAGAATTCCTAAAAAGTGGCGAATTGAACGCCACGGGTCGGGCTGGGCAGCTTCAATTTAGATTTGGATAGGCAGCGTGATAGACGATTGGAATGGGGGTCTAATCACGAAGCCAGAATCGCTATGCCCGAGCTGCGAAGGCGCGTGCCACCTCGCTCTGTCGCTCCGCCTGTGGGCAGAGATCGCCATTACACGCATTCTGATTAGCCCGCAATCAGGTGGTCCCTGCGTGTAATACTTCTTCCCAACAAAAGCCGCAGCCACCAGAGCAATGCGCTCGGTGGCTTTTTCTTTGCCCTCACCATTCGCGCAGAAAGGAGCCGCTATGACACTGAAAGTTTCATGTGCTCGCAAGTGAACGGCGGAGGCTGTTTCGCGCATTCTCCAGATCCTTGAAAGCCAGATGGTCAGCATTCGCTCCTTCGCCGGGAAGGCCAACGGCGGTGGGTTCTCGTCGCCCTCGTGGTCTCGTCCGAAGACGACAGGGCGTATCGCATAGAGCAGTCGGCAAACTCTTACCTTCTTTTATTCCCCAATGACAACGCAGGGGGGCCATAGTGTTGCCGGTCGTTACACAAGAGTGGCAGGAATAAGCTGCCCTCCCAGGTGTTTATCTCAGTATGAAGATATTGATCGCTACGACAGCCATCCCTGGTCATTTGAATCCCTTGTTGGGATTAGCCAGAATTTTTGTGAAGCACGGGCATGAGGTTCTCGTACAAACAGGAAATACATTCAAGCCTATGGTCGAAGCTGCTGGAATATCGTTCATTCCGTTGCTTCCTGAGGCAGATGCGGAGGTTGGACAGTTTTTCGCGAAACATCCCGAAGTTCATGAGAAAGAGCCGCTTGAGAAAACTCGATTCGGGCTTGAGAATTATTTTTTGCCCCAGCTTCCCGCGCAGGCAGCTGGTCTGGAGATGGCCTTGCATGACTTTCCTGCCGATGTCATTCTGACCGAATCCATGTTTTACGGGACATTGCCCCTGCTTTTGGGCAGTCGTCAAAATCGCCCGACTATTGTTCATGCGGGCATCACTGTGCTCGACCTCTTCAGTGGGAAAACCATGCCGCCCATACCGGGAGCATCCCCGGAAGAGTTGGAAAAAGCACACGGTCAGCGCGAGCGTGTAATGCGAAGGCCACTCCAGGCAGCGTTGATAAGACGCTGACAAAACTGGGCTGCGGACCGCTTCCCTGTCCGGTCCTCGAATGCATGTCGACTCTACCCGACCTCTATCTGCACCCCAGCATTCAGGGCCTCCAGTATCCTGGGCATTCTGTATCTTCCTCAAAGGTGCGCTATATCGGCAATATTTCTCCGCCTCCAAGACAGCATCCGCTTCCGGACTGGTGGCAGAAGCTGGATAAGGCCAAGCGTCTGGTATTAGTCACCCAAGGAACCGTTGCCAACTGGAATCTGGGACAACTTATCGGGCCGACGCTCCAGGGTCTCTCCGAAGAAAAAGACCTGCTGGTTTTGGTGACGACAGGAGGAAAACCCGCAGAAGACATTCCCGTAGACATTCCTGCAAATGCACGGATTGCCCCCTTCCTGCCCTATGAACAGGTTTTGCCGAAAATTGATTTGCTTATCACCAATGGTGGATATGGGACGGTCAACATGGCTCTGGCACAGGGCGTACCGATTGTCTCTGCAGGTTTGACCGAAGACAAGGAAGAAGTATCCGCGAATCTGCAGTGGTCAGGCGGGGGAATCGACTTGAGAACTAACGAGCCGAGCCCGGAGGCCATACGCACCGCAGCAAGGAAAATTCTCGGCAGCTCCGTTTACCGCGACAGGGCAAAAGAACTTGCACAGGAGTTTGCAAGTCATGACACTGAAGCCGAGTTGCTCGCACTGTTGGAAGCTTGCGTCGAACCTGCAATGAATGCCTGATCTGCTTACTAATCTGCCGGGAAGGCTCAACGATCACTGAACAAACAATAAAGGAAGAGAATCAAGATGAAGCAGAAGGAGTATCGCGAGACCAGGTGACTACATTCGAACCGTCCTATGCTGATATCAGACCCGATTCAAAAGATACTGCTCGGAAAACAAATGAACCAAAAATCTCCCAGGTATCCGAGGCCATTGCACACTCAAACCTCAACGACAGTGCAATTGTCGCCAGTAGATGTCTTGGAAACCTCAGCGACAAAAGGGGAGTGGACAGTTCCTGCGATTGAAGAGGTTAGTCTCGCGCTAGCTCTTTCGGATTTTTCTGCGCGTTGGCGTGGTTCACGCGGTCTGCGGTCGGAAGCGGTCAGTACGGGCACTCTGGCAATTTGCGAATACAATCAGTCGAAAAGGTTCGAAATGCGAAGCGCTGCAAAATTCGCTATCGTCCTGCTGCGAAATGAAGTTTTGCAGCAGGTCGGACTCGGAACTGGATATATACGACCTGAGCTACAAGCACACGAGGTGGTCCAGGATCAGACTCTGCGGCATTTGATGGAGGTTCTTCTTCGCGAAAAACGCGAGGGCTTCCTAAGCGGGTCCTTATTTCTAGATGGCGTAAGCACCGCTCTGGCTAGCTATCTCTTGCGTCGCTACTCCGTTGCTTCTCCAACGGAGGGGAACGTCGCTGGGGGAATGGCGCCCTCCACCCTGCGTCGATGTGTCGAATTCATGGAGGCCCACCTCGATGGTAATCTGCGATTGAGTGAATTGGCACGTGAAGCGGGCGTTAGTACATCCCACTTCCTTCGCAGCTTCCGCCAAAGTACAGGAAAGACGCCGTACCAATTTCTGCTCCATCGGCGTGTAGAGCGCGCACGGTTACTAATGCGCGATCTTCGCGCACCTCTAACGCAGGTGGCACTAGCGAGCGGATTTGCTGACCAGCATCATCTGGCTCGCGTTTTCCGACGTATAACCGGCGTCACGCCGAGCAGCTATCGCCACTCGCTGTGATGTCCTCGAGTTCGAATTAGCGTCGGACTGCTTTGACACGATTAGACTGCATTTCAAGGTTCTATGTGCCTGATGCTATGTCAGTTCGAATCGCTCGAGGTCACCATTGAAGATCTCGTGCGCCATCCCGACACAGGCACGGCAGAGTTTACCGTGCTGCTGACCGCGCGAAACCTCGATTGGCAGTCGACTGAAGATGGAAAGAGCCGAGTCGAGCTCTTCTGGCAGCAGCTAGTCTAGACGGGCGAAGAGATTTTCTCGCCTCAAGGCTTGAGAGCCTGACCGCCACCGCAAGTAATCAGGATTCCACTCGACTGGCCAGAACAGTGACGCGAATGCCGGTGACGATACGAATTCCACGCAAGACTAAGAGCCTGCGGGTTGTACTTCAGACCGCCGCCAACGGACGAATTGGCACGGCAGAACTGGGTCGCAAAACAATCGACAACGCTCCAGAGGCGCCTACGCCGGAGCCGAAGTTGCTGTCTCATCCCCAAACACAGCCACACACGCAGCCCCAAACACAGCCGGAACCAGCTTCCGTTGATCCATCCAGGCCATAGCAGCTCGCGGGTGGCGCATACATGAAAACTTCTAGTGCGTTAGGCCAAGGTGGAAGCAGGAATCCACCGGTATAAGGTTGGCACGGAAACGCCGAGGTTGCTGGCCACATCGCGGGGCGGTACTCCGCTCGCAAGTAGCTTTTTGGCTGATTTGATTTTGTTGTCGGTCATTTGCCGTTTCCGGCCACCTTTGCGGCCGAGCTTACGGGCAACTTCGAGGCCGGCGCGGGTTCGTTCGATGGTGAGTTCACAGGGACATTCCGCTATCTGCTCTAGCCAAACGCGTTAGGCCTTCCCAATAGCCTGGTTACCCAGGTGGTCTCCCGCGCCACACTTCCGGACTTGAGCGAAATTCATATCCGCCATAGAACATTTCAACCATCGTTGAGGTCTTCTATGTCGCATCGCATCGCCACTCTCATGATTCGGTCCAGGGACGTCAGCGGAGAACGCCGATTTCATCGCGCCTTCATCGCTCCCAACGGTAACGCCAAACCGCTGTACGCCATCGTCGCTGGGAAACCGGAGCTACGACCGGATGGAATTTACTATCTCCGATATCGTCAGCAGGACGGGACCCGGCGGTACCAGTATGTCGGGAAGGATCCGAAGCTCGCCCGGCTCATCCAGGGCCAACGGCAATATCTGATTGACGGCGAAGAGATGGGACTATCTCCCGTCGAGGGCCCGAAGGTGCCTGTACCCGTGAAGGTCAGGCCGGCGGAAATCCCTTCCGTGGTGCCTAGAACGAATCAACTCTCGCCGCCTGCTGAGTCCGGAAGTAATCGACTGCCCCTGGCCCCAACGATCGACGCGTTCGTCGGTGAAGTCGCCGCGCTCCGGAACCGGAAGCGGGCCGACCAGTACTGCTTTCGTCTGGGCATTTTTCTTGAGACATTCGAGAAAACTTACATCGACGAGATCGGCGACGATGAGGTTATCCGGTTTCTCGCTGAGCTCCGTCGCCGGCAGCTTGGTGAACGCACCATCAAGAACTATTGCACGGACCTCGTCGCGTTCCTCCGTCGATATGAGCTGCATCATCGCGTGAAGAAGTCGTTCATCCCGAAACCGACTTTGAAGGTGGTCCGCGTCTATCCTGTCGAAATCTTGCAGAAGATGTTCGCTGCCGCTAACCATGAGGACCGAATGCTCTTTCAGTTCTTTTTCGGGCTGGGCATGCGGGAGCGGGAGGTCATGTTTGCCGCGTGGCAGGACATCGACTTTCAGCGAGGGATCTTCCACGTTACCGAGAAAAAAGCCGACGGGTTCACGATCAAAGACAAAGAAGAACGATCGATCCCAATCCCATCCTCCCTCCTCGAGAGCATCAGGCAAAGGTTCGACCGGCGCCGCCACCACCGCTGGATCTTTCCGACGGAACGGGGCCAACCGGATGGGCATATGTTGAGAAGACTTCAGACACTCGTCCTGCGGGTAGGAATGAGCTGCGGAGACTGCCGAACAAAGGGGGGTAAATCGTGCCGCACCGCAGCCTGCTGTCGAAGCTTCGGACTTCACAAATTTCGCAGGACGTTTGCGACGATCCATCACGAAAATGGCGTTTCTATTCGAACATTGATGGAGTGGCTGGGGCATTCAGATATGGAGACGACGATCCGTTACCTTGCGATCGCCGATGCTGGCTCTGAAAGGGTTCGCCACCAGGTAGATCGCACCTTCAATATGTTGGAGGAAGGGCACACTGCGCGCCAAGACGGAAGGCAATTGCCCGGGGTCTCTCAACCAATTTAGGAGGTATACACGAAGTCGGGACCGCCGCTAGATGGCAGTCCCGACTTCAAACCAGTTGGCTCACCTTGTGCCTATCTGTCTGCTGGACAACCAGTCCGCAAGTTCAACCGGATCGAAGCGGATAGCATGGCCAACCTTCAGGTGGGGGATCTCACGGTGCTTGGTCCATAGTTGAAGTGTTGTGATGTGGACACCTAGGATTCCCACAACTTCACCTGCATCTAGATATCTCTTTGTGAGTCTCAGCCTCTCGATGAAGGTCTGGGAATGTGGGTCCCCGGCGATACTCGGGGGCGCGCTCCCATCTGATTCGGTTGGTTTGGCAAGGCGGTTAGAACCCACTACACGCGCCGTGGCTGTTTCCGCCAGAATTTGTTTCGACTCGTACAAAAGCTTTCCCATGGTATCCTCGCTGGAACAAATTGACAGTAAGCGACCTGTTCCAATGGTGTAGGCCAGATTCTGAATTCGGTCAAATAGGGCTATTACGCCTGAATGGCGGATAATCGACGAGTTTGCTAAGTCTGGTTCTGAATCTCTCAATTTGACCGAGCTTTCCACCCACGATAACGTGTGTCCAGAGAAGAAACAAGATTTCTCAACTCGTGGGCTGAGCATGGAGCGAACAAATGCGAATCACGAAGGAAGATGTTGTGGCAGGTCACCCTGCATTGCAGGTGCGTGGGTTTCTCAGGAGGTTTGACAGGAAGTTTTTTCTGCGTCCTGCGGTTGAGAAAGTCATGCGACTCATGCCAGAGCACGCTGACAAATTCATCAATGAGATGATCGCGCTCGAACTCATCGTGCCGTCAACGCCGTTCGATAACGAAGCGGCATTTGAGGTTGCAGAGCGAGGCTTGGCATTCGCAAACGCGACAGCAGCAAAGCCAATCTTCCGAAGAACAGCAGAACGGGTCATAAGAGAGTTTATGGGCCGCGTGGATGCCGTCAATGCTTCAAAAGAATATGCCTTCAGGATTAGGGGCGCGGTCTTGTTTGGAAGCATGCTGTCATGCGCGGATAGATTAGGTGATGTTGATGTTGCTGTCGATTTGAAGCCTCGCTTTTCAGATCCCATCCGGCGTAAGCAATTATGTAATAGACGCAGGCGCCTTGCGCAAGAACAGGGAAAAGCATTCGCTACGGGGACGAGTTGGGCCTTGTGGCCCAGAAATGAAGTTCTAATACAACTGAAGGCACGCACACGTAGCCTGAGTTTGCATGGATTCGACCAACTATCGCAGCTGGAAAATCTTTCCTATCGTGTGCTCGTGGGCGACGCAAATCTCATTGCTGCTCAGATCCCTGACGGGAAAGCTGTATGAAGGCATTGTTCATCCTTGTGGCGGCTCCTAACTAGAGCTTTAACTTGTGAATTTCATATCACACTGATATAGCGACCACTCCTGAGAAGAGAGCATTCGGCTGTTAACCGAAGGGTTGTAGGTTCGAGTCCTACCTCAGGAGCCAATCATTTCAACAACTTAGCCTAGTAAATGGCAGCGAAAAGTTGTGAAAATCGGCC
>Ga0193742_1001381_pt1 | contig 14626 bp, 13 predicted proteins | sample L2c1metaG_FD_165511 | JGI IMG/M metagenome (GOLD analysis project Ga0193742, IMG submission 165511) | Soil microbial communities from a riparian zone of the East river system, Colorado, United States - L2c1 | ecosystem: Environmental > Terrestrial > Soil > Riparian zone | place: USA: East River... | reverse complement strand
TGGGCAGGTTGGTGCCGTTGGAGGAGCCGAAGTCCAGGCTCTTGGACCAGGTGTAAGCCGCACCGAAGAGCAGGCCCTTGGTGAGGCGGCGTTTGAAGTTGGCCTGCAGGGAGTGATATATGGACGCTCCCTGATTCTGCGCTTCGGTGATGGTGGAGTACCCCTTGTAGGGACGGAGGTAGTCGGGCGACTGGATGTTCGGATTCTCCTGGATGGTTCCGGGCTGGAGCTGGTTGATGTTGGCAAGCTGCTCCAGGTGAACTCCCCTGCGGCCGACGTAGCTGAGGGTCATGACTCCGATGTTCTTGAACTCCTGCTCGACCGTCAGGTTCCAACCGTAGGAGTTGGGGCTTGGGTAGTTGTATTGGTGCGAGGTGAAGTTGAGCGGGGTTGCGTTGGTTCCAACACCGCCGGGGGTATCCACGTTGCCGCGGGTGACCGTCGAGGAGGGTTGGAACGGCGCGTTGCCGCCGACCTGCACGTTGTCGCTGATACCGAGACGCTGAACGTAACGGCCAGCACCGCCACGAATGACCATCCCCGGCTGCACCAGATAGGAGAAGCCAAAACGCGGCTGGATATCGGTCCAGATCGTGGGGTGGTAGCCACGGGGCAGGTCATGGAAGTTGCCTGCGTATCCATTGGCCAGGATGTCGTCGGGAACATGTCCCTTGGCCACGCCGGGGAAGCCGTTTCCTGGGATCACGACGCCATTGAGCTGCGTGCCGCCAGTGACGAACCCGGTATTGGGGTCGACCGTAGGCGCCGCAGAAGGGTTGTAGTAGGTTGGGTTGAAGAACGACTGGTTGCCCCATATGGCGTAATACGGCGTGTTGACGCTGTAGCGTGCGCCATACTCCAGAACGAGCTTGGAGTTCACGCGCCACTGGTCCTGCGCGAAGCCTTCAAACATGTTGCTGCGGAACAGGGTGTAGGAGCGTGTGCCGATCTCGGCGTAGGTATCGAAGAGGCCGACCGCCGCATTGGCGATGGCGGCGTTGGTGGTGGGAACGGGCGCCGCCGTGCTTCCGCCGCGAGCATCGGAGAAGACGAAGAAGCCGTTCTGATTGTTGGTCGATCCGGGAATGGTGCTGGAGACGTTGATCTGGTCGAAGTTGTTCTCGCCGGCGTACTCCCATAGCCCGCCGATCTTGATGGTGTGGTTGCCCCAGACCTTGGTGATGCTGTCTCCGACGTCATAGATGATACCGCCGGAGTGCGAGGGATAGGGTCCGCCGTCGAGCGTGCCGAAGTTGGCAATCTGGATGGTTGGAATCTTATCGGGCAACACCTTGGCCGCGCCGTCGTACAGATAGGGGTAGTTGATGCCGTAGTTCGTACGGTTATACAGGCCGGACGAGGTATCGATGCCAATGTTGACGTGATCGGCGGCGCCAGAGACATAGACATCGTTGACCATCGTCGGACTGATCGTCCAGGTCCAGTGCACGACACCGATCTGGTTGGGGCGAGACCAGACCTGAGGCGTACGATTGAAGTTGCCATAGTGCGGGACGTAGCTATTGTAGTTGTAGTTCAGCATGCTGAACCGAATGTGATGCTTATCGGTGGGCACGAAGTCGACAGTTACGGAGTCCTTGCGCTGCGATTCCGTATACGGAGCGGAGTCGATCCAGTTGTTGATGGGATTGGTCGGCGCATTGGGCAGCGGATAGGCGTTGAGCAGGCCGATACCGTTGGCGCTGAGATCGCTGGCAGGGATGATGTTGTTGGCGTACGCAACACCAGTCTTCGGGTTCACGATCTGCACCGGTTGGTTGTAGAAAATATTGGGACCGAGCAGCTCGCTGAAGTTTCCGGTGCGCATGAGCGCGGTCGGAGCCTTCTGCTGCGCCAGATCATCGTGGACGTACTTGATCCACTCCTGGCCTACGAGGAAGAAGAGCTTGTTGCGGTTCCTGTTGAAGTGGCCGGGAATGAAGACGGGACCGTTGAGATTCCAACCGAACTGATTGAAGCGGAAGGCCTGACGTTCCTGACCATTGAAGTTGCGCTGCCAGGTGTTGGCGTTCAGGGCGGTGTTGCGGAAGTATTCGAAGGCGCTGCCGTGGAACTCGCTGGTACCGCTCTTGGGGACCATGCGGATCTGACCGCCGGAGGTGCGACCGTATTCGGACGGATAGCTGGTGGTTAGTACCTGAATCTGCGAAGTAGAGTCAACGTCGGCGACGCCGGTGCTGGTGCCATTGGAGCGCGTACGCACCATCGGAACACCGTCGAAGGTGATAAGGCTTTCCTGCGAGCGAGCTCCATTGACGTTGATGCCGTTGTCGAGGCCGAAGGAGAAGGATGCCATCGAGTTGGCGCGGACGACACCGGGCTCGAGCTGTGAGAGGTAAATCGGGTTGCGACCGTTGAGCTGAATGCTCTTGACCTGCTCCTGCGAGATGAGCTGTCCAACTGAACCACTCTCGGTCTGCACGGTATTGGCGTTGGCTTCAACGGTGATGGATTCAGTTGATTGACCGATCTTCATGCTGATGTCGACGCGGCGGCCGATGTTCGGGTCGACACGCACATCGTTGAGAGTCGTGGTCTGAAAGCCTTGTGCCTCGACGTGCATATTGTAGCTGCCCGAGGGAAGATTGGTGATGTTGTAGTTGCCGCCGTCGTCGGTGGTGATGTGCAGTTCCGAACGCGTGGCGTTATTGCCAAGCGTGATCTTGGCCTTAGGTACCACCGCTCCGGAGACGTCTGTGACCGTACCGGTGAGGGATGAGGTGTCCTGAGCACACGCGCCCATAGCGGTGAAGAACAGAACACACGCGTACGCTAACATCGCAAAGATGTGGAAACGTCTGATATTCAATCCTGACCTCCAAAGAGTGTTGCAACTACCTAGATTGTTTTTTTGGTTTCGTTATCACTAACCAGGTCCTGTCGTGCCAGCACATGGTGGGGAATTACACAACCATCCGCAAGAGATGGCTTGCCAATATCTCGAAAGTCACACTGCACCATAAACGATGGTCTTGTCCGAACTGTTCTTGACCTCGACTTGAAGATCCTTAAGCCAAAAACCGTCGGCATTGAATGGCACATCTGGAGCGACAATCGTTTTCCGAATGGGCATCTGAACCCGATCTGCGATGTTGCATCGGGCACGACGTATAACCATCTCAGAACTATTTTGAGCGGATGCCGAGCTTGGTGTGTAGCAGAAGAGAGATAGACGTATGCCCGTGAACATGCAAATACGAGCACGAAGCAGATAATTCACTACTCCTCCCAGATGTCAAAATAAGAACTATGACTAGAATGCAAAAACTGGTAAATCATCTCGGAAGAAGAGCAAAGAGTCCTGAATTATTCTTATACTTTCGTCGTCAACCACGGCACGCTTATAGCGGCAGAAGAGAATGTAACGATGTGCCTGATAAATGTCAAACTCACGAAGTTCATGACGCCTACATCGCCGGCGTAGCTCGTATGGTAACGCAATCAACACTGAAACCCCTGCGCTGAGGTAAAGCTTCGGCAACTGGTATGCAGAAGTAGATTTCACTTAACGAATCTCAAATGACTCCTAAACATGATCCCGGCGGAAAGGTCCGCCTCACATTGCCTGAACGGCACTGTCGGAACTGCGTTGTTTGGTGGTCCATCGCATAAATACCGTTACCGTCTATCGCGCACATGGGACGCTGCGCTTCCCCGCGTGATGTTCGTGATGATGAACCCAAGCACTGCTGACCGCTTGTGGATGACCCGACCGTGGCGAAGTGCGGCCGCTTCGCCCGTGCATGGATTATGGCGGCCTTCATGTCGGTAATACATTCGCTTACAGGGCGACGGACCAGAAACGCTTGCTTGCAGTCGACGACCCGGTCGGCCCAGACAACGATAAACATTAGCACGTCCGCATCACTGTCGTGGGCTGCGGGGGCACTGGCGGCGCCGTGGCTATGGGATTACCTTAGTAGCGCATGATGCCCAGGTCGACGCGGCTTCCGCCGCCGGAGCAACCCTCAATCTCCACGTGAGGATGCTTCTCGCGCAATTCGACAAGAATGGAGTAGAGATTCTGAATGTAATTGATGTAGACCTTTTTCTGATCCTCCGGCGCGACTGCCGGCCAACCCGGCTCTGACCAGTTGCGTTATAGTCCCACTTGAGGAAGACAATGTCGTTCTCGTTGAGTAGCTTGTCGAGAACCTGGAAGACATAGGCCCGCACATCCGGGCGAGCGAGATTCAGCACGAGCTGGTTGCGCCCTTCACTGCGGGACCGGCCCGTGAAGGTCAGTACCCAATCAGGATGTTTGCGATAGAGGTCGCTGTTTGGGTTGACCATCTCAGGCTCCACCCACAGCCCGAAGTCCATCCCGAGCGAGTGAACTTTGTCGATCAGAGGTTTCAGCCCCAGGAGGATCTCATAGATCGGTCACTGGGCGAATCTGGATTGAAACGTCGTGTGGCCGTCCACCTGCCGTATTTCCTGGCTGCGATCCATATGCTGGAAACGACCGACCTTGTCTTGACAATACCCGCTCGGATAACAACACCAATGCTTGACCTGCTTGATTTTGCCGCATGTCAAAGCACCCAAGGAAATTCGGCCAATACATTATTCGATGGTCTGGCACCCGCGCACGATAGCGATCAATTGCATACCTCGCTCCGAGATCATGCGCCAGATTTTTCGCCCTTAGCTCTCGCGCGCAGATGAGTAACGAAGTCCATCCTCCCCCCAACTGCATGAGACGATCTATGCGGATCAGGAAAGACGATTCTCGGAGTGGTCAACTCTTCGTGAAGAACGGGCGCGGAGAGCCCTTCTGTTCTCGAAGACTGGGAGGCTGCTTTCCATTGAAATCCTTGAACTCGTACTCTAGGGCTGCTTCGGCTGCGATGACCACGCTTCCCGATTTCGACATCAGTTGCGGATCCGAATACAACGAAGCGATAGCGAGACCAGAAAACTTAGGTGTCTCCTGGCTTCCGAGTATCTTGTCCCCCCCAGGGATCTTCGCGATGATGGCCTTGGATCTCTCCGTGGCTGTCGGCCCGGGCCAGAGCGATACCACCGCAACTCTGTACGGCTTGAAATCCTGCGCCATGTCGAACGTGAGTTTATCGAGACCAGCCTTGGTGGCACCGTAGGCTGGATCAAGGTGGTAAGAGACGGCTCCATAGTAGGAAACATTCACCACCAGCGCCCCATCTGCCGCGATCAAGAGAGGTGCGGCATAGTAGCTCGCAACAAACGCGGATCGTAAACCAACCGTAAACTGTTCGGAGATCGTCAGGCTCTTCTTCCAGAACGGCGGTGGTGCAAGTGGATCGGGGCCCAGCGTGGTGGCATTGTTGACCAGGATATCAAGATGACCTTGCTCGGCTTTCACTCTCTCGAAGAGAGTCTTGATCTGTGCGTCATCCGCATGATCGCACACAACGGCAATACCAACGCCGCCTGCCGTCGTAATGGACTCCGCGACTTCACCGATCGTTCCGGGAGTTGTCCCGGGCTTGGAGGCCGTCGTTCGCCCCGTCACGTAGACGGTCGCACCCTGCTCGCCAAGCAGCGTTGCGATACCAGCGCCGACGCCTCGGCTTGCTCCAGTGACAACCGCGACTTTGCCGGCCAAAGAAGGAATAGTCTTCATACACATCGCTTCCAGGTTCGTCGTCGAACTTGAATCAAGGATAGGAGTTAAGCTGTAAGAATGACAAGAACCGACAAAAATGTCAGGTACTTACCAAAAAGTAAGCCCCCGCAACTGTCACAACCTTCTGTGCCTAGCAAGACCTGTGCTCCGGAGGCCGCCGTAGAGATGTTCAGGATTCTTGAAGGCCGCTGGAAGATGGCCATCCTCTTTCATCTCTTTGGAGGAGTCGATCAGCAATGCCGAGTCATGCGTTTCTCGGAGTTAGAGCGAGCCATTCCTGCCATCTCGCAGAAGATGCTTATTCAGCAGTTGCGAGAGCTTGAGCACGATGGAATTGTGTTGCGCACAATTTATCCGCAGATTCCGCCGAGAGTGGAATACCAGCTGACAAAGGTTGGAATCGCACTCCGTCCCGCCTTACGTGCGCTCGTTGCATGGGCGGCACTTCGGAAAGAAGCGATGCCCCCCTCTTCATAGTCACTCTTTACCTGAAATGTTCTACGTTCCTGAGGGTGACGCTACCTTCTTCCGCATCATCGATGGAAAGCTAGAGATGTTGCACTGTGAATCGAATCAGTTGTGTTTGAACTGACCTTCAACTGAAATCCGATAGTGCCTGGGGGCCATCCCCGTCACTCGCTTGAAGGCATGGCTGAATGCGCTTTCCGATGTGTAGCCCAGTGATTGAGCAAGTTCAGAAACCGAAATCTGATCTTTACGGAGCGCGTGTTCCGCAAGACGCATGCGCCATTCCGTCAGATACGTGAGAGGACCGACTCCAGCGACTTTCCTGAAATACGTTGCAAACGTGGTCCGGGACATCGCCGTGGCTTTGGCAAGATCCTCCAAATGCCATGGGTGGCCTGGATCACTATGCATCAGTCGAAGAGCGGGAGCAATCCGTTGATCCCTTACAGCTCTAAGCAGACCGTTGGCAGAGAAATCGGCTATTTTCAGATACACGCGCAGGATCTGAACGAACATGAGCTGTGTGAGTTGAGAGGATGCGAGACTAGTTCCTGGCAGTTCCGAGGACTGCTCGCTGACAAGCTGATGCAACAGCCACTGGAGGACGGATGCCTGTGGGCGTTCCGCCGGGATATGAATCAACCGTGGCAGGGCCTCGGCCAAACGCCATCCGCTCACCGGGTCGAGCCGAACATGCCCTCCGATCTGAACACAATCTTCGCCTTCTCCGATCTTTGCGAATTTGCTCCGGTCGCCGAAAATATGTCATTCGCATCTAGCGGACTTACGTCCAGGCCACCAGAAAGCGTGAAGGAACGTTGCGCGGAGAGCAAAATCACGTCTCCCTCTTCCACGCGCACAGGTTCTTCCTGTTCGTCGATGCGTAGCCAGCAGTGTCCCTTAACCAAAGCAAAGAATTTGATTTTGTTAGGCTCCGAAAAGCGAATACCCCATGAGCCTCCAGCGGTAAATCCTCCAGAGAGAACAGGCTGAGCATCGGCGAGCTTCAGAATGTCGGAAAGAGGGTCAGCCGACGATCTCGAACTGTCGAACATGAAATTCGCACCCATAAGCATTCACAGTTCAAGATTATCAACCTACGCTGGTGAGTAGATATTTGAGGAGAATGTGAAATGCGCACGCCACAAGAACCTGTCGGCTCCGGATTTGGAGCAGCATCGACAACGAACGATGTCGTTCAAGGTATTGATCTCTCAGGTAAGACCGCCATTGTCACGGGAGGTTATGCTGGCCTCGGACTTGAGACCACTCGTACGTTTGCCTCAGCCGGAGCCCGAGTTGTTGTGTGCCGGCCCGCGACCTGGATAAAGCTCGGAATGCATTGGCTGGAATCGGGCAGGTCGAGATCGAAGGAATGGATCTGATCGACCCTGAATCCGTTGAAGCCTTTGCAGACCGTTTCCTGCATCTGGAAGGAGCCTCGATATCCTGGTCAATAGTGCCGGCATCATGGCGCTTCCTGAACTGACGCTCGATGACCGTGGCTATGAATATCACCTCGCGACCAATCATCTGGGGCATTTCCGACGCGGCTGCTTCCTGCGCTGCGAGCAGCGAAAGGAGCTCGTGTCGTCTCGGTATCGGCCTGGGCGCACCGGCTGTCGGATGTCGTGTTCGATGATATGAACTTTACCCAGCGGGAATACAAACCTATGCTGGGCTATGCACAGTCCAAGACAGCAAATATCCTCTTCGCCGTTGATCTGGATGCCCGCGAAAAGGACAATGGAGTGCGTGCCTTTGCTCTTCATCCCGGAAGCATCCTGACCGATCTGGGTCGCAATTTTACTGAAGAACAGCTCAAGGCATTTGGTGTGCTGGATGCGAACGGCAAGCGCATCGTAGATCCTTCGCGGCAACTTAAGACAATTGAGCAGGGTGCCGCGACGCAGGTCTGGTGCGCGACCAGTCCACGGCTCAATGGGCTCGGCGGTGTCTATTGTGAAAACGTCGAGATAGCGCGGGTTGTACCCCCAGACGAGCGTTCAGGCTGGGCAAGCGATGATTCCAGCCGCAAGGTAGGCGTGATGCCTCACGCGATCGACCCGGTCGCGGCCGAGCGGCTCTGGAGCGTGAGCGTGGAGATGACAGGCGCGTCCGCGCGAGGGTAATTCTGCTTCATCGCTGATTCCAATGCACACAGCGAGTAGTCCGCGGGGAGTCTTTGACGTTGCCGACGCTAGTACGCAGTGGCGTTGGCCGACCAGATTCTCTGGCAGTATTTAGGTGGTGTCAAGAGGCTGTATTCGTGTACATGAATCGGAACGGGGGGTTTCCGTCACGACCAATACACGACCAATACATGACCATCGTACGGTCGAAACCAGCCTAAATGGTGCTAAACCATCCAAAATAGTGATCGTCTCCCTTCTCGATCAGGTCCAACCCCTCGGGTCGACGGCCCATTCCCAATCTGATACGCAATGACTGAACCCTTCCAGGGTAAAGCGTTCTGAGCCGCTCCAAGAAGAAGCGAAAGGGCTGATCCCACACGATCAGCCCGGTGGCCCGCTGCTAAAAAGTTTTGTCGCATCTTTGTCGCAAATACCGCCGATTATGCCGGTTGTGCCGGCTATATCAGCTCGTAAGTGCTGTGCCGTCTATAGTTTGACGCTTGCCTCATTCCATGACTCTGAAACTACCAACTGCTCATCCATTGAGAGAGACCAATGATCTGGGAGCCAAAACATTGACTGGTACCCCCCAACTTTAATCAGCCATAGCGGTGGCAGATCGTATCCTTCTCTCTGGTGCTCTTAAATGGCGATAACAGAGCAATGCACTTAATGAATGACTAGGCGATTCGTCGCAGTTTGAAGCAGCAGTTCTCCAGCAACCAGGCTACTCCGCACGCAAGGCTTCTACAGGATTCACGGATGCTGCGTGCCGCGCGGGCAGGAAACTCGCCGCGACCGCTGCCAGCCCAAGCAAGACAGCCACCCCACCCAGAGTCATCGCGTCCCACGCCTTTACTCCGAACAGCAGCTTGCGAATCAGCATCGACGCTCCCACCGAACAGACCAGACCAATGGACAGGCCAGCCACCGTGAGCCATCCTGCCTGCTGCATGACGAGCCGATACACTGAGCTGCGCTGTGCCCCAAGCGCCATCCGTACGCCGATCTCACGTGTCCGCTGGTTCACCGAGTAGGCAATCACTCCATAAAGTCCAACTACACCCAGGATCAGGGCCATCGCCGCGAACCCGCCCACGAGCCATGCCGAAAACCGGTGCAGCAACGCCGCCTGCGTTCCGCCAATGTTCTCGTTCATGGTCGCTTCGTCGGATACGCTCAGCTCCGGGTCAATCTGGTGGAGCGCGTTCACGATCACCGGCAGCATGGCCCCCGCGTCCTGCCCCGTGCGCACCACTAGGCTGAAAAAGTGGTCGCGCGTTTGGTTGATGGGGAAATACTCCGCAGGCCAGGTTTCGACATCGAGGGGTCCTTCCCGAACGTCATCGACCACGCCGACAATCTCCCATACGGACGGATGCCCCCCTTCGTCATTGGCGATCCTCTGACCGATCGGATCTTCGCCAGAAAAATACTTTTGGGCCAGCGTCTGATTGATGACGGCTACTCCTGGCCTGGAAGAATCATCGGCATCGGTGAAAAACCGTCCGCGCAGCAACCTGGCCTGGAGCGTGGGCAGATACTCACCGCTCACGTGACGCTCGTCTACGTCGTTATGCTCGCCATGGTACGGTCTTGCCGGGAAATGAATTCTGTCGATGGCGCAGTTACACTGCACGGGCAACATGCTGGTCATACCCGCCGACTCTACGCCCGGCAGATTTGAGACGCGACGCACAATTTCCCTGTAGAGCCCTACCGTCTGTTCGTCATCTTTGTAAACCGTTCCCGGAGCCTTTATTTGCACAGTTGCAAGATGGTTTGGATCAAAACCCAACGATACGTGCAACAAGCGATAGAGGCTCTTTCCCAACAGCCCCGCACCGGCCAGCAGCACTACCGCGACTGCAAGTTCAACGACCACCAGGTTCGCTCCCAACCGGCGCCAGAGAAGTCCGGCAGCGCCACGGTCTCCGTCGGATAATCCGTCACGAATCTCTCGAAACGCAAGTTGCAGGATCGGAATCACAGCCAGCAGCAACATGACCGTCAGTGCGATGGCTCCGGCAAATGCGCCTGTATGTGCGTTCAGACCAACACCCCCGAGAAAAGGCATGTTTGACGTCATATCCTTGGGAACCATGCGGACAAGGAACTTCATGATGACGCTGGCGACAATCACACCTGCCAGGCTGCCGAATCCGGTGAGCAAGAGCCCCTCGGTAACAAACTGACACGCCAACCGTGCCCGCGTGGCGCCCAGTGCACCTCTCACGGCAATCTCACGCCTACGTCTCTCTGAACGAGCTAGCACAAGGCTGCCCACATTGACGCACGCAATCAACAACAGTAGCCCAGCTCCCCCCAGCAACGTAAGGAGGATGGGTCTCACATCGCCGACGATGATCTCAGAAAGAGAAACGATACTCGCGCTCAACTCGGGCCCGGTTATGCCATATTGCCGTTTGAGTTGCTCTGCGATCGCCTTCATTTCGGCCAGAGCGGTCTGTATCGTGACCCCGTCACGCAGCCTTCCTATTCCCCAAAAGTTATAGAAAGTCCGCATCTTTTCATGGGAGCTGAAGTTGTTGAGAGGAACCCAGAACTCCGCATTGCCGCTTGGTGCGAAGGAAAACTCACGAGGCAGAACACCAATAACTGTGTACGCCTCTTTATCCAGGTCAACCGTCTGACCAATCGCATCGTCCCGTGCGCCGAAGCGATTAAGCCATGCCCCATAACTCAGGATGACAACGTTCGGTCCCCCTGGCCGATTCTCATTAGGATAAAAATCGCGGCCAAGCACAGGGCGAACACCCAGGGTCTGAAAAAAACTGCCGCTGACCCGTTCGCCATGAACCGGCTCCGCACCCGAAGGAGTGCGCAGAAGATAGCCCCTGCCACCATAAACATCGAGCGAGGTGAAAGATTTATTCAGCTGTTTCCAGTCAAGATAATCCGGATACGACAGCGGCCAGCGCGGAGATTCAACGCTGCCCTCGTTCACCGACATCAGCCGGCCGGGATTTACATAGGGAAGCGGCTCCAGCAAGGCCGCATCCACAAAACCGAAGATAGCCACGCATGCACCAATACCGAGAGCAAGCACAAGGATCGCAGTGACCGAGAAACCTGGATTTTTCAACAGCTGGCGAATCGCAAACCTCAGGTCCTGCACGAGACTATCGAGCCATCCCACCCGATTTTTCAGATAGAAGCGCTCTTGCGCCGCGCTCACATTGCCGAATTCTATCCTCGCCTTCCGGCGCGCTTCATCTTCGCTCAGGCCTTCACGCTTCAACTCATCCGCCTCAAGTTCAAGATGGGCCTTGATCTCCTCGGCAAAATCCTCTGTGCTCCGGGTGCGTTTGAACATGACTATGCCTCCTCGCCGCTCGATCTCGCCTTGCCGCTTAGAATCAACGCCATTGCCTTCGTCAGCCGCTCCCACTCGCTCGCCTTCTCCACCAGTTGCTCTCGACCTTTCGGTGTCAGCGAATAGAATCGCGCCTTACGATTGTTCTCGCTCACGCCCCACTTTGCGCTGATCCATTTCTTTTCTTCGAGCCTCTGCAAGGCCAGATAAAGCGAACCATGATCGACGAAGAAGACTTCTTCCGATTGACGCTGTATCGACCGCGCCACACCCTGGCCATGACATGGCCCCAGTACGAGCGTCTTCAAAATCAGCAGGTCAAGCGTCCCCTGCAACAAGGCAATTCGGTCTTCGGGATTTTTTTGGGTAGTCATCCGACCCAAGAATCGCACCGCTTGGGTCGGATGTCAACCCGAGCCTGCTGTGCGGACACAAAATGCGCCCAGGGCAACGCACTCATTGAGCCATTCGGATCGATTGATGGACCAGGAGCCAGGAATATCGCGGGTGAAGCCCGCTGATAGGCAGCGGCCTTTCACGATGCTCAGGTGAATTTTATTTTGGGCATCCAAATAGGACGAGATGCTGTCACAGCAATGAATGGCTCGTAGACTCACTCTGTAACCTGATCTTCGGGATCATTCTGTTTCGATGCACCGGCAGCACATCTTCGCACAAACCTAGGGGGAGTGTTCATGTTACTTATTCTTCTCATTGTCTTATTGGTAATTTTGGTAGGAGGTGGCGGATATTACATGGGACCGGGTTTTGGCTACTATGGCAGCGGAGGGCTGAGTATCATTCTCGGCATCATCGCTGTTTATCTTCTCTATGGTCGAGGACGCACGAGAATTTGATGTGTCACCACCCGGGACTATACCACCTGATCTGATTTCGGTCAAGGGGGCAGGCGCCGCTACGATGCTCCGGCTCCACAAGACTCGCTGGCAGATCCCCATCAGAAATGAATCATTTCGATGAGTACGGGGAGGTCTCTCAGGCCTCCTCCGAGACCCTGAAACGGAGCGCCCGGTATCAACCTAAGCGCTCGATGGGTCCTAGCTTTGAACTTCCCGTACTATTTTGGATGCTGATTTTTAGGAAGTAGTGCCATCAGAAGCCATTGTTCGTCGGTGTTAAAGGCGTCCAAAACATGATCGAAGTAAAACGGCAGCTGCACAGCCAGCCCGAGCGGGAGACTCATCTCTTGATATATTGTTTCTCCTGGAAGGGGTTTATCATGGATACCGAATGGAGTCGTACTCCGTATTGTGCGGAATGCTATCCGCTCTTTGCTGGTACTGCCCGCTCCTGTTTTAATTTGGAACCGTTTCAATTTCCTGCCGGCAACTCGATTCGAGGGCCTTTTCTCCGAGGCACAAGATCGTCATGACACCGGCCCTGGATCTGACACGGCGGACATTTCTGCGTAACGCCGCGTTGTTGACTGTTGCCCCATCGGCCAATGCGCTCCCGACCTCCCAAGCTCAAGACATGTTTGTTCAGACGGTTCTTGGCCCAATCCAAGCCTCCAAACTAGGGTTCACTCTTGTTCATGAGCACGTTATGTGTGACTTCACCGGCGCGGCGCAAACCAACCGACATCGCTGGGAGGTTGAAGCCGTGGTGAAACGGATGCTGCCCTTGCTCAAACAGTTGAAGGAGCGTGGGGTGACGGGATTTATCGACTGCACACCGGCCTACATCGGACGCGATCCGCGAGTGTTGAAGCAGTTGGCCCAGGAAACCGGGCTGCATATTGTCACGAATACCGGCTATTACGGTGGAGCGGACGACAAATTTGTTCCGAAACACGCTTACAACGCAACTCCAGACCAACTCGCTGACCTGTGGGTGGGAGAGCTGGTACACGGCATTGAAGACACCGGGGTGAAGCCTGGCTTCATGAAGATCGGTATCAATGAAATCAAAGGTAGCTCGGATCGGCTTTCGCCCATCGATGAAAAACTTGTGCGGGCTTCTGCGCGTGCGTCTCGACGGACCAATTTGGCTGTGACCTGTCACACCGGAGGTGGGCCGGCGGGCTTAACAGCGACGAAGATCTTCATAGAAGAAGGAGCCGACCCAGGCCGCTTTATCGTTGCTCATTCTGATCTCCATGGGCTGTCCATCAACCAAGCGGTTGCGGCACTTGGCGCATGGGTCTCCTTCGACGCGATCGGCAGACAGCCGCTCGAATCGCACGTCAAGCTCGTCCGCGCCATGACGGAGAAACATGCCAGCCGCCTGCTGCTCTCGCAGGACAGTGGTTGGTATTGGGTCGGCCAGCAGAATGGAGGAGAGGTTCGCGACTTCAATTACCTGAGCGATGTGTTCCTACCCGCTTTGCATAACGGTGGTATCAGCGAAGCAACCGTTCGAAAACTCACGGTAGAAAACCCGGCCAACGCATTTGCTATTCGGTTTCATCGATAGCGCACCATGAAATCCGATGAACCCATACCTCATGCAAAACACGCAGCTTGGTGCCATGCCGGACTTCGCGGCCTAGTTCTTGCAACTGTGCGCTGATCCAGATCGAGTGCGTTCCAGACTCCATCGCAACCCGCGCCGGAGGCACATCGGTGAACCACTTCTCGATCGCCTTCGGGGTGGTTCGGAAGCGTCCCCGATCGACTACTTCTCCGTCTTGGTTGAGGGTGCAGTAATGGCTCCAGACATCGCCAAGGTCGATGCCGATCGTCATCTCAACCTTGGCCTGCCTGTATGGAACTTCAGCGATGAGGTTTTGCGCTGGCTTTTTCATGGGAAATAGTCTCTCTCCGATCCGGAAGACCTGCTCATCCCATTTATCGGTAGCAACCTCCTTAGCACTCGAAGTAAAGTGTTTTCGTATTTCAGGTCGCCAGCCAGAATAGAACCCTTGGCTGGTTTCAGTGGAGTATTAAACGCGGACGTGAACGTGCCAATCAGTTCCTAACTGGGACTATGGCTGCTGAGTGAGCAGACCCCAGTTGAATGCGAAGGTTTTTGAGCCAGTCAGCACGGTGGGAATGGGTTCGCCCGTGGGATTGAATGGCAAAATGTTCGTCGCGG
>Ga0193742_1001380_pt1 | contig 14636 bp, 19 predicted proteins | sample L2c1metaG_FD_165511 | JGI IMG/M metagenome (GOLD analysis project Ga0193742, IMG submission 165511) | Soil microbial communities from a riparian zone of the East river system, Colorado, United States - L2c1 | ecosystem: Environmental > Terrestrial > Soil > Riparian zone | place: USA: East River... | reverse complement strand
CGACAATCCAGCCGCGAAAGATCTCTAGTACCTGCCTTTGAGAGGTGACGTGTTCGCCAGGAGAAATTATGTTTCTGGAATCCATAGAAAAGAGTGTTACGATAAGATCTTCAGTGTCAATATGAGTGCCGGGAGCAAATTGGACGTGGGTCGTGGTATGCAATGCGACACTCAGTTTCTTCAGGCTGGGTGGCACAAACATTGTCATGTCGAAGCGGACGCAAGATCCATCAGGACCATGGGGAGTAGTCATAAGGACACGGCTCTTGCTGACGGTTTTGCCGTCTTTGTCAGGGTAATCGAAATAGACGTCTTTAAGAAGTGCTTCGTCACTAGTTCGCAAGACCATTTCATACTTGATTTCTTGGGCATCTGCTTCGCCGTCTGCCAAGGTGAATGTTCCGACGGCGCCACCACGAGCATCGAAGGCGTGATCCTGATGACGAGTGCCCACAGGAGCCGTGAATGTAACTTTGGAGCCGTTGTAAAGGTGAGGAGCATCCATACATCCCAGAGAGGTGCTAAAGGCAGGCATATTCTCAAGTCCAGTTGGCTTGGGCTAACAAGGGGTCAATTGGTTTTTTGAAAGATAAAATATACATCGAATTGAAAGGCATACCGTCAAGGCCCATCGAGCAGCTTTGATGCCATAGTAAATAGTATACAATCCCAAGACAATTGCAATTGCTTTCCAGAACAGACTGCAGCTGTTTAAGAGGCCAAATAATGTTAGGAGACGAGGGTTGTTCTCGCAATAACCAACTTACTCGAGCCCACAACACATGCAACAGGCCCTTGGCTTCCGTGCCTTCTTCGTTGGTAGTTCAGTGTCCAACAGCGCGATACTCCCTTCACCTTCTGGGTTATCTACATAGTGACTGTTCAATGCGACCCTGCCTTCCTCTTCATCCTCAGAGACTCGTTTGTCTAGCGCCCAAAATTATTTAGTTTTGCTTTCCGACTTCCCTCAAAACTAGAACGTACATTGGTCATACTTTTCCTTCAGCTTGAGGAATGCCATCGCGCCCGCAACCATTTGAAAGAAAGAAACTCCTGAATGAGCATTGGATTGTGAGGGCATGGGTTACCAGAAAAGAATTGAGTGAAAGAGTAGAAAGGTGCGTTTGAGTCTTTGCCTGCTTTGTCCGATGCGGTGCCTTTGACAGGGCCCGAGTAAATAAATGCGTACTAAAAGCATCATGCCATGGCTGTGTTCTGGACAGGTGCCTGGCAACGTCAGACGAGAAATATAAGCTAGAAGACGCATAGCCACCAACATCACGTGTCGTTACTTTTTCTGCAAAAACGGGATGAATACACAGAAAACGGCAGATCTAGAAGTCGGTTTACACCTGTTTCTCAAATTCTGCTCTCAGGGAATCGTTTTTAGACATGTTAAAATGTTATATTCATTGTGGATGCAGGATTGAGTTGGGAATGTCAAAAGTTGTTATCATGAGTTATATACTGATAGGCTATAAACAACGGTGGCGACTATGAACTATAGAATTTAAGTTGTAGGTAGATTAGCATGGTTTGATGTAGCTTGTAATGAGTGCGAGATCAGTAGGGTATAAATCACTTTGCCTGTATTTTCCTTCTCACCTTCAAGTTCACTATGCTTGACTTTCCTCCGCTTCGAACTCTGGATGCCTTTCTATTTAATTTCCGCCTTCCACCCATGCGACCGGCGCTTAAGGAGGAGCCGCACAACCTTCAAGAGACGCGACGTGCCAATATTGACGCGCTGGGACGTGATTTGAAGAAATTGATTTGACAGCACGATCTTACGTAAAATTGACTATATCAGTATCATTAATAGTGGATTTATACCAGTTCCATGAAAGTACATTTTGTGTAAAGTGGTTGTAGAAGTCTCTCACTTCAATTTATAGAATTTTGACCGTTTTTGGACAATGTCACGCAGATCACGTGACGTTGGTGTCTTCTACCCAACTTCCACCTTACATTTGGAAGGAAACCAATGAAAAGAAATTTAAGCATGGAACCCACGGTGTCACTTTTCGAGCCCGGTAAGTGCAAGGCCTGCTTTTTGACAAAATGTGTAGCACAGTTTATTGCATTCTATGGTGCAACAGCCCTCATTCCGCCACTCTCGGAAATTCGAATTCCCATATTTCCTCCGGCCCTCAGAGCCATCGAAAACCACGAAAGAGGTAGCTCACGATCAATATGTAGCAGTTATCATTATGAAAGATACAAAAAATGTCTATCCATATCTGAAATAGATCAGCATAATAATCATGTGCATATATCATAACTCGTCAGTCTTCATAAACATAGGCTTATCCATTCCAATTCCTCAAAGTTATCGCCTGATTGCGGTCTGAGATCTTGAAGGAAAATCATGCCAAGGCACCCTTGAAATTGAAGGTTAGAGGCAAAATGGCAACAGGGTTCAACGGGACATGACGTACCATGGGATCCCAAGGAGGCAGGACAACTTTCTCGCCTGTCTCAAATACTTGAACTAATTGCTTGGGCGCCAGTGCTTTCGGGACAACAACTTGGTATACGTATCTGCCAATTTTTTGTGATGAGCCAAAATCGGAACAGGACAATTTTTTTTGGACGGAAACTTACTGCTCAAACCAAGCATCAGTCATGATGAAATAACCCTGATTTCCGGCCGTCTCTCCCCAAGAGTTCTCAACCTTGTAACGGACTGGTTTGCCTGCAGGATCAAGGTGAACCCCAGAAATAACCATAGCATGAGTCATGGCTGAATCATTAATTTGGAGACGATCGGCTTTGGTGAGACCAAGGGTGATATCGAAAGCGTTCTCAACATACTTTGAGAAAGATGGAAAATAGAACCAAGTTAGAATTCACCTCATATTCAAAAAGTGCAGTGTCCATTATTCCGGCATCCCTGTCAGAGAACTTGCCGACATCACAGCCGAAAAAGACGGGTTGTCCGGCTTTAATCAACTACGTTCAAAATGAGTTTTATAAGAAAGTGCGTTGGGGTTTGATGATTACCTTAACGACCGCATCTTTCAGGTTTTCAATTTCCGTGTTCACATCTAGAAATTAGGAAAAAATTAGTCGGGGGTTATAAATTTCAGGGAAACCTTACAAAGGATTGGTCTTCCACCCCATATGTTGCCAAGTTTATCAACGGTGTAAAGCGTAGAATACTCGTTACGAGGATCGTTGATGAGCGAGAATGAGTCCGCAGGCTATTAAATTACATTTATAGTAAAAAAGTTGTGATCAGGACGAGAAGAACGCACGGAAAAAGGTTTGCTCGCAAATTGTTCGAAATACTCCTTAGGTGATCCTTCCCATCGTCCAGTCTTCTCGTCTGCGTCAATGTACTCCCAGACAAATCTCCCTTTGGGGTGCGGGGGAACACCAAGAGTCGCAGTCAGGATATTGTAAACCTCCTTCATTAATTCCTCTTTCTTAAGCCGAAGGTTGGCAATGACATGCTCTTCCTTTATATGAGAAGAACGGAGTGTATCTGCCAAAGTACGGAGGATAAGGGCATGCTCACGGAGCTTGGTTTTCAGAAGAGAATTGAGTGGTCCGGACAACGAGGAATGAGTAGACTCGGGATAGACAGATTGGGGAACAAGACCATATGTTTCGATCAGGTTGACAACCATATCCCATTGACCGCCGTCGCTAATGAGGTCGCCAGAGAGGTGGTTGATGAGTCGGTCGTCAACGGGTAGGTCGGCGTGTTCAATCATGAGCTCAAGGTAGTAGTTGGATTTGTTGAGTTTATCCCAGAAGAAAAGGTAGGACTGTAGTTTGTGAAGTCAGATAGAGGTCGAAGCGGTAGATCATAAGGATAACACAGACTTGGGAGAGTTGAAATTCCTTCAGCTTCAATTTACGCATGATGCCATACCTAATGACATTAGTGGTAGCAAAAAGCCAACACCGACCACTGCTCTTCTGATTGGTGATAGGTCCTGTCTTGAAGTCCAAAACATTGTTGAAGATGTGTTGATCTGCGATTCTTGCTGAGCGTGAAGTAAGCACGGACGTGATGTTTGACTGGGAAAGAATGGTGCGAGCCAGCTGTATTTTGGAGTTGGTACTCGCAGATGATTCCCAGGATGACACATTCTTCAGAGTGAGAGATCCGTCACTTGACGATGGGGTTGCCATGTGAATTGAAGCAAGTGACTCGGACAGGTCAGTGACAACGTCCTTCTCATCAAAGTCCGTCCGCGTTGGTGTGGGTATTCTGGACGATTGTGCGTTGCCCATGGTATAGAGTGGTTACTGGTGGTGGTGGTGGTGGTGGTGGTGGACCTGATGAGGAAGGTTAACAACCAATCATACTGTTTATTTGGTCTATTTTAAGAGTGATAGCAAGAATGGATAATACCTTATCAACCCCTAACCCCAGCACTTTCTTTGAAATATCTCGGGATAAGCACAGACTATAAATCATAGCTCATCATCCATGCTCAATTTTATAGCCCTGTAGCCCAACTTTTAAAAGTTCTTGGCAGTTCGTCTTGAGAATTGGTCATAATCATTAGCTGACTATGTTACATAATAACTCATGGTTAATAGACGCGTGCTCCTTCCGGTCCGGTAATTGCATTCTCATCTCAGAACTGAAGATGAAGCTTGAAGGTTCACACATAGTTTATATATAACGGAATAGATTTTTATAGAATTTAATTGTTGGAATCCAACCTGTACTTACAACGTGCAGTGGTCATTATAGACTCCGAGAAATAGAGTAGAATCAGGCTTTCAACAGACGATACCTCTCCGAGTCAGCGGCCCTTATAGGCAGAACAAAAATGAAGACATTAGTGCTCAACATTCTTGTCGTTTCAATCGCTATTGCAGGGGGTTTCTATAAAATTTACGTGAAGCCCCTACTCTTTACATTTGGCTACAGTCCAACTCGTATAATTGAGCAACGTGGAGATCAAGACTGTAAGACCATACCAGAGTTAAAAGCTTGTGAAGGTCTGTATCCACACATTCCGTCCCGCTTGAGCAAAGTTGACTTGGGTTGCAGACATTGTACTCCACCAACCTACTGGTGTAATCTACCTCGCTTGTTCCACCCCTTACAGTCGGTCACACTGGCTTCCTGCCATAGGCTCGTTGAATTCAACGGGCGCATCTGATGAGGATTATGTCGCAACGTATGATCCTGCCACCTCACAAGTCACCCGCCTGAGCACTCCAAATTTCAACAATGGACGAGGACTCTCTCTTCATGGCATGGATGTTGTACCTTCGTCCTCTGATCCCCAGGAATTGTTTATTTATTTGGTCAACCATCGCGTCCCTCTTGGAGATCGTAGCGCTAAGCAAGTAGGCGCGGATTCCGTCATTGAGATTTTCAAGACAACTGTTGGAGGGAAGACCTTGACGCATATTAAGACGGTGGAGGACTCAATTATCATTTGTCCAAATGATGTACTTGGATCGGCAGATGGCAAAAGTTTCTATTTCACCAACGATCACGCTGCCAAAGTTGGACTTGTAAGTTCTTGTCCCTTGCAACATCAGCTTCGAGATGGGGGGCTCACCATCCCAAGATGAGATACTCTAGCCTTCTTGGTGCAAAAGGTTCCTCTGTGGGCTATTGTCATATTGACGATGGTTGCAAGTACGCAATTACTGGGACACATGGCAGCAATGGAATAACAGCGGCTCCTAATGGCACTATCTACGTTGCAAATGCTGTCTATGGAGGTGTTTTATTTCTAGAACGCCAAGCTGATAACACCCTGGTTATAAGCGAGTCCCTAAAAACTGGTAACGAGTTACATCACTCAATGCACATATTGATTCTCAGTTTTGGGTTCTGCCCAGATTATATACTCGACAATCTAGCAGTCGATGCCGATGGGCAACTTTGGGCAGCAGGTATGCAGGAGACATGGGTCTACCTATCACTTTATTCACGACAGATGACAGGGATCCCCCAAGCTTTGGCTGCTTTGGCCCATATGTTGAACCCGTCGCTCCTATCACCTTCTGTTGCTGCAAGAATCTCTATCAATACCGGCCCAAACGCATTCTATGGAGAGAAGTATAAGGTGGAAAAGGTAAAGACCAGTTTCATTGAGGATTTTACTCCACTCCCAGCGCTACTCACTTCCTTACTCAAGGTTTTCGAAGATGATGGGAAAATCATGTCTGGAATTACTTCGGCTGTGTACGATTCCAAACGAAAGAAACTTTTCATGAATGGTACGTCTTTCATCTAACCCGGATCGCGATCAGCACGACTTACCGTCGAAATTAGGGGTTGCTTCCCCTCAACTTGTAGTGTGTAATATCTGAGACTTTGAAATCAATGAAGAGAATATCATATTTTTTTTGATCTAATGATCGAAACAAGCGACCGAACCCCGTTGAACTGGCGGAGAAATTCGATGTTTGAATCAATCCCAGCCACTGCCACCAGGCGCAGCAACTGCGACATCGGCAGACCAGTCGGTATTTAGTTGGGCGTCGGCAGACCAGTCAAGAGCACCTGTGAGGTAGTGTTAAATCATCGAGTTTACTTATTAAGGGATGTAAAAACGTACCACCCTCAGCAGCTAACGCGGGGTTGATGTTTCCGCCTTGCGGTCCACTGGGTACATCCCACTCGGATTGACCTACGGGGGCATCGACCTCGGCACCCTGTTGAGCAGCAAGTTTGGCCTGGGCTTCCTCCTGTTGTTGTTTCTCCACCTCTTCGGGGTCTCTGTAGAAGAACATATCAACCATGACATTCCATCCATCCTTTGTCCTGGGGATAGTGCCGCGAAGCCTTAGAACTTCACGTGCAAGCAACCACCAGATAAGACCGATTGAGTGTCTTGTCTTGTTGTTCGTTGGGATAGCGACGTCGACAAATTTCAGGGGCGCATCTGTATCGCAGAGAGCGATGACGGGGATGTTGACGTACGATGCCTCACGAATGGCTTGGTGGTCCACACGAGGGTCAGTAACGACGATGAGACGGGGTTCTTTGAATGATCGGGTAATGTAATTGGTGAAAGAACCGGGGGTGAATCGTCCAGCAATAGCCTGAGCGCCAGTGTTGGCTGCATACTTGAGCACGGCACGGTGGCCGTATGGACGGGCAGAGATGACACAGACATCATTCGGGTTTTCAACGGCAGCAATGATACGAGCAGCGAGAACGAGCTTTTCCCAAGTCTTTCCAATGTTGAGAATGTGAATACCTGGATTATGAAGGTTTAGAAGCCGTCAAAAAATCATGAAAGTGTAAAACACACCATCAGCGCGTCGTTTCCAGACGTAAGGCTGCATTTGCTTATCGCAGTTTTTTGTGCCAATGTGACATTGCGCTGCTAAAAGAAGCTGAATCTCCTCTTCAGTTGCGCTCAAGACGGACGGTAGTTTAGACGCCATATTGTGGTTAGAATCTGGATGAAGAAAAGTGAGTTTATCATCATCCTGAATGGGTGGAGTGCATCCAACTCCATACAAGCTCGAATTCATTCGTTGTTGCTTGTATGGGTAGATAAACCCTTAAAGAGACATACCTAACGCTTTTGTTGGCTTGAGATCGGCTTGAACGACGTTCAGAGTCAGTTTTAACGGTCTGATGGTTGCGGCGGTCGTCCACAAAGTTGCCGAAATCGATTGGTCAAATTTCCCACGCCCGTTTTACGCGCAAAAATGAGATAATTAAGACCAGTTTACATACCTATAAGTCTTGCATTTTCTTGATATATATGCTTATAATATGTGGAGTCAGAATCTATGAATGTCATACATTGAATCTGCAAAAGCCCCCGCCAAGTATACATCAGTCGTTCCATACAGTTGTTAGTTCTACTCCTGTCGACCTTTCTGACTGCCTCGAAAATTTCAGCATATTAATCACCAGTCTACAGCCCTGTAGGTTTGGAAACCATAAAATGGATGTTTATACAGAGGGTATTAAACTCACTGCGCAGGCAGCAATGGAAAAAAGCCATCTGTAGGCAGTTTGAGAACGTAATCCGTAACTGGGCGATAAGAAAAGGACAAGACGTACGAGTTGCCGATTGCAGCGAATTCATTATGTGTGCTATTACCTACAACAGTCAAAATCGTCACAACTAGAATATAATTTGAATGTTCAGTATAATCTTCAGGGTTCAAGACTTACTAATAAAAATAAAGAAAGTGACAATCCCATCTCGAACTACTAGTGCCATAATAGGAACTTCACCCCACCCCTCTCGTATGGCGCCCCAATATTTGATCAAGGTTAGGCTGAGGATTGTAATTTGAGAAATGATGGCACAAATGCTGCCAGAGACATAAAAAGTAAATATTCAGAAGATTGAAATTTTATTGAAAACGCACCCAAAGAGTATATGTGAATCCAAAGTTTTGAACACTATGTCTGAATGAATATGGTCTCCAGGTACATTCGTGACGAAGCCAACTATTACAGTTGTGACCTTCCCAAGAATCAAGACTGCAAAACTGCACCCCACCCAGAAACTTTTATTATACAAGGCATAGACTGCTCTGCGTGAGTCGAATATGATTGCCTTCGCAAGGGTGACACAAACCTCGAGCCATGAGCACAAGCTCCACCGCTAGCATGAGAATGCTCCCTACAAGAGCTTGGCACAGATACCAATTCTTCAGAACAATGGCTACGACACCGACATGGGATATTACACCATGATCAATTGTGCCATTTGTGCTGGTTTGTGGATCTTATCAACGGATTCTGACTGTCGAAGATAGTTGAGTGCTTTGGGACGTACATTTGAGCAGCTAGGGCAAAGTAGCGTGTAAACAAGAATTGCCACTTAATCCAGGAATCGTTGGGTTGGCTAAAATCATGTACTATAAGTATATTGGATCAACAACAGAGGCGCCTGAACTTACGACCAGATGGAATTGACCTCATCATCAAAGGTGATGCAGATGTCATGGACCAAGAAAGTCAGAGATGCAACTAAATGCAAGTGTAAATGCATTTAGGAATTATAAATCTCAATACATAACGTACCTTGCGCGCTTGATATGACCAGCAAGGTGGGCATGGGCACTCGGACGGGTGAGTTCAACGTTCGAGACGCACAACACACCTTCCCAATGGCAACCTGAAGACCAACGAAATATTGAGAATCGTGAGCCGATGCAATGGTCTGTATTATTCCGCAGTCGATTAAAGGGTAGGTTTCTCATGGCAGCAAGAGCGAGTACCTGTTTCTCTCAGAGTCGAGACAGCAAGCTGCTTCCCGGGCCTCACCGGGCAAGTAAGCGATCGACAGTTTGATGGGGTATCTTTAAGGAGATAAGCACTAAAATAACTCTTCATTGGCCAGAGGCAGCCAGAGAGCGCTCATCGACCTCGGGCATCGTTCGTCATTTTTTTATCCTACTTTCGTATTCAATTAGTTCACGCGAACGAAGGTCGAGCGCCTTGGTCCACGCAAGCACTATGAGAGTGGCACGTGAGATCTGCTAAGTAGTAGAAACCCGAAGACCAGAGTGAGAAAAAAAAAACAACTGCGTTGCCAGGCCTTCAATCGGAATCGAGGCTCGAGATCAGCCAGCATTTCGGAATTCCCAATCATATGAGGAGCACGTGCCGTTGGAAAATTACGTAATTAATTTTTTTTTTTTTCTGGCAACTGACGACCGTGATGGTAAGCACACGGCCAAGTCGTCTTTAGAGGACGGACAGTCATCCGCACTTGACAGTCAACATGGACGAAATCCCCCCCTCTGGACGCTCAGTTGATATCGAACTAGGGGGACAAGAAGTCATTACTATCGATCTAGACAATCTTGACCCAAACCCAGACGATGTTCTTGACCTTTTGAAAGACGGTCAATGTAAGGTTTGGGTATGGACAAAGCTTGCCGGCGAATATTGGAGGCGAGGCTACTTAGAGGCGGCTGAGAAAATTGCCCGGAGTGCAGTCGAATGTAAGTGAGCATCGTACCCTGACATCAACACGCTAATATAATTACGCTTTGAACTTCCAGCCTTCCAGAGTAACGATTCTTCTTCGTCTTTACCCCCGATATACTCGCTTTTAGCCAACATTCAGATTGCCAATGCTCGGAAAGCCCCCAAGCTTAGACTACAAGATGCTCGTAAGTTTCTTGAAATTTATGTGAAGGATGTAACTATAATAATACCATTACACAGAACAAGATATAATGACGTCCGAAAAATCTAAAGAGGAGTACCATCGCGATGCAGCTCAGTACCTCAATACCGGCGAGCGCGTTGGAGATGGAGTAAGCGGGACTTTGGCCTTCCTGACGCGAGGTAGGAATCATATTCTTTATCAGTCTCATTATCTCTGATGGTTCTCAAGGCATTCAGCAACTAGCGACTGGGTCTATGGACGACGCCATGCGTTCTTTTGACGGTGTGCTGGCACAAAGTCCCACCAATCTGGTAGCAATTCTTGGCAAGGTACTTGTATCCCTACACTCTAGTCTGGTATTAGCTGATATCTGATTAGGCCAGGATCATGTATGCTCTTCGGAATTACAAAGAAGCTCTGCGATTATTCCAAGTCGTTCTTAGATACAACCCCCATTGTATCCCTGATCCTAGAATCGGCATAGGTCTTTGTCTTTGGGCTATGGACTATAAGGCCAAAGCGAAGGCAGCCTGGCAACGAAGCTTGGACGTTGTAAGTTGTTCTTCAACTCTATCGATGGTAATGTTGACACAACTGACCATTCTTTTAGAATCCATCGGAATGGGCTTCCCAGCTGCTGCTTGGTTTGGAATCTATTAATTCCAGTAAAAATGAAGCTTTGACTGAAGCTGAGAAGGCGCAGTCCTTCTTGACGGGTACCAAGTTAATTGAAACAGCCTTCAAAGCCAACAATCGAAGTGCTGCCGCCGCGAATGCGTTGTGTGAACTATTCTTACGGAAAAGTGATCACTCTCGGGTTCGTGCTTTTCTTTCACTCTTTCTCGGACCTTCACTTATCGTCTTTTTATACCAGGCTTTGAAACTCGCAGAACGAACCATCCAATTTGCAGACACAAAAACCATCCTCACAGAAGGCTATCTTCGAGCCGGCCGTGTTTCTCACGCAGGGGGATCACTAGCCCAAGCAACAAAATTCTACTTTGACGCCGTGAAAGGACAACCCAAGCACGTTGTGGGCGCAATTGGAATGGCACAGAGCCAAATGTTGAATGGTTTGTATTAACTTCATAGCCTCGTTCTCAATGTCTCATACATATTTATAGATGATTTAGCTGCTGCCATCCACACGCTAGATACTTTAATTCAAGCACCTAATGCTCAGCGTTCAGTCGAAGCAACTGTTATGTTGGCATCCTTGAGGGCATACCCTCGTCCAGGAGTATCCAGCTCTGACGTCGCACAGGAAAAATCTCGTGCAAGAGACCTGTTCGATCGTGTCACTAAAGGCTTGGAATTGGAAGATGCTCGTACAAACGGAAACGGACGCAGCAAGGCATCTCGTCGTATCATTGACGACATTGAGATGCACGCCGAGATCGCGCGTTTGTGGCAGGGCGAGAATTTAGACCGAACAGCCAAGGCCTTGCAGGAAGCCTTGAGAATCAGCCAAGCCTCTGGACAAACAGACCCTCGTCTCATTAATAACATCGGTGTTCTTCAACACCTTGAAGGAAACTTCAGCGAAGCGCGGACGATGTATCAAAGTGCGCTTACAGGTGCCACAGCTCTTAGCTCTGACGTAGCTGAGGGGTTGTCAACGACCGTGCTTTACAACCTTGCACGTGTGTATGAGGATGAAGGGGAGGATGATCTGGCCAAAGATGCGTACGAAAAACTGCTATCCCGCCATCCTGAATATGTCGATGGTATGCATTAAACTTCCCTTCACATCCTGTTCTGAGGACTGAACGAATCCGTTTTAGCAAAAATCCGACAAGCTCAGATGCTCACCAATGTTAACCGCGTCAATGATGCGCATGACCTCCTGAAGCAAAGTCTGGCTTCACAAAACCATAATCTGAATCTTCGGGCTTTCTACACGCACTTCCTCATCCACACTAACTCACCTAAAACTGCCAAGGATTTTGTTTTTGCCACACTCAAGGATCATGACAAGTATGATATCTATTCACTTTGTGCTTCGGGATGGATCATGTACCATCAGTCTCGGGAAAGTCGTGATGTTACCTCGAAAGGCATGGATGAGCGTAAGAGAGGGTTCCAGCGATGTGCGGAATTTTACGAAAAAGCACTTCAATTGGACCCTATGTGCGCTTTCGCAGCTCAAGGGCTAGCCATTGTTACTGCTGAAGATGCTCTTGGGTCTTTAGGTGGAGCGTTGGCTCGTACTCCTGGCGTCGATGAGGGTCAGAAACGGTTACAGAATGCACGAGAAGCTTTGGACATCTTTGCCAAAGTTCGGGAGTCCATAAACGATGGAAGTGTTTACTTCAATATTGGTCATTGCTACTATGCTCGTGACGAATTCGATCGTGCTATTGAGAGCGTGAGTTTCAATCCCTTGATTTAAACTCACGTTAGTTCTCATCATTATGATTACCTAGTACGAAACGGCCTCAACGAGGTTTTACGGAGGACACAATGTTGCCGTACTTCTATGTCTCTGCCGGTCATGGTATGCCAAGTCTATCAAGGATCAGTCTTTCCCAGCAATGAAGACTGCATTGAAATATGCACAGGCTGTGAGTGTTATGATTCCTTGGTCCAGCCGTTAATATATCTTACTGTTTTTAGGCTCTCCACATACATCCGAACGACAAGGCCATCATCTATAACATTGCCATGGTCCAGCAAAAATCAGCGGAATTACTCTTCTCTATCAACGTAACAAAGCGGACTCTCAAAGACCTGGAGAAGGTCATTGCTCAAGCCACTCACGCTCAGAAGTAACACTTTCCATCTTCTGACCAAGTCCAAGTGTTTGATTCGACATCTTATAGGTTATTTGCATCTTTGGCCGGTGATAAATCGGCCGTAGTCCCTTATGACCGTGATATCGCTGACAACAGACGAAAATATGGGGACACCATGCTGCGAAAAGCAGAGGAACATCTAACAAACCAGCAACAATTCGAAGCGGAAAATCAGGCTAGACTTGAGACCGCAAGACGGAAACGACAGGAAGAGCGGGATCGTCAGCAGGCTTTAGAGGTAAGTCTGATTTTTTTTCAAGCTATTTGCGTCTTCATCACATTGTAGCGTCAACGAATGGAAGAGTTGCGAGCCGAAGCTGAACAGCTTGCTGAAGAGCGTCGCATTGCAAGAGAGCAGGCGATGGAGTGGACACGTGAAGTGCGAATGGAAAGTGATGAGGAACGCGAACGAAAATCGAAGAAGACGAAGAAACCAAAAGGAGAGGTTGGGAGTGGGGATGAAGCAGAACCGAAGAAGAAACGGCGGGGCAAACTAAAGAAGGCTGCAAGCGAGCAAGGGGACGAAGAACATAGTGAGGAAGAGGAGGTTGAAAAGCCTGCGAAGAAGGTATTTATCTTATTGTCTTCTTGCTTGACTGGTTATTCTAACTCTACCTCAGCGAATAGCCAAGAAACGAGTTGTTCGTGATGACGATGAGGAAGAGGCTGTGGGCCCACGTAAAAAGCAATTGTATGTTTCAACTCTGACTTGGATCTACCTTTCCTTCACTCATGGTTCCCCTTTAGCAAAAGTAAAGAGATGCTCTCAGATACTGATGAAGAGATGTCATGACATGTGCTCCCTAATACTTATGCCTATATACTGCTCTGTTTTTGATATCCATCATGTATTATACGATGTAGTTCTATCATAATATATGCATCAGTTTGACTTGTTGTACTCTTGCACCAAACAAACGCCCAAGCGGCTTTCACTTTGCTTCACAACCACCATGTTCTTCATCGTATGTCAATTGCCTCTCCAGTTTTACCTTGGCTGATACTGACTCTGAACCTCAAGAAAGAGTTGACGCATACAATACTTCTCCATCCATCTTATTTTGGACCTCGGATGCTCAATTTTTTGGAATCTAAATTGTACTCAGACGTCGAGGGAACGTGCTCTGGTCAATTTGGATATATCATCGCTGTCGTATCAATACTGGACATTGGGAAGGGAATGGTACTCAGTGGAAGCGGCCAAGCCGAGTTCATCACAAGATATCGTGCCATAGTCTTCAAACCGTTTAAAGGAGAGGTGGTAGACGGTGTGGTAAACAATGTCAACAAGGTGCGTTTGTGATTGAATTCGAATTCGACATCGAAATTCCTTGACCTGACTTACTTGTACAGATGGGTTTCTTCGCGGATGTTGGACCACTCTCAGTCTTTGTCTCCCACCAAGTATGTTCGGTGAACCGACTGACCCAAGTTCACCTCGTTAATGGGGTCACCATTGTTGCTTCATCTTAGCTCATCCATCCTGGCATGCGATTTGATCCAAATTCCAATCCACCTTCATTTGCATCAGACGAGCAGGTACTGACTTGACCTTACCCTTTTTTTTATATCTGACACATATTCGTCCTTTGAACTAAAGATCATCGAGAGGAACACTCGCGTACGATTAAAAATTGTTGGAACGCGTGTTGACGCGACCGAAATTGTGAGAACCTTCTTTCAGACCTTTTCATTACTCATGGTTGTACTGAATTTTTACCAAAGTTTGCCATTGGAACCATCAAGGAGGACCACCTGG
>Ga0193742_1001379_pt1 | contig 14642 bp, 12 predicted proteins | sample L2c1metaG_FD_165511 | JGI IMG/M metagenome (GOLD analysis project Ga0193742, IMG submission 165511) | Soil microbial communities from a riparian zone of the East river system, Colorado, United States - L2c1 | ecosystem: Environmental > Terrestrial > Soil > Riparian zone | place: USA: East River... | reverse complement strand
TGTGCGTGCCCTCCAACGGCACTTCTGCCACGCGAGTTGAGCGCGCTCGGCCGCGCGTTCTGGGACACGCTGGCCTCTGCGATGCTGCGGCCAGAGCCGACTCGATCTGTGTGCCGCGCCGTCCGATGCTGGACGGCCATTGGGCCTGAACTCCCGCATCCGGGATCAGTCGATCCCGGACGGAGCGCTGCCGGGCTGCTGGCCCGCTCGGGACGCGCCGATCTGCCCAGTCGTCGTCGGCGACCGGGTCCGGTGACAGGTGTGTCTTTCAGCGCTCAGAGTCGTAAGCACAACCGGATCCATCCGAGGTCTCGCCCATAACGATCTGGGCACCTTGCGGCAGCGGGCGGGCAGCGTTCTGGGAGCGTGCTACGTGCCCTCTACCGAATCCTCTCTGGCAGCACAGGGGCCACCTCGTAACGGGGCTGTTCACGCTCAGCGTCGGCTTATGATCCTGGTTGCTGCTCTTGAGAGGGGATTGGGCTGGTGTCTGTTCCACACCGGGTCGCCGTGACCATGCGCGCCGATGCACTTGAACGCTTCATTTGTGTGGCGTTCAGCCCTAACGGGCGATTGCTGGCCAGCGGCGGAAGCTCCGTGCGACTCTGGGATCCAGCCCGGGGCCGGCCGGTGGGCGTTCAGATGAGCGGCCACAGCAAGTCGGCGCGTTCGGTGGCGTTCAGTCCCGACGGCGGGTTGCTGGCCAGCGCCAGCCTGGATGGGACAGTGCGATTGTGGGGTCCGTCCGGTGATCAGGTTGGCGCCCCGCTTACCGGCCATGTCGGCCCTGTGATCTCGGTGGCATTCAGTCCCGACGGACGGTTGGTCGCCAGTGCGGGCAGTGACCGGACCGTGCGATTGTGGGATCAGCGTATGCAGCCGCTGCACATTCTGAGCGGTCATGTCGGTGCCGTGTTCTCGGTGGCATTCAGTCCCGACGGCCGATTGCTGGCCAGCGCCAGTCAGCGCGGCAGCATCGACATCGACCCCAGGTACGCAGGGACGTTGCAGCTGTGGGACCCGTCCTCCGGCCAGCCTGTCGGCGACCGTCTGACGGGACATGACGGTTCGTTGAGCTCGGTGACGTTCAACCCTGACGGCCGGCTGCTGGCCAGCGGCGGCGGCAAAGAGGTGCGGCTGTGGGATCCGGTCTCCGGCCAGCAGGTTGGCGCCACTCTCACCGACAATTTCGGCGGCGTGAACTCGCTGGCGTTCAGCCCGGACGGGCTATTGCTGGCCGTCGGCTGCGGGTCAACGGAGGAGGGGTGCATCCGCTTGTGGGACGTGGCTACGAGGAAGATGGTGCGCTCTCTGGAGAGCTCCGGCATGGGAATAGGTTCGGTGACGTTTAGCCCCGACGGGCGATTCCTGGCCAGCGCCCAGGACGACGCAGTGCAATTGTGGCACTGAAGTCCCGAGCGTGAAGTCGGAGTCCTGACGGGTACGAGCTCATCGGCAGCGAGGACCAGGGACGCAGTGCCCGCGTCGTCGGCCCGACGACCTCGGCGTTGTCCGCTCGGACCCGACCCTCGACCACGATGGCCACGGGCGGGTCCAGCCGTCCCGCGGTCACCGTCGCCCGCACCTGGCCGATCGCGCCACCATTCGGCATGTGTCACGCGGGAACGACTCGATGACCGGCGCCAGCAGCGTGCTGCGGGAGACGCCCATGTGGGTGGTGCCGGGCAGCTGACGCAACCCGACGACATTCCCCGGCATCGACCCATCGTGGCACCACGCCGCCCCATCGCAGCGGCGGGATGCCCCCGGCGCGGCACCATCAAGGCCTCGACTGGGGCCAGCCGACAACGGGCCGCGAGCACGCGCCCGGCACCGAGGACACCCGGGTGTTGGTCCTGCCCGACGAGGCGGCCATCGATCGGGCGATCGTGGCGGTGGCCGGGGAGAGCGGGAGCGGGCGACCGGGTCAGGGTGACGAGGGCTCGTAGGCCGGTTCGGGAGTGTCGGGAGTGTCGGGGGCGTCGGACTCCGAGATGCCGATGCGCCGGTGGAGACGGCGCAGGGCCGGTGGCGCCCACCAGTTCGCGGGTCCGGCCAGGCGCATGAAGGCGGGGACGAGCAGGCCACGGATGACGGTGGCGTCCATCAGCACGGCGAGCGCCAGGCCGACGCCGAACAGCTTGAGGAAGCTGACGTCGGCGGTCCCGAAGGCGAGGAACGTGATGGCCAGCAGGACGGACGCGGCGCTGACGATCCGCCCCGTCCGCTCGAGACCGAGGGCGACCGACGCGGCGTTGTCGCCGGTGGCGTCGTACTCCTCCTTGATGCGGGACAGGAGGAACACCTCGTAGTCCATGGACAGGCCGAAGGCGATGCAGAACATCAGGATCGGCATCGACGTGTCGATCCGGCCGGTGGCGGTGAAGTCGAGCAGCCCCGACAGGTGGCCGTCCTGGAAGATCCACACCATGGCCCCGAAGGTGGCCGTGAGGCTGAGCAGGTTGAGCACCAGCGCCTTGACGGGGATCAGCACGCTGCCGGTCATCAGGAACAGGAGGACCAGGGTCGTGACGGCGACGATGGTCAGCGCCCACGGGAGCAGGCTCAGCAGGGTGTCCTTGGTGTCGACGAGCTGGGCCGCGCTCCCGCCGACCAGGGTCTCGAAGCCCGGGTCGAGGTTGCGGATGTCCTCGACCAGCTGCTCACCGGCTGCGGACTGGAGCTCGACGCCGGGCACGACCTCGAGCCAGGCGGTGCCGTCGCGCACGAAGCGCGCCGGGTCCACAGGGGGGCCGGCGGGCGTGTCGCCGGCGTCGACCGGGCCGCCGTCCTGGTAGACGCCGTCGGGCCCTTCGACCCGGGCGACGCCCTCGACGGTGGACAGGTCGGCGGCGTAGGCGGACAGCGCGGCCTGGTCGACGGCGCCGCCGGTGTCGGACTCGACCACGACGGGGAAGGCCGCGTCGGTGTCGCCCGGAAAGTCGGCCTGGATGCGTTCGGACACCCGCCGGGCCTCGGACGACTCGGGCAGCACCCGCTCGTCGGGGAGGCCGACCGACAGCCGCAGGAACGGGGCGCCGAGGACCAGCAGCACGACGGTGACCGCGAGCGCGATCGGGAGCGGCCGGCGCATGACGACGGAGGCGACGCGGTGCCAGAACCCGTCGGCCTCGGCGGTGATCCCAGCGGCCCCACCGGCCCCGCCGGCCTCGGCCGCAGCCGCCGCCCGCTCGCGAGCCCGCCGCGAGTCGACCCGAGGGCCGATCGCCGCCAGCAGTGCGGGCAGGGTCACGATGGCGGCGACCATCGCCAGCAGCACCACGGCGATGCCCGCGTAGGCGAAGGACCTCAGGAAGTAGAGCGGGAAGATGAGCAGGGCCGACAGCGACACCGCGACGGTGAGGGCGCTGATCGTCACCGTGCGACCCGCGGTCTCGACCGACCGCACGACCGCGTCGGGCACCGAGAGGCCGCGGCCCAGCTCCTCCCGGTAGCGGGACACGATGAACAGCGAGTAGTCGATCGCCAACCCGAGGCCGAGGGCGGTGGTGAGGTTGATCGAGTACACCGAGACGTCGGTGATCGAGCCGAGCACGAACAGGACGAGCAGCGTGCCCATGATCGCCATGAGCCCGATGAGGAGCGGCAGGCTCGCCGCCAGCACACTGCGGAACACGAACAGGAGGAGCAGCAGCGTCAGGGGGATGGCGATGAGCTCGGCCCGACCCAGCGACGACTTGACGCTCTCGGTGATCTCGGCGCCGATGGCGTCGGGACCGCCCAGGGACACGTCGAGCACGCCCTGGCGGCCAGCCAGCTGGTCGTGGACGACGGCGACGACCTCGTCCTCCTCGTCCTCCTCGCCGGTGATGCGGGCGAGCACCAGCGCCTCGTCGCCGTCCGAGCTGCGCAGCGGTGGCGCACCGCCCAGCGACCAGTAGGACTCCACGTCGGTCACACCGGGGATGTCACGCAGGGCGTCGGTGAGGGCGATGCCGTCGGCGGTGGCGTCCGCTCCGTCGACGTCACCGGTCGACGATCGGGCGAGGAGCACCAGGGTCGGCGCGCCGCCGTCGTCGAACCTCTCGTCGAGGACGTCGGACGCCCGGGTGCTCTCGGCGTCGGGATCCTCGAAGCCGCCGTCCTGCAGCTTGCCGAACGCGCCCGTACCGATGGCGGCGGCGACGACCACGAACAGGGCGCTGGCGGCGAGCACGAGCCGTCGGCGCCGGACGGCGAAGGAGGCGAGGCGGGCGAGCACGGTCACGCGCCTCCGTCGGTCGCCGTCGTGGCCGGAGCGACCGTGAAGCTGAACATCATCCCGGTCTCGTGGTGCTCGGCGATGTGGCAGTGGGCCATCCACCGGCCGACGTTGCTGACGTCGAGCAGGATGTCCACGGTCTCCCCCGTGCGCACCAGCACGGTGTCCTTCCAGACCAGGTTGGGCTCGGTGATCCCGTCACGACCGAGCACGAGGAAGCGACCGGCGCCGTGGACGTGGAACGGGTGGTGCATCGGGTGGTCCCCGGCCATCTCGTTCAGGAGCCGGATCTTGACCTGGTCGCCGACGCGGAACCGCCAGTCGATGGCCTGGTTCTCGGCGCCGGTGGCGCGATCGACGATCTTCCAGCGCATGTTCGACGGCGTGCTCGCCCGGTTCATCTCGACCATGCCGTCCTCCCACTCGATGCCGCCGCCCACCGTCGAGTCGCCACGGCGGTGGCCGCCGGGGTCGTGCGCGTGGTCGTGGCCGCTGGGGTCGTGGGCGCCGTGGTCCATCTCCGCCAGGAAGGCGAGCACCTTGTCGGGCTCGGCCTCCAGGTACGGCGTGATCCGCTGCCGCTCCGCAACCATGTCGGCGTTCGTCCGCAGGGCGGCGAACCGGCCGGCCAACGGCGGATCGGGCCGGTCGCCGCCCACCTCGATCGACGCCAGCCGGTAGGTCCGATCCGGCGTGCGGTGCTCGAGGGTGAGCTGGCGGCGTCCGACGACGAGCACGTCCACCACGGCACGCTCCGAGGGCGCGAGCACCACGTGGTCCACCAGCTCCTCGCGCTCGACACGCCCGCTGTCGCCGCCCACGAGCTTCATGGGCGCTCCCGGCAGCGCCACGTCGAAGACCCTCGTGTTGGCCGTGTTCGTCAGGTAGAAGCGGACCACCTCGCCGGGCTGCGCTCGCAGCGAGAGATCGGTCTCGCCGCTCACCAGGAGGACGTCGCCGAAGCGGCCCATCGCCGCGTGCGTCGTCGTGGCCCGGCTGAACGGCGCGACCCTTCCGTCCTCGAGCAGGACGTCGTCGAGCGTGAGCAGGACCTCGCGGTGCACCGGCGGCCAGTAGTGGGGATCGGCGGGCTCGACGAGCACGTTGCCGTACAGGCCCATCTCCTGGCCATAGTCCTCGCGGATGTGCGGGTGGTACCAGTAGACGCCGGGGTCGGGGAACCTGACCCGGGCGGAGAACCGCTCGCCGACCGCCACGGGCCGCTGCGTCTCGTGCGTCCCGTCGTAGCGGTTCTCGAGCCGGAGGCCGTGCCAGTGGACCGTGGCCTCCGCGTCGCCCTGGTTCTCGACGTCGACGAGGACCTCCGATCCCTCCCGTACCTTGAGCGTCGGTCCGGGGATCGACCCGTCGTAGGCGAGCATCCGCACCGTCGCATCGCCGAGCCGCTTGGCCACGGGCGCGATGCGCAGGTCGAACACGTCGCCGTCCGCGAGCTCGACGACCTCGACGGCGCGTGCCGGCGGCAGGCCCGCCACCGACGTCGGGAACTGGTCGGAGCTCGGATTCGCCATGCGCGGGAAGCCTGACAGGCACCGTCCAGCCGCCGACGGCGACGCGGTCGGACGTGTCCTGTTTCCTGGGAAGCGTGTCCGTCTTGACCCTGGGCCCTGGGCCCTAGGGTTCCGATGTGGACCCGCGTCACGTCCTGGTCGTGTCCTACGACGGCGCCGAGCTCGTCGACATCTCCTGCGTCACCACCGGCTTCGACATCGCCAACCGGGTGGGCGCCGACCCGCCCTACCGGGTGCGGCTGGTCTCGCTCGGCGGCCGGAGCATCCGTTGCGACTCCGGCCTCGAGCTGCGGGCACAGGGCCGGCTCGAGGACCCCGTCGACGACCTCGACACCCTGGTCGTCGCCGGCGGGCTCGGCCACGACAAGGCCGCCGAGGACGGTCGCCTGGTCCAGCACGTGCGCCGGCTGGCCGGCAAGGCACGCCGGGTCTCGTCGGTCTGTACGGGAGCGACGGTCCTGGCGGCCGCGGGCCTCCTGGACGACCGCCCCGCGACGACGCACTGGTGGTTCGCCCCCGGTCTGGCCGAGCGGTACCCGAGGGTCTGTGTCGACGCCGGCCCGGTCTACATCCGGGACGGCAACGTCGCGACCTCCGGTGGCGTGACCGCCTCGCTCGACCTGACGCTCGCGTTCATCGAGGAGGACCACGGGCCGGAGGTCGCCCGGTGGGTCGCCCTCGGCATGGTCACCTACCTCAAGCGACCCGGCAACCAGGCGCAGATGAGCCTGTTCACCACGACGCCCCGCCCCCAGGACCGCCTCGTGCGCGGCGTCCTCGACCACGTCATGGCGCATCCCGACGGCGACCTTCGCACCGCCGTCCTCGCGGCCGACGCCGGCGTCAGCGTGCGTCACCTGACGCGCCTGTTCCGCGACCAGCTCGGGGAGCCACCCGGTCAGCTCGTGCGCCGCGTCCGGCTCGAAGTCGCCGCCCGGATGCTCACCTCGACCGATCTCCCGTTGCCCCAGGTCGCACGCGCCTGCGGCTTCTCGTCGGCGGAGACGCTGCGCCAGGCCTTCGTCGCCGGCTACCAGGTCACCCCCTCGCTGTTCCGGTCGACCCAGTCCACCGCCACCCAAGGCGGTCGTGGCTAGCAGCCCCTCATTGCCGTCCCGTGGAGGCACAAGATCCGTGACCCCGAAGTCCCCAGGCCCGACGTCGCTGACGTGGAGCGGCGTCACGGCTCGGCGGATGGCCCGGCACTCGCTGACCGCACCGGCCACCGACCTGGAGCCGGCCGACATCGCCGGCGTGCTGTGCGGAGCGCACGCCCAGGTCCTCAGCGCCGCCGAGCTCTCGATCGGGCGGCGCATCGCCGGGGCGACCCGTGCCGACGTGCAGCGCGCTCTCTGGGACGACCGCACCCTGGTCAAGACCTTCGGTCCGCGCGGCACCGTGCACCTGCTGTCCACCGCCGACCTGCCGATGTGGACGGGGGCGCTGTCGGCCCTGCCGTCGTCGGCGCCGCTGCATCCCGAGCCGGTCCGCTTCACCCGCGAGCAAGCCGACGAGGTCACCGCGGCCATCGGGGACGCGCTGGCCGACACCGAGCTGACCGTCGACGAGCTGACCGAGGCGATCGTGGATCGAACCGGTCCGTGGGCCGGCGAGCGGACGATGGATGCGTTCCAGGACAAGTGGCCGCGCTGGCGCCAGCTGACCAGCACGGCCGCGCACCGCGGCGTGCTCTGCTTCGGACCGAACCGGGGCCGCAACGTGACCTACACGAACCCACACCGCTGGCTGCCCGGGTTCCGGCCCGACGACGGCAACGCCGCCCTGCGCACCCTGGTCACGCGCTACCTCTACGCCTACGGCCCCGCCACGCCCCAGCAGTTCGCCCGATGGCTCGGCATCCCGCCGCGGCGCGCCGTCGAGCTGTTCGACGAGCTGGCCGGTGAGCTGGAGCCCGTCGAGGTGGACGGCGAGCCGGCCCGGGTGGTGGCCGGCGACACCGGGGTGCCAGCTCGACCGCACAGCGGGGTCCACCTGCTGCCGTACTTCGACGCGTTCGTCGTCGCGGGGCAGCCCCGGGAGCGGCTGTACCCCGGCGCGGCCGCGACCCGAGCGCTCACCCCGACGGGCCAGGCCGGCAACTACCCGGTGCTGCTCGTCGACGGCGTCGTCGGTGGGGTGTGGCACCAGCGGCGCTCCGGCCGGACGCTCGCCGTGACCGTCGAGCCGCTGCGGGAGCTGACCGCCACGCAGCGCCGGCAGCTCGACGACGAGGTCGACCTGGTGGGCGTCGTCATGGAGGCCCAGCCGACCCTGACGGTGGGCACCGTGACGGTCGGTCCCCACGCCTGAGCCCCGCCGGGTCAATGGCCGTGGAAGCCGTCCCATTCGGCAGGCTCGAGCGGTTTGTCACAGGTTGAACCCGCCGGAAGCCTCGACGTTCTCGCCGGTGATCCACCCGAGCTCGTCGGACAGCAGGGCGGCGATGACCTTGCCGATGTCGTCGCCCTCGCCGATGCGGCCGAGCGCGGTCTGAGCGGCGAGGGGAGGGATGACCTCGGGGTGGTGGGCGAACGCGTCGTTCCCGAGCCGGGTGCGCGTCGGTCCGGGAGCCACGGAGTTCACCCGGATCCCACGGGTGCTCAGCTCCTTGGCCAGGCACCGGGTGAGGACGGTCAGCCCGCCCTTCATGCTGGCGTAGGCGGAGTAGCCCGCCGTCAGTCCGGTGACGAGCGCCGAGTTGCTGGTGGTGTTCACGATCGCGCCACCGTCGGCGAGCCGCGGCAACAGCCGCTGGGTGAGGAAGTACGGCCCCTTGAGGATGACGCGGAAGAACTCGTCGAAGAGCTCCTCGGTGGTGTCCTCGAACATGGCCATCTGGCCGAAGCCGGCATTGTTGACCAGGTAGTCGAACGTCGGGCGCTGCCACCTGTCGTCCAGCTCGTGCACCACCTGCTCGGCGAAGTCGGCGAAGGACGCGCTGCGGCCGACGTCGAGTGGAAGCGCGACGGCCTCGCCCCCGTTGCCTTCGATCGTGGCGACGGTGTCCTTCGCACCGTCGGGGTTCGAGTTGTAGGTCAGGATGACGCCGGCGCCTCGTTCGGCGATGCGGATAGCTGCGGCTTGCCCGATGCCGGAGCTTCCTCCGACGACGACGGCGGCGGTCTTCACGTTGGTTCCTTCGTGGATCGGCATGGTTCGAGCCAAGCAGCCACGAGCGTCCGGGTGTGAGAACGAACCGGTCGAACTATTGCACGATCCTGCTCAGGTCCCGTCACGGCGCGCTGCGTTCAACGTGATGGCCGGCAAACCACATGTACATTTCTGCTCATGATCCGGATCGAGGCCCAGCTAGTCCGGTTGCGGACGCTCATCGCCCGGCACGCCCGCCCTGACGAGACGACCGCGATCGGCGGCGTCCTCCTGTCCTCGGCCGACACGACCGGCGAGCCTCGGGCGTCGACGACGGGGACGGTGTTCGCTCTGATCGCGCAAGGGGCGAAGCGCCTGGCCATCGGCGACCGGGTCTACGACTACCGGGCCGGCCAGTACCTCGTCGCCTCGGTCGACCTGCCGATCACCGGCCATTTCTCGCAGGCGAGCCGCCGTGAGCCGGCGCTCGGGTTCGGGCTCGCCCTACGCCCCGCGACCATCGCGTCGCTCCTGCTCGAGCCCGGCCCCTCGGCGTCGTCACGATCCCGCACCGCTGCGGCTCCCCCCGGGCTCGGGGTGGCCGACGCCGGGCCCGAGCTGCTCGATGCGGTGATCCGCATGCTGGCGCTGCTCGACGCCCCGGGCGACCGGGCCGTGCTGGCGCCGATGCTCGAACGCGAGATCCTGTGGCGGCTGATCACCGGACCGCTGGGCTCGAGCATCCGGCAGATCGGGCTGGCCGACAGCAGCATGACCCAGATCAGCCGGGCCGTCCGATGGATCACCGAGCACTACGCGCAGCCGTTCCGCGTCGAGGACCTCGCCCGCTCGTGTGGCATGAGCACGTCGGCCTTCCACCGGAAGTTCCACTCGGTGACCACCCTGAGCCCCATCCAGTTCCAGAAGCAGATCCGACTGCAGAAGTCACGCCTGCTGCTCATGACCGGCGCGGACGACGTCTCGACGGTCGGCTACCAGGTCGGCTACGACAGCTCCTCCCAGTTCAACCGCGAGTACAGCCGCCAGTTCGGCCTACCGCCCGGGCGTGACGCCGCCCGCCTCCGTACGACGGAGCGTCCGGCTCGCCCGGATCGGTGATGTTTCCGACGCTCTACGTGGGTTTCTAGTTACCCCTGGGTAACCTGCGCTCTGGTCAGTCACCGGGGCCCAATGCACCGGCGCACGACTCGACCCGGCGGACGGGACTCATGGGAGCTCTCGAACTTCCGGCGTGCCCGCCTTCGGGGACGCCGGGAGCCAGCTGGGACGCGCCCGTGCGATGGCCGCAAGAGCAGCGGCACGCCCGGGTTCGCGCAAGGCGTCAAGGGCGACGGCAGTCCCGAGGACATGTCGTCCGTTGCGTGATCCGAACGGACCGCAAGGCATGCAGGCGACGCTCATCAAGTCATCCGAGGTCGGATCGAACGCTCTCGCCGACCGGGTGCGTACCGCCACCCGCTCGGCAGGGCGAGGACTCCTGCTGACGTTCGTCCCCGCGCACGACGAGTCCGCCGGCATCGGCGAGGCGCTCCAGCACCTCCACGACCAGGAGCTGCCTCCCGACCTCATCGTCGTCTGCGCCGACAACTGCGCCGACGACACCGCGCAGGTGGCGGCGGCAGCCGGCGCCCACGTCTACGAGACCGTCGGCAACGTGCACAAGAAGGCCGGGGCCCTCAACCAGGCCCTCGACGTCGCGCTCCCCGAGCTGCGCGACGAGGACGCCGTCCTGGTCATGGACGCCGACTCGTTCCTGGCGCCCACCTTCCTCGCCGAGGCCCAGCGTCACCTCCGTGACGGCGTCGGCGGCGTCGGCGGCGTGTTCACCGGCCGGGCGGGCGGCGGCTACGTCGGCATGCTGCAGCGCAACGAGTACGCCCGCTACGCCCGCGACGTCACCCGGAAGAGCGGCAAGGTGCTGGTCCTGACCGGGACGGCCACGCTGTTCTCGGTCCGGACGCTCCGCCACGTCGTGCAGGCGCGGTCCGAGGGACAGCTGCCCGGCGACGCGCAGGTGTACGACACCAAGGTCCTCACCGAGGACAACGAGCTGACCCTCGCTCTGCGCCACCTGGGCTACAAGGTCATCGCCCCGAAGGGCGCCCGCCTGACCACCGAGGTCATGGAGTCGTGGCGCGACCTGTACCGGCAGCGGCTGCGGTGGAAGCGCGGCGCGATCGAGAACCTCCGCGGCTATGGCTTGACCCGGGTCACGCTGTCGTACTGGATGCGCCAGGTCGTCACGTTCCTGGGCGTCCTCGTGACCGCCGCCTACCTGGCCTCGCTGCTCTGGTCGCTCGGTGCCGACCACAGCCTGCACTTCCAGCCGATCTGGCTGGCCGTGACCGGCATCTTCATCCTCGAGCGGGTGGTGACCGTGCGGTCCCGCGGGCCGGGGCAGATGGTGCTGGCGGCGGGCCTGGTCGTCGAGATGGCGTTCGATCTCTTCCTGCAGGGCGTGCACGCCAAAGCCCTGTGGGACGCCCTCACCAACAGCGAGAGGAGGTGGTAAACGTGTACGACAAAGCCCTGGTGAGCGGGAGCGCAGCAACTCTTGCGACGCTTCCTGTGACCGGCTTCAGCGTGGTCTGGTTCGTCATCGCAGGCTTCGCTCTGCTGATGGCCGGCGGAGCCTTGCTGCGGATCACGCCGCGGAAGCACTCCTGACCGGCGCGGGTGATCGAGTGTCCGGCGGGCGGAAGCTCGTCGGCGCCGACGCCCGTCGGTACCCTCCCAGCCCTACGACGCATCGGATCCTTCGGCTGGTGGCGAGGTCGGCTCCCGCCCGGGTCGCGCCCGTGCTCACGATGTTCGTGGTGCTCTCGGGGCTCCTCGCATCGTGCGGCGGCGAGGAGGCCGAGGCCGTGCCCGTCCTCGCCTACCACGGCGTGACGACCGACCCCGCGGTGGTCGGCCTTCCCTCCGTCCCCGGCTTCTTCGACGTGCGGCTGACGGCGTTCGAAGAGCAGATGGCGTACCTGCACGACGCCGGGTTCCACACGATCACCCCGTCGCAGTACCGCAAGTGGGTGTACGGGGAGGAGGAGTCGCTTCCCGCCAAGCCGATCCTCCTCACGTTCGACGACGGGCAGACGTCGGCCCAGCTCGCCACGCCGGTGCTCGACCGGTACGAGTTCCAGGCGGTCATGTACGTCGCCTCCGGCTTCGCCGACGGCAGCTTCGGGGGGCCGAACGGCGAGCCGGGGTGGTACCTGAGCTGGGACCAGCTGGAGGACATGCGGGCCAGCGGCCGCTGGATCGTGCAGTTCCACGCCGGCCCGATGGGCCACGCCTACGTGGACGACCCCGCCGACCCCACCTGCCACCGCTTCTACCCGTGCCGGTTCGGCGAGGACGACGCCACCTACCAGGCCCGGGTCAAGTCCGACGTGGCCCAGGGGCTGGGCGCGATGCGGACGGCCTTCGACCTCCCCGACGGCTGGAGCGGGTCCACGTTCGCGATCCCGTGGGACGACGCCGGCACGGCTGAGGCCACCGAGGCGTGGCTGTCCGCCTACTTCGCCGAGCTGTTTCCCGTCGTGTTCGTCCAGGACAGCTACGACGGCGGCGACGACAACCAGCGCTTCCGCTTCGAGATCCACAACCCCCACGACCTCGAGCAGTTCGAGTCGGCCCTCGACTCGCCGAACTTCGCCCGACCCGACGGACGGTAGGAGCTCCGCCGTGCGAGGGATCAGGAACACGGTACGTAGCGATCCCCGCACGGCTACTGTCCAGTAGATCGCGGCCGAGGCGGGCCGCGGGTTCGGGGGAAGAACGATGGCCGGTTCCACAGCTCGGGGGAGCACCGTCGCCCGCGTCGCCCTGGCGATCTCCTTGGGGATCGCCGTCGCCACCGCGTCCGGCGCCACCCCGGCCTCGGGCGACGCGACGCCGCGATCGCGCTGCCGACCACCGGTCGGCTACACGCACGTCGACATCGGCTCTCTCGGCACCGGGTTCGACGATCCGGTCGACGTCAACAACCGCGGCGTGGTCGTCGGCCGCAGCGAGACCCCCGACGGCATGCACGTGTTCGTCTGGCGCCGTGGCCGGATGACGGACATCACGCCTCCTGGCGGAAGCGACGCCACCGTGGCCGGCGTCAACGACCGGGGCAGCGTGGCCCACAGCTGGGCCGACCTGGTCGCCGCCCGCTACCAGACCGTGATATGGCACAACGGCCGGTCGACCGCCAGCATCTCCGGCGAACCGGTGCGCGACTTCAACGAGCGGGGCGACGTGCTCTTCTTCGACGCCGGGCTGTGGCGAGACGGCCGGTTCGTGCCGATCTCGGGCGACCTCGGCGGCCGGCTCCTCTTCGAAGAGCTGGGCGACGGCGGCCACGTCGCCGGCGTGGTGCTGCCGCCGACCCCTCCGGGAGGCGGCCACCCGACACCGTCCACGGGCTTCGTCTGGCACGACGGTGTGCTCACGGCCGCCGTCCCGCCACCGGGGACGTCCTTCGCGGTGGCGGTGGACGTCAACAGGTCGGGCTCCGTCCTGTTCTACGCGTTCTCGTCGTCCAACGCCCTGTGGCACGACGGGATCACCACCGACCTGGGCAGCCTCGGTGGGACGTCCTTGGTGGCAGAGGACATCAACGACCGTGGCCAGGTCATCGGTGAAGCGACCACCGCCTCGGGGGAGTGGCACCCCTTCCTCTGGGAGGCCGGCACCATCACCGATCTCCACCCGGTGGACGGCGAGACGAGCTCAGTCACCGCGATCAACGAGCGTGGAGAGGTCCTCGGCAGCACGAGCAGCGACGGGACCGTCGTGTGGTCGTGCGGGGCGACGGTCTCTCTCGGCCTCGGGGCGGTGGGGGTCGACATCAACGACCGGGGCCAGGTGCTCAGCGTCGCCTTCACGGAGCCGGGTCAGCCGATGAGGCTCTCCACACCGATCCGTCGCTAGCGACGCCTCGTCGGCCGGGCGGGGAGCGATGAGTTCGGGGCTGGGCCGGAGTCGAGGAGTGGACCCGCTCACCCGGGAGCCCCGATCGAACGGACGTGCCGCAGTGGTCGGCCCGGATGGCGTCGGTGCGGCCGGGGGGCGGCGCTGTGGCAGCTGTCGGCGGAGACCGCCCGGCCTCGCCGTCACCCCCGGCGGCGTGCGGCGGTCGGGCGCGCCGGGTCCTTCCGCAGCTTGAAGAGCACGAAGCCCGGTTCGGTCGACAACTTCTCGAACGCGTCCGGGTGGGTGTCGGCCATCTTGGGTTCGGGCCTCGGTTCGACCAGGCGCTCGATGAGGAACCCCGCCGCGGCGAACTCGTCGGTCATGGAGCTGAGCGGCATCCGCCAGGTCGTGATCTCCCAGCCTCGACTCCAGGTCTCCGTGACGGTGCCCACCTCGAAGTAGGAGCCGCCGAGCCGGCACCAGTCGGAGGTCGGGTGGTGGGTGCTGATCACGAGCGATCCACCGGGCCGCAGCACACGAGAGGCCTCGCCGAGGAACCCGGGGCGGTCGTTGACGTAGTGGTACGCGAGAGCGCAGAGCACGAGGTCGACCGACTCGTCCTCGAGCCAGTCGAACGGCTGGTCGAGGGCGTGGACCCGCAGGTCGACGGCGTCGCCCACCCGGCGCCGGGCGAGCTCGATCATCCGTGGCGAGGCATCGCACCCGACGACCTCGGCGCCCTGGTCACGAAGCCGCTCGAGATAGAGCCCGGGCCCGCACGCGGCGTCGAGGACCCGCCGGTTCGCCACGTCGCCCACGAGACGGAGCGTCGCCGGGCGATCGTAGAGAGCGTTGTACGGGGCCGTCGCCGCGTGGGT
>Ga0193742_1001375_pt1 | contig 14693 bp, 10 predicted proteins | sample L2c1metaG_FD_165511 | JGI IMG/M metagenome (GOLD analysis project Ga0193742, IMG submission 165511) | Soil microbial communities from a riparian zone of the East river system, Colorado, United States - L2c1 | ecosystem: Environmental > Terrestrial > Soil > Riparian zone | place: USA: East River... | reverse complement strand
GGGTCGGACGTGCGCGGGCCACGGCGTGCTCGCCGTGGTCACGGTCAGACGGCCCGATGTGACCGAAGGCTCCTCCTCGACCTGACCCCCCGTGAGTCGGGCGGTCACCGCCTGACGCACCTGCGCCGGGGACAGGTCCAGGCGGGGCAGCAGGTCCGACTCCTCGGCCTCGAGCTCCTTCACCAGTCCCAGCAGCAGGTGCTCGGTGCCGATGTAGCTGTGCCCGAGCGACAGCGCCTCGCGGAGCGAGAGCTCGAGCGTCCGCTTGGCGGCGGGGGTGAACGGGATGTGGCCGGACGGGGTGCCGTCGCCGCGGCCCACCAGGTCCTCGACCGCCGCCCGCGCGCCGGGCAGGTCGACGCCGAGATCGGCCAGCGCGCCCCCGGCGAGGCTCTCGTCGTCGTGGACGAGCGCGACGAGGACGTGCTCCACGCCGATGTGGTTGTGGCCCAGGCGGTGGGACTCCTCCTGTGCGAGGACCACCACCCGCCGGGCCTTGTCCGTGAACCGCTCGAACACCTCGCCCCCTTCGTCCGCCTACCCCGCCTCGTCCGCCTACCCCGACGGTAGCGGGTGTGAGCTGGGATTTCGGGGGCTTCCGATCCCGGCCCTAGCGTGACGGTCGTGCCTGCGCCCCACCCCCTGCTCGCGCTGGACGGCATGCCGGCGCTGCGCGATCGCATCGAACAGCGGCTGCTCGCGGCCACCGAGACCCCCCACGCCGACCTGACCGAGATGACCTCGCACCTCGTGCGGGCGGGCGGCAAGCGTCTGCGCCCGGTCCTGGCGGTGGTGTCGTCGACCGTGACGGCGGGCGACGGGGCCACGGTGGCGACGGCCAGCGAGGACGCGGTCATCGGCGGGGTCGCCTGCGAGATGGTCCACGTCGGGTCGCTGCACCACGACGACGTCCTCGACGAGGCCACCACCCGGCACAACGTGGAGAGCGTCAACGCCCGCTGGGGCAACCTGCGGGCCATCATCTCGGGCGACTTCCTGCTGGCCCGGGCGTCGGAGCTGGCCGCCGGGCTGGGCACCGCCATCGCCCAGATGCTGGCCGGCACCATCGGGCGGCTGTGCGTGGGCGAGGTGCAGGAGCTGCAGGTCGCCTACCAGGTCGACCGCGGCGAGCCCGCCTACCTCGACGCCATCGCCGGCAAGACCGCAGCGCTGTACGAGACGGCCTGCCGGATCGGCGGGATGGTGAGCGCGGCGCCGGCTTCGGTCGTCGACGCGCTGGGGCACTACGGCCTCAGCTACGGGATGGCGTTCCAGGTGGTGGACGACATCCTCGACGTGGTCGCCACCGACGACGAGCTCGGCAAGCCCGCCGGCCACGACATGGTCGAGGGCGTCTACAACCTGCCGGTGCTACGGGCGTTCACCGGTCCCGACGGCGACCAGCTCCGGGAGCTGCTGGGCGGGCCGATCGACGACGTCGCCCGGGTGAAGGCGCTGGAGCTGGTGCGGGCGGGTTCGGGCGTCGGTGAGGCGACCGAGGTGGCCCGGCAGTACGTGGGTCAGGCCGTGGGTGCGCTGGCGGACGTGCCACCGGGACCCGCCGCGTCGGCCCTGGCGGCGGCGGCCGAGCACCTGGTGCTGGGCCTCGACGCCTCGCCCCGGGGCTAGTCGGCTCTAGTCGCTCGCCGGGAGCATCCGGGGGAGGCGGCCGCAGGCGACGATGCCGCCCAACGCCACCAGGCCCGCCAACGTGAAGGCGAAGGTGAGCGACGACGTGGTCGCCCAGCCCCGGCCGTCGCCGAGCGCCACGAACACGCCGGACAGGCCGGTGCCCAGCGACACGCCCAGCACGTCGGACAGCTGGAACGAGGCGCTCGCCGTGCCCTCCTGGCCCGCGGCGGCCAGGCTCAGGACCGTGACCGACAGCGGGGCGTAGCCGATGCCCATGCCCAGCCCCGCCAGGCCCCAGGCGGGGACCACCAGCCAGGCCGGCACCGGCTGGAGGACCACCAGCATGCCGACGATCCCCGCGGCGACCAGCAGGAAGCCCCGCCGCACCAGCCAGCGGGGGCCGACCCGGTGGATCAGCCGCTGCTGCACCCACGATCCCGCTGTCCAGAGGATGGTGGCGGAGGTGAGGCCCATGCCGGCCAGCCAGGTCGACTTGCCGCGGCCGTCGGTGATGGCCAGCGAGACGAAGAGGTCGGCGCCGAAGAAGGCGAAGGTGAGGATGCCCCGCACGGCGACCGCGGCCGGCATCCCGGCGGCGAGGCGGGCGGTCCCGGCGGGCACCAGGCGCAGGAAGGCCCACACCGCGGGCGCCGCACCCCCGACCACCAGTGCCGCGCCGAGCACCGGCGACGACGCCCCCAGGCCCACGAGCAGCACCGCCGTGCCCGCCACCAGCACCACCGCATCCCGCCGCCGGTCGACGATGCCGGCAGCGACGTCGCCGGACTCGGGAGCCCGCGTGGGGGTGGGATCGTCGGTGACGGGGTGGGCACGGGAGAGGGCCGGGAGGGTCATGGCGGCGGCGACCCCGACCAGAGGGAGGAGGGCCCAGAACACCGCCCGCCAGGAGAGGGCCTCGGCGATGGTGGTCGCGGCGACCGGGCCGATCAGGCCGGGGACGACCCAGGCCGAGGAGAAGACGGCGAACACCCGGGGACGCAAGTCGCTCGGGAAGGCCCGGCCGACCGTGGCGTAGGCCACGGCGGGGATTGCGCCCGCGCCGATGCCCTGGGCGACCCGGCCGGCGACCAGCATCGGCATCGACTGGGCCGCCCCGCCCACCGCCAGCCCGACGGCGAACAGGCTCAGACCCAGGGCGAACGGGAGCCAGGTGCCCCGCTCGTCGCACAGCTGCCCGGCGACCACGATGCCCAGCAGCGACCCGAGGAAGAACCCCGAGAACACCCAGCCGTAGAGGCCGAGGCCGCCCAGCTCGTCGGACACCTCGGGCAGCACCGTCGAGATCGCCAGCGACTCGAACGCCACCAGCGTGACCGTGAGCACCAGGCCGGCGGTCAGACGCCGCCGCCCGGGCACCCACACCCCGGCGGCCGGGTCGGCCGAGGGCGGCGCAAGGGGCAGGTCGTCCACGCCCAGCGACGTCGAGGCGGCGTTCACCGGCGTCGGCAGGTCGGGCATCACGACATCCTGACGGTGAACACCGGCGGCCGACCAACCTGTTCCCGCCGCCCTGCCTACCCGGGCGCGGCAGAATGAGGTTCATGATGGCCGAGGCCGAGCGTGAGGACTCCCTGGTCCGAGGCCTGCTGAGCGGCGTGGCCGTGTTCCGGTGGCTGGCGTGGGCGTGGATGGCGGTGGTCCTGATGCTGAGCCGTCCCGAGATCGACGACCCGGGCACCCGTCCCTGGGTCGCCTACCTGCTGGTCGCCGTCGCCCTGGCCGTGACCGCCTCCGCCACCGTGATGCTGCGGCGCGACGTGCGGCTGCTCACCCGTCCGGCCGTGATCGCCGGCGAGGTGGCGGTGGGGTTCGCCCTGGCCGTCGGCGACGAGCTGGCCTACAACGGCGTCTCCCACGCCCAGATGCTCGGCTCGGTGTGGCCGCTGGCCGGCATCATCACCGCCGGCATCGTCTTCGCCGGGCGCGGCGGCCTCGTCGCCGGGGCGATCGTCGGCCTCGGTTACATGGCCGACGACCTCATCGAGCCCGGCTTCGTCTGGGAGCGCCGCGAGCTGGTGTCGCCGCTGTCGTCGGTGGTGCTCTACGCCCTGGCCGGGGCAACCGCCGGCCTGATCACCGTGAAGCTGCGGGAGGCCGAACGGCTGATCTCGCGGGCCCAGGCCCGGGAGGAGATCGCCCGCACCCTGCACGACGGGGTGCTGCAGACGCTGGCCGTGGTCCAGCGCCGGGCCACCGACGAGGACGTCGTGCGGCTGGCCCACGAGCAGGAGCGGGAGCTGCGGGAGTACCTGTTCGAGTCGCCGACGACGATCAGCGGCGGCGGCGAGGTCGGGTCGCGGCTGCGGGCCGCGGCCGCCCTGTTCGAGGACCGCTACGGCGCTGGCGCCCGGGTGGTCCTGGCCCCGGACCTGCCGCCGGTGGCGCCCGACGTGGCCGACGCCCTGGTCGGCGCCATCGGCGAGGCCCTCACCAACGCCGGCAAGCACGGCGGGGCGCAGACGGTGACGGTGTTCGCCGAGCCGGCGGACGGGTCGCTGTTCTGCTCGGTGAAGGACGACGGGGCGGGGTTCGACGACGGCGCGGTGGCCGACGGCGTCGGGTTGTCGCGGTCGATCCGGGGTCGGATCGCCGAGGTGGGCGGCCGGGTGGAGGTCGACGGCAACCCGGGCCGGGGCACCGAGGTCCGCTGCTGGGTGCCGACCTGAGCGGGCGTCCGCCCTACGCTGAGCAGCCATGGCGAGCGAGCTGAAGGCCGTCCGGGTGGTCGTGGCGGACGACCATCCCATCTGGCGAGCCGGCCTCAAGGCCGACCTGGGGTCGAACTTCCACGTGATCGGCGAGGCGGGCGACGCCGACGAGGCCATCGCCGTCATCAAGTCGACCAAGCCCGACCTCGTCGTCTGCGACCTCAACATGCCGGGCGGCGGCGGGCTGAAGGTGGCCCGGCACTGCGGCGACGACACCTGCATCGTGATGCTCACCGTCAGCGAGCAGGAGCGCGACCTCCTCGACGCCGTCGCCGCCGGTGCCAACGGCTACCTGGTGAAGACGACGCCGTCGGAGGAGCTGCGGCACAGCCTGTGGCGGGCCGCCCACGGCGAGCCGGTGTTCTCGCCGGCGCTGGCGTCGCTGGTGCTGGGCGAGTTCCGGCGGATGACGAAGGCGTCCGGGCCGATGCAGCCGCTGTCGGAGCGCGAGCGCGAGGTGCTGCAGTACGTCGCCCGGGGCCACACCTACCGGGAGATCGGCGAGCAGCTCTACATCGCCGAGAAGACGGTGGAGAACCACGTGCGCAACATCCTCGGGAAGCTCCACCTCAACCGGAAGCAGGAGCTGATCCGCTACGCCCTGGAGCACGGGATCGAGTAATCCCCGCCCCCTGGGGTCCACCCGCCGAGCGGTGGGGGACGCGCCGGGTTCAGCGTCGGGCCGTGGTGGCGGACGCTGCCCGGCATGGCAACGCCAACGACCGACACGACCGATTCGGCGCCCCACGGCTCGCCCGCCGGCGCGATGTGGACGGCGGGGCTGGGAGCGTTCCTCCTCTTCGCCGCAGCCGCCACGTTCATCACGATCCGCTGGGACGACATCCCCGACGGCGCCAAGCTGGGCGCCCTCCTCGCCGTCACCGGCATCTGCCTGGCGGCCCACCAGCGCCTCCGCCCGACGCTGCCGATCACCGCCAGCGCACTGTTCCACCTCGGCGTGCTGCTGGTGCCGATCGACGTGGCCGCCGTGGGCGTGCGGGCCGGCTGGGAGTGGCCACAGATGCTGTTCGCCCAGGGGCTCTCGGCCACCGTGGTCTTCGGGGTGGCGTCAGCCCAGGGCCCCGCCCACGAGCGTTCGGTGGTGCTGCGCTTCGCCACCTGGGCGGGCGTGGTGGTGCTGGCGGCGGGCGTCGGGGGCGTGACGACCGTGCCGGCGGGCGTGGTCCTCTCGTGCGTGGCGCTGGCGGCGGCCGGCCTCGTGGAGCCGCAACGGTCAAAGCTGCGGCTCGACCTGGGTGCCGGCGCCTGGGCGGTGCTGGCCGGGTTCGCCACCCCACTGGCGGCGGCGTCGACGGCGGAGCTGCCGTTCGCCGGCACCCTCACCCAGCTGGGGCTCGTCGGCGGCCCCCGTCCGGCGGCCGCGGCCACCGGGCTGCTGTCGGGCCTGGCGCTGGGCGTGCTGGGGGCCCGTCGCCGCAGCGTGGCGCTGGTGCTCGCCGGGGTCGCCGCCGGCCTGGTGGGGCTGACGGCGACATGGGTCCGGTTCGAGCCCGACGACGCCTCGTCGCTGGCGGCGGTGGCGTTCCTCTGCCTCGCCACCCAGGTGGTGCACCGGGCCTACGCCCGCGATCCGTTCTGGCGGGGGCCGGCCGGTGTCGTCGCCGAGATCGGGATGGCGGTCACGGCGCTGCTGACGATCGGGTTCTCCGTCGTGCTGTTCTGGGGCTCGGTCACGGACGTCGACCCGTCGCCGGTCGCCGGCATGGCGGCCGTGGCGGTCACGGCGACCTGGCTGCTGGCGGCGACGAGCCTGGTGTCGGCGCAGTCGCTGTCGGCCGCGGTCGTCGGCGCTGCGGCGGCGGCGCTGCTGTTCACCGGCCGACCGGAGGCCGCGGCGGTGTCGCTGGGCCTGCTGGGCGCCGCCGCGGTCCTGGTCGCCCCGAGGTTCTCCCGGGCCGCCTCGGCCGACCAGCTCTTCGCGGTCGCCCTCGTGGCCGCCGCACCCCTGGCCGCCTGGGAGATGCTCCCCCTCTCCGCCGCGCTGGCCGCCGTCGGCGCCCTGGCCATCGCCGAGGCTGCCGTCCACGCCTCCCGCCGACCGACCCCGGCGCCGGTGGCCCCGCCTCCAGTGCCGGTTCCAGGGCCATGGGTGGCCCCGGGATTCGGTGCTCGGGCGGCGGCGGTGAGGGCGGCCAAGGAGTCGGCGCGGGCGTTCGAGCTGGCGATGTTGGGGTTGGTGCCGGTGTCGGCGGGGGCGGCGATGTTGGCCCGGGAGGAACGGTGGGCCGCGATGAGCCTGGGGCTCGTCGTGATCGGGTGGGTCATGGCCCTGGTGCTCGACCGGGCGACGCAGGGGCCGGGTGAGGAGACGCTGGCCACGATCCCCCGGGTCGGGATGGTCGTGGCCCTGGTGACCACCGTCTGGCTGTCGCCGCTCGGGGCCGCGGGGGTCGCCGCCCTGGTGATGGGGTTGCTCCTGGCCGACACCCTGCGCCTGGACGAGCCGGCGGGGCTGATCGGGGTCGGCTGCGCCGGGCCGATCGTGGCCGCCGGGCTGGCCGTCGACGTCGGATGGACGCTGCCCGAGGCCGGCATCGTCGTGACCGTGACGAGCCTCGTCTGGCTCGGGCTCGCCGGGAGCCTCCCGGGCCGCTGGGCGCCACCGGCGCTGGTGTCGGCGGTGGTGGCGGGTGGTGCCGGCCTGTGCCTCGGCACCGGCGACGGCGTGGCCTTCTCGACGGTCCTGCTGCTCCTGGGCGCGGGGGTGGCAGCGGTCGGGCTCGTCACCGACCAGCTCGACGTCGGTGTCCTCGGCGGGACCGCCATGACCATCGGCACGTGGGGTCTGCTGTCCTCCGCCGACGTGACCGCCGCCGACGCCTACGTCGCCCCGGTCGCCGTGCTGCTGCTCGCCGTCGGCCTGCAGACCCGCCGCCGGTTCGACACCACGTCGTGGTTGACGCTCGCCCCGCCCGTCGTCCTGCTGGGCGGCGCGGCGCTGGTGGAGCGGGTCGACGGCGGCCCCTCGGGGCACGCCGCGCTGGCCGGCATCGTCGGCGTGCTCGCCGTCGCCGCGGGTGGCGCGTGGCGGCTGGCCGGGCCGCTGTTCGCCGGCACCGCCCTGGTGGTTGCCGTCACCGTCCACGAGACGCTGGGCGTCACCGCCGGCCTGCCCACCTGGGCCTGGCTCGCCGCCGGCGGCGTCACCCTGCTGGCCGCCGGGGTCGCCATGGAGCGCCGCGGCGTCGGCCCCGTCGAGTCCGGCCGCCGCCTGGTCGAGGTCATCGACGAGCGCTTCACCTGAGTGAGCGGCCACCCGGCGACGGCCGGGTGGCCGCGGGTACCGTGCCCACATGAAGGCGTCGTGGCAGCACGCTCTGGGGGATCGGCGGCTGCTGGTGAGCGGGTTCGGGCGCTGGGGCGGGGGCATCTACGACCTGACCGACGGGGAGCCCGAGGCGCTCGACAACATCCCCACCTCGGGCCTGGCGCTGGGCGGTGGGCGGCTGTGGCGGGCGCTGCGGGCGCCGGGCGAGCAGACCGCCGCCTGCGAGCTGCTCTCCTACGACGACCAGGGCGTGCGCAGCTACGAGCGCCTCGACACCATCCGCGACCCCCACGACATCTGCTGGCACGACGACGCCCTGCTCGTCACCTCCAGCTGGGACGGCATCGTGTGGCGCACGGAGCCCGGCCGCCCTCCCACCGTCGTGTGGCGGGGCGGCACGGTGCCCGATTCGTGGCACGTCAACTCGTTGGTGGCGGTGGATGGGCGGCTCCACGTCTGCGCCTTCGGCCGCTTCGACCGGCACAAGGCCTGGCGGGCGGGTGACGGCGACGGCGACCGCGACGGCGCGGCCACCGAGGGCTTCGTCCACGACGTCGAGCGGGGCGTCGACGTGCTGTCCGACCTGGCGCACCCCCACCACCCCCGCCGGGTGGGCGACCGGTGGCTGCTGTGCGAGTCGACCCGCGGCACCCTCACCGAGTGCGACGCCACGGGCCGGGTGGTGCGGCGCGTGGGCGTCGACCGGTTCTCACGAGGGCTGGCCGTGGTGGGGCCGTGGGCGATCGTCGGCGGCAACGCCCACCGCGAGGACGACGACGACCGGGCCGAGGTGGTGGTGGTCGACCTGGACAGCTTCACCGTGGTCGGGCGGGTGCGCATGCCCTGCCTCGAGGTCTACGACATCCTGCCCGTGCCACCGGAGCTGGCCCGGGCGGTGGCCGTCGGCTTCGGGGCCAACCCGGCTCGGGCGGTGGAGCAGCACCGGGGCGACGGGCGGGAGCCCGGGCGCCACTCGGCACCGGAGACGGCTCGGGTGCACCTGGTGACGGCGGCGACGGCGGCGACGCTGGCGACCGCGGGCGAGCTGCTCGACCGCGAGGCCGCCGGGCGCTGCAAGGTGCAGGCGACACTGCCGACCGGGCCGCTGCGATCCGGCGGTGCCTGCACGCTCACGGTGACGGTGGTCAACGACTCGCCGCTGGCACTCGCCTCGGTGCCGCCGCACCCCGTCCGGGTGGGCGCCCGCTGGATCCGGAGCGACGACCGGAACCTCTTCCGCCGTGGCCCTCTGTCGGCGCTCCCCCGCCTGCTCCACGCCGACGACCGGGTCGAGGTGGAGGTGCTGCTGGTGGCCCCCGACGAACCCGGCCGCTACGAGCTGCGCCTCGCCCTCCACCAGACGGGCCGGGGCTGGTTCGGCCGCCGCACCAGCGGCGAGGTGGTGGTCGAGGCCGCCGCCGAGCCCGTGAATCCCGTGGAGCCCGAGTCAGCTCCGGTGGAGGGTCAGCCCCTCGGGTCGGTGATGCGGCCGTAGAAGAGGGGGGCACCCGTCTCGTCGTGCTGGACGACGAACAGGAACGGGCGGTCGACGTCGATCGTGAGGATCTCGGACGGCATCGAGGTGACGCCCATGATCAACGTGGCGGCGGCGGCCTCGGTGCCCTTCTCGTCGACGGTGATGTTGGCGGCGTGCACCGCCTGGCCGATCGCCACCGAGGTGCCGGGCGCCACCCTGCCCAGGTCGCCACCGGGGATGGTCAGGCCCAGGGCCGACAGCGGCTCTGCCAGGTCGAGCGCCGAGCTGGCCTCGAAGCGGGGCAGGCTGAGGTCGACCGAGGCGGACTCGAGCCCGTCGAGGATCTGCCCCAGCCCGGCGCCGTCGAGGCCTGACTCGAAGTCGGCCAGCGACGTTCCCTCGTCGGGCACCACCACGACCATCGACAGCTCGTTGCCGTCGTACGGCAGCCGCACCGCCTGCCACCCGTCGCCCTCCGCCGCCGAGGTGTTGAGCGACGAGGCGTGCATGGTCGGCACGTCGACCGTCGAGCCGGACGTGAGCGTGAAGGGTCCGTCGCTCGTGAGATCCTCGGCGAACTGGGTCTGCCACGACGCCTTCAGGTAGATGGCGTTCACGATCGCGACCACGGTCGCCGGATCGATCTCGGAGATCAGGTCGGGGATGCGCTCCCGGGTCACGTCGGACACCCAGCCGTTGATGGCGGCCTTGGCGCCCTCGGGGTCGCCGGCGAAGTCGACCGTGTCGACCCCGGCGCCGTACTGGGTGGCCAGCGTGTCGAGGAACTCCGGCCCGAACTCGAGGCCCTCCTGGCCCCACAGGGCGTTGGCCAGCTCCAGCGTCACGCCTTCCGAGTCCTCGTTGCCGGGGTGGTTGGTGGCGTCGAGCTGCGCGGTGAGGGCGTTCATCGCCTCGTGGACCGCCGGCTGGTCGGGGAAGCCGAAGACCTCGGCGATGTCGGCCGCGGTGGCGTCGGACGCACCGGCCTCGGCCATGGCGAAGGCGACGCCGATGCTGGTGGGCGACAGCACCACGTTCTCGCCGGGGTCCTCGGAGGCGGCGAGGCGCAGGGCGAAGTCGCGCAGGCCCGTGACGACCTGGTCGACAGGAGCGTCGGCGGGCGGGCTGACCCGGGCGAGGTCGGCCTTCACGGTCTGCCCGGCCGGCCCGTCGGCGTCGGAGCTCTCGTCGGCGCGACCGGTGTCGTCGGAGGAACCGTCGCCGCAGGCCGCGGCGGTGAGCAACGAGCAGGCGAGCGCAGCAGCGACCAGTCGGCGCAGGGGAATGGCGGCCATGACACTCAGACTCTCCTCGCAGCCCGCGCGGTTCCCGAGAAACCGCATCGTAGGTCGGCGGTGTTAGGTGCGAGGGTCGGTGACGCGCCCGATGAAGAGCGGCGCGCCGGTCGCCTCGTGCTGCACCACGAAGAGGAACGGCCGGTCGACGGCGATCCGCAACGGTGGGGGCGGCATCCCTGTACGGCCGGCCACGACACCGGTCGCCGCGGCCGCCACGGTCCGCTTCTCGTCGACGGTGATGTTGGCGGCGTGGACCGCCGCGCCGATGAGGGCATCCGGGGCCATGCCGCTCAGGTCACCGCCCGGGATGCGCAGGCCCAGCTCCGAGAGCGGCGGGCCCAGGTCGAGGGCAGTGCCGATGTCCCAGCGCGGGAGGCTCAGATCGACGACGTCGTGGCCGAGCCCGGCGACGATGGCGGCGAGCCGCTCCCCCGTCAGCGACGCCTCGAAGGCGGCCAGTGTGGTCGACCCGGCCGGGACCAGCACCACCATCGCCAGGTCGCCGCCCTCGTAGGGCAACCTCACGGCGCTGTGGTCGGGCTCGACCGCGGCCCGGGTGGACAACCGCGCGTTGTGCATCGTGGCCACGTCGGCGCTCGAGCCGTCGGTCAACGTGAAGGGGAGGTCGAGGGTGCGCGACTCGTCGAACGGCGTGTGCCATGCGGCGTCCAGGTAGACGGCGTTGACGACCGCGAACATCGTGTCGACATCGATCATCCGGGCCGGGAAGAGCTCGGGGATCCGCTCCCGGGTCACGTCCGCCACCCACCGGTTGATCTCCTGGCGGGCCAGCTCGGGGTCGGCGGCGAAGTCGACGGTGGCGACGCCGGCGCCGTAGTGCGAGGCGATCGACGCGAGGAAGCCCGCGCCGAGCGGCAGCCCCACCTGGCCCCAGATGGCGTTGGCGACGTCGAGGGTGACGCCCTCCCGACGCACGGCGTCGAGCCGGACGGACAGGGCGTTGGTCGCCCCGTGGAGGCCCGGCGGTGCGGGGAGGGCGAGCGCCCGCCTTATGTCGGCCGACGTCGACGCGCTCGCACCTGCCTCCACCATGGCGAAGGCGAGGGCAATGCTCGCCGGCGACACGACCAGGTTGAGCTCCGCGGGCTGAGAGGCCATCAACCGCAGGCCGAAGGTCCGCAACCCGGCGACGAGCTCGGCGACGGGTGCGTCGTCCGGCGGGGTCAGGCGCCCGACGTCCGCCTTGACGGTCGGGCTCACCCTTGGTCCTGCTCGGGTCGCAGCGTGGGGAACAGCACCACGTCGCGGATCGAGTGGGTGTCGGTGAGCAGCATGATGAGCCGGTCCATGCCGATGCCGAGCCCGCCGGTCGGCGGCAGCCCGTACTCCAGCGCCCGCACGTAGTCGTCGTCGACCACCATCGCCTCGGCGTCGCCCGCGGCCTTCTGGCGGGCCTGCTCCTCGAAGCGACGCCGCTGCTCGTCCGGGTCGACCAGCTCGCTGAAGGCGTTGGCCAGCTCGCGCCCCGCCACGATCGCCTCGAAGCGCTCGACGGTGTCGGGCACCTCCCGGTGGTCCCGGGCCAGCGGCGACACCTCCATCGGGTAGTCGCACACGAACACGGGGCCCCACAGCTCGGTCTCGGTGGTCTTCTCGTAGATCTCCAGCACCAGCTTCCCCGGGCCCCACGACGGGTCGGGCTCCACGCCGTGGTCCGACGCGATCCGCCGCAGGTCGTCGAGCGGCATTCGCACGTCGACCCGCACCCCCGCATGCTCCTCCACCAGCTCGGCCAGCGTCGCCCGGCGCCACGGCGGCGTCAGGTCGACCTCGCGGTCGCCGTAGGTGAGCTTGGTGGAGCCCGTGATCTCGGCCGCCAGGAACGCCACCAGCTCCTCGGTGAGCGACATGATGTCGCCGTAGTCGGCGTAGGCCTGGTACAGCTCCAGCATCGTGAACTCGGGGTTGTGGCGGGTGGAGAGCCCCTCGTTGCGGAACACCCGGGCCAGCTCGAACACCCGCTCGAAGCCGCCCACAACCAGGCGCTTCAGGTACAGCTCGGGAGCGATCCTCAGGTAGAGGTCGAGGTCGAGGGCGTTGTGGTGGGTGGTGAACGGCCGGGCCAGCGCACCGCCGGGGATGGGGTGGAACACGGGCGTCTCCACCTCGACGAAGCCCCGGTCCTCCAGCCAGCGCCGGGTCAGCGACATGACCCGGCTGCGGGCCAGGAACACCTGGCGACTGCGCTCGTTGGCCCACAGGTCGACGTAGCGCTGCCGGTAGCGCAGGTCGGTGTCGGACACGCCGTGCCACTTGTCGCCGAAGCTGCGGCGGGCCTCGGCCAGCAGCTGCCACGACGCCACCTGCACCGACAGCTCGCCCCGGCGGGTGCGGATGATCTCGCCGGTGGCGACCACCCAGTCGCCCAGGTTGAGCTTCTGGAGAGCCTCGAAGCCCTCCGTGGCCTTGAGGGTGGCCATCAGCTGGATCGACCCGCTGGAGTCGCGCAGGGTCGCGAAGACGACGCGGCCCTGGTCGCGCAGCAGCATCACCCGCCCGGCGACGGTGGCGGTGACGCCGGTGCTCTCGCCGTCGGCCAGGTCGGCGTGGGTGGACTGGATCTGGGCCGCCCGGTGCGTCACGTCGACGCGGTAGGGCGGGCGGAGCTCGTCGGTCATGAGGGGCTACAGGTTCTTCTCGTAGATGATGCGCAGGCCATGGAGCGTGAGGAACGGCTCATGGTGCTCGATCGTGGCCGACAGGGGCGTGATCAGGCCCGACAGGCCCCCGGTGGAGACGACCCGGATCTCCGCACCCAACTCGGCCTCGATGCGCTTGACCATGCCGTCGACCAGCGACGTGTAGCCGTAGATCACGCCCGACTGCATCGACTCGACCGTCGACCGGCCGATCACGTGCCGGGGCTCCACCAGCTCGACCCGCCGCAGGGCCGCGGCCCGCTCGAACAGGGCGTCGAGGCTGATGTCGATGCCGGGGAAGATGGCGCCGCCCATGTACTCGCCACGTGCGGAGATGGCCTCGAAGGTGGTGGCGGTGCCGAAGTCGACCACCACGGTGGGGCCGCCGAGCAGGTCGAACGCCGCCACCGCGTCGGCGATGCGGTCGCCGCCGACCTCCTTCGGGTTGTCGTAGAGGATGGGCACGCCGGTGCGGATCCCCGGCTCGATCACGACGGTCGGGAAGCCGAAGTAGCGCTCGGTCATGCGCCGGATCGCCCCGGTCACCCGGGGGACCGACGAGCACAGCACCGCGCCGCCGATGTCCTCGTCGAACGAGAAGCCGTGGAAACCGAGGAACTCCTGGACGACGAGGGCGTGCTCGTCGGCCGTGCGCTCGGCGTTGGTGGCGACCCGCCAGTGGTCGAGCAGGTGCGTCTCGGCCAGGCGCTTCTGCACGTTGTGGCCGTTGTCGGGCTCCAGGTCGTACAGCCCGATGACCGTCTGGGTGTTGCCGACGTCGATCGCCAGGAGCATCACGGCCCGTGAGGCTACGCGCTGGGCTCCGCCGCCCCCGAAACCGCCGCCGGGCGGTCAGCCGGTGGCGAGCGGCGGGGTGGAGCGGTTGACCCAGCCGGGGTCGGCGGAGCGGGCGCCGACCGGGCGGAGGGCGTCGAGGCGGGTGAGGTCGTCGCCGGTGAGCTCCACGTCGAGGGAGCCGAGGTTCTCGTCCAGCCGACCGGGCCGCTTGGTGCCGGGGATGGGGACGACGTCGTCGCCCTTCGCCAGCAGCCACGCCAGCGCCACCTGCGCCGGAGTCGTCCCGTGCGCCGACGCCACGGCCTTCACCTCGTCGACCAGGCGCAGGTTCAGGTCGAGGTTCTCGCCCTGGAAGCGGGGGACGCCCCGGCGGAAGTCGCCGTCGCCGATGTCGTCGTGGCCGGTCACGGTGCCCGTCAGCATCCCCCGGCCCAGCGGGCTGTACGGGACGATGCCGATGCCCAGCTCCCGGCACACGCCGACGATCTCGTCCTCGATGTCGCGGGTCCACAGCGACCACTCGGACTGCAGCGCCGTGATCGGGTGGGTGGCGGCGGCCCGGCGGATGGTGTCGACCGAGGCCTCCGACAGCCCCAGGTGCCGCACCTTCCCGGCGGCGACCAGCTCGGCCATGGCGCCCACGGTCTCCTCGATGGGGACGGACGTGTCGGCGCGGTGCTGGTAGTAGAGGTCGATGTGATCGACGCCGAGGCGGCCCAGCGACGCGTCGCACGCCGAGTGCACGTACTCGGGGCGACCGTCGGCGTTCCTCGGGGGGAACGATTCGAGCAGGATGCCGAACTTGGTGGC
>Ga0193742_1001374_pt1 | contig 14697 bp, 20 predicted proteins | sample L2c1metaG_FD_165511 | JGI IMG/M metagenome (GOLD analysis project Ga0193742, IMG submission 165511) | Soil microbial communities from a riparian zone of the East river system, Colorado, United States - L2c1 | ecosystem: Environmental > Terrestrial > Soil > Riparian zone | place: USA: East River... | reverse complement strand
CATAAAGCCGGCCCCACACTCTTTGGAAATCCCTCAGGATTCCCACATTACCACGGCCTCGACGGCGGGTTAGGTGTTTAGGAGCAACGGCAAAGACCAGCCACAACCTCAACAAGCTCTCAACTCCGCAAGGGCCTTGTAACGGATGTCCCCGGTCCAAAGTGTAACGGATGTTCCGGTACACTCAGGAGGGAAGGCCCCGCCGCCCGCCTTTGCGTGGGCGAGTCTTGGCATCTACCCTCTAAGCGAGATGAGAGGGGCACTTTTGACACACCATTGCTCACTTTTTGAGATAGTTTTGCAGTGTATAGGCAGCCCAAGACTGTGTCAGCGATGGCCAGGATGTATCAAGAATCCAACCGTGCGGTATTGTTCCTGCGAACGAGGGCCCATGGCTGAGCGACTCTTCGAGTTCCTGAGGCATTTCCTCGACGCATACGGCTACTGGACGCTGGTCGTCATCCTGCTGCTGGAGAACGCTGGCATTCCCGCGCCTGGCGAGACCACTCTGCTGTTCGTCAGCTTCCTTGCCTGGAGCGAGCGCGAGCTGCACCTCGGCTACATCATCCTGGTCGGCATCGCCGCATGCACCGTGGGCGACAACCTCGGATACGCCATCGGGTACCGTGGCGGACGTCCGCTGCTCGACCGTTATCAGCGCTTCCTCCGCATCCCCGCGCACACTATCGCGCGTGGCGAGCGCCTCTTCGAGCGCTACGGCTCTGTCACAATCTTTTTTGCGCGCTTCATCTTCGGCATACGGATCATCGCCGGGCCTCTGGCGGGCGTCCTGCGGATGCCGTGGAAGAAGTTCCTTCTCTTCAACTTCCTTGGCGCCTCCGTCTGGGTCTCGGTTATTTCACTGGTCGGCTATTTCTTCGGCAGCCGGTGGGACCGATTGATCCACTGGATGAAGCGCTTCAACATCGCCATCGCGGTCGTCGCGGTACTCGCGTTCGTGCTGGGGTGGTGGTGGCGACGCCGGAAGAGAACGGATGCCGGCGAAGCAAAGCAGTATTAGACAGGCCGCCACCGATGCGGGCGTCGCGATCTACGGCATGTCATCCTCTATCTCTCCAGAAGACTTCCTGCTCCAGGTACGAGCTGTGCTAGCGACTAGTTGGTAGCCTCTACTGACTGATAGCGTCGAAGCATATTCCCGGGCGGTGGCCAGGAATGCGATGGAAGCTTCGGCACAACACCCAATCCCCACTCGGCATCTTAACGGTTTAGAGGTGAGCTGGCTTGGGTTCGTGCGCCAAGCATATTCTTGTTATGGCCAAACCAACGCACATCACCTACACGCTCACGACACAGCCGACGCTGCTCCCCGCTGACCTGTCCGAACGTCTGGAATACGTTACGTTCACTGCCACAGCAGGCGGCCGAATAAAGAAGATTTGGATAGTCAGCCCAGGCACACTCTTCGTGATCTTCAGCCAGCTTGTCGCTCCATTGCAGGCCGCGCATATCGTCGGTGAGCTTCGTAAGGGAAACACAGTTCAACTCCCCGGTACCTACACATCCACACAACTCTGCGAGTTTGGCTTTCGCGATATTGAGTAGGAGCTTATGGCCACAGCACACACACCCATAGTTGGAGAGCGGGTTATAGCTGACGGTAAGGAGTACGTCGTTACCCGCGTCAGCCCCGACGGATCCGAAGTTGACTTGGAAATACCGAATACCTTTCTGGAGCGCTTCCGCATTCCCACCTCGACGCTCGTCTATCCCGAGAAGTGGAATCATGCTGCCCTGCATGATCCGATCGGCATCCAACCGGATCATGGCAACCAAGCCAGACAAAGACACGCCTGATGAGCTGCCGGATGTGACACCACGTCTGAGGAGTACGCTCTTGGGTTCCAGGCAGGCACGGTCGGAAAGCCATGCGAAGGCGAGACTCGCGAGTGGCAGCGTGGGTGGCAGACGCGCAGGAGTAGTTCACGCGACTTTGCAATTGGAGGAGCACTCAATATATGGCAGCAAACCCTGAAGATTTTGATACCTCGGACTCAAAGCTCACCCTGGCAAAACAACTGGTACACCTGGTGTGGGGCTCGGGCGAGATCCCGGCAACCTTCAATGTCGCATATGAAGGCGCAAAGTGGGAGGTAGTCGTGCGGGTCAAGCAAACCGAAGATGCCCGACTTACGGGGGACGGCGAAGCGGATTTTATTGAGGAGCTACCGGAGTAGCTCATGGCGTCCTCCGCAATGGTAGGCTGGCGTGACCATACCTATTCATCCTTGGACATGGTCGCAAGACACAGGCAGCTCGGAGAACCGATGCCAAAGGCGCCGCGCACGATCATCGATGCCGTGAGCGCATTTAAAACGGCTTCCGTTTGGGCTCTATCTACTCTGTATCGGGTATAGGTGCTTGAATGCGCGAGGTCAGGCAGTTATTGATCACCACTAAACTGTGCGAAATATCCCTGACGCGCAAGATCTTTCAGATTTGGTCGATCTACCCTAATCCCAACCTGATGGTACTCGTTCGACCGAACGGCTGGTGCAGCATTGAAGGTGATTTCGTACCTCGGGAAATTACCTAGATTCTCAGCATTCGCATCTGGCTGCGTACTGCTGATATTAGTCTGGACACTCCCATCGTCTTCAAATGCAACCGGGACCACGATTGCAATATTGATTTCGGCGCAAAATACCATAACGCTACCAAACACTTTCCGTTAAAGAGCGGTGATCGAAGACGCGAGAGGTTCACGAAATTGGGGCGCCCGTAAGTGGCGCCCGCTAGGAGTTTGGGGCTATGCGGTTCGTTTGGTGGGATCTTCGACGACGAGCTCTTCGCGGCGGACTTCGCCGGTGAGATCTCGAACCTCCTGAATGGGTTTCTTTCCTATTGCCACCTCTTCCCGGACCACGGTGGAGGTATTGACTGAGGCGCGTTCCTCAGAGAGGGGAATGCGAATCTCGGATTCACCGATGGGCCCGGTGGCTGGGGTGGCCTGATCGACGGGGCGACGTTCGACGACGAGTTCTTCGCGAGTTACGGGAACCTGAACGGTCTGGGTTTCGGTGATAACCTCTTTGCAAATCCGGACCTCGCCGCGACTGACACGATCCTTTTGGACCCGGAGTACCTCGCCGAGAAGCTGGATGTTGCTTTGTTCTCGGTCCTCGTCTAGCTGCTGCGAGCTTCCAGTCTCCGTTTCGGAGTAGTTATAGTTCTCGGCATCGTTGCCGAGGTCGGCGTTGTAGCGGCGGAGGATGGACTCCGCTTCGGGGATGCGGTCCCCCGCGTTCACCGTGACGACGGCACCACTCCGGCTCCTGGTGAGGCGGTGGTGGAAGTAGCGAGAGCGCTCTTCGGGTATGTTGAGGCCAGTGAAGGAGCCGTGGAGGTCGGAGGTGTCGTACTGGTCGTACTGCTCTTTCCGGTCGTTCTGGTTGGCGGCGAAGCGGGTGGCATCGGCCGGGTTCTGCGTGATCTCACGGTTGGCGAGGTCGCCCTGGGTGCGCTCGTCGGCATAGGGTTCGGCCTCGTTGCCCTGGAACAGGCTCTTGATCTTGTCCCAGGTGCTGGTTGCCTTCTCCCCGGCTGACGATGAGGAGGAGTCTGACGGGAGAGTGGAACCGCCGCGGTGGGCGACTCCGATATGAGCGGAGGTAAAGCCGACCTCGTGCAGGGCTTCCACTGCCTGGCGGGCATCTGCATCGTCTTCGAAGAAACCGACGAGGGTGCCGGTTCCGGTTTGGGTTGTCATAAGCACCTCTTGTTTCATAGAGAGAGTTAAAGCGTGCGGAGCGCTGAAAGGGCGTGCGAAGGAACGGCCTTCGGATCAATACCTGCAGCACATGCCTTGGTTGTGTCGTACCCGCAATCTTAAGATGCAGTTCGTTTGGAGATGTTGGCTTGTGTCCGAGAAACAGAAGGCGTTTTTCAATACCGCTTTAATGGCGGCTCGGCTCAAGGTTTGAGATAGGAGACGAGAGGGGAGTTGCGTTGCGGAGGGCGATGACTACGGATTCGACGTTGCGTTCGGCGCCCTCGGCGCCGGTGTGGGTGTGGTCGATGGGGAAGAGGAGCGCGGCTTCTTCGGCACCGAGGGCATCCAGGCGGTCGGCTTCGACGGTGGCCACGTAGACGATGGGGACTTGCTGGGCTGCGGCAACCTGGTACTCGTAGTCGCGGAAGCCCATGTCGCGTTCGATTGTGGAGCTTACCGTCAGCGTCGTTCACCCAGATGTTACGGATGGTGATGGTGAGGAGGATGGGGGGTGGCTCTTTTCGCGCGGGTGTCGGTGATGTATTTGCGCAGGTACCAGCCGTCGCGTCTGCGATTACAGAATGTTGCAACTAAGTTGCCAGCGCGGATGCTTGTGCGTTTCCACCCACCCGAAGCGAGTTGAGAGAATTTTGTCGCCGCGCATCAAACTGCGCGTGAGGTTCCGCATCTTATTCAACGAAGCAGCGGCTTACGGCTCGACACCAGAGGGGAGGAAATTTCCTGATGCATGGTCTACTTGCCCGAGCTCTTAGTCTGATCCTTTTGCTCTCTTGGCTCACCGTTCCGGCCCCTGCTGAACCGATTCCGGTTCGCTACCCGCAAGGCTCTAGTCACGGCTTTCTAGCCCTCAAAACCCTTGAAGGCGCCTCGATAGCGACTGGCGAATCGACACAAACCGTTCGTGGCGATAGGGTCACTTCAAGGCTTATCTTCCACTTCCGTGATGGGTCGATAGACGACGACCTCACAGTCTTTACGCAACGAAGAACCTTCCGTCTCATCAGCGATCATCATATTCAGCGCGGTCCCTCCTTTCCCAAACCCGTCGATCTCTTAATCGATGCAGTTAAAGGGCAGATCACTTCTCGTGCCGCAGACGGCAAGGTCACTCAGGAGCACTTGGACCTCCCGGGCGACGTCTCAAATGGACTCCCCCCAAACCTTCTGCTCAATATCCTTCCATCTACTGCTGAAACAAAGATTTCCTACGTTGTCCCAGGTACGAAGCCCCGCGTGGTCCGCCTCTCGATCAAACCAACGGGCAGCTTACCTTTCACGATCGGTGGGATGCGGCGAAAAGCAACCAACTTTACAATCCATGTTGAGCTGGGAGGCCTTACTGGAGTGGTCGCGCCTATCATTGGCAAAGAGCCCCCCGATTATCACATCTGGCTTCTGAGTGGCACTCCTCCTGCCTTCGTTCGGGAGGAAGGACCGCTTTATGAGGGAGGGCCGATTTGGAGAATGGAACAGATCAGCCCCACCTTCACCCACTAAGTTGAGGCACTCTAAACTTTTTGCCTGGTTTGTGTGCCCGGGTGATGTCGGCTCACATCGCGCGCATCTCAACGCGTGCTCTCCGCATCGCAGAACTTGCCATGTTCGATATGAGACAGAAAGGTTCTCCGCCACCGGACGACCTCTACCGCGCCCTTCGAGACATTGTCTTTCGACCCGTCAAAACGCTTGTACCGCCATGGAGTTGGAAGGCAGCAGCACTCAGCGCTTTACTGCGAGGGATCACGTTTTTCGTCGGCAACCTGCGCTCAGGCCATCAACACGCTCTACAGGCAATGATGGTCGAAGCGTTTTTTGCGATTTTCGCCGCAGGACTCATCGGTGCAGTCTCACAGCGATTACGGGCTTCACAGCCGGTTTGGGAGACCGCTGCTACTGTTTGTCTCGGACTACCGGCCCTGATGGTAGTGGCGCAGCTTGGCATACACCATGCCGCACACACCCCCCGGGTGGGAGCTGGAGTGCTCGCATCCTTTTGTTTCGCATCCGTCTCCTCGGCGTTCAGTTGGTACGCGATGCGCCATGGGGCGTTGCTCGGTGGCACCGATAGCACATCTCTCGCACACGACATTCGCAGTCTGCCGGGCATAATGTGGAATTTTGCCCTCGCCGTTCCACGTGCTTTGTATGACCGTTTACATCTGCGCTAAGTGCCCTCAAACCGCATCATAGAAGTGACGGAAGCCTATATGGCGACCGTCAATCATGGGCTCGACTGTCCCAACCTATTTACAACCAGAGCGGGCCCCTGGCGGTCTAAATCTCTGGAGAGGGAAGTTGGTTCGATGAGTGTTCATTTAGTAAATCCCAGCGACAATTCTTTTGGTACGGCCGTCATTACGCCAAGATGGTTGTTTGTTCTTGCGGCAGCGACACCTCGAGCAGCGGGAGATCCCATTCTCGTCGATGAGTCGCTCGAGCAGATTGTGCCGGAAACCATCATGCCGGGAGATATCGTTGGCATCAGCGTGCATACCGGCAACGCTCTACGCGGATACGAAGTAGGTCGGATGGCTCGCGAACGCGGCGCATGGGTCGTCTATGGCGGAATTCACGCTACTCTGTTTCCCGAAGAGGCTTTGGAGCGCGGTCGTGCTCACGCGATCGTGAAGGGAGACGGCGACGTTGCGTGGGGTAAGGTTGTCACCGATTGCCTCGCCGGCGAGCCGGACGAAGTCTACGACGGCGGGCGCATTGAGGGTATCCAATTCTTGGCTGCGCGATGGGATCTGATGCCGCGTGACAAATACATGTGGGCTTCGGTGCAGACGATTCGTGGATGTCCAAAGCATTGCTCGTTTTGCAGCGTCTGGCGGACCGATGGCCAAAAGCCCCGCCAACGTAAGTTCCAGAGTGTGATTGACGAAATCGTCAATCTGCGACGCATTGGCTTTCGATTCATTGCGTTGGCCGATGACAACTTCTATCCGGTGACGTTGACGGATCTGCGCCTCGCACGGGAGCAGAACAATGCCGCCAAACTCGAAGAGTTGACGGCCATCCGTGCAGAGCGGTTCCAGTTGATGGCAGAGCTGGCGAAGCTTCCCAAAGACATGGTCTTCTTCACCCAGATCACGATGGAAGCAGGTGAGGACGGAGAGTATCTCGACGCTATGAGGAAGGCCAATATCAAGGGTGCACTGGTGGGTGTCGAGGCGGTAACCCCCGAGGGACTCAAAGCAGTCTTCAAAGACTTCAACTACTCTGGCGAGGCTCTGGCGAAGCAGCTGCAGACATTCAAACAGCACGGTGTTCACGTCCTCGGTTCGTTCATCTTCGGGCTTCCCACGGATAAGCCTGCAACATTCGATGCGACGGTAGAGATGGCACTGAAGGCGGGTGTGACGTTCGCGCAGTTCGTGATGATGACGCCGTTTCCTGGGACCGTGGATTTTGGACGCTGGGGATGTGCCGATTACACGGTATTGGCTTATACCCACCGAGGTCCGGCCCAAGATGTTTGCACCGCATCCGAGCTATGAGCTCGGATGAGATTCGCGAGCGTACGCAGAAGGTTTGGGACAGATTTTATAACTGGAGTGCGATTTGGCAGAGGTCGGCCTGCACTCCAACTCTACGGGCGAGGGTCGCTTTTATGTTTCTTTCGAAGTTGTACCGGCAGATGTATGCCGGCACTGGGATCTCAACCGATAGCGCACGCCGAAAAAAGTCGAAGACCTGGGCTCGGTGGACGGCGAGGCAGTGCAGGAAACTGTTCCAGGCGAAGCCGATGCCGGAGCTTCAATCTCCAGGGTGGGAACTTGCGTTTGCATCTCCCTCACGTCTTCCAGCGTTTCAAAGAACACAGCCTCAGGATAAGACGCCTTTCGTAGTCCTGCCAAAAGTCTAAAGATTAATGTCAACGTAAGGGCTTTGAGGGTCTTTTTCAATCGCTCGCTTAGAAGCGGTGTGAAAGCATCAGATTCAGATGCCGGGGAAGCCCTTACCGCTTGGAAACAGTAATCTCAAATCCTTATTTCGGAACCCAACGATGAGTGAAGAACACAGTACCTCCGCGATTGAAAGAGCGGTCCAGGACGGATGAAGCAAACTAGACCGCGTTCTTAACTTCCGAAACCAACGAGCCAACCGGGTTCGTGACAGTCTTTCTTGCTATTGAAACCAGGGACTCTCCGCGGCGGTACATCAGATAGGCCGCTACAAACCCGGAAATTACCGTTGCGTACACGATTAATTTACTCATCGAACTGTGCGCTTTGACCCGCTCCTCTGCCGCCATATACCCCCCTTGAGACTATCCCTACTTTTATGATGCAAGATAGTCTGTCCGAAGCGTCGGCGACATCAGTAATTACTTGAACGCCAGCACTCGGCCCAACGCCCCTCTTAAGAACATCTCGATTCAGCCCGAAGGCGACCACCTCAAGCTGCACGCCACCATCCACAAGATCGTTTCTCTTCCCATTGAGCTCAGCGGCACCCTCTCTCCCACTCCAGATGGTCGCGTGCAGTTTCACGTCACAAAACTCAACGTGCTGAAGATACCGCTAAAAGGCCTGTTGGGCGGCTTCCACGTCGAATTATCTGATCTTGTCCACGCGAGTGATATTCCGGTGTTTAGATAGTAGATAACGACATCATCTTCGACACACAGAAACTGCTCCCACCGCCGCGCATCCATGGTCAACTTACCACTATACGGGTCAGCTCACCAGACATCGAAGTTATCTATGGCAACGCGGGCGCCGATGAGACCCGACTCGCACAATGGCACAACTTTCTCCGTCTGAGTGGGGGCACGCTCGACTTCGGAAACTCACCATGCACCACGTCGACCTGACAATGATCGACGCCTCCCAAGACCCTTGGGTTTGACCTCGATCTCGTGAACTACCAGGCTCACTCGTCAACGGTTACACGAGAATGACCCCACAGGCTGGCCTCGAAATCTTCATGCCTGATCTCGACGAGCAAACTCCGAAAAAAGCCAGCCAGAGCATCACGCTCGAATGGCTCAAAGATCGCAACCGATCGCTACCGCTTGACGTTCCGGTAAAGTAGCGTTTGCCGCGCCATATTGACCATATCGATTGTTGAAAAATCTATAGCGCCGTATCGACAGTGCTTCGGGTGCGGAGAAGTGCGGTTACCGGGTTGACGATAGGAAGCAGTGTGGATACGGCGATTTGGACTAAACCGTGTGGGGATTTGGCAGGGCAATTGCTTTAAGGGGATTCAATGCAGTGCAGCAATTTCGCGCCGACTCCGTCATTGACCTGTGCAGAAAAGTTCTGATCGCCGCGCTGGCTCTGATAGCGTGCACCATGCAAATTGCCCTGCCAAATCGTACTACTTTCCAGCTACCCGCGAAGCGGGTTTAGTCCAAATCGCCAAATGACTCAGCGAGTGCGCTACATCAGCCCTCAGGTGTTCCCTTTGCATATTGGGCTTAACACGAAAGAAGGTGTGCGCAAGGATTCTGCCAGAATTCCAGCTCGGGCTCACTGACACAATTTATGCTGTTGCTTTTACCCATCCATACAACGTCCAGGAATTCGGTTGCTTCTTACGGAACGATGTGTTTTATGCGGGAGGATCCGCAGGGAGGAAACAACAATGAGCAGGCTAATAACGATGGTCATGTGTATGTCCATGATAGGCGGGCCCCTGTTCCTTTCTGTGCAGGCCAAGGCAGCCGTAACCGATGAGGATAAACAATTTCTCGCAATGGCTGCGCAATCCGACGTCAACGAGATCAAACTAAGTAAACTTGCTGAAACGAAAGCCGCAACCCCCCAGGTCAAAGCGTTCGCACAGAAGATGGTTGCCGATCACACGAAGCTCGCAGCCGAAATGAAACCCTTTACTACCGCTTGGGGCGTCACCGTGCCTACTGATCTGGACGCTGACCACCAAGCGATTTATGACAATCTTAACGGTCTCTCGGGCGCTGAATTCGACAAGGAATACATGAACGCCATGGCAAAAGACCATCATCAGGCTCTCGCGGCCTTCACCAAGGAAGCCGACTCCACCACAGATACTAAGTTCAAGAAGGCTGTGATAAATGGTAAATCGGTAATAACTGCGCACACTAACATGGCTGATAGCCTGAATGGGAAATCCTAAGTTGATCTTCGGAAGCAAATCGAGCGGGCCATTAAGATCAGCATCTCTATGAAGTTCGGAACTCGTCGGTGGAGCAGCAAACAACTCGATCTGCTTCGATAGAAAAAGCATGAAGATAGCTCGTTGCGTAATTCTTTTGTCATGGTCTCTCTCTGTCTAAGAGAGGCTGCATCGTACTAAGGGTACTCAGCACGTCAACCGTCCCTAGGAGGTGTATATGTATCACCATGTCAAAAAGCTGATGTACACAGTAAGTATTGGCGAGCCGAATGTGCGATTCGGAAATATGTTGCTAGAGCAATTCGGCGGCGCTAACGGCGAACTAGCCGCCGCGCTGCAGTACACACTTCAGGGTTGGAACTGTGCCGATGACATCGGCAGACGTGACCTGTTGCTGGATATCGGCACAGAGGAGCTGAGTCACCTCGAGGTGGTTGGAGCGCTCATTCGCATGCACCTGAAACCACTGAAAACAAATCGCGAGGCGGCGGAAGCCGATCCTCTTGTAACGATTGCTGGAGGTGGTGGAGTGAACCTGCTCGATTCGATGGGCAATGCGTGGACATCGACCTATCTCAAGGTTACCGGCGAGTTAGATGTCGATCTGCGCAGCAATATCGCCGCCGAGGCAAGGGCGAAGATCGTGTATGAGCGGCTAATTGCTCACACGGATGATCCTGGCTCGATCGACACTTTGCAATTTTTGATGACTCGAGAGATCACGCATATGAAGGCGTTCCAGGCTGCATTAGACAGCTTGGAAAAAGCTCCATTCTCGATCGGTATGCTGAAGCCGACACCAAGGATAGTCGACGAATACTTTAACGGTTCAACTGGCGAAGGCAATGAAGGAGATACGGACATGATGGGACCTTGGACCTCCTCGTTCGGTTTGCACACCGTCGAATCGCAAATGAATAGGGGGAAGGGACTCTCAATCGGCGACGTCAATGGAACGATCGACGGCGAAGATCGTGGCAAGCAAGACGAAGCACAAACAACAACTACTTCCGCGAGTGAGAAGATTTCAGGTAACGGAAAAGGGTTAGCTAACCGGACGGTCAAATCACGAAAGCAGGCTATTGCTCACTAGCTTTCATCGCTCAGACCCTCCCCCATCGGACCCAACCGATTTGACTTCAACTTTGACGGCGGATAACAGTTTCTCCCAGTCGGTTCAACAGCATCGGAAACGTCGCTTTCCGCGAAAGGTTACCCAATATGAATTCCCGACGATTCCTCCTAGTAGCTTCGGCTACGCTAGCCCTCTTGTTCCCATACGATGTTCTGGGCGCGCCGAACGGTCCTGCACAATCGAACACCGCACAAGCCGCTCCAGATAACTCCAAACAGAACGAGAGTCAGGTAAAGACTGCAGACAATCAGCAAAATGCGAAGGCTGATCGAGTCACGACAGCGAACATCCGTAAGGCCATCATGGCGGATAAGGACCTTTCTACATATGCCCACAACGTCAAAGTCATCACGGTAAACGGCGAAGTCACGCTTAAGGGGCCGGTCAAGTCGGAGGAGGAAAAGCAGAAAATCGCCTCCTATGCGGCGGGCGTAGTACCGGCCGACAAGGTGACGAACTCAATCACCGTGAAGCAGTAAAGAGCTATCAACTTCATTACGCTGCAATTGGCAGCAAAGGAGAAATATTATGACGAGCAAAAATACAGCAGTATTCGGGATTTACGCGACGCCAGGCACGGCAGAGGCAGCGGTAGATTACTTGATCGCGAAAGGCTTTACCAACTCTGCGATCTCGGTTCTCCTTCCTGATGACGAGAGCACTCGTTCTTTTGCTCACGAGAAGAGCACGAAGACCCCAGAGGGCACCACAACAGGTGTAGCGACCGGCGGAGCCATTGGCGGAACCCTTGGCCTCCTCGCCGGCATCGGCGCGTTGGCTATCCCAGGCGTTGGTCCCCTTATCGCCGCTGGGCCAATCATGGCCGCATTGGCGGGTCTTGGCGTCGGAGGAGCTGTAGGCGGACTTGTAGGAGCCCTAGTCGGCATGGGGATTCCAGAGTACGAAGCAAAGCGGTATGAGGGTGCGGTCAAAGAAGGCGGCACATTGCTGTCGGTTCATTGTGATACTTCCGCGCAAGTTGATGTCGCGAAAACGTCACTAAAAGAAACGGGTGCGAAGGACATAGCGTCCACGAGCGAAACCGGATCTGACGACAAGGCAGGAGGCCGCGCAACCTTTGGCAATATCGCTGGTGGCGAGCCACTCTCAAGTCGTAATTTGGAAGTGGATAGTGTCATACCTCGCCCTAACGTCCCCGCTGACACTGCTCCGACGATAAAGCGCTGAATGTTCTCGCAAGCAGGGCCTTTTCCATTGCGGAAAGGCCCTTATCTTGGCATCAATTTTTCCCGCTTTCACTTGACTCATGAGAAAGCGGGATTTTCCCTTTCTAGCAACTCTAAGTCAGTGTCCGTGACGTTCCGATTTCATAGTCATCACCTCCGCATCTCACCACTCAGACGGCAAGTGCCGCCAAGGAGAATTGATATGACCGACTACCGCGTAGCTAAAGGCGAAGTTCAAGAAGATCAGGTCACCGCAGCCATCGAAAAATGTACATCCCAAATTCCATCTAGCGTCTATCTCGGTCTTGCACTCGTTTCCATGGCCATGTCTTTAGCTCTTCAGTCTTCGAGGAGACAGCATGAAGCCCTCTTCGTCGGCCAATGGGCTGCACCTTTCCTCATACTCGGCCTCTACAACAAACTCGTGAAGATTCATGGCTCCGATGGCAGTACTAACCAAACGTGAGCGCTATTCGAACCTCATCTTATGGAGCTCTGCTTTGAACATGATTCTTGAGGCATGGGGCGTAACAGAGAAGAAGATGTGTGGCGGTGGCGAGGTCTTGTATCGGAGCAACTAGCCAGGGGCAAAAGCATAGTGGCGTTGTGTGAGTGAACGCGGTTTGCGGGATTGGCAATTTTACGAATGGAAGAAACGTTTGCAGCGCCTGAGTCGTCAGCGCCAGTACCAGTGCAGATGTTGGGGATCGAGATCCGTCATCGCCGTGGCTGGAGCTTGATCGTAGAGCCTGGATTTGATGCGGGTCACCTGCGTCGGTTGCTGTCCGTTCTGGAGTTGGAGTCATGATCGGTCTGCCGAGTCTGCGGGCGCTGAATGGCGCCGGGGCCGCGGATCTGGCTGGCGGCGGAGGCGACCGACATGCGGTGCGGCTTCGATCGTCTGGCGCAGGGCGTCCAGGCGGTGATTGGCGAAGATCCGCTGAGCGGTCATCTGTTCCTCTTCCGATCGCGTGGTGGCGATCGCTTGAAGATCCTGACGTGGGACCGCGATGGTTATGTGCTGTGGTACAAATGGCTGGAGGCCGGCCTGTTCAAGCTTCCGCGCGTCGGGACCTGGTTTGGGTTCGGTTGAGCTGCGAGCGAGTGAGTTGGCGATGCTGCTGGATGGCATCGATACGGCGAAGTTGAAGAGTCGCTTGAAGGACCGGGGAGGCTCCGTAGCCTGAAGTGACTTATCCACTTGCACTTACGTCTACTTACTAAGTGGCGGAGATCGACTCTAACTTGTTTGAGCTTTTGGAGGACAGCGAATCGCTGCGAACGCTTGTGCATGCACTGCTGTTGGAGCGCGAAGAGCAGCAACCTTGATCGGTACAAGCAAGGACCACAACTGTTGATCCATCCCCCTCTGGGCCGCAGGAAGAACCTCAAGGTGTGCCCGGTTTAGACCCCGCGGTTCCTTCATGTTCACCAATGATCTCGAAACGGATAAGCTTTGAGCAGACGTCGCACTCAGCTTCGTTTACCCCTTGGCCACGACAAACTGCAACGGTGAACCTTCTCAGATTGAAACGGACGATTCACCCCCGCACCTTATTTAATCTCGGCTATTTGTACTAACCTAGCAACTAGGTATATACGCTCCCCATCCTAAGAGACAGGGAGAATAAACATGAAACGCAGTATCTTAGCATTGATCCTCGCTGTAACAGTTGCAGGCCCGGTTCTTGCACAAAGCCCTACGCCGGAAGCCAGCAACCCCAGCACAAATACCACAACACAACGTACGGATGATCACCACGACTATGGTTGGATCGGTCTGGTGGGACTTGTAGGTTTGGCCGGCTTGCTGAAAAAGCGTGACCGTACAGAACATAGCGTCCGCACTGCCCCCAGCACCGCGCGGTAAGGGCAACCAGGTCCATTGACAGATAGAAGGACGGGTGCGGGGGTAGAACCGGCGCCAAATTGACTGCCAGTCCAAAATCTTGGGGCGACTAGGCATAAAGTGGCAGGCTTACTTTGAGGGAATTGCCTCCCGGATTGAGCACAAGAATATTCATCCACCAATCCCTCGGAGTGATATTAGCCAATACTTATGGGCAAATTTGGTCGGTTTGCTGCAAAAAGATTCTTGCCATTATCATTGTCTCTGTTTCCAAAACGTCCACGAGATTCCCGCATTCGCGGTGTAACTATGGGTCGCCCCGCTGCTTGCTGTTGCGAGGTTATATTCCGCAGGCACAAACTGCAGGGCCAAGCGATCACTGAGTTTGACCTGAACTCCTCCTCCGACCTGCAGATCGAAAGAGTGATCGACCGTTCCAGCGGAAGACGATCTCTGATCTCCCAGTTCGAGGTAGACGAGGGGGCGCAGCTTTGCCTTCTCGCTGCCAAAGGTGAGTTGAGGACCTATCACAAAGTTTTGTTGCTTTGCGCTCGCACCTTGGATCGATCCGTAATAATTGTCCACTTCGACGTTGATCGACAGTACGTGGGTGAGATCAAAGCTGAGCGACGAGAACGAGCCATTGAGATTGGCCCGGACGCCG
>Ga0193742_1001372_pt1 | contig 14701 bp, 13 predicted proteins | sample L2c1metaG_FD_165511 | JGI IMG/M metagenome (GOLD analysis project Ga0193742, IMG submission 165511) | Soil microbial communities from a riparian zone of the East river system, Colorado, United States - L2c1 | ecosystem: Environmental > Terrestrial > Soil > Riparian zone | place: USA: East River... | reverse complement strand
GAAGAAGAAAGGATCCAGAGCTGTTGTAGGTGTTCGAGGGCAGTTTGCTAATTTTGAGAAGACACAACCCGGATAGTAAGTGTTCTTTTTCCATCTTGCTCTGTTTTGGGGTCATCTGTTAATGGAACTCCCTCTTCTTCTAGTTATGGAGAACAAGGTTCGGTGATCATTCACCAAACCCTCTTCGACATGTTCCCTCCAGCTTCCTTCAATCCTGCACGAATTTCACCTCTGACCTCGAATGAATTTGTTTTGCGAATTCTTGTTCCAGAAGTTGCTTTGCGGCTTATCATGGAAGATAGAAACCTAGAGGGCAATGATGGAATACACCAAGCACTGATAGTTCTACGCGAGAGTTCTGCTTATGGCGTTGCAATGTTTCCCGAAGATGGAGGTGAATGGGTCACCGGCAAGAAAAGGGGCGATGAAGTGATGGGCGTCGGAGATAAAATTGTGATGGAGAGGGCGCGAAAGAGGCGAAAGGAGTTGGAAGAGGAAGAGGAGCAAGAGGAAAGGGAGGAGCGGAGAAGAATAGCTGAGGTGGAAGCAGCGGTGGAGATGGAGAAAGTCAAAGCGAGGGAGAAGATGGGCAGTAAGAAGCGAAAAGGAAAGCAGAGAGAAGATCAACAGCTTGAGGAGCTTGAGGAACAACAGGCGCCAGTCGAGAGACTAAGACCGCGCGCACGCCCTATCGCGAAAGCGTCAAGCAGCACGAGTGTCCTACCTCCATCAGAGCATGAAGAAATACCACAGCCGCCACACCCATTTGCTCGACACAAGTCTCAAAAAAAGGGTACAAACAGGACCCAGAGCAGGACCCGAAGCAGGACCCGAAGCATGTATAGCGGTATAGACACAGATCGTTCCAGTGAGTTCGGTTCTATGCCCGTCATCGACCTAAGCACCAGCGAGAGTGACGATTACCATCGACCAACATCGGAAGAAAGGAGGCGATCGCCTTCTGATAGTCAGTCGAGGTCAGGGCAGACAATGGATAAGGCGAGGAAGCCGTCGACGAGGGCAGCAAGTAGGGCGTTATATATCGGATCTGAGAGTGATGCCAGTGTTGGCAGTCGAACGAGCACCAAGTCGGCAGTGCGTAGATCCTCGCGCAAAACCTCGAATGCGACATGGAGGTCCGACTCTACAATGGACGTGGACCTTGATGACGGAGACGGCAACGACGTTGGCTTGGAGATCGAAGATGCTATAAAGACTCCTGTTCGCAATCACACTCGTTCCTCTGACGAAAAAACGCCCAAGCCATTGATTCTTCCTCGATCAAATGTTATCAAACCACTTATGATTGCTCGGATGAGGCAACCTCAGAAGAACGACTCTGGGTAAGCCTTTTTTTCCCTCCTCCCTTTTCTAGTATGGTCTTAACTCTCCTTTCTCCAGCTGTAGGTCAAAATTCGGAGAAGCGGGTATGCCTCGCCGGAGATCTAAGCTCAGTGACGATGAATGGGCACCTAATATGCGAGCTACCCACGTAGAGGATGCCACTGATGAAGTGGAGGTACCCTCTCCCAATAATTATAGTTGGCTGTTAAATGATACCTCTCAGTCATCGACGGAGGGCGCTAGCACCTCAACGAGAAAATATTGAAGTTATATGCATAATTTGTATGCGTAAGTAATTATTCACCAGGTACCATTATACCAAGTACATCCTTTTATTGCTTTTATAGTGCACTTTTTATAGACCTTATGATACATACAAACTTACTACTTTTGTTTGTTACTTCATGATAACGAAACAGCTTTTATGATTTGATTGCTATGTGACATTTCGCAATTCCGATTCCCCTTTCTGACCTGAACCATCATACTGACCCGCATATATTCACTGTCTTCGGAAACAAACGCTAACATTGGCAGGCTATGCCTAGGACAAGCCTTCCTGGGATGTTGCCTTCTCCAGGTCCCGTTCGCCGCAGAAGTCTTCTAGCGCGCTACGTCTCTACTGGTAGGACGACGGGCACAGAAGCTAGTGCTCCAGTCACCCAACCTTCGGGCCTTGTCTTGCTCAAATCGTCTCCTCGAGTGCCAATGGAGCTCCTTGATAACATCATAACACTCTTCACCGTCTCTTTCTGCTTGCCAGTTCCTACCCGGAAAACTGCTTTCGTTCTCATTAAACCTTTAACCCTAGTTTCAAAATCTTTCCGTCATTTGGTATTGCGCAATTACTTTTCAACCCTTGTGCTTGAAAACAAGTCTAGCATTGGGTTGTTTCGTTTTCTGCAGAACGAAGATGCGGCAAATCGCCAGCGTGGATGGACAGGCGGCTTTGTCTGGGTCAGGTCTGTCTAAACTTGGCTCTCTATTGCGTGAAAATAATGCCTACATGAATAAAAAAACGGCGCATATACTAGGTCATTATTTGCCTCCTCTTATGTCCTGTTATTGGAACCTAGTCTGGCTTTTGCTTCCTTCAGGTTGCTGAAAGATCTCTGGATCGACTTTCGGCGAGAAGGATTGAAGACCCAGCGTCCAGTTTTGAATTTCCTCTTTGAATCTATTGCAAATGGTGGCGGTTTCTCGAACTTAACCTCGCTAACGATGACTGCCCTACTTCGCCTGGACGCGCATATACTGAAGATCGTAGCTCGAGCCTTTCCCTCGTTGGTCGACCTTCATCTGAGCACGGTTGAGAGTTTGAATACCGATTGTTGCCCGAGTTGCTTTGAAGACAGCTTGACCTTGTCGTTGCATTCGCCAATTCCGGAGATTTACCCCAATGTCGAAATGCTAGCAGTAAGGCATATTTTTTTAAAATCTTTCTCTAATCCAGATATGCGCTTAAACATTCACCTCCTTGAAGGATGCCTTTGGTCATTCTCTGGCACCTTTGAAAAAGCTCAACCGCCTCTTTCTCGGGATTCTTCTCTCTGACACTCGCCTCCTCGACGACCATATAGACCACGCTGAGAATGGAACTATTGAGAACGTCTTTTATTGCAAACGCTGCGAGATTTACGAGAAGACGACAAGACGGCGAGAACTCGTAGCAAGTCTCATAATGGCAAGACACCTGGAATCATTGAAGCACATTGGATGGAGTACATGTTTTTCCTGGGACAGTACTATTGCACAGAAGGCAGGTAAGGAGGACGAGTCCGTGATAGAAGAAGTGGTTGAAAATGAACTGGACAACATTGCATCCGCCACGAACACAAGCAATTTCGATGAATGCCATGTTGAGGAGTGCAATATTGGATTAACGACGGAATTGTCTATCACTAGAACCAGCACAAGAACCAGGGTACAACGGGGTGTATAATTTGCGTCGACAATGATTTGATTGGGGCTTTTGGAGACAATATGGTGATAGTATATGAATGTTTCCTTGACAGCGAGAAAGAAAATGAGAATGACTATGGCCAGTCGGCGAAAGCATGACAATGATGCATCGTCAAGTGGCCCACCTACTAAGTCAGAACTATTAAGCAAGAACACTCGGCAAATCGCCTTTAATCGAGGTCAAGGGGTTAGGTTCAAGCATACACCTCGGGAAAATCAATCAGTGGATTCTTTGGTACAGGTGGCACATCAGCACACTGAATTACTATGTATGAATGAAGCCTCCGGCCACTAGTGTGGACGCCTTTTAGATTCTGGACCGATTCAAGTGACGCCCTCCGAGTTCACGTTGTTCGGGTGTACGGGTGTATACACAGCTTACATCATCTTGTCCCTACCCTCCACGAAACTTGCACCACCCTGTTTGCGCCCATACAACTCAACCAGATAATAAATGACATTATGGTGGACTTGGCCAGGTATATGGCCCATCCCCTCTCATTTCTGGATTCCTTACTTACTCTACTTCAAAGATGAGAAAGGAGATGGAACGGTTTATCCATATTCTATTGTCCCATTTCTGGATGGATCTAATCCTTCATCCCCACCTGTTAGTAAGTATTCTCTCATAAGGGAATAATTTCTCGCCATCACCATCTACAGCATAATCTTTGCCACAATGGATGAGATCAATCACCTTTCTTCAGCTAACGCCAACAGATACCTTATTGGATATGGCATACAACCAATTCCTAATAGTGTAGCTGCTCGCCGCCAGCTTTTCAGGGTTGTTAGACTGTCATAGGCTCGGTTTAAAACTAGAAATACAAGTGTAATGTGACCATTGAATCAATAATTTCTTGTAGACTGATATTTTGGTCAGCTAGAAGCTAACAAATGAAAGGTAAGATTGTTATGTAAGGATTGCTTAGGATTACTTGCTTACCGGCTGTCCTCAGCATTTTGGCATACACCCATCCTTTAGTTTTATATTTGTCTGGAGAAGATATGATGACCCTTTCGGCTGCCAAAGTCAACTTGAATTTATTGTGAAATTTTGAGTGCTTTCCTTCCCCCGCTGGTGTCTTCGTCTTGGGTTTCTTGTCAATTCCAATTCCACATTCGACATTATTTGCGCGCCATCCAAAACTTATCTAACTTTACAGGAAGCGGAAGCAGTGCACTCGATAGTAGCACTACGGCTATAGACAAAGTATCAAGCCAAGATGATGCGGGAGACTCCCGAGTTGGTGCCACTTTGGAGAGCCATAGTACTTGTGTTCGTAGGCATTATCCACTGTCTTTTCTGGATTGCTATTGAATTATATCGACTTTACGAGCGAGGCGTACTCCCGGTCCTTGTAGCTCTAACTTGCTTGTATACCATTGTACGCCCCATTCAACCTATTTGCAATCTACTTGAAACTTTACTAGTTATTCAAATTTTTGGTAGATAAAAGCAAATGCTCAAGAGAAGGAGGAAAAGGACGGGAAAAGTTGATGATCCCAAAAAGCTGGAGCTGATGTTGGGAAGATTATCAACCTGATGGCTATCGATGCTAACAGGGTGTGGAATACCATCTTCTCTTCCCGTGTGATTTCTTTTAATCTCACGTTTTAGGTCGCACGAACAATATCTGCACTGTACCTTTCTTATGGAGGTACATACAATTCAATTTCTCCGATTAAAACATTGTATTAATAGTGTTTTTCAGCTCCTTTCGAAAATCCTAATCGCTGGTGTATTCTTGTATCAGTCAGTCAGAACTTTATATCCAAACCTTTTTTTCGATTCTCATTTGATCCTTGCAGGTTGCTTGGTCTTAGCGCAATTGCTGGTTGTTCTATTTTACTCGCTGGGTGGCCTTTGGACGGTTGGATCGCACGTAGGATGATAAGGATTCAAAAGGGTGACCTTGCCGCTCGCGATAAGCGTATGGGAGTTCTCACTGAACCAATCGGAGCAGTATGTATTTTTTTCCGTTCAATATTGCAATCTCCTATCATGACAGGATCAATTCCATCAAATTCTTTGCTTGGGAAGAACGCTGGATCAACAGAACTATGGACTCTCGAGAAGCTGAAATGAAATGGATAATTAAAGGTAAAGTAAATTTCGAGCGATGCAGACTATGATGTTTATGATTTTTCAAGCTTGTGTAAATTCAGTCATGTTCTGCTTTGGACTTGCGCATCCATTTTCATACCCATCATATCGTTTTTTTACTTTTTTGATGCAAGGCAAACACGCTCACTATTAGTGTAACGTTCACGGTGTATTTCCATGAAATCATATCGATATTTCCGTTGTATCTTAACTCTGCGAAACTCCTTTGGACAGTCACATAGTATTATTCACCATGATCAGGTCAACATCGCTCGACTTGTGCACTTTAGCGGACGAACTAACATGATATTCTAGAGCTCCACTTGATGTCATTCCAGCTTGGAAAGGGAAGGAATCGAGTCAAAACGAGTGGTATACAATCTCTATCGTGACATCAAAAACTGAAGGGCGCATGCTTAACAGGTTTGGAAAGGATATAGAAACTGTTGATTCATCCCTGGCCGGCTCCCTCCAGGCGGTCAACTCATCGCTTGCGAGCTTTTTTGCTGCGATCATCACTGTCGTGTTGGTGTGATTGATATTTACAAACAAGAAAGTCTTTAACTAGTGCATCCGACAGGGTTGTATTTCCTTACTCCCTGATTCCCACCTTGTGCATTGGTTTTGCCTACCGGGGAGTTGGCGATTGGATTTTTGAATACAGGCCGTGATTTGCGAAGCTTGAAATCCAACACAAGATCCCCCTTTTTCTTGGAGAATTGCTCAAAGGAATCGCTAATGTTGGAACATTTTCTGGTGAAAGAAGAATTGATACAACTACCAAAGTAGAACTCGACTTCTGTACCATTCTCGAGCAACTTGCTGATTTTCGGCCTTCTAGATGTGGTATAATTTCTGGATGACGAACCGCTGGTTTCATCTAAACTTCAATGCCTTGGGGTCCTTTGTCTGTCTCGGCTACTACGTTGTTTCTTGTATCCACTTTGTCAGTCTTGCCTGTCTATGTATTATGACAATGAGAACAATGATGCATCGTCAAGTGGCCCACCCAAGTCAATCAGACCGTTTTGGAACGGCAGGCAAGCAGGCCGCCAGAACAAGAAGATATATAAATCAGCCGTCGGTTTCTTGCTTATTTCCCCCAAAAAACGACCTTGTCTCTTTAGAATCTAAGACAAAAAACGTCGGAATCCCTTCTGCTTCTGCTTCTTCGTTTTCCCGTCACATCTGTTCTTCCTCCTCTGATTCAACCATGATTTCCTCTGATGCCAAAACAGCAGAATTCGCGCGTCTTTTTTACTTCTTGAAACGAGTCGCAACGAGAGGCGCACAATCTTCTGATCTCGACGTGCCAACGGACGATTTGCGATCACTCCCTATCCCAGAAGAACTGGAGCCTGTAATCAAAAGGCTTTCTGCCATCGTCGGCACGACTAAAGCTGCGTGCAAAACTCTTGGTTCTGATCCTCGACGCAATATCGTGGTATCCACGAACCGCTCCTCATCAACTCTAGACCCTGACGACGACTCTGATGAAGACGAAGAGTCTCTCGCCAAATTTCCCCTAGGGAGGAGGTATCCGTTCACATTCAAGTTGATGGTGCACAAGCTTTATCAAGTAGATGAGTGGGCCAAGATGGTCAAGGAGATGTTGGAGAAGTCGAAGATGGAGTTTAAACCTCTAGCTCAGCGGGACGCAGTGGTTGACGAGGACAAAGCTGAGGAAGAGCAGGACGAAGTGGCTTCGGCGAACACGAATAAAAACACGATCCATTTCAAGATTGGAGTTAGCAGTGGTGGCGGACGGAGAGGAAGTGTCGTTGGTGGACGACAACGCAGTCAATCTGTCGTTGTTTCAGGGCCGAAAACAGTTGGACCTGCTTCACCTTTACTCAAGTCGCCTGGGAGTGGAGGACAGACCGAGTTCAGAGCTTTGAAGAAGAGATGTATTGGCAGGAGGAGATCGATGAGTGGACCGATCAATGGAGGTAGTGTTACTGGGAGAATCGGCGGTTCTTGGGTTTACGATGCAGCTATCTCTTCGGCTGAACATCCTGCATCTACGACTTTTCCTGCGTTCCCTTCAGCACCACCGCCATCTCCGACTGCCCAGACAGGTTTCTCGAGCTATCAGACATTGGGCCCGCTGGGTGCTCCGAAAAAGGTTGCAACTGGAGGAAACATGATCAGTGGTGGAATACCGATGACTTTGACACCTCTCGCGTTGGCATTTCGACCAGTTACGAATATCAATCTGGCGGATCGAATTTCAGCTCGAAAGCGAGCTTTGACCGTCGATGGGATGAGAGGGGTTTCGGAAGTGCAGAAAAAGCAGATGAAACGCCCTTTTGCGGACTGAATAGCAATTAATAATAATAATAAATTTCTTGTTGGGGAGGGGGGCTTTTGTAGACATAGAATTTTTTTTGGACATTGTTAGTATAGAAGTGTAACTGTCTTGTTCATCATTTAGTTTTTTTTTTGTTTTTTTGTATGCAATGCTTACATGTAACTTGTGATTAGATTATATTGTTTGATTTCGTTTTCCCAAACAGTTTGCATGTAGTCGCGAGAGTTACGCAGGCCAGCGGTTCATTTTGCCGATCTCACTGGTGAAACGGTGGTAGAGCGAAAGCCCAAGAGCCACTCTGAAATATAGGTCAAAGAATAGCAGGATTGTGTTTGCACAGTCAAATCGAAAGCCGCGTAGGATGAGCTGAACTGTGACAGCAAAAATCCCATCAACACAGCCACATAGTTAAGGTTGGTGTCATTTGCCTGTCATTTACCAATACCTTATGTAGTATATTTATAATCCGCCCATTTCGAGTCGTCAAAGTGTGAAACGACGTGATAACCTGACACAGCCAGACTGTGTCATTTATACCTCTTACGATGAACGCAGACCTCTCAAAAAAGTGGTCCGATTCGCTGGAAGATGATCAGAAACAGAAGGTACACACGGTAATAGTTCCACAGGAGTTTAGAAACATAAAAACTGCCGGTTCGAACGACAAGGATGCTAGCGAACAAAACCAATTCAACACTATATATATGCCCTATTCGTGTGACTTACCCCCAGAGCTTCTTTCACAAATATTCATTCGAGCAATACCTACACGAGAAATCGTAGCAGATAACGACTTTACAGCGACACGGGGGTCCGATTACAAGATAACATTTGCACTTTCACAAGTCTGCAGTTACTGGAGAACAGTTGCGCTTGCTACGCCGCAGATATGGTCTTCAATCTATGTTGTACGCCAAAATGGGTTGGAATCCAGCGCACTTATGGCCTTTACCAAGATGTTCCTTGAGCGTTCAAGGAATGTATCATTACACATCACGATTATTTTGCCAAAAGTGCACAAAGATTCCTCAATTCGTCCACTTGATCTCATTTTCTCCTACTCATACCGCTGGAAGACCGCAATCATTCATTTTCACGACGATAATTCCGTGGCCTTTCCACTGGCAAAGCTCAACTTCCCAGTCCTAGAGTCACTCAAGTATAAACGCACTTATGATCTAGATTACCCTACTGCCTATGCACCGAGTTATACCTTCGGCAATACTCCCTCTCTTCGCCATGTCATACTTGATGGGCTCGCGAGCAACCTACGTCTCCCTTTGAGTCAACTCTGGGACTACGATGGTTTACCCAAGGACATAGAGTTTATCCGACCTGCCAGCTCCCACTTACAGACATACATTTTCCGTGGTCCGCTAATCGTCACGCAGTATCCATCAACAACCATAGTCTTTTACAAGTTGACTTCCCTGGGAATCATAAACAAATTTCCTTCATATGTACCCTGGGGAGCAGAGGTCGGAACTGTATTTCGATGGATTGACACACCGGTGCTCGAAAATCTTGAAATTCACAGCTCATCCAAGGCCAAGAAGAATGAGGCTTCGTTGCTTGTAGCTGAACTCCATCGGACGATGTTGACTTGCCCTTCGACCACGCTACGGTCCATCTCCTTCCATGTAGGAGGGATGACAGAACAAGACCTTCAGAAGTTGCTATATTCAACGCCCTGCCTAACCACGCTGGACATCTGCAATACACCAGCATCTGTCTTTATGTGCCTTTGTGTCAATTCCACGAGTGAATCTACGGGACCTCTTGCGCCACGTCTGCAATCCTTGACAATCCACGACTTCTCATATTTTGACGCAGCTGCGCTCTGGGCCGTTTATGATTCTCGACATCCCCCCTTGAATACAGCACAGGACGACATGAAAGTTGGGTGTTTGGACATCATCTTCTCGTACCGTTCCTTCCCTGCCTGTCACCAGGCCCAATGCCGCATAGCGGAATATGGCGGCGTGGACGTCAAGGCTTTAGGACTGAGGGAGATACTTGGCTGGTGTAACCACCTCGTCAAGCAATTCCTAGTTGATTTTCCCGAAAAGGAGAAGAAATACGGTGTACGTCGTGCAGCAAGCACTAATCCATTGTTCGAACTCACCATTGTATATATATATAAATATATTATATATTCAGATATTTGGCAACAAGCAAAGTTCTCGACGCATGGTAAGCTGTGTTCTTATCATCAACAAAATTGTTGGATTTTGAACATGAATAATAATACACTTAGTACACCCTTAAAGAACTGGATATTTTCTTCATGAACACCATTGAAAACTATCAGTTCAGTGATTCAATCATCATTGAGGTAAGCAGACAGTGACGACATCACGGAGTGGGACAACACTGATTATCTCTCAAACTACATTCTAGATATCGAGAATCGCAAGGATATTGTCTGATATCAGGGACCTGCCTCCCATTGCCATCCTGGACGATAATGACTACGGCTTCCGCCAACGAGTAGGGAATGTTTTGGAAAGCTGGGCCCCACTTCTAGAAGATCTTGCATCACGCCGACGATGGATACCAGGCGAAGATTACTTGACGTTGAGGGCTTGTGGCCCCCCGCAGTCTTGACGACCGGTTATGAACCATAGAGTTGAATCAGTCTCCTCGGATTGCTAACAAGAAAAAAAATGGAAATGGGTTGAAAAAAGAATAGTATCCAAATTTATTATTATTTTACCGAAATAACAGCTGGAATTGAACCCTACATTAACTCTTTTTATAATTCACAAGTTTCAACGCTGGCATGATCCTGTTTTAAAAAACATCATTTTACCCATATTTATAACCTTCTATCTTTTAGTCTATACCTTTGTAGGAGGATGACACCTGATGTTCCCCGACACTGGACAAAACGATTCTTCTCCTTTAAAATTTTTGTCGGATGTCAGCGCCTTCCCATCATTTTAATCACGAGGGTGAGACTGGACCATCCCTTCACAGCAGTGGCAGATCCAGCGTCGCAGCCCGGAAGAACCTGAAGCAAGGATACACCACCATAAGCCATCCAAGCAAGAATGGCCTGCCTAGACCTTTCTCCAATATTTTCATGTTCCACCGTCCAATGCAGGGTGAGGCTACCCAGAGATTTACTCTCCCAAGGATGACGCGGTCAAATTCAGGTTATTGAAGGCGAAGGCGAAGCATAAACGCGTTTTTAGATGCGCGCGACTGTGGATCTAGGTATGACGAATAGAACCCTGCCACAAATTGTTCGGCTTTGAATCCAAATTGATTGTAAAGGAGCTACATATAAAACACTCGTTTGCTGCGATATCTTGAGGAAAAAGAATAAACGCACCATTGCTGAATTATTGACGGACACATGAAGAGTGACGTCTTTGTGAGGGTTCAGACTAATCAGGTGATACAACATTGTTCTGGAGGAAATAGCATTAAAAAATCCGTTGAAGACGATACTCCTGAAATACAGCGACCGACCTGCCAATCTGAGCTTTATCCCAACCTGCCTTGACTGCAAGGTATGTGATATAAGTTTCGCGCGGAGAACTGAGGATGGCCACGCCGACGACAATCTTTTTATACATCGCTACCATTGTAGCTTTTTCAGGGCAGTAATCAAGAGAATCGCTGACTAAAAGGATGAAGGTAAGTTGGAGAATAAATTTTGAATCAAGACTGGTTGCTCACCGTCAACCCCAGTCCAGAACGACCGTTGGAGCAGGTCATGAATTTGAGGCAACTGGTAAGCATGGAGTGTGGAATAGGTGATAGGAGCTATGTCTTCCATTGGTGGCTCCCGTTCGGGGCTTAATCAGGTATTAATGAGAATACCAAGGATCGAGGCAAAATTTAAACGAACTGGGCGAAAAGATAATGTTCACGTATATCTGCCATTACATTCATCCAGGGTGTTTGTGTTTCCCAATCAACAGCAATGAGACCTGGAGGAACGAAGCCCCTAAACCCATGTAAGCGGGAAAGAAAAGAATGGCGGAAGGGAGTTGTTTTGATATTGTATAAGGCGTCAATTACTTCTTTGTTGACAGGCAGAGTTTGATGAGGAGGAGATAGTGGAGTCAAGGTTTCATCTGGAACTTTGATGGTCGACTGGCGAATATTGGCCTGTCTTCTCTCCTGGATGCTAATAAGACAAGTGTGTAAGGAATCATACAGAGGATACTCACTCGTTGCAGCTTCAATTTGCGCGATACAATTGTTTCTATCAGAGAAGGGGAATCTCTTTTTGCTAACTCGTCCACAAAAGACGTTGCTTCAAAATGAGTAAGTGGCCTAACATTCTTCCCCTAAAAATACCAAAACACAGAGGCTACGGTTAGCATCGGAAGGCGTGCGGTTAAGAGAGATGAACCTGACATGTTCGTCCAGCTCCGCTTCATACGTCTGCAAAGCGTTTCGTGTTTTCTCATACTCAGGCAGAAGTGGATTTATGATATCCTCAAAAGTGTCTTCATGAGCTCCAAACTGATCTCGCAGTACTTGTATCAGAGGATCAAGGGAGAAAGTCACATATTCTTCTTGCACCGCAAAACCTTCTTCAGCATCATCACGGGTATATTTTCTCCGTTTTCTTAACTTGACTCGTCGAGGCTGTATATAATTAAGATCGTGCGAGGGCTACTAGAGAGGGGATGTAGAACCTTGTTCTCGTCGTCATCATAGTCCGAGTCGGAGATCTTCAATGTCATGATTGCAACGAAGAGATGTGTATACATTATGTAATGCGCAGGTTCATGGCCGATTAAATCCAGATTCTTTTGTTATACCTTCGATGACTGACTCAGATGACCGGATTCCCTAAGATCCGTACCAATTGGCCATAGATAAACGCTGTCAGTTATTCATTGAATCATGACGTGGTTACATCTGCCGCGCTGCCGACTCGTATCAGCGCTGCCTGATAACTTATAAGAACGAGAACCTCACTTTCGAAGCTGAGGTAAGGCACTATCGTTCTCCTTAACCTCATCATCTTCCAAACCCATGCAGCTTAGCTTCTATCAATTCATTCGCGGACAGCTCGAGACTGTTCCTACCGTTGAGTATGAAGACCTCTCAGGGAAAACTGTCGTCGTTATTGGAGCCAATAACGGCATTGGCTTCGAAGCTACAAAACACTTTGCTCGAATGAATCCCGACCGACTCATTCTGGGATGTCGAAGCAAAGAGCGAGGGGAAGCCGCTGTCACCAGTGAGAGAAAAACCACTAAAATCTCCCTCTTCCCGTAACTCATTTTATTACCCATATAAAGAACTGAAAACAGACACCGGCTACAAATCAGCCGAATCATGGCTCATTGACCTTGCCCAAATTTCCTCAGTTGTCGATTTTGCCAACCGATTTGAAAAGGAAGGGGGTAGACTAGATATTCTCCTTGAGAACGCAGGTATCCTTCATCACTCCGCACAACAGTTGACCACCGATGGCTACGAACCAGTGTCAGTTCATATAAGTTCTTATACCAAGTGTAATGATGATGCTCAAATCTTTACCGCCAGGTTTCAGGTCAACAATTTATGTACTTCCCTTCTTGCTCTGCGCCTACTCCCAACAATGCTTCGCACCGCTAACCTACACCACACAATTCCGAGACTAGTTGTTGTTTCGAGTGAGGTTCACTATTGGACTCAATTGGATAAGGATCTTGACGATTCTCCAAACGGCCTTGAGAAATTTGGGAAGCTAGAGTATTCAGAGTGAGTATATATATATCTTCTAGGAACTTTTGTTTTCTCTCTGAATACTTAACAAAAACAACAATTTAAAATCAGGATCAAAGGAGACCGATATGCGGATAGCAAGCGTCAGTGTCTTATCTCGCTTACATGGATATTCGTGTGTACTAATCTTGTCCTTCCCTCTAGTGCTTAATGTCTTTTTTACTCGAGGATTGAATGAAAGACTCCGGGATAAACCTCTTATCGTTAACAGTGTCAATCCTGGGTACTGTATTTCTTCACTCCGGAACAACATGGGGGGTGTAAGAGCGTGGGCCGCCTGGCTATTGGAAAAAGCTGTTGCACGTACATCCGAAGAAGGAAGCCGGCAGTTAATTTGGGCATGCCTTGGTGGGAAGGATAATGTTGAGGAATTGCACGGAGCCTACATTTCTGGATTGCATGTTACTGAACCTAGCAATTACGTGATTAGTGAGGAAGGCAAACGGGCACAGACTAATTTATGGGTGAATATTCAACTACCTGTCATACTACCCCATTTCTGACTGTCATACATTTCTCCACTAGGATGCTCTGATTGATGAGTTGGCAAAAAATGATCCATCGGTACAGGATATTATTGGGAAATATCTTATGTTGCCCACACAACAATGAACGAGATATCTTATTTTGAACGGACATATATATAATGTTTATTTACTCAGAAGTGTACTTTTCAAAATTTCTTATTTAAATAGAATCAGATGGCCAGCCTGAGCTGTAGATAAAATTTTAAACCACTCAGGCTCCAAAGACCAGGCTTTATTTGAAATTTTATCGAAAGCAGGTGATATCCCAAATAGACTTACATGCCCTCAAGTGATCTATTTCGCAATAGGGAGTATCGCCTGCTGTCCAGAATAAAGCTTACAATATGATTATATGATGGATCCCGTATCCACTCCCAAATTCTTTCTTACTGTGACGGGCAGTCAACAAGGCTGTCCAAAGTGGTGCGTAAAACAACTTGAAGCTCCCACACATGGAGTGCGAATGTCAAAACTGTATATAAATTGAGCAGTGGAGAAGTCATCGGCTTCTTAAATTCCGAGATCATGAAAACCCCTTTCTTCCGCGTCTGTCAGATGGCCATGTGGGCTTGTGAGCGCAGTTTCCATTTGAACATCTTCACTGGGTATCCTAGGTATCACAGGGTTCTGTTCCCAGCCCCTCTTCATTAACCTCCCCTCTGCACCTTGACTCGAAATGTCGGCTCAACTTTCAACACAGTACTATCACCA
>Ga0193742_1001371_pt1 | contig 14707 bp, 27 predicted proteins | sample L2c1metaG_FD_165511 | JGI IMG/M metagenome (GOLD analysis project Ga0193742, IMG submission 165511) | Soil microbial communities from a riparian zone of the East river system, Colorado, United States - L2c1 | ecosystem: Environmental > Terrestrial > Soil > Riparian zone | place: USA: East River... | reverse complement strand
GTGCCCTCGTCCTTCCCCCCGACTGCGACCGCCTGCTCGTCCGCCCCTGGGTCGACCCGGTCCTCGAGCAGGTCGGGTACGACCCACGCTCCCCCTACGTCGAACGGTTCTGGCTGGGCACGCTCGGCCCGAGTAGTACCACAGAGTTACAATCTCCCCCGTGACCACTACCACCAAGAGAGCGGGGATCGTCGCCCGGGTGTCCCTGGACCGTGACGGCGAGAGCGAGTCGCCCGACCAGCAGCTCGGCGACGGGCACGGCCTGGCCGACCAGCGGGGTTGGCAGGTCGTGCAGACCTACGTCGAGCGCGACGTGTCCGGCTACAAGCGCGACGTGAAGCGCCCCCAGTACGACCGGCTGGTGCGCGACATGAAGGCGGGCAAGCTCGACGTCGTGGTCGTGTGGGCGATCGACCGGCTCACCCGGCAGGGCGTCATCGGCATCTCCAAGTTCATGGACGTGATGGAGCAGACCGGCGTCGAGCTGGTGTCGGTGACGCAGCCGTTCCTCGACACCACGACCCCCCTCGGGCGTGGCGTCCTGGCGCTCATCGCCTCCCTCGCAGAGCAGGAGTCCGCGAACATCTCGGCCCGTGTCAAGCGCTCGCACCGCTACCAGGCCGCCAACGGGAAGCGCCACACCGGGGGGTGGCGGACGTTCGGCTACTCCTGCCCCGGCGTGGACCCCGAGGGCTGCACCGTCGAGGGCTGCCCGCACGACGGGGAGAGCGTCATCGAGGCCGAGGCGGTGATCATCAAGGAGGCCGCCCAGCGGGTCCTGGGCGGTGAGTCGCTGTGGTCGATCTGCACCGACCTCAACGCCCGGGGCGTGAAGACCACCGCCGTCGGGAAGGTGCGCCGGGTGCGGGACGCCCCGCCCGACCCGGTGACCGGCGAGTACCCGAGCTACACCGTCACGGGCGAGTGGCAGTCGCGCACGCTCTCGGCCCTGCTCCGCAACCCGGTCCTCGCCGGGGTCGTGCAGCACAACGGCGACCGGCACCCCGGCACCTGGGAGGCGGTCATCTCGGAGAACGAGCACGACGCGGTCGTCCAGGCGCTGACGACCCGGCCGGCGACCCGCAAGCTCGGGGACCGGCACCTCCTGACGGGCCTGGTCCGCTGCGGCCTCTGCGACAACCCGTTGAAGTACATGGTCATGAAGAACAACACCAACGGGACGAAGTTCCCGCGCTACCAGTGCGTCAAGCAGCCGGGGCACCAGCACTGTGGCGGGATCGCCGTCACCATGCGCTCGACGGACGAGCACGTGGCCCGCGAGCTGGTCGACTTCCTCGCCGCCGTCCGGCTGCGCCCCCTCGACCACGAGGACGACGTGGGCGACCTGGAGCGGCAGCTCACCGACGCTCAGGAGCGCCTGACCGCGCTCGTCCAGGCCCGGTTCGTCCACGGCACGCTGTCGGCCGACGACTACGAGACGGCCCGGGTCCACCTGCAAGAGCTGATCGAGACGACGGAGCTGCGCCTCACGGCCGCCCGGAAGTCGCAGGACGCCCAGGCCGCCGGGCTGCCCCTCGGGGACCGGGCCGCCCTGGCGGCGTGGTGGGAGGCCGCCGACGTGGAGGACCGCAGGACGGCGCTCCGGCAGGCGTTCTCGAGGGTGACCATCCACCCGGCGCAGCGCCGCGGCGGCAACAAGTTCGACGCCAGCCGAGTGGACATCCGGTGGAACTGGGACCGGTTCATCCGCCGGGCCGAGCGGGCCACCCCGACCGAGGCCGACGAGGCAGCCGACCGCGACGAGCGGTTCATCGAGGGGATCTACGCCGAGGGCGTCGAGCAGCTAGAGGCCGAGCGGGCCGGCTAGGGCCGGACGATCAAGCGGTCGAGCTGGTTGCAGCGTGAGAGGACCCCGTCGACCTCGACGAGGGCATCGTGGGCGGCCGCGACCTGCCGCTCGACCTGGGCGCGCCGCTCGGACGAGCCCGTGGTCACCGTGACGTCGCCTTGGGCCATGCCGAACCACTGCTCCGGGGCGCTCTTCCACGCGCTCCGCACGTGCACCAGCAGGTGGTCGAGCCGGTCCCGCAGCACGCGGTCGTGGAGCTGGCCGCGGAGGTCCTGCAGCCGGACCTCCAGCGTCGACCGGCTGTTGAACAGGAACTCCGACTTGACGAGCTCGCCGCGGTCCCTGATCTCGTGGAGCGTGGTCCGCGCCTCGGCGACCAGCTCGCGGACCCGGTCGGTCCCGAAGGCTCGCCAGCGCAGGGCCGCCTGCCACAGCACGAACAGGCCACCGGCGACGCCGACGAGCGGCACCAGGGTGGACAGCATCGCCGTACATGATCGCGCACCGCTCGGCTGACCAGACGCACCCGGCCACGCACGTCTGGTTGGGCGGTTCTGGGGGCCTAGGTCAAGCGAGGCTTGATCGCCACCGGTCCCGTGGGTGTTCAGGCCCACGGAGCCGTTGCGGCCCGTCTGCGGGGCGCTATCCTCCTCGCCCTGGCCCCTTAGTTCCACGTGCCAGCCCCGCCCTTTGGGCAGCGACCAGCGTGGCGCACACCAACGACTGAACCGGAAGACCGGAGTCGTGGTGGCGCCGCATGGCCTGGTGAAGACGGGACCCCACGGCGTCACCACGCTCCTCGACTAGCGGAGGAGCTAGTGGTGACTATCGAAACCGAGGCGGCTGAGGCCGTCCAGCCCGACGACGAGCGGCCGCCCCTGACGGTGGACGAGGCCATGGACACCGCCCGGGGCATCCTCGCCCGGCTCTGCGGCACGCAGTGGACGTACGGCATCACGGCCGTGAGCCTGCCCTACCCCGACACCTACGTGGTTGTCGCGACGATCACGGACTTCGACGGCGACCAGCACGAGGTGACGGTCGCCGTCGACGAGGGCAGCACGCAGACGGTGCGGCTCGACGGCGGCTTCGCCGTCAACTACTGATGGGTGTCGACGCGGGGCACGTCCAGCACGACCCCGCCCTCAACCGGTACACCGTGCGCTACGCCGTCACGGTCGACGGCGAGGCCAGGACGGTGGAGGTATCGCTGCTGCACGCCTTGGCGACGGCGGCGTTCGACTTCCCCCACCAGCTCGGCCACCACGTCGAGATCGACGTGCGCAGCGTCGAGCTGGTCGAGGGCGACCGGTGACCGGCCCGGCCCAGCGGCCGATCGAGGACGCGCTCGCCATCGCCGGCAGCGCGGCCGAGACGGTCCAGCGGGCGCTGACCGCCGTCGTGGTGGAGGTCAGCTTCACCGTGGGCACCACCTCCGGCCCGGAGCTGTGGCGCGTGCGGCGGCTGGCCAACGGCGACACGTTCGTCCGGTTCGACGGCGATCCCGTCGACCTCGACGCCTAGGAGAACGGTCACGGCCCCGGGGAGCGGAGGCGCCCCGGGGCCGGACCTTCACCTTCTGAGCCTGCGGACCAAGCGGTGCTCGTGCAAGATCGTACCACCCCGACGAGCTGTAGTTTCAATCGTCATTGATCGAGATTACGGTGAACCATATGACCGACGTGGATACGACACTCCATCGGGAGCGCGGCCGACCGCCGGGCACCCACACCCGTAAGTACGACGGGAAGGTGATGGCCACCGTCCCGCTCGACCTCCGGGACCAGCTCGTCCGGCAGGCCCGACAGGAGGGCACCACCCTCGCGACCCTGGTCCGCCGGGCGCTGTACCGCGAGCACGGGTACGAGGAGCGGACAGCGTGACCCGCCCGAAGGTCCGGTGGCAGTGGGTCACCGTCGACTTCCAGCCCGCCCCGACCGGCTGGCGGGTGCTGTTCTCCGTCGAGGAGCACGGCGCCAGCGTGCCCATCGACTCGGCGGTACCGCCCACCGGCCTGTGCTCCGAGGTCGTGTCCGTCGCTGGCTGGCTGGTCCAGGTTGAGCAGGCGTACGACCGGGCCACCGAAACGGTGGCGCACGTGGAGGGACCCGAGGACCGCGCCCGCCGGGTCGTCCCCGGCGTCTGCGTCGACGGCGACGCCTTCGGCTACGAGGTCACGGCCGTGGACGAGTACGAGTGCAGCAACGTCCACTTCGTCACGGTGCTGGCGCCGAGTCAACCGGACCCCGAGGGCGACGCGCTCAACCGGCTGCTCGTGGACGCCGCCAACCGGCGTCGGCGGCACCTCGCCGTCGTGCGAGCAGCCACCGACGAGGCGCAACAGGGCAGCGAACGACCGGCGGGTTGACCGACAACGGAGCGGGGCCGCCCCCGAGGAAGGGCGACCCCGAAACACCAACGATTGCTGAACCACCACCAGACGAGCCGAAAGGTAGTGACGTGAACGATCTTACCACGAGGCGACCGCCCGGGGACCCCCCGCCGGGCTGGTACGAGGGCGCCGACCTCTGCGAGCGCTGCCGTGCCGCCGTGGGCGTCGAGCTGGTCGGCCACGTCGACCCGTTCGAGCTGGGCAGCACCAACGGGGACTTCCAGGTCTGGCTGTGCGACCGGTGCTTCGCCCGGGACGTCGCCGTGCTCGCCCGGTACCTGCGCGTCGAGCCCGACCCGGCGGCCATCGAGGAGCGGTTGAACCTCCTCGGCTGGTTCTGGCCGGCGAACCCGCTCCCGCCCGACGAGGCCGACGAGTGGCAGCGGTCGATCAACGAGCAGCGAGCGGCGTTCCGCCGCGAGCACGAGGGGGCACTGACGTGACCGACGACGGGTACGACCTGGAGCGGCTGATCCAGGAGGAGGCCGAGAAGCTGCGGCGGGACCCGCGGGGCTTCGAGCGGGACCCTTCGGGCGGCGAGAGCGAGGACCCGGGCGGCACGCTGCGCGTCCGCCGAGTGCGGGACGACGGGGCGCCGGTGAGCGAGAACGGCGGTGGCGGCGACGTAGACCTCGTCGCGGCCCTGAGCGAGGCGGGCGTGCCCCTCGGCCAGCCCGAGCGCTTCGGCCACACCGACGACGGCAACGCCCGGCGGCTCGCGCACTACTTCGGCCGGGACGTGCGCTACGTCCCCGAGCTGGACCGGTGGTACGTCTGGGACGACAAGCGGTGGCAGCACGCGACACCCGGGCACCTCCTCGCCCTGGCCCGACAGGTGGCCGACCGGATCGACACCGAGACGATCGCGCTCCCCGACGACCTGCGCGAGGCGCACCGGAAGTGGGCGACCACGAGCCACAACGACGCCCGGCTCGCGGCGCTGGTCAAGGTCGCCCGGGGCGTCCGCGAGCTGTGGGCCGACGCCCGAGCGTTCGACGCGGACCCGTACCTCCTCAACTGCCTGAACGGCGTGGTCGACGTCCGCACCCGGCAGCGGCACGACCACGACCGCTCGCTGCTGCTCACGAAGCTGGTGCCCCACCGGTACGTGCCCGACGCCGAGGCGCCGACCTGGCGGGGGCTGGTCGCCCGGACCTTCCAGCAGGCCGACGAGGACGACGGGGACCAGACGACGCCGTACGCGCTCAAGCTGCTCGGCTACTCGGCGGTCGTGGGCGCCAACCCCGAGCAGGTGGTCGTGTTCGTCGTCGGCGAGCCGGACACCGGCAAGACCCAGGTGATCGAGGTGCCGGCCGCGGTGCTGGGACCGGACTACGCGCACAAGGCCAAGACGGAGCTGATCGCCCGTGTCCGCGGCGGCCACCACTCGTCGGAGCGCCTGAGCCTCGTGGGCCGGCGCTACGTCTACGTGTCCGAGACGAACTCGACCTACAACCTGGACGAGGCCGTCGTGAAGGAGCTGACCGGCGACCGCGAGGTCACGACCTACACCCTGTACGCCGGGGTCGAGCGGAGCGCCCCGGTGACGTGGACGATCTGGCTCGCGACGAACGAGTTCCCGAACGTCCTGGAGTGGGACGGCGGCATCCAGCGCCGGGTGCTGGTCCTGCCGGCGGGGCCGCCGCTGCCGAGGACGGAGCAGGACCGGTTCCTCCAGGAACGGGTCCTGCGCGACGAGGCGGAGGGCGTGCTCGCCGCCCTGGTCGAGGGCGCCCACGCCTGGTGGGTGGACCTCCAAGCGGCGCAGGCGGACGCCGCCCGGCAGAGCACGGGCCTCGCGCCCAGCCCGGCCGTCGCGAAGGCCACGGCCGACTACGCCCGCTCGCAGGACGTGTACGCCCGCTTCTGCGCGGAGTGGCTGGAGGTCGGGGCAGACCTCAGCGTGCCGATGAAGACCACCTACGACCGGTTCCAGCGGTGGCGGGGTCGGGGCGAGACCGGTGGGCGCCGGCAGCTCTACGCGGCGATCCGCAAGCTCCCGGGCGTCACCTCCGAGGACGGTCGGGTGTTCCAGGGAGTCGGGCTGCGGCCCGAGACGATCAGCGAGGCCCACGAGCGGGTCGTCGGTCGGCTGCTGCCCGGCGTCGAGTAGGCCCCAGTCGTGCAGTTCGACAGTTTGAACATTGATGTTTGGAAACTCTCTATAGAGATCCTCGTATAGGAGTTTCCTAACATCAATGTCTGAACTGTCGAACTGCACGAGTCAACTGGCCGACACAACCTATCGGTGACCACCCTACGGACACCTCAACTAGCCAGCACGTTGGCCACTGGTTCCAGCACGCCTCGCGGGCCACCCAGCCGACCATCTCGCACTCGGTGGCCAGCAAATGTGCTGGCCAGCACGACGGCCAGCACGCCGCATTGCTGGCCAGCACTCGGCCGTTACACCTTTCACCTAGCGCCAGCACGCGCTGATTGAAAGTTGTCGGTGCCAGTAAACAAGCTACTTCTTTCAACTAACCGTCACGCTCGTGGTCACGCACTGTCTTGCGGTTATCGCCTATAAGTAGAATTAGGACGTGCTAGTTCTACCAACAAAGGACGGGGTGACATGGGGCAGCGAGCGGCGATCTGGGTACGCGTCTCGACCGACGAGCAGGACGTGGAGAACCAGCTTCGGGACCTGCGCTCGTGGGCGGAGCACCGGGGCCTGGATGTCGTCCAGACCTACGAGCTGGAGGACACCAGCGCCTGGACCGGCGCGCACCGTGAGCGCTTGAACGAGGCCCTGGAGGACGCCCGCCACGGGGAGTACGAGGTCCTGCTCGTGTGGGCACTCGATCGGCTGTCTCGTGAGGGCATCGAGCCCATGCTCAAGGTCATGCGCCAGTTCCGCGAGCGGGGCGTCCTCGTGCTGTCGCACAGCGAGTCCTGGACCGACGGCCCGCCCGAGTTCCAGGAGCTGCTGACCGCGTTCTTCGCCTGGGTCGCGCAGCAGGAGTCCGCACGCTTGAGCAAGCGCATCAAGGCGGGCCTGGCCAAGAAGGCCGCTCGTGGTGAGCGTATCGGTCGCCAGCCCGGAGCGAAGGACGCCAAGCCGCGGAAGAAGAGCGGCTACTACCAGCGGTGGGAGCGCGAGCGCGCGACGAAGCCGAGTTGAGGCAAATCTCCGCTACCCGGATTCGACGGCGACCCGGCTTCGCCGGTGGTGGTATCGCGATGATCGAGCCGCCCACCGCCAACACCTTTCACTAGGTCACCACCGGCAGATCAGGAGTATCTACGGCGGAACCGTCAGGATCTAATAGGTCCATGGCGACCGCCCGACCGCTCCGCCGGCACAAGGTGGCCACCCACCTCGACGACGCCGAGCTGGCCGCCCTGGACGCCGCCGTCGCCCGGCAGCACACGACCCGCTCGGACCTCGCCCGCCGCCTGGTCCTCGACGGGATCGAGGAGTGCTGCGACCTCTTCGACGCCGAGCGCTCGCCCGACCTGGCCCGGCAGCTCCACGCCGCCCGGGTCCGCGGGGGTGCTCCGTGACCGCCGTCCAGGCCGCCGGGGCCTACACCCACGGCGACGGCTTCGTGGCCGACTTCCCCGAGGCCTCCCGCTGCACCGCCAGCCGCCGCGGCTCTACCGAGCGCTGCCGCAGGCCCGCCCTCTACGGGAGCGGGGTCTGCGCCCTCCACGGCGCGGGCGCCCCCCAGGTCCGGGCCGCGCAGGCCAGCCGCTGGCTCCGGGAGCAGTTCGACCGGCCCGACAGCCAGCTCGCGCGGTGGCACCGGGAGCTGTGCGAGGGCGCCCCGGTCGACCCGTACCGCGCCCTGGCGGAGCTGAACACCGCCGCGCACTGGCAGGTGCAGGTGCTCGCCTCCCAGCTCACCGACGCCGACTACCGCGGCCCGACCCCGGCCTTCCTCGCCTACGAGCGGATGCTCGACCGGGCCGCCCGGGTGGCGCGGCACTGCGCCGACGTGCAGGTCAGCGAGCGCTACCTGAACCTGGCCGAGCTGCAGGGCGCCACGACCTACCACCTCCTCACCGCCGCCTTCCGGGCCGTCCCGTCGATCACGCCCGACCAGCAGCGCGAGTTCGGCGCCGCCCTTCGCTCGGCCTTCGAGGAGGCCCGGCGCGGCGGTGCCCTGGAGGCCACCGGCCGGCTCGCCACCCCCGGCCAGCTCGACAGCCAGCTCCCGATCCGCGGAGCGACCCCCTAGGAGGCCCCCTGATGTCCCAGTCCGCCCCCGCCCCGCCGCCCGTCCACTACGAGGCCGTCACCCTGGACGCCCGCGACCGCCTCTACGGCCCCACCCAGCGCCGCTACGCCTTCGGCGCGCCGCCCGTCGGCGGCCGGTGGTACACCCTGGCCGAGCACCGCCGAGCGGCTGCCGCAGCGAAGCTGCCCCGCATCCGGCCCGCTCCCGTCGGAGTCCCACCAACGCCCGGCCCGCCGCCCCCGGAGGAGGTGCTCGGCCGGTGACCAACCCCTACGACGTCGACCCCGACACGCCCGGCCTCCGGCCCGCCGACCGGGTGCGCCTGGCGCGCCTGGACGGACTGCCGGCCTCGTTCGTCGCCAAGCTGGCCGAGAGCTACGGCCTGTGCCCCGACGGCACGCCGCTCTGCTCCCAGCCCAAGCGCCGCCGGGTCGTCCTGGCCAACCCGACCGCCGCCGAGCGCCGGTTCCTCGCGGAGGGACCGCCGCCCCCGCCGACCACCCCCGTAGCGGCCCGCCGGGTCACCCTGGCCGCCGTTCGGCAGCGGCGCCCCGACCTGGCCGACGCCCTCGTCGCCTCGGGGCTGCGCACCCGCCCCGTGGACCCCCGGCGCCGCCCGACCTGGAACGGCGGCCACACCTTCCACGACCTCGTCGCCAACGGGGGCCGGCTGCCGTGAACCCCCGCGCCCGCTCGCCACAGCTCGCCGCCCTCGCAGACCACCTCGCGGACCCCTACGACGCCGACCCTCCCGAGGGCGTCCGCACGCGGTACGGGCCGCAGGGTGCCGAGTTCTGGGACCACATGGCCGACCTGATGGAGTACCGGCCGAAGCGGCCGACCGCCCCCGTCCTCGACGTGCCGTTCGAGCCGGAGCTGCGCCCCGGCGAGCGAGCGGGGCCGTCGCTGGTGGAGCTGGCCCAGGCCCGCTCACCCGGCACGCTCCACCCGTACGTGGGCGACACGATCGACCGGCAGGAGGCCCAGCGCGCCGAGCGGGCCGAGCGGTTCCCCGGCTGGCCCTGGAACGAGGGCGGTGGGGTGGTCCATGTCTACAGCTGACGACGCCCGCCCCGAGCTGCGGACGGTCGAGTTCACCCCGGCGCCGCGCTCCCTGCTCGACCTGGAGCTGGCCGAGATCGAGACGGCCGCCGAGCTGTCCGTCCTGCTCGACTACCTCCGACACAGCCAGCGCAACGTCGAGGCGTGGGCCTCTCGCGCCCAGGACGGCCTCTCGCCCGCCCGCCGGGGCGAGCTGGCGTTCGTCATCGAGTACGGCCGCCGGGTCATCGAGTGGGCCGAGGCCGAGCTGGCCCGCTACGAGGGCGACCAGCGTGGTGGCGACGACAACTGACGTCGCCACCCTCGTGGCCGGCGAGGTCGGCCGCACCCTGGACCGCCTCGCCCCTCCGTGGCCGCTGCGCCCCCCGGTGCCGCCCCCGCTGCGGGTCCAGGTCTACCGCTACGCGTGCATCAACGGCTGGACGACGGCGCACGCCGAGCCCAACCGGAACGACCCCGGCGACCAGCGGGGCCACTGCCCGACGTGCGGCAACGGGCCGTGCCGGCTCGACGGCCGGCTCTGCCGGCGGTGCCGGCGCCAGCGCCGGCTGCCGGTGAAGGTGCTGGCGTGACCGGTGCCGACCTCTCCTCCTTCACCGGCCTCGAACCGCGCCCCGCCTGGTTCGACCACGCCCGGTGCCGGGAGCCGGCGTGGCGGGACACGTTCCACGAGCTGATGTCGCTCACGCCGAGCCGGTCCGTCCGCCGGATGCGCCTCGTGTCGTTCGCCCGGTGGGGCTGCGCCACCTGCCCGGTGCAGCCCCACTGCCGGGCCTGGGCGCTCGGGGAGCTGTCGGTGTCGCAGGACCGCCTCTTGGGCGTGATCGCCGGCTCGACGGTGCAGGAGCTGCGCCAAGAGGTGAAGGCTGCCCGCGCCGGGTAGGCCCACTGCCGCATACCCGGGACACCTACCGCGGGGAGCCTCGCTTGACCTACGGGCCGATGCGGCAAAGAGAAAGCCCCTCGGCCGGTAGACCGAGGGGCTTCGGGGTCGGGTGTGGTCAGGGTCGCCGGATCGGTGGCAGCAGCGCCGGGTCCACGACCACCTCGCCCTCGCTACGGTACTTCTCGCCGATGAGCGCCAGCACCGCCCCCGGCGGGACCTCCGCCGTGAACACGAACGCCGGACCCAGCACGGCGAAGCGGTCGGCAAACCACCGTGCTCGCTCGCGGTCCGTCGTCCACGACATGCCCCGCCGCCGCCCCCACGTGGCCCCGCGGTAGGCGGTCAGTGGCTCGGTCGGCGGTGGGCCGCCGTCGTCGCTGACGATCCCCGCCATGCGGAAGAGGTGGACCCAGGTCGCCACCCCCAGGCTCTGCGCTGGCCACTCGGCCCCGGTCCACACGTCCGCGAGTACCTTGTGGAGGTCGTCGGACGTGAGGCGGCCGTTGATGAACCAGCTCTGCAGCAGCCTCGGGCCGTTGGCTCGACCGGCCCGGAGGACGGTCTTCGTGAACCCCTCGGCCCCGTCAGGGTGGCCCTCGGCCACCGCCGCCTCGTAGGCACCCTGGTTGATGGCGTGGGCGATGGCCTCCGGGTCGCCCGTCTCGATGGCGGCCCGGAGGTCGGCCAGGATCAGCTCGTCGGGGGCGCTCACCGCCCCGAGCCTCCCACGTCGAGGCCGTCGAGGCGGGCGAGGTACCGCCGGACGACCTCGTGCAGCTCGTCCCGGCTGGCCGCGCGCTCGGCCTCGTGCCGGAACTCCAGGGCGGCGCCGAGGCCGTACGTGTCCTCGATGGCGTCGGCCACCCGGCAGGTGACTTCGTGCCGGTCGAGCTGCCGGTCGGTGGCGCCGGTCACGCCGCCTCCTCGGGCTCCGCCCGGTGCCGGCCACCGCAGCAGCTGGCTCGGCCGTCGGTGTGGGCCGTCGCCTCGTGCACCCACCCGAGCGTGGGGTGCCGGCGGACGCCCCACCCGCACCAGCGGCAGGTCACGCCTGCCCCCAGCCCGGCGGCACGTAGTTGAACGCGGTGCAGTCGCACCGGGTGCAGGACACCCCGTTCTCGTCGCCCTGGTGGTCCGGCCACAGGTGGCCGCAGTCGGCGCACCGGTGGTCGGCCGGCACCTCGAACTCGTCGGGGTCACCCTCGGCGGTGGCGGCGGAGGCGGGGCACTCGGTCGTGCCGGTCGCCTCGTGGACGAAGCCCCGGTGGCCGTGCTCGGTCTGGCCGAACGTGACGGGGTGCCCGCAGTGCTGGCAGGTGCTCACCGGCCGACGACCTTCGTGCCCTGCTGGCTGAGCGTGTAGGTGCGGGTCTTGCCCTGGCCGGTGACCGACAGCAGCGGCGAGAAGCTGCGGTCGGAGTGGCGCCCCTCGGCCATGCGGCGGAAGGCCCAGTCCGACAGGCCGGGGACCTTGGTCAGGACCTGCGCCTTGGTCAGTGGCCCGTGCTCGGCCAGCAGCTCCACGAGCTGCGCGTCGTGCCGGGCCAGCTTGTCGGAGAGGCCGAGGGCGGCCAGCTTCTCGGCGACCCCGGTGAGCGGGGAGGCCGGGGCCTCGGGCCGGGCGGCGGCCTTCTTGGTCGCCGCCGCCTTCTTGGCCGGGGCCTTCTTGGCGGTGGCCTTCGCCAGTGCCTTGGTGTTCTCCGGCGTGGCCTCTGGGACCGGGGTGCCCAGGTCGCTCGGCTTGGCCGGCGACCCCGTCGTGACGACGTGCCAGTCGCCCTGCTCGTTCTTCGCGGCCAGGCCCTCGGTCGCCAGCACGGTCAGGGCCTTCCGGGTGGTCGCCGGGCTGAGGCCCGATGCGTTCGCCAGGGCGGCCGTGCTGCGAGGCGTCGCCCCGAGCTGGTCCTGCACCTTCGTGATCGTCGCCGCTGCGGGTTGATTGGTCTTTGCCATCTGTCCTGTCCTCTCGGTCTCATCGTCACCACTATGCGTGGCGAGGTAGACCCTAAACAGCGAGATTGACGGAGAGCCAGCGAAAGTAGGAGAAATGACCGAGAGTTGTTGTCAGGTGGTGTGAGCTTCCGCCAGGCGCGCCACGACCCCGGCCGAGGGGCAATCTCAACCGGGGCCGCGACGACCTGGCGGGGTGACCTGCTCAACGGCGCTGACGGACCCGCTCCACCTGCCGTCGATAGTCCTGCTGGGTGACGCAGTGCACGCAGTTCGGCCGGTGACGGCCCCGACCGAGCAGCACCTTGGCCCCATCCGCCATCGGCCTGATCTGCTTGATGATCCGTAGCACCACCGGGTCCAGGGCGTGACGCCGACAGACCACGACGTCGGAGTCGGTCCACTGGATCGCAACCGCCTCCGGGTGCCGATCGAGCCCGTGTTGGAGCAGCTCCGCGACCGTGACCCGCAGCGGCGGGTCCGACCGCCACACCCGGCGCGACCGCCTCACGACCTGGCCTCCTTCACCGAGCCGAGCACCACCTGCGCCCGATGCCGAACGGGCGTGTTGGACCACGTGCCCGAGCCGGTGTGCACCCACTCGTTCAGCGCGAGCTGCACGAGCTGGCCGCAGACCTCGCACGTCGAGACCGTCACGACCCCGTCCCCACACAGTCGGGCTGCGGGCAGCAGTCGGGATGACACACCCGATCGCAGCTACACGAGGCGAGCGCCTCCCGAACCTCCACCGCTCCGGGCACGTGCTCCACGTGGGCGAGCGCCTGGACCGGACACCCGTCCTCGTGGAGCCAGTGTGCCTCGTCTGGGTCCACCTCGTCGCCGCACTCCGCGCAGAGTGGGCGCTCGGTACTGTTCACCATCGTCATCGACCTTCCGTGTCGGTGACCACGGGGCGGGCCGTTCCAGCGGCGCCGCCCCACCGTCTCTGTGACTTCTGTCACCCTTGATTCTACCACTGACGTTGTCCTAAGTGCCGTGAAACACCATCAGGTGCATCGAGGTCGCGCCGGCCCACCCCGGCGCGTGCTGTCCGTCGCACGCTGGCAGGGGTCGGTGCCGGACTCCACGGCGCGGGTGAGAGATGTAGGGTGCGTCCGTGCGACGCCACAGGCTGGTGGAGGCCCGCAAGGCGGCCGGCAAGACGCAGGAGCAGGTCGCCGAGCTGGTCGAGGTCGACCGCACGACGATCGGCAAGTGGGAGCGGGGCGAGTCCACCCCCTACCCGCAGCAGCGCCCCGCCTACGCGGCGGCGATCAGCGTGACTCTGAGCGAACTGGCGTCCATGCTGTCCTCGATGCCGATCGACGCCGGGGAGATCGCCGGGTGGCTCGCCCACTACCTCGCGATGGAGCAGTCAGCGACCGGCATCCGGGTCCACGAGCCGAAGCTCGTGGACGGCCTGCTTCAGACCCCCGCCTACGTCGAGGCGGTGGTCCGCTGCGTCGGGCTGGCCGGGGTGACCGACGACTACGTGACGCAGAACATCAACCAGCGGCGGCACCGCCAGCAGCGCGTCCGCACCGGTGACGTCGGCCTAGAGGTCATCCAGGCCGAGCAGGTGCTGCACGTCCAGCTCGGCACCCCGCAGGTGATGGCCGAGCAGCTCTACAGCCTCGCTGACGCCGCCGAACTGCCGAGCGTGACGGTGCGCGTCATGCCGTTCACCGCCGGCCAGTACGAGGCCCGGCGGCTCGACTCGTTCTCGATCCTCGCCCACCCCTGGGGCAACCCGACCGTGTGCCTGTCGAGCTACGGGGGCACCCGGTTCATCACCGAGGCGGACGAGACCGCCTACTTCGCTCAGGCGTTCGAACAGGCCACCCACCTGGCGCTGTCGCCCGCCGACTCCATCGCCCTGATCCGCCAGATGGCCCACACATGGGAGGCCCGACGTTGACCACCGACAACACGACCGATCTGCACTGGCGCAAGTCCACCTTCACGGACAACGGCCAGTGCTTCGAGGTGGCCGAGGACGGGGACGAGATCCTCGTCCGCAACAGCAACCGCCCCGAGGCCGGCACCATCCCGTTCACCCGTGGTGAGCTGGCCGCGTGGGTGGCGGGCTGCAAGGCCGGCGAGTTCGACGACCTGACCTGACGCCGCCCAGAGCGTGACCTACCGGGGTTGAGCGGCCAATACGACCTGGTCAGGCCCGTTGTAACTCCGTGGTACCGGTCCCCAGCGCCACCTGGTTCGCCCGCTACGTGGCCGACCGCTTCGACCGCACGCCCGACGAGTTCGTGCTCGACTTCGAGTCGTGCGCCGCCTCGATAGGGCTCGGCCGCAGCGGGAGCCGGGCGGGCACGCTCCCGAAGACGCTGGCCCGGTGCTGCGAGTTCCGGGTGGCCCGCATGGTCAACCGCAACCTCATGGAGGTGCGGCGCAGGCTCGCCCCGCTG
>Ga0193742_1001370_pt1 | contig 14708 bp, 11 predicted proteins | sample L2c1metaG_FD_165511 | JGI IMG/M metagenome (GOLD analysis project Ga0193742, IMG submission 165511) | Soil microbial communities from a riparian zone of the East river system, Colorado, United States - L2c1 | ecosystem: Environmental > Terrestrial > Soil > Riparian zone | place: USA: East River... | reverse complement strand
GTGAGATAAATATTCCATTACGGTACTGGTTGACCCGATCCCGAAAAGAGTTCTGAGCTTGTTTCCGGTGATAAATTTGGAAACATTTGAAAGCAAATAAAACGCCAGCCGCTGAAGTGTCTTAACATCTCTGATACTGTAACGTACTGCAATATCCCGGATCAGAATGTCCTCAAATAACTGATTTAGAATTTCAGGTATCTCTTGCTTTAAATACTCAGGAAAGCCGCCTAACTCTAAGTAGCTTAACAAAGAAGACCTGTCATAGGGTAATCCTTTAAAAGCGCAAAACTCATGATAAGAAAAAGGAAAAAGCTCCTTAGTGATATGCCGCCCGGTTAATCTGGTTCCCAACTCCCTGCTCAATAAAGAGGCATTAGAACAAGTAATTACTAATTTGTAATCTTCATCCAGCTTTTGCCTGGCATATCTTTCCCATTCCGGGATAATTTGGATCGCGTCAAAAAAAAGCACATGGCTACCATTGATTTTGATAGCTTCATCCAGCCTGGAAAAGTCGGCAGGACCGAACTCATAAAGTCTGGGGTCTTCAAAATTAAGATAAAACGCTTCAGGATATTTTTCTTTAAGTAACTGATAAAGCAAGGTGCTTTTTCCGCATCTCCTTATCCCGGAAACGATCAAAGCAAATGCCGATAGGTCTGGTAATGTTGCCAACGCATCTCTCTCCAAACCTGGATCTTTTTGCGACAGATTCAGTTTCTGTGTTTCAATAACTTTATTAAGATCGGATTGAAGTATCATTTGCAATTGTTTGATACAAAATTGTTTTTTAGTAAAAAACAATTAAAATGGATAATATTAAGCTAATTGCCTTTACATTTAAAATAAACTCATTATTTACTATAAGTTTTGCAGGATATTGTGTTAAAGAATATAAGTTTTGGCGTGATACATAATCCCCACCACTTCCTCCTCCTCCCCAGCAACCGTAACTCATTACTATGATGTTGAAGCCCCCGGATGGAAGTAATACAAGCCTGACAAACTACATCCCCAATGGATCATTATACCTCATTTGAGTCGGTTCAAATTTGACATCCCGGAACCATTGACCACCTCGTTCCGGAAGCAAAAGAATAATTCCAGAACCTTTGACCGTATTAATTTATTGATTATTAATTGTGCTTTTTCTTATTGCCTACACAATTGGGTGCGCTAAAGCGCACGGTATCGCCTGGTCAGGGGTAGGTAATATATTATAAAATCATAACTTTGAAAAATGTCCTTAAAATATTTTTTCCTTTTTTTCATTTGTTTTAGTTTTCAGTTACCTGTGCAAGCCAGCTTCATCATGAATCAAAATGCAACTGCTGCTTATAAAGCGATTTTTGAATTAAGATTCTCGGAAGCTAAAAAAATCATCCAGGAAGAAAAGAGCAGAAACGCCGGCAATGGTATTACTATTCTTTTAGATAATTACATCGATTACCTCTATCTATTAAATTCAGATAATAAAAGTGATTACGAGAAGTTTAAGGATCGAAAATCGGACAGGATCGATGAAATAAAAGGCAATGATAAAAATTCACCATATTATCTCTTTTCACAAGCAGAAATATACCTGCAATGGGGGTTGATCAAGGCCAAATTTGGAGATTATACCTCTTCAACAATGGATTTAAGTAAAGCCAAAAATCTGTTAGCGGAAAACAATGAAAAATTTAAAGACTTTTTGCCCAACCAAAAAAGCTTAGGTGTAATTGATTTAATATTCGGGGCTATTCCAGCTAATTTGAAAGGAATTGCCAGTTTCTTAGGAATTAAGGGGGACATTTCCAGGGGCTTTAGTCAAATGGAAAGATTTAGGGCTCAAATAACCGGAACAAAATATGGTTATTATAAGGATGAGATTATTTTTTTAATGTGTTTTACAGATATAGATGTATTACATAGCAAAAACAATTATGGACGTCTTATTTCACTGGTAAATGAGATGGATGAAAAAAGCCTGTTAAAAAGTTATTTAAAAGGATATGTAGCTTATAAAACAGGCCATAATGATGAAGCGATCAGCTTTTTTTTAAATGTTCCGCGCTCAAGTGAATATATTTCTTTGCCAGCTGTAAATTATTGGTTGGGTAACGCAAAACTGTGCCGTATGGACTCGGATGCAAACAATTATTTGTTAAAATATATCAAAGAAACCCAGGGTATAAACTATATTAAAGACTCCTATCAAAAGCTGGCTTATTATTATTATTTAAAAAACGACCAGGCCAATTACAATAATTATTTAAAGTTAGTTCGTACCAAAGGGGCCCAGACCGATGAAAAAGACAAACAAGCTTTAAAAGAAGCTAATGATGTTAAACCGGATCTAGACCTGTTAAAAGCCAGGTTGTATTTTGATGGTGGTTATTACAATAACGCGCTTGCGATACTTAAATCTAAACAGGTCAATGATTTTAAAATCATTCGTGACAAAATAGAGTTCCTTTACAGATTAGGCAGAACTTATGATAAAATGAATGCCTATAATGAGGCATTAACCAACTATCAGAAAGCAATAAATATAGGTAAACATGAAAGTTATTATTATGCCGCCAACTCGGCATTATATGCCGGCGAAATATATGAGCAAAAAAAGGATTACAAAAAAGCCGGTGACTATTTTAATATGACGCTCCAGATGAAAGATCATGCGTATCAAAACAGCATCGATACCCAGGCCAAAGAAGGTCTGAAACGAATCAAGGCGGATTAGCTATGCAACTTCTTTTTCTCTGGTAAATCGAACATGTTTATCCAATGCATTTTTGTGGTGAGCGTTTATTTTTTGTTTTATCGAGTCAAAAACAAAATCCTCACCGGTTCCGCAATCTAACATATCAAAATACACCGAAGGTTTACTGCTTTCAAAATATTCGAATACATTGCTGCTCCAGATTAACTGGCATTTGCCCTGAGTAAGCGACATGATCTCGTTTAAACCCTCTTCAAATTGTATGTGCCTGATATGATTGCTTTCCAGTTTCCCCTGCGGATAAAAAAGCAACAGATTACCTGGTTGACATAAAATTTCGGCCGCATATTCAAAGCTTTCTTTAATGGAGCGCTTCCCCGGATCTACGGAAAAGCTGCCGCAATACCTCAACCATTTATTTTTTTGCATTTGCTTCATTAATGACATGATATAAAGGCGCTTCATACTGTTCGGCCCCCACATTACCCGATTACATAAATAAAAGGCCAAAAATCCATCAAGAAAACTAAAGTGGTTACACATAAGCAGGTAGGAATGGCCGGGGTTGATATCAATTTCTCTAATAACTATTTTATTAAAACGCCTTTTGAAGATCAGGCCAATGATGACAGCCCCGCATTTAAAAAAAAATGGATGTAATGGTTTTGATTTTATGATCATAACAACAGCTCTGCTAATTTTGAAACAAAATTTTTATTGATCATTTCGTGGTTCTCCTCTAAAATTATGATTTCTGCCTGTTTCAACCTGGTAAAAAATGCTTTGCCAATAGCGGGTAAATACATGTTGTCATATTTGCCAAATATAAATATACTTCTGATGTTATGCTTTTCAAGCATATCGATCAATAACTGTTCATTAGTTTCTAAATGACGTAAATAAGTAAAGCAGGCATATAAGGCAAACCTTAACTCAGCTGTGCCAATTTCCTCATGTAAAATATCACTGCCGGCTGCATCAATAAATTTACACCATTTGCATAAACGGATTAAATTGATCATCGCTTTTTTGCTCAGCATTAGTTTTTCAAGCAGTTTATTTCCTGTTTTATTTTTGCCGAAATAACGGATCAAAGTACCCGGATTGATAGACGAAGGTGCAGCTACAATATATTCATTAACCATCTCAGGCAGCTCCTCAACTACTGTTGTGGCATAATGAGAACCCATGGAATAACCAATCACCGAAAAACGCGCAAGCTGTTCATGTTTGCAGAAAGCCTGAATGAGTATGGCAAATTCCTTTTTTTGTAAACCTTTTTTAACTGTGGCTAAGCTTTGATCTTTTAACCAGGTTTCTTTATGAAAAAACAGGTCGAAACCCCAGAAGGTAAATTTATCGCCAAAAGTTTCGGCCATTAATTTAAATTGTTTGCCGTGCATCCCAAAACCATGAAAGCATAACATATGGTCAGCACCGGTACCAAACTTATAATAATGTAACCTTACGAAAGTGTGGTCGAAGTAATGGCTGGTCATAGGTTAAAGGTTTTCAACAATAGCAATAGCCCAGGCATATTGCCCATCATGTGATATCGTGAGACTGATGTTAAATGTATCTGCCGGTTGCCGGTGAAAGATAACCTGAGGCTGACCTCCAATTTTTTTCCTGATGATCTCGATTTTTTTCCAGCCAATAGCTCCCTGATTAAGCTGTTTAATAGCTTTATATACTGCTTCCTTTGCCGCCCAGGTTGATGCATAGTGCAGCAGGGAATCATCAAAAAGATCACAATAAGCGATCTCATCCGGGGTGTAAACTTTATTTTTAAACAGTGATGTTAAGGAAGACCGAAAATCAGGAATAAAAACAAGATCATTGCCAATTGCAAATTTTTTGTCAATAGTTAAGTTGTTTATTGATTTTAAAATATCATTCTCCATCAGCTGCTATCGCCATAATGTTAAACCCTCCGTCAACAAAATGAATGTTTCCGGTAACTTTTTTGGAAAGGTCTGAAAAATAATACAAGGCAGCGTTGCCTACATCCCCAACCTCAATATTACCAAGCGGGGCTGTAGCTTTACTTAGTTTCCTGAGCTTGCGCACGCCGTTTATACCGCCCGCCGAAGTAGTCATGACCAGGCCTGCAGATATAGCATTTACCCTGATCTGATTATTTCTAAAATAATCAGCCAGGTAAACCACGATATTTTCAAGTGCTGCCTTGTTAACAGACATTCCTGCATAACCGGGAAACACTCTTTGCGAGGCATTGTAAGTAAGCGTTAATACGGAGGCATTTTGAGCCAGCAAAGGCTCGGCAACCCTGGCAATCCTCAGCAGCGAGTAGGCGCTGATATTAAAGGAATCCATAAGGTCCTCAAACGGGATATCAATATACTTGGGCACAGGTGCGTTGCTGCCCGGTAAACTATAGCACATGACCTGCTGGCTTCCAAATGCAACACCATGTAAAACATAATTGATAGCGCCCAGTTCCGTATATACCCATTGCATAAACCTGGTTATCTGCTCTTCCTGCCTTACGTCCACTTCCATTGCAAAGTGTTGCGGTACGCCTAACTCATCAAGCAAATGCAAAACATTTGCTTTGGTATCCTCCACATAGCTCAATGCAATTTTACAGCCTGAGTGATGCAGCTTTACTGCAATATCATACGCAATGGAGCTATCATTCCTCACTCCGAAAATTACAGCTACTTTATCTTTATTATCGATCATGGGCTTTAATTGTTCCTGGAGATGGACATGGCACTGTTTGTACCGCCAAAACCATAGTTCAAACAAACTATCCGGTTAACTTCTTTGGCCAGCGTTTGGCGAGATATTAAATGCCGGTAGGCATCCAGCGGTTTATCCGGGCCATCCCATTCCGGTATTTTTTGAAACGATTCCAGTTCGGGGTTTAGGCTTTCCGAATTTAAGCAGGGCAACACCTGTTGGTTTTGCAGCATAAATATAGCTGTTATCAGTTCAACAGCGCCGGCAGCGCCCAGCATGTGGCCAAACTGCGATTTTGGTGCAGCAATCTGGTAACCATCTTCGCCCATAACATCCACCACGCTTAGCAATTCAATGGCATCACCAACCGGGGTTGAGGTGCCATGAACTTTTACAACATCAGCTTGAATGGCACTATCGCCAAATAAACCCTTCCATAATCTTTTTTGACCGGAAAAGGATGGGAAAAACATATTGCCGGCACCGTCAGAGTTGTTATGGTAATTGTCAATTACCGCCAATACCTGCGCCCCCCTTGCTTTAGCCGCTTCATATTCTTCCAGGGCAACAATGCCGCAGCCAAATGAGCAAACAAACCCATTCCTGCTGGTATCAAACGGCCGGGAGCTTTCACTGGCTTTAAACCCCTTGCTTAATACCTGCATGGCATCAAAGCCAATAAAAGTTTCTAACGATGTTCCCTCAACCCCGCCTGCTATTACACGATCCTGAATGCCAAATTTAATAAGGCGGTAGGCATAGCCGATATTACCTAACCCAGTTGCACACGCCGAACCAATAGATTCGCAAACGCCCTTGTTTTTGATTAAGCAGGACACATTGGCGGCATCCCGGTAAACCATGGCCCTGTCAACCGTGTGCGAGCCTGCAATACGGGTTTTGCGTTTAAGTTCAAAAAAATTATGCCAGGCGGTTCTTAAAATTACGTGCCCGGCGCCTCCGGAACCAATAACCACACCGGTTTTTTCTGATTCGGTTTCCCGTATTGTCCAGCCAGCCATTTTTATGGCATCCCGCGTCCCCAGCATAGCCCAGATACTTCCAACATCCGCCGTAGCTAAGTTGCCGTCGGGTATCCTGCCCAACGTATCAATATAGGTTTCCGGGTAATTTTCTGCAAGCGTTGAGTAAATAGCTTCCAAACCCATTTCTTTTTCGGTAATAAAGCCCGATACAGTTGACCGGATATTTTTTCCATGGGCAAGCGCCAGGTCCCAGTCCCGTACAAGGCTTTCACCTTTAAATAGTTTCGCCTTAAAATCATTCAGATCCTTGCAGTTGGGAAAAGCCCCCCCCATGCCTACTATAGCCACGCGCCGTCCCTCGGTATTCATGATTAAATTTTTTGCTTTGTTTTTATGATCAAATCAACAATATCTTTAACTTTTGAGCCAAGATCATCGATGTCGTCATCCTCAAATTCTACGTCAAACTTCTGTTCGGCTTTGGCAGCTATATTTATCATTTCCGTTGACGGGGTGTTCAAGTCGGCTATAAAATCAGTATCTTCAGTAACATTATCCAGTTTAGACGGATCTATTGTTCTTACCGTTCTTAATATTTCTATCAGGCCTGTAATTATTTCTTGTCTTTCCATAAGGTTGTAGTTATTATTTTTTTATTCCTCGTCCTGTAACATCAAATAGTTCTGCTATTAAAGTAAAACCATCTTCTAAATCATATTTAAGCAGTTGTTCTTTTGTATAATTACCAAAGTAGTTATCAACATCCAACCCCTCCGGTACTTTGTAAATTCTTCCGTCGCAGGTCATTTGTCTGAATTTATAGAACGTTATTAAACCCATACTGATAAATACATCGCCGGCTTGTAAATATCCCCGAAAATTAACCTGCCCTATACCCACAAATAAAGGGTTAAAAGTTTGTTTAAGGTAATTAAATGTACATTGTTGTTTTATACATTCTGAATAGGCGCTGCACGATACGATGGTAGCCTGGGCAAAGGCTTCAATCTGGTCAACACCTCTGAATATTCCAAAATGATCTTCCACATCTATAGCCGTAGGAGCATAGCTGGCAATAATTCCCACATTGGGCTGATGCCAATGATATTTATTTAATAAGATTTTTTTAGGGCCATGGACCAGTACATCTTCAGGGGCAACTCCTATGAGATTATCCATGAAGTCCATCAAACTAAACCTCCATTGATATGGATATTTGTCCCGTTGATATAGGATGCCTGATCAGATAATAAATAGGCTATCATCTCTGCAACATCTTCCACCTTTCCAAATCTTTTTGATGGGATCATTTTCAAATATTTTTCTTTTTGAATTTCGGGTAAACTATTAGTCATATCAGTTTCAATAAAGCCTGGTGAAACGCTAAGCACCCGAATATTATGCTCTTCGTTAAGTGCGGCGGCTTCTTGCGCCAGTGATTTAGATAGCGCCACCAGTCCGGCTTTAGTAGCGGAATATACCGATTGAAATGCGTTACCTGTTTCTGCCACTACCGAACTTATATTTATAATAACGCCACACTTGCTTAAACTAAAAATTTTCATTGCTGTTTTGCAGATCATGATAGGCGCCTTTAAATTAACATTAAGCATAACGTCTATTGACTTCTCGGATTGATAAATTAAGGAGTTATCAAAAGTAACCCCGGCGTTATTTATTATACCATATAACGAATCTCCATGCTCTTTTTTTAATTGTTTACAAAAGTTAACCAATTGTTCAGGATCAGAAAAATCTGCGCATAAGATCTGACTATTGGGTATAACCTCTGCAAAGCTCCCGACACCTGAAGCATGAAGAATCAACTGGTATTCTGTTGATAATTTTTTCGATATCGCTAAACCAAGGCCTCTGCTTGCACCAGTTATCAATATCTTTTTGTCTGTCATTTATTATATAAAAAATCGTCCATCAATATAGTAATTAAATTATTGAAAGCAAATGAATACAGGCTTATTCCAAGAAATGAGTTTATATAAAAATACAAATGATACTGAAAATCAAATAGTTACAAGGGTATTAAAAGGATTAGCATTATTGATTATGCTTGCTCATAAGCGCAGGTCCAATGGCATGGTTAACCATGAATAAACGGTGCTATGACCGCAAGAGTTCGAGAATGTGCCTTGATCCAATGGCAGATCTGCTTGCCGGAATAATCACTAAGCCAGCAATACGAGCTTTATCCATCATAGAAAATGTTAAAATTATGCGAACTAAAATGATAATTTAGTTCGCATACAACACCCCTTAAAAATGGTATTATTAAATTAAAACCATAGCCATTCTCTGTTATGCTCCAAGCTGCTTGAGCATATTTTGTTTAAGCTTGCTTACTTCACATCACTTTACATATTACTACCCAATTTTATACACATTTGATCTTTTGAACCAACTATACGTGCAATAAATGGTGACCTAATTGTATACTTTTCTCCCGATATTAAGAAATATAAAGACTATTTTTAACTTTAAATTACGACTGCGTTATAGGAGTAATACAAACCAGTTACAGGAGTGATCCAAACACTATTCCGCAAAACATGCCGTTCATGCTATATCACAGATTAATACACAGCATTAAAGTACCCCTGTAAATTCTTACAGAGCTGAATAAAACGGGTAAAAATTACGGATACAATGAACCAGGTTACCGACAAATATCATAAATTGATCAAGGATAGCGATAAGCACCTTGACTTACTTTTTGATATGAAAGAAGTTCCTAAAAGATCTTATCAGCTTGGTTTGGCCGCATTATTTACAGGTGTCGCGATTTCCTTTTATGATTCTTTTATCGGCCTGTACGTGTCCTCATTTCTGGTTGCCTGTTTTTGCTTTGCCATTTTAATGTTTATTCTGTTAAAATATAATGGAGCTATTAAAAATCTGACCATTTCTATCATATTTCTGATTTGTAGTTTATTAATTATTTCTGCCGCCATTGAGGGCTTACAATCCGAACAATTCCTGTACTTTTTTCCTATACTCATTTCAGTCCCCATTATAGTTGACCTTAAACAAAGCAAATACCGCGAATCATTTATTTATATTTCCATCATTGTGGTTTCCTTCGGCATTTGTATTTTAATTGGGCGCGGCGTTACGCCGTTACAGGATTTTACGTTATCACAAATAAACAAGCTGGCTTTTGTTAACCGGATAATTGCCATTTTTTCGACCATTATATTTGCCATAGCCTACATATTTTTTGAGAAAAAATATATTAATGAACTCATGGAGCAAAGCAAACGGGTAATTGATACCCGAACCCAGTTTTTGGCCACCATGGGCCATGAACTGCGCACACCCTTAAATGGCATAATTGGGGTAATAGGTTTGCTTAAACAGGAACATACGGCATCACAGCATGAAGAATATATACAGGTGTTAAAGTACTGTTCAGAACATATGCTGCACCAGGTAAATAATATTCTTGATTTTAATAAGATAGAGGCAAACAAGCTTGAAATTCATCCGGTTGAGCTAAATCTAAAACTGCTTTTATTAAATGTAGCGACACCTTTTACGGCGCTTTTTAATGAAAAGGGTGTAGCGCTAAAAATGGAAATAGATCCTGAGCTTGATGAATTGGTCATTGCTGATGACTTACGTTTAGTACAGGTTTTTAATAACCTGTTATCAAACGCTTTGAAATTTACCAATAACGGACATATTAAATTAAAGGCCAAATGTAAAAACAAGACCAAACAGTTTATTGAGGCAAGCTTTAGTGTGGAGGATACCGGGATAGGGATCGGTGAAAATGACCAGGCTAAGATATTTGAAAGCTTTTGGCAGGTTTATGATCAAAACACCAAGAATTTAAATGGAACTGGATTAGGACTTACCATTTGTGTAAGGCTATTAAATTTAATGAATAGCAAACTTACCCTTGTTAGTAAAAAAGGAGCAGGCAGTACTTTTAGTTTCGACCTTAAAATTAATTACGCCAAAAATCAACAACAGCAGCCGCCGGTCAGCAAAATTGAAACTGATAACCATTTATCGGGGGCAAGAATCTTAGTAGTTGAAGATAATCAGATCAACATGATGGTGGTCAAAAAATGTTTATTAAGTTTTAAGGCAAGCGTTACCTGTACATACAATGGTCAGGAAGCGCTGGATGAACTAAAAAAGGACCAGGCATATCAAATTATTTTAATGGACCTCGAAATGCCGGTATTAAATGGTTATACAGCTATATTTGAAATAAAAAAGCTATACCCTGAAATTCCTGTTATTGCCTTTACTGCATCGCTGGTAAATGAAAAAATGCTATCAGACCTGATCGAGAGTGGTTTTGTTGATTGTATGTCAAAACCTTTTCAGCCGTTGCAATTATTATCAAGTATTCAAAAACAACTTTTAAACTCTCCATTTCCTCATCAGCAATAATTTTCAAACCACCATCCTATCCTGATATTGAAATATCCTGTCAATATGTAACAGGGAAACCAATATCAACATAACAATATTTACGCGGTAACCAGCCGCTTTGATGCCGGCTTCTTTTTACGGGTACGGTTAAGCCACATCATTACGCCGGTAACCGGAAAAATAAGCGACAATGAACAAACTATAAAGCTAAGTATCTTGGTAGGCAAACCATATACCGAACCTGTATGCACCGGTTTTACCAGTGCCCTTACACGCTGACCAAGGCTTTTACCTGCAAAGGTTTGTGAACCCGCCAGTTGGCCGCTATACTGATCAATATAATAAGTATCAGATGTGGTTTCAATAGCGCCTTTAGATAATACACTTATACCATAAGTACCCGATGAATCGCGCGGGGGGCGGATGGTATAATATTCGGCTGTTTTGATTGCGCCCGCTATGCCCCCCAATGCCCCATCAATTGTTAAGGCCGCTGCCCCGGCGTTGTATACCGATTGAGGTGGCTTGGGTTGTTCTTTAACCAGTTTTGAGCCTGTAATGGCAAATAATGCCTCATTAGCCCATTTAAAGGTCATGATAAGCCCCGTTAGCACAATTATTATTAAGAATACCGAAGTATAAAATCCGGTAACTATATGCAGGTCATGGGTTAATCTTTTAGTGCTACCGCCCCATTTGATCTTGAGGCGCTGGCGCATGATCTTTTTTGTTTTGGGCCACCATAGTATAACCCCGGTTATCAGTATAAACAGAAAAAGTAAGGTAGATAATGCTATTACCATATCACCAGCGCTATCCTTGCCGGCCAGCAAAAACCGGTGAAACATCTCCACCGAATATAAAAACGAATCCTTACGGCTAAATTGTTCAATAACCTGGCCAGTGTACGGATTAATAAAAAGAGTAATGTTTGGCTTTTCGTCGCCTTTTGGTTTTTTGCTGCTGACTGTATGCCCGTTTGAGGCTTTCCCTTTTTCTGTGTGCCCGGCAGTTTTACCGGCATTCGTTTTTCCACCTTTTTCAGGTACCAATACCCCTATTTCAATACTGCGTTCAGGGTCATCATAAACCATTACCGACGAAAGCTTAGCTTTGGGCACCTGCTTTAACGCTCCGGATACCAGGGTCGCTAAAGGCATCCGCTGGTCCTGAGGCTCTACATAATACCGCCGGGGATAAAGTGTATGCTGTATCTCCTTTTCAAAAACCAGCATGGTACCTGTAAAGCATGAGCAAAAAATAATTATGCCGGCTGCAAGGCTCAGGTAAAGGTGTATGGTGCGAAAAAAAACTTTCATAATCATTATATCTGCAAAAACCGGTTATGCGAAAACATACCCGGTTTTTTATTGATAGGTATTTAAAAATTAAATTTTATAGGCCAGTGTAGTTAAAAACTGCCTTGGCGGTATTGGATTAATGCTGTAGTTTTCATGTACATTGTAATTAAGCACATTGCCAATATTTGATATTTTACCAATAATGGATAGTTTTTTATAGCTATACCCTACAGATGCATCAACCGTAGTAAAGCCCGGAACGTTAACTAACCTTGATATGGTTTGTGCTTGCCCAACCGTATTGGCATTACCGGCAATACGGTTACCCAGGTAATAAACAGAAGCTCCAACTTTAAAGCCTTTAAGGTCGCCGTTATAAAAAGTGTAAAACAAGCTGGTATTTGCTGTATGCTTAGGCACGTTTACCAATGGCTGGCCGGCAATGTTACTCCCTACAGTTGTTGGGGTTTTGGTATATTTTGCATTGGTATAGCTATAACCCGCCAATACATCCAATCCTTTTATAGGGTGCCCGGCAATATCCAGTTCAACCCCATCGCTTTTGGTTTGCCCTGTTAATGTTTTGATATTGGTATTGGTGTTGGCTGAACCATCTGCCAGGAACGGGGCGGTTTGTGCCAGGTTGTTGTTCAATATTCTGTAGGCTGTTACATTTACAGACAGGTTTCCATTCAGAAAATCATTTTTTACGCCAAACTCATACTGATCTAACAGTGAAGGATCAAGCGGTTTGTTATTAACATCGGTACCGGTATTTACCACAAAAGAGTTGGAGTAGCTGGCAAATAAAGCGGTAGTAGCCAATGGCTTGTAAACAATACCAACCCTTGGCGAAAATGCCTTGTCTTGTTTACCAGCTGCAGGCTGTACCAATGCCGGTGTGGTGTTATAATAATTAGTAACCGTTGTAGGCGACACATATTGGTATGACCAACGTAAGCCAGCCAATACTTTTACTTTTTCTGACAAGCTGATCAAATCATTAAAATAAGCGCCAAAACGGTTGGTTGGCGTTAAAACGTTATAAAACGGATTCATGGTTGGCTTATCTGTACGCAGGGTGTATTTGCTAAGATCAAAAATGTTGATCTGATCATAAACCGAATTTTGAAGCGCGTTATTCTGATCAAGATAGCTTGATACTTTATTCACCGTTGCTACATAAGTATAGTTGGTGTTTTTATACCAGTCGGCATCAACACCTACTAAAATATTATGCTTAATGGAACCTGTGTTGAACTGTCCGGTTATGTTAAACTGGCCGGTATAATAATCTTCCAGTGTTTTGGCACGGTTCAGGGTACGTCCCCAATCGCCGTTAGCATCGGGCAGCACACGCTCGGTAGTTTGGTACTGACGATCAAAATGCTGGTATGAAAAGCCGCCGCTTAATTGCCATAAACTGTTTATCTGGTGATTAATGGTTGCTGTAGCGGTTGTTTGTTTGGTATTACCGGTTGACCATGACGCCCCCAGGTATCTGTTGCGCGGCACTTTGGCAATTACATTATTAATTTGTCCGGTTCCAAAATCGGGGGTAAAATCATAGTTCAGGTAATCACCCTCCACAATAATATTGGTTTTATCGTTAATCTTGTACAGGAATGAAGGGTTGATATACTCCCTTTCTGATTTTACATTATCGCGATAGCTTTTTGCATTTTCATAGGTTCCGTTTAAGCGATAAGCTAATTTAGATGATATTGGGCCGTAAACATCAAACGCCGGTTTGTACAGGTCATAACTGCCATAGGTCATGGAAACCTGGCCGCCTTGCTCAAATTTTGGTTTTTTAGTGACCAGGTTAAGTATACCGCCTGGTGCCACGTTGCCATAAAGCAGGGCCGCGCTTCCTTTCAAAACCTCAACACGCTCCAATGAACTAATCTCAGGCATTACACCTGAGTTAATCCTGAAGCCGTTTTTAAACATGTTTGTACTTGAAAAATTGTAACCACGGGCGCCAAATGTTTCTTGTGTATTACCGCGCGCGCTGTACAGGTACACACCATTAATATTTTTAGTAACGTCGCTTAAACGCAATGATTGCTGCTGATCAAGTACATCGCGACCAATCACAGTAACACTTTGGGGCAGGTCCATCGGCGCAACGTTCATTTTGCCAATGGTCAGCTTTTTGCTGTTAATTGTTTTTGTGGAGGAAACCACCACCTCATTAAGCTGAGCCGAACTTTCAGTCAGTACAAATTCTACCGATGTGGTATGATTGGCAACAACTTCAACCTGTTTTTCTTCGCTTTTGGTACCGATGTAAGATGTTTTTAATAAATAGGTCCCCGGTTTGATATTGTTAAAAACAAACGAGCCATCACCAATGGTCATGGTACTTTTATTTAAGCCTTTGATAGCTACATTTACAAATGCCGCAGGCATGCCATCACTGGTTTTTACAAAACCAGCTATCTTGCCGCTTGCGCCATCGTCATCCGCTTTAAGGTTTAGGGTATTAGCAAATATAAACAGGAAAATAATGAAGAGTTTTTGAAAGGAATGGTGTAAAATATTCGGCATGTTATTTAGATTAAGTCCAATTAAGCGCAAAAATAAGAACAGAATCCTGATTTG
>Ga0193742_1001369_pt1 | contig 14709 bp, 12 predicted proteins | sample L2c1metaG_FD_165511 | JGI IMG/M metagenome (GOLD analysis project Ga0193742, IMG submission 165511) | Soil microbial communities from a riparian zone of the East river system, Colorado, United States - L2c1 | ecosystem: Environmental > Terrestrial > Soil > Riparian zone | place: USA: East River... | reverse complement strand
AGGGCTTTATCCTTTTCTTTTAGGATCCCCTGCTAGGTGCGCTTTCCTGTCGTATTTTATGTTTATATATATGTTTAGGATCCCCTGCTAGATCTCGACTAAGTCGTCCGCAGTTGCCCTAACAGGTAGCGCATGAAGCGTATTGAACATGTTGAACGTGTTTAAGCTGTCAGTGAGAATGGCTAGGTGATGTGGTTTTGGAGTGACCAACTCGCAAACATGATTGAGAGCTGAAAGGACAGTTAATGCTTCAAAAAAGAATATACCGTTTCGAGCAAAAGGGGAGATAGCGCATAAAAAACCTTCACAGGTTTTAGGTGACCAAAAACCCATGCCTGTAGGGCAAGCATCACAGATGAAGGTATTGTGAGCTTCAGACCTGGGCCATTCTTGTGACTCGATGATCCAAACTCCATTAGAAACATTGATATGAGCAGCTAACCAGTGGAGTTCGCTGCTAATGGAATTGTTAATAGACAATTTTTGGAAAGGGAAAGTACTGCGTCGCATTTTCTCATATACACTTGAGAGACCCGGGCGAAGTAAAGGGAAAACATTCAGTGACCAGTTAACCCATCCTGCTAAATGTTGGAAATCCCTAAGGGAACGACGCTGGCATGGATTAGCAAACGTCCGAATGGCTGTTACTAACTCAGCTCGAGCATTGGACAACATTGTGATTGTCATTGCATTTGGATCGACATCGAAGCTGATAATCTGGAGGGGAGATCCTGACACCTGCTTTCGTTCTTCATGAGGGACGCCAAGAGTATCGAAGAGGGAGAGTAAGCGGGCTTGTTTAGTAGGAAGGAGTTTTTTGTAAGGATGATAATAAGATGTGCTGTCAGCAAACTCCCATGAGAAGGCATCATCAACATAAGCAAAAAGATCTTTGATGTGCTTGATAACTACCGCGATCCAAAGAACAAGACCAAAGAAGGTGATCCAAAGACGACCAGCTCCTCGGTTACCAAAATTGTTATTGTTGTTGACATGATGAACATTATTAATTGTGACAATTTGATGTAGTTGCCACAAAGGATGCATAGGTAAGTGCTGATAAGCTTGTGACACATCCGTTTTGAACAATAGGAGTGTTACTGTATTGTCTCTTTACTTTGAGGAGGGCTTTTCCGAGCACCTGAAGTGTATCTGTTAGGGCAACTGCGGAACAACTTAGTCGAGATCTAGCAGGGGATCCTAAACATATATATAAACATAAAATATGACAGGAAAGCGCACCTAGCAGGGGATCCTAAAAGAAAAGGATAAAGCCCTGCTAAGGTGGGATGCATGTCTATATACCAAAAATTGGAGTTGAAATAATAAAATGATGAAAAATAATGAACTGATGAAAAAGATGGAGAATGGTGAAAAGGTGATAAGAATGCTATGTCATGTGACCATCAGACTCCAATATCGGAGCTGTGAGTGTGCTCCATCTTGAGTTAGTGACGATGAGGAGGGATGTACAGAGGTGACAGAGAAATATTGGAGGAAATGTTGGATGAAGCGGAGTGTCCCCTAACACTTTGGAGCCTCCTAGACAAAATCAGTTGGCAGCATGACGAACCAATCATTATCAACTGTGACAGCGAGGTGGCAACAGCATCAGCAAAAGGAAATACACTCCATCTACATGATTCACATACCAAACACAGCAATTTTCAGCCCAATTATTCTTGTTTGAGAGATTGTTGAGGTCCAGGATGGAAAGGAAGAAGGTTCAACCACATTTTGTCAAACAAGAACATGGTGGAAGGAAGCAACCACGATGACATGTCGTGGAGACATGGATGTTAGAGTGAAAGAGGAGATGTCGATGGTTGTGTGAGTTTCTTTTTGTTATCTGGATCAATCAACAAATGCATGCACACACATCACGTGACTCACATGTCAGGATGATAACACAATTGTACTCAAGGGGGAGTGTTGAAAGATTTCAAGTTTATCTCATTATCTATTTTATCTACAGACCATCAATCACTTTCCATTTATAGTATATTAGGTAATACCAGTAGCTAATACTAACAAGTTCAGCTTGAGATGAGATTAACTCTCATACTCAAGGCTAACTTGATTATTTACAATAGATTAACTCTCGTACTCAAGGCTAACTTGATTCCTAGCTGTGAAATTATTTCAACAGGTATCAGATAGGTGTGTAGCTCCTACTGAGACCGGTTCCAGCGCCGGTGCTGGTGCCAGGTTAACTCCGGCTTTATAATATTTCCAGCTCTAAGTCTACTGGTATTTTGCTAATATATTCACCACAAACAACAATACAAATATTTTTTTAATCTAAAAATGAGTGCCAGGATAATTCCGGTTTTATGAGATATCTGGCTAGAAGTCTACAGGTACATTGGCCAATGTATTCACCAAGAACAATTCAAATACTTGTTTAATTTAAAGTTGGCTTGTTGATATATAGAGGTGTAGCTACTGCTCAGGCTGGCACCAGCACTGGCACCGGCACCGGTTCTACTGTACCATTTCGACCGATCGTTCACATCACGCATCACAAGGCCTCATGAACTGAACCAATTTGGCTTTCGTCACGCATCACAAGGTGTGATATGATCGGTCGAAATGGTACAGTAGACTTGCAAGAATATTATTGTAAATATGTCAGTTTTTCACTGAATTTAATGTTTTTGGGCTCATTTTGAAGCTAAGATATGTAGAAATAATATGTACTGAGACATCTATGTACAGTTTTGCCCGGGTATGACCGGTTTTTCATTTTTTCGGTCATAACCAGTTAGTAACTGCAACTAACTGGTTATCGTCGGTTATTTGCGGTCCGGTTAGGTTATTTTGGGTTTGGGAACAAAGCCTAACCAGTCTCGGTCTCGGTTAGGGTCCAGGGGCATCAAATAACCGGGGTAGATAACATCATGCAAATCCTGAAAGAATGATTTCTGATGCTACGAATACAATACAACATTCAGCTCATTGACTGAGTCCGACGCAGGAGTCATTCGAGTCGTTGCAATCGTCTCAGTCGCCTTTATTAACAGAGTCCCGGATCAGCGCTTCGGCTGCAGGTGTTCGAGGCGTGATGATACACTTGAAGGGAACGGGGTACCTATTGAGGCAAAGTGATTTTAGCGTGCATTTATATTGATGTGATCTTCTTACGACAGTAATCCAGTGGTGAACTCTGGTTTGAGCTTGGTGACAGTTCCCTGGTCGTCAACTGGTGGTTTAATGTCATAGACTGCGAGAAGACAGGATACGATTGAGTATAACGAGTTGTCGCTCAAGTGTCTTCCAGGGCAAATACTAGGGAAGATGCTCAATGAGATGTAGATCGCAGAATATGTTGCATCTACTGACCGCCGTCCAAAACCAAATGCTACAGAGTCCAGGTACATCATATCTGGATTGAGTTTTCCATCCTTCAGGTACCGTTCAGGCTGGTATTCCATGGGGTTATTGAAGACTATAGGATCATGTAATATGGACCTAAACAAGAAAGTCAGGACAGAAAGTAGGAGTGATCGTTCGTACTGGCCATGCATTGCCGAGCAAAACTGTCCCTTTCGGGATGTAGTAACCATTATATTCATCGTCGTTAGTAGCCATGTGGGCAACACCTCCAAGAACCCGTCAGGATAGTAGTAACCTGCATGATAAAAAAAGGCCCACCAAGGGACAGTACTACATGCCAACGCATCGATTCTTTGACAATAGCATTAATATATGGCAGAGAAGGACGATCTTCAAAATCTGGGAGGCGATGTGGGCCCACCACAGCGTCGATTTCTGCTTGTGCTTTTTTCTGGACTTCCGGATATAGTGCCATCGCCAAGAATAGTGCTTGCACAGTTGACGCTGTCTAACGATGCAGTTAATAACACCATTGATAACATTTCGCCTCGTTCGCTTACGGTATCAGCACCGGCTGATAGAATGGCGATAAAATAGTCAGCAGGCCGTCCATGATTGGGAGTCCATTTACACGACCACAGACCTGCGTAGACAACACCAGCCACATCTTGCGCAACCCTTTCCTCCATGGGCCGTTGAGGATCGTCCTCATCAGGAAGACGCTCAATAAGGGTTGCTGCCACCGATGGTGCAGCCTTGCCAATCTTCTGCAGAATCACCATGTAAACAAGTTCATGAGCTCTCGAAAAAGGTTCTCCTACCAATTGTTCTTGAACATAGCGGAAAGGTTTTTCACTCATAGTTGTGTTAAGTTCTCTCCAATGTGCAGCTTTCTTTTGGAAACCTGCACCCGGAAACCAGCTTGGTACATACTTCAAGACAGGAAACAGGTCTACCCAGAAGGTTCCAACAATCGCAGCTTCATTAAGTCCATCCAGAGATTCTTCGGCGAGTGAGATATAGGGATCGTCAGACTCTTGAACTTTGATTCCATATGAAATGTCCATAACAATAGCGGCAAATGTGCTTATTTCCAAATCATTTTATTAGTGCCCTGAAAAGGTCATAGGACAAGCACGGTGCTTACTGTCGAACGTGGTGGAGGAAGTTGTCGGGTGTATCAAGTAGTCGACGCAAAAGCGCACGGACCTCTCGTCTGTGAATAGGCAGGTATTTGGACACCGCGTTAATGTTGAAATATTCGTGAAACGATCTCCTGTGTTTTCGCCACCACATGCCGTACGGCTGAAAGGCCATGGCGAAATCCCATTTCATTCTGAAACGAGCATATTATTTTCACAAGTTTGAGGTGAAAGAAATCAGATACATACAGGTCAACTATCATAGGCATTGGCATTCTGTCTGAGTAATTTGAAGACCTTTTGTCGAACAGGTCGGTGGTCCGTTTGAGGGAGCCCAAAACCAAAAAGTGCTGGCCAAAGACACTGAAATATACCATATCACCTAAAAGACTAAATATTTGCGACGAAAACCTATGGATCATGAAAGACTTACCGTAAGTCTTGAACCATTCGTCGTAAACGAGCCAAGGCTTGTCGATCGAGATATCAAAGAGGTTACCTATCAGCGGGTAACCTTTGGGGCCTGGTGGTAGGGGAAGCCCATTCGGATTACTGCTCCTCCATTTTTTCAACTGTCTGAACAATATGCAGCCAAAAAACAACGCAGCCAGCGTTTGGTAGGGATAAGTCTCCAGCAGGCCCATGGTTGACGAATTCAAAGGCATTGAGACGGATAAGGGAGACCTGGAGGCGAAGCCTACTGTATTGAACCGGCTTCTTTAGAGCGGAATTTCCCTTGAAATTATTAGATGTGTTCGGCATCAGCCCCACTGTGTGGGGGTGTGATTTATTTTCGAGGCGACAGCTTCAAGGAAACAAGTTTAGAACCAATCTCTGCTTTGCCTGGAGATCTACATGGGTGATGAAACATTGACTCTCCACCCGACCAGAGCAGCAGCGTCGATGTCGCTGTGCTGGACGTGGACGATAAGGAAGAATCTGTTAGGGTCAATGCCGACCAAAGAAAGAGACAGGTCGTGAAATCCCACCTGAGGTAAAAACAAACTCGGTTACCTATATTTCAACCAGCAAATATAGAGCTGAAGATGTTTAAATATACCATGACTGTTCTCTTCACACGAATTTACTAGAGGATGCAGAAATTTGAATAGCCACCATCACAAATCGCGGTCACAAGTCCTGGAGCTGAGAAAATAACCGTACAAGTCATCAGTAACGCTAGTTCCGCTTTTGGTAGAATTACGTAATCATAAATTTTTATCGCACCGTGTTTCATAGCTACCTTTTCTCTTATCCGTTTGCCTACGAGCTCACCTAGGTCAAACGAAATATACTGTTGCTTCTACTTTCATCTGTTATCAGTTCCCAGCATCTGTCAGCACCTGTCAGCACCTGCTTCCCTTATTTTAACGCGTTTCTGGAAATGTAGAAAGCTCCGACAGGTTAGATGAAGCTGGTGAGCGAGATATCGTGCGAGGGCTTTTGCACGATCCTATAACGTCACGTGATTTTGAAAGGGACGATTGCCGATTCAGAATCATTGATCGTTTCTTACGGCGCTCTCTGGGGTCAAGATTTCGTCCGACAGGGATCTATGATAGACTCGATTATTGCTGCATCAAAGTTCGCACTCGTGTGAATTCCATCACAGTGTGCACCTTCCGAGGTGTAACTTCTAACCTCCATTATTGCCACATCAAACCGACCGAATTATAGGATTTTATATGCGTTGTAATCGTCTCATTTAGCTCTATTGTGTCTAAAATGCAACAACAACAAAAAAAAGTACCAAAAATTCGGTTACTATCTGGGCTGTGCTGCTATGAATGTTGAGATTATGAGCTTACATAACACAAATACATCTGCCCCCCGTTGAAAAATGAAAGAAATCAGCCCCAAAATGACCGAGATCGGTCACCGGGTCATTTCTTTCGATGGGGCACACCATACATATACTGCTCATGATCTCAATATTCATAGCAGCAGAGCGCAGATAGAACCCACAAGGCTATCATCCAATTTTTGCATATCAATACCGGGGCAGACATGGACGCCAGAAGTTACACCTCGGTAGGTGCACACTTGGCGAAATTCGCGCGAGTGTGAATTTGATGCAAACAGTAATCAAGTTCAAACTCGAAACTTTAATATAGACGTTGAAACCGCTGTGATATCAGAGTGCGGACCAATCCAATTGCAGCAAATAAGAGCCTGGCCAAGTTAACCTCGAAGCAAAACATATTTGAAAGACAATACAGACAGAAAATCGACAATAACGTTATTCAGCTCAGCGCAAACGTCTCAACCAGCTTCATTAACAGAATCCCTGATCAGTGCTTCGGCCGCAGGCGTTCGAGGCTTGATGATACACTTAAAGGGGACCGGGTACCTATTAAAGAAACATGATTTCAGGGTAGTCTGCACTTGTATTTGTATGATCGGCCTTACGACAGAAATCCACTGGTGAACTCGGGTTGGAGCTTGGTGATTTTACCCTGGTCGTCAACTGGTTGTTCAATGTCATAGACTGCAAGAAGGCAGGATACGATGGAGTATAATGAGTTGTCGCTGAAGTGTCTTCCAGGACAAATACTGAAGAGGAGGGGGCATGAGATGCACATCGCCAAATATGTTGGATCCACTGACCGGCGTCCAAAACCAAATGCCACAGAGCCTGAGTCCAACACATCAGGATTGAGTTGGCCATCCTTCAGATACCGTTCAGGTCGGTATTCCATGGGGTCGGTAAAAGTTGTAGGGTCGTGCAACATGGACCTAATCAAGAAAGTCAGGACAGAAAGTAAGAGGAATCGTCTGTACTGGCCATCCATTAGCGATCACAGCTGTCCCTTTTGGAATGTAGTAACCGTCATATTCATCGTCGCTAGTAGCCATATGGGGAACACCTTCGGGAGCCTTCAGGATGGAAGCAACCAGGATGGTAAGAACAACCCACCAAGAGGCGCTACTAAATGCCAACGCATTGATTCTTTGACAATGGCATTGATATATGGCAGAGAAGGACGATCATCAAAATCTGGGAAGCGATTTGGGCCTACCACAGCGTCGAGTTCTGCTTGGGCTTTCTTCTGGACATCTGGATTGAGTGCCATCGCGAGGAATAGTGCTTGCACGGTTGAGACTGTCTAATGACGCATACTCAGTTAATGACATTGTTAACGATATTCCTGTTTCCTTCACGTACGGTATCAGAGCCGGCTGATAGAAAGATAAAAGGGTAAGAGGGTCATCCATGTAGAGTCCATTCATGCCACCACTGACCTAGGTAGGCCGCACCAGCCACACCTTGCGCAACCCTTTCCTCCATGGGCCGCTGGGGATCGTCTTCATCAGGTAGGCGCTCAATGAGAGTTGCTGCCACGGATGGCCCAGCTCTGCCAATTTTCTGTAAAATTATTTAAACAAGCTCATGGACTCTCGACTCGAAAAATTTGATCTCCTACTAATTGTTCTTTCACATAGCAGAAAGGTTTTTCGGCCACTGATGCGTTAACTTCTCTCCAATGTGCAGCCTTCTTTTGGAAACCTGCACCTGGAAACCAGCTTGGTACATACTTCAAGATAGGAAATATGTCTACCAAGAAGGCTCCTGGGACCGCGGCTTGAGCAATCCCATTCATGGCTTCTTCCGCGAGCGTGACGTAGGGATCCCCAGACGCCTGAATGTCAATATCATATACAATTTTCATGACGGTAGCGGCAAATATGCTATTTTCAGATCATTTAATTAGCGCCCTCACCCCTGGAAAAGTCACAGACCAAGCCACGATGCTTACTGTTCAATGTGGTGGAGGAACTTGTCGGGTGTGGCAAGTAGTCGACGCAAAAAAACATGGACCTCCCTTCGTTGAATAGGTAGGTATTTGGATACCACGTTAGCATTGAAATATTCGTGAAATGTTTTCCTGTGTTTTCGCCACCCAACGCCGTACGGCAGAAAGCTCATGACGAAATCCCAACGCATTCTGCAATGAACCGATTTATTTCTGACAAATTCATTGAGATGAAAGAAACCATAATACATACAATTCGATCACCATAGGCATTCGTATTCTGTCTGAATAATTTGAAGACCTTTTCTCCAACAGGTCGGCGGTCCTGTCTGGGGAGCCTAAAACCAAAAAGTGCTGGCCAAGGACATTGAAGTATACCATGTCACCTAGATGAACCTCCAACTATTAAATAATATTCGAGATGAAAGGCCATTGATCTGGAAGGCTTACCGTAAGTCTTACACCATTCATCGTAAACGAGCCAAGGCTTGTCGATCGGCATATCGAAGAGGTTACCAATCAGCGGGTAGCCTTTGGGGCCTGGTGGTAGGGAAAGACCGTTCGGATTATTGCTCCACCATTTTTTCGACTGTCTGAATAATACGTAGCCGAAAAATAATGCAGCCAGCGTTTGGTAGGAATAAGTCACCGGCAAGCTCATGATTGACGAATTCAAAGACATTGAAACAGATAATGAGAGGAAAGGTTTGGGCACTAGCGGAGCATACTGGTATATAATGTTTAACCGCAGCCCCGTTGAAGCGGAGTTTTCCAAACGTAAGAGTATGTAATTTGGTATAAGTAGGGTGCTTGATGATGTAGAGAAGAATCTGTTAGGACAGTTCGTGAAATCCCGCTTGGGGTAAAAACACCTGATTTTCAATGGTCAATTACAGCTGTTTTCATATCGATAGGCCGTAACCCTAAACTTACACGCATACTGTGGCTCGCTTAGGCGGAGCCGGAATTTAGAACTTCAAATGTTGAGGCCAACTGTCATATACGTATACGGCAGGACAATTTTAGTACATGCCATCGTTCCAGACTCCCGGCTAGCAGGGGCCAAGAGTCCGCCCAAAGTCCACCAATTCTCTGAGTGTAGGCCTATCGATATGAAAATAGGCTGTAAGTATAACATCACTCTTCCCGTCATGCGAAAGCGATGGTAGAAATTGGAAACGCCACCATCACAGATGGCGGTCACTCCTGGGTTAACCATACAATTCATCAGCACAAAGCTCCAACGGGTCCAAGTTCCTGGAAAATCTTAGATCCAAATTCCTTCTCCTTACTATTCGATGGAGGTGGTCAGCGAGATATCGGGTGCGTAGGGGTTATGACAGACCCTACAACGACCAGATTATTTTGAAGAGAGAGTACCAGAAAAGAAAGCGGAATGAGTATCTTGCACCCCTTGTGCAACCGAGTAAGAGACTGGTTTGAGTGGGCCGTTGCTTTCAGCACAGCAGGTCCGAGTTCCGACTGAGAGTAATAGTATCTCTATAAACATTGTTATGACCAATCGGGAGGATGATCGACACGACGACTCGGGGGCTTTACGGCACTTTGATGCAAACAACAATAAAGTTCAAAGTCGAAGATAGACCCTGAAACCGCTTTGATGCCAGACCAATTCAATTGCAGCACTCCAAATAAGAGCCTGGTCATGTTAATCTCGAAGCAAAACATATTTGAAAGACAATACAATACTCAGAAAATCGACAATAACATTATTCAGCTCGGCGCAATCGTCTCAACCAGCGAGTCCCTGATCAGTGCCTCGGCCGCAGGTGTTCGAGGCTTGATGATACACTTAAAGGGGACCGGGTAACTATTTAAAGAAACACGATTTCAGGATAGTCTGCACTTGTATTTGTATGATCGTCCTTACGACAGTAATCCATTGGTGAAATCTGGTTTGAGCTTGGTGACATTGCCCTGGTCGTCGACTGGTTGTTCAACGTCATAGACTGCGAGAAGGCAGGATACGATGGAGTATAATGAGTTGTCGCTGAAGTGTCTTCCAGGACAAATACTAGGGAAGAGGGTTATGTGACATGTACATCGCAGAATATGTTAGATCCACTGACCGACGTCCAAAACCAAATGACACAGAGCCTGGGTCCAACACATCAGAATTGAGCTGGCCATCCCTCAGATACCGTTCAGGTCGGTATTCCATGGGGTCAGTAAAAGTTGTAGGGTCATGCAACATGGACCTAATTAAGAAAGTTAGGACAAAAAGTAAAAGCAATCGTCCGTACCGACCATCCATTAGCAATCACAACTGTCCCTTTTGGAATGTAGTAACCGTCATACTCATCGTCGTTAGTAGCCATGTGGGGAAGACCTTGCGAAACCCTTCAGGACGATATCAACCAGAATGATAAGAATAAACCCACCGAGAGGCGCTACTAAATGCCAACGCATTGATTCTTTGACAATAGCATTGATATATGGCAGAGAGGGACGATCTTCAAAATCTGGGAGGCGATTTGGGCCTACCACAGCGTCGAGTTCTGCTTGGGCTTTCTTCTGGACTTCCGGATACAGCACCATTGCCAAGAATAGCGCTTTCACGGTTGAGACTGTCTAATGATGCAAGCGCAATCAATGGCACTATCAATAATTTGGTATTTCTTTCGCTTACGGTATCAGCACCACCTGAAAGAAAGGTGATAGAGTAAGTGGGCCGTCCATCCAGATCCATTTATCCTACCACTGACCTAGGTAGGCCACAGAAGCCACGCATTGCGCAACCCTTTCCTCCATGGGCCGTTGGGGATCGTCCTCGTCAGGTAGACGCTCAATGAGAGTTGCTGCCACGGATGGCCCAGCTTTACCAATTTTCTGCAAAATTATTTAAACAAGCTCATGGACTCTCGACTCGAAAAATTTGATCTCCTACTAATTGTTCTTTCACATGACAGAAAGGTTTGTTGACCACAGATGCGTTAACTTCTCTCCAATGTGCAGCCTTCTTTTGGAAACCTGCGCCTGGAAACCAGCTTGGTACATGCTTCAAGATGGGAAATATGTCTACCAAGAAGGCTCCTGGGACCGCAGCTTGATTAATCCCATTCATGGCTTCTTCCGCGAGCGTGACGTAGGGATCCCCAGACTCCTGAATGTCAATATCATACATAATTTTCATGATAGTAGCAGCAAATGTGCTTTTCTTCCATTAGCACCCTCGCCCCTGGAAAGTCACAGACCAAGCACGATGCTTACTGTTCAATGTGGTGGAGGAACTTGTCGGGCGTGGCAAGTAGTTGACGCAAAAAAACATGGACCTCTCGTCGTTGAATAGGTAGGTATTTGGATACCACGTTAGCATTGAAATATTCATGAAATATTTTCCTGTGTTTTCGCCACCCGACGCCATACGGCAGGAAGGCCACGTCGAAATCCCATTTCATTCTGAAACGACCATATTTTTTCATAAGTTTGAGGTGAAAGAAATCATATACTTACAATTCCATCACCATAGGCATTCGCATTCTGTCTGAGTAATTTGAAGACCTTTTCTCGAACAGGTCGGTGGCCCTGTGCGGGGAGCCCAAAACCAAAAAGTGCTGGCCAAGGACATTGAAGTATACCATATCGCCTAGTCGAACGTCCAACTATTGAATAATATGAAAGACCATTGATCTGGAAGGCTTACCGTAAGTCTTACACCATTCTTCATAAACCAACCAAGGCTTGTTGACCGGGAAATCAAAGAGGTTACCGATCAGGGGGTAGCCTTTGGGGCCTGGCGGTAGGGGAAAACCGTTCGCATTACTGCCCTTCCATTTTTTCAACTGTACGAATATTACGCAGGTGAAATATAATGCGGCCAGCGTTTGGTAGGGATAAGTCTCCAGCAGGCCCATGATTGACGAATTCAAGGGCATTGAGACGGATAATTGGGGGAAAGACTTGGGCACTGGCGAGGCCTACCAGTATTTAACCCGATCGCCCAGAGATAAGAGTATGTAATTGATTTAACTTGAAATAGGCATGCATCCTCGCTCGAAGCTCTGCCCGGATCAACGCTCCGGGTGTGTGATTTATTTTCACGCTGGCAGCTTGGAGTAAATAGGTAACAGAGAATTGTCTGTGGAGTACGGAGCTGTGAAGGCGTTGACTCTCCAGCAACCAGAGTAGAAGCGCCGATATTGCTGGACTATGTTGTAGTGCGTGACGATAAAGAAGAGTCTGTTGGGAACGGTGGCCAAGGAAATTTGGGACAGGTCGTGACAACAATCCTACTTGAGGTAAAAACAAACTCGATTACCTGATTTTTAACGTATTACAGAGTTGACGATGATAACACCATTCTTCTTGTCATGCGAACTTGAAGGGGATGAGAGGATGTCACGGTAGAAGCTGAAAACGCCACCATCACAGATGGCACTGGGGTTGAACGGTTGATGAGCTACCCTCACAAGTCATCAGTATACAACGCTCCAACAGTAAGTTCCTGAAACATTAGACTTAATCTTAGGTCCAAATAAACTACTCGATGGAGGTGGTGAGCGAGATACCGTGCAGATTCCATCAAGTGCGTAGGGGTCATGGCACACTACAACGACCAGATTATTATGAGAAGAGAAAAGAAAGCGGAACAAGTCCATTGATTGAGAAAAGTGGTTGGATACAAGAACAGTTACTTAGGCCTTGGGATGGCTACAGATAGTTGATCAAATAGTAACCTAATACAGTGACCTGATAAAACTGGGGGATGAATGGCAAATACTGGGTACTGACAGTAAGTACCCCCAGCAGAGAAACCCTCTTGTTTAAATCAAAAGGGCAGTTAGAAACACCGAGGCAATACGCGCAAGACACGGGTCGTACCCTAGCTATGAAAATGTGAATGCCCCGGAGCCATGAGCAGATATTGTCTTCGCCAAGTTTCTTACACCCGTGATTTGGCATTAGGATATTGTAGAATATCCCATTATTGATTACAGACCTTGCTCTTATTTTTCTTATCTTGCTACTCATTGGATTTAGGTATCTACTTATTGGGATATCGAGTGTTATGTCTATACATAAGTGTTGTTGTAAATATGAATGAAGCATCGTTTTTCGTATTCTTACTTTCACGTCTAACCACAGTGATATGCAACCCCAGACAGACAAAGATAAGCGCATGGATTTTCGCACTCCAATCGTAATGACATTCATGAAAAGATCCAACATAGAAGATATACATCTTCGCACCGTCACTACTAGTTATGTAGCCTGAGTCTTCGAGGAAGAAGTACAACCACCCGAGAAGAATACGGTTCAATTTTCATGCACTTGGACTCGAATTTCAAGCAAACTTGAAGGACGCGTTGGGCCTCATAAGCGAGCTCACGCCGCTGACAATCGAGTCATGATTTCGTCGGTGTAGCGATTGCCGCCAAAAAAATCCTTTCGGTCGGGGTGTAACACTCGGAAGTGTATCAATGGCTAGGCAAGTATGAGTTCTCGAATGCCTTCTGCCAGTGGTTGAAACCATGAGGGTATCCTAGCACAATAGTAAAGAGGCCTTTCCGCCTTAATTCCAGCAAACCAAAACTGCACCTAACATCTTCAAACTTTTGAAAAAGGTCCTGCGAGGTTGTCAACCGTGACCCCTTTTTTTTTATGACATTGGGAACCACGGTTGAAGTTAAGCAGGGGTATAATCATACCACGGTGTACCTGGGAAAGGAAGTACGGTTTTAGCTAAATATGTATTTGGGTCAATCAGTTGAAGTCAGCCTGAGTCCGGATGTCTGAATTTTACAGCACCAAGTACACCCAGGGTGGGTGCTAGACGGGCGCGGTACACCCAAAGTAAGAGTTGGGGCCCGTGGCTTTGCTGGAGAAATACAATTTCAATTTGGAAAGGAGAACATATGTGACCGTGAGAGTAAGTAATCAATAAAACTGATACATATCACTGGCAAGTCGACAATGTAACGACAACTACATAGTACAAGGAATGCTTTGCGATAGATAACGAATTCAAGAACATGATGAAAGTATAGGATATTTATGCTGTAGCATGGACCCCAGTGTGAGCAATCTGTAGCGATGTCGACGCTCAATATGAACAAGTTCTTGAACGATATAAACTAGCTTGAGACTCACATTGTCTGAAATTCCAAGGACCGAGGCGAGAGATTTGAATTCAGCCTCAGTTGGCTTGGCCTTGCCAGTGCAAACTATACAAGACGCAAGGTGAATACTCGAACTTGCCATCGGCAACGGCGATGGGAGCGTTCATGAGGAATAAGGCTCACTGTCAACAATTCTTTGCTCCTGTGATCCGGTAGCGCTCGCGATCTGACCGTAGGACAATCCTAGCGAATAGTTAGCAGGGTGCTTATGAGCAAAGAGTTACAAGAGCTCACCTCGCCTGGCCTTGGCGGCTGCTAGGGCAGCACATTTAGGATCGGGTGCCATTTCGTCTTAGTGGATAGTTTGAGTGAGGAGGAGATTTATTGGGAGCAGGA
>Ga0193742_1001368_pt1 | contig 14714 bp, 18 predicted proteins | sample L2c1metaG_FD_165511 | JGI IMG/M metagenome (GOLD analysis project Ga0193742, IMG submission 165511) | Soil microbial communities from a riparian zone of the East river system, Colorado, United States - L2c1 | ecosystem: Environmental > Terrestrial > Soil > Riparian zone | place: USA: East River... | reverse complement strand
GAGCAAGTGTCAAAAAAATTAGCCCTGATGACCAATTGGTACGCCGCAAAGGCCGCCTTTATGTTATCAACAAAAAGAAACCAAAAAATAAGCAGAGGCAGGGATAATGGCACGTATTGCTAACGTCACCATTCCTGACGAAAAACAAGTTCAGATCAGTCTGACATATGTATTCGGTATCGGTCCAAAACACGCTGCATCCATTCTGGAAGCAACCAAAATTGAGCCAACTACCCGGGTAAAAGACCTAACTGAAGCCGAATTGAAAAAGATCCGCGACGAAGTTGATTCAAACTTCGTGGTCGAAGGTGATCTTCAGCGTGTGGTCGCTGGAAACGTGAAGCGATTGAAAGACATTCAATCCTACCGTGGCCTGCGTCACAAAAACAACTTGCCATCACGCGGACAGCGTACTCGTACCAACGGACGAACTCGTCGTGGTAAGCGCGTCGCTATCGGTGGTAGTCAACCTAAATCAGCAACCAAGACCTAGGAATTAGATTATGGCAGAAGCAAAGACAACAACTCGCAAGAAACAGCGCCGATCAGTTCCGACAGGTCAGTTGCATATTCAAGCGACATTCAACAACACCATCGTGACGTTTTCCGACAACAAAGGTACCGTCCTGACAGCTAGCTCAGCTGGTGCTTGTGGTTTCCGTGGTAGCAAAAAAGGCACCGCGTACGCCGCACAGATCGCCGCTGAAAAAGCAGCCGAAGCAGCAAAGACCCAGTACGGTCTTACTAAAGTGGAAGTATTTGTCAAAGGCGTCGGCCTTGGCCGCGACACCGCGATTCGTTCACTACAGAATTTTGATATTAGCGTGGACAGTATCCGCGACGTGACCGGTGTTCCACACGGTGGCGTTCGTCCACGCAAAGCAAGGAGAGGTTAGGATATGGCACGAGATCGCAGCCCAATCGTTAAACAGAGTCGCCGAGAGGGTTACGCCCTGCATCCTAAAGCTCATAAAATCATGGCCAAAAAATCAGGTATTCCTGGTCAACACGGCCGTGCACGTCAAGGCAAGCAGAGCCTCTACGCTCAGCAGCTACGCGAAAAACAGAAAGTCCGTCGTTTGTACGGCCTGCTCGAAAAGCAGTTTGCCCGCACGATGGTTGAAGCAAACCGCTCAACTGGCCAGTCAGGTGAAGTACTCTTGCAACTGCTTGAGCGCCGCCTCGACAACGCCGTCTACCGTGCAGGTTTCGCTACCTCACGCCGCGGTGCCCGCCAGCTTGTGACCCACGGTCACTTCATGCTGAACGGCAAGCGCGTTGACATCCCGTCAATCCGTATGAGTGCCGGTGATGAACTCGTCGTCCGTCCGAAAAGTACCAAAGGTGGCTACTTTACCCAAATCGACGAAATCGTTAAAGACACCAACCAACCCGCCCTCAGCTGGCTAAAAGCTGACCCGAAGAAACTGACCATCAATATTACTGGTCTGCCAAAGCGCGAAGAAGCCGAAGCCGACATTAACGAACAGCTAATCGTTGAGTACTACTCACGTTAATAAGGAGCAAATAAAAGCCATGTCACAAGTGATTCACAACCCAACTCTGGCTAGTGTCGACGAACACAGCAAAACTTCTGCAACGTTTGCAGTTGAGCCGCTCCACACCGGTTACGGTATGACTCTTGGTAACTCGCTTCGCCGCGTTCTGCTTTCTAGCATCGCCGGTGCAGCCGTTACTTCATTCAAAATCGAAGGCGCAACCCACGAATTCACGACTGTAAAAGGTATCAAAGAAGATGTCGTTGACATCATGCTGAACCTCAAAGGTATTCGTGTCCGTTCACACAGCGAAGAACCAGTCGAATTACGACTTGAGAAAAAAGGCGCTGGTGTTGTCACCGCCGCTGATATCAAAGCAAACGCTGATGTTGATATCATCAACCCTGAATTCGTTATCTGCACGATCGACGATCCAAAAGGCAGCCTGGTCATCGACCTCGTCGTCGAAGCTGGCCGCGGTTACCGCACCATCGAAGAATCAGGCACGAAGCGTATCCACGGTGACATGATTGCGCTCGACGCATTCTTTAGCCCAGTACAACGCGTACGTTACAAAATTGAAAGCACCCGTGTCGGCCAGGTAACTGACCTCGACAAACTGCTCCTGACTGTCGACACTGACGGCACTATCAGCCCAAGTGAAGCATTCGAAGAAGCAGCTGCTATCCTGATCAACCAGTACACAGCTCTTGCAGGTTCAACTCGCGTTGAAGCTGCTCCGACCCCTGGAACTGTCAGCGAAGAAGCCGGTGCGGAACTGATGACGCCTATCGAAGACTTGAACCTCAGCGCTCGTACGACGAACGCCCTGATCAACAACGATATCCGTACTATCAACGACCTAGTTACCCTAAGCGAAACTGATTTGCGCGAGCTAAAGGGCTTCGGCTCAAAAGCTCTTGACGAGGTCAAGGACAAGCTTGCGGAGATGGAGTTTTAGTTTATGCATAGACACGGATACAAAGGACGTAAATTTGGCCGCGAACGCGATCAGCGCCGCGCGCTTCTAAAGGGCCTTGCAACAAGTTTGGTTATTCATACTTCGATTGAAACCACTCTGCAAAAAGCCAAAGAAGTTCTGCCATACGTTGAAGTCCTCATTACCAAAGCTAAAAAGGGTGACTTGCACAACCGCCGTCAGGTGATTGCGGCATTGAGCACCCTCGAAGCAGCCTACCGTTTGGTAGACGAAATCGCCCCACAGCTAACTGCCCGCAGCAGCGGCCACCTGCGAATTACCCGCACTGACGCTCGCGTCGGCGACAATGCACAGATGGCTCGTATCAGTTTCGTTGACGAAATCAAAACTGTTGCGAGTAACGAAGCGGTCGTTGCACCAAAACCGAAGGCCGCTCCAGCGAAGAAGCCAGCAGTTAAAAAGACCGCTGCAAAGGAGACCAAATAATGGCTGATAAAACCTTTTCACTAAAGGCTGGCGACGTGAACCACAACTGGGTTCTCATCGACGCAAGTTCCGCACCACTTGGTCGCGTTGCAACGTTTATTGCTAACCGCCTTACTGGCAAATACAAGCCAACCTTTACACCGAGCATGGATGATGGTGACTACGTTGTCGTTATCAACACCGACAAAATCGTCGTAACAGGTGATAAAGAAGAAGCAAAAGAATACCACCACTACAGTGGTTTCCCAAGCGGTATGACGACCCGTAGCCTCAAAGAAGTACGAGAGCGAAACTCTGGTGCTATCATTTCGGCTGCAGTCAAAGGCATGCTTCCTAAAAACAAGTTGGCCAGCGAGCGCATGAAACGTCTCCGCGTCTTCCCAGGCACTGAGCACGGTCACACAGCTCAGAAACCAGTTACATTGGAGATCAAATAATGGCTAAAAATGATTACTTCTACGGATTAGGCCGACGCAAGGCAGCAACAGCCCGTGCACGTCTTACCGGTGGCAAAGGTGTCATCACCGTCAACGGCAAAACTGCGACTGAATACTTTGCTGGCAACACGACCCTGCTCGCTGAACTCACCGACCCACTTGCCCTCATTGGCAAGCAAAAAGAACTCGACGTTAGTCTTGTTATCCGCGGTGGCGGTTTAAGCGGCCAAGTCGATGCAGCTAAACTAGCAATCGCCAAAGCTATCAGTATCATGAACGAAGAATTACGTTCGACACTGAAAAAAGCTGGCTTGCTCAAACGCGACCCACGCGAAAAAGAACGCAAGAAATACGGTCTTCGTTCTGCTCGCAAACGCGAACAGTACTCGAAGCGATAAACATCGCGAACTCAAAAGAACCGGCATCCGAGCCGGTTCTTTTATTTTGTCTTGATATCAAGTAATTGCTGCATGTCTAGCAGTAGCCCGGGCCACGTAAAGCTAGCCGCACCGTGGCCCTGGCCAGTCAACGGGTCGTAATATTCGCGAAAGCCTGACTGCTTCACTAAACGAAGTGAATCATGATAGATTTTTTTAGCTTCTGCGACGTACCCGTACCGTAATAGACCCTGCATAACGAACCAGTTGCTCGCCATCCAGATTGGCCCGCGCCAGTTAGTGCCAACCCACCAGTCGCCCTTCCAGTCACCGTTCGGGTCGAAACTCGGCTCTGACAGCGAAACGGTGGGCATGCCGTAGGGCAGGGCAAATTCACGGGGGTTGCTCAGATATTGCTCGACGAGGTGACGCGCTTCGGCATCACTCGCTACCCCGGCGTACAGTGGCATAAACAGCGCCCAGGTCCGAACGGTGATATGGCGGAGTTTCGGGCCGTAGACGGGCTGAAACAGGCTGTGGTGCAGCATGTGATCGGTCATGGCATTGCGGACTTTGATGGCTTTTGCTTCTGAATAGGCAGCGATATGTTCGTTGCCGGCGTGCCGGGCCAATATTCCCGTGACACGCAGGCTCTCAGCCAGGATAGAATTTATCGGCACATCGTACACCCAATGTTTCATATCAACTTTGTTTTTCATGACAAAACGGGATTCGCGCAGATCATCGACAAGTTTTAGGCGGGCTTTGAAATTATCAACGAATTGATGACGCGGATCAGAAAGGCCCAATATCCGGTCAAACCGCGGGGAATTGTCTTCACCAGTTTCATCAGGGTTCGCGACACCGATCAGATTGATACTATGTGGGTCGCGGTGACGGAACAGGTATTTATGGAATTCATCGATATGCGGCAGCATTTCATGGACGAATGCAATATCCTGCGTGGCTTCATAAATGCGCCAGACAGCAATGGCAAGCATCGGTGGCTGGGTGATGCTGCTCGTGTGGCGTTTACCCCAGTGGATTTCCGGAAATGTCTGATGTTTCAGACGCTGCCAGTAGATAATGTGCGGGATCATACCGTTTTTGAATTGGTTGCTCACGAGCAGGCGTAGTTCGTCTTTGGCGCGATCGGCATCGAAATAACTCAGGATGATCGCATGAAAACAGCTATCCCAGAACCATTGGTAGGGGTACGTGTCAGGCGAGGGAACGGTATAGTTGTGTTGCCCATGGATTCGCTTGTTTGTTTCAAATATAGCCTGAGTTTCCTCAAGCAATGTTCTGCTCATGCTTATTAGTATACCTCTTGTAGGCAATGATATCGTGTATACTGTTATCTAATGAGTAAAGAGGTAGTTTTAACCGGGCTTCGTGCTAACAATGACCTGACGATCGGGAACTATTTTGGTGCCATTTTGCCAATGATCGACATGGCGAAGACGCGGTCGCAGGATTTTCAGGTCAATATGTTCATCCCTGACTTGCACAGCTTCACGACACCAATTGACCACTCACGGCTATATGACCAAATTTTGCATAATGCCCGCTTGGTTGTCGCAGCTGGGCTTCCGCTTGATAACGAAAGTATCCATATTTATCGACAAAGTTTTGTTCCAGCCCACAGCGAAATGACCTGGATTCTTGATTGCTTTACCGGATTTGGTGAAATGAGCCGTATGACGCAGTTCAAGGAAAAATCCTCAGACTTGCAGACTGATCGAGTAAGCGTTGGACTGTTCAACTATCCTGTTCTGATGGCTGCCGATATCCTGCTATATAATGCGAAATATGTTCCGGTTGGCGACGACCAGTCGCAGCACCTGGAGTTTGCCCGTGATATTGCAGAGCGCATTAATAACCGTTTTGGTGAAGTTTTCACTATTCCTAAATCCGTCAAACAGCAGCACGAGTTTTTCGGCAAAGACCAAGGTCTGCGTATCAAAGACCTTGCTACCCCTACGAAGAAAATGAGCAAATCTGACGACAGTGGCAAAGGTGTTATTTTCCTCGGTGACGACCCCGCGGTTGCCGCGCAAAAAGTAATGTCAGCTACCACCGATGACAAAGCAGAAATTCATTTTGATCCGATTAACCAACCCGGCATCACTAATTTATTAGAAATCCTAGCCTTGCTTCGTGGTAATGATTTACAACAAACCATCGGTGAGTTTGAAGGCCAAACCCGTTATGGCGATTTCAAACGCGTTGTTGCTGACGAAGTGGCAGCGTTCCTAACTGATTTCCAGGCGAAACTGGCAGGTGTCGATGACGACGCAATCCTATCTAAACTAGAATCATCCGAAGCAGTCATGCGAACGCAGGCTGGCGAAACACTTCTTCGTGCCCAACGAGCCGTCGGTCTGCGACCAAAGGTTTAATTATGCGACTTGATAGCTACCTCGCTCAGTATTGGCCTGAATTTTCACGCTCACAGTGGCAGAAATATATTTTGGCGGGATTCATACAGATTAACGGTGTCGTTGAAACCAGCAACAAACGATCACTCGGCGAAGACGACGAAGTGACGACTCACGTGCCTGATCGAGTTGACTACAGCACGACTGAACTGCCAGTTATTTTTGAAAACGACGACGTTATCGTCATTAACAAACCGACCGGTATCTTGACCCACGCCAAAGGCGCCGTCGCAGATGAATTTACTGTCGCCGATTTCGTACGCGAACATATGACTGTGCCCGAAGACACGAATCGCCCAGGCATTGTGCACCGGCTCGACCGCGGGACATCCGGCGTGATTATCGCTGCTAAAAATCCAGAAGCAAAACACCATCTACAGAAACAATTTCAGGACCGCAAGGCCAAAAAAGAATACCTCGCCATTGTCAAAGGCCACCCGAAACATGACGCGGCACGTATCGAGCTGCCTATCGAACGCAATCCGAAAGCACCATCCAGTTTCCGTGTCGGTGCAAGTGGCAAAACAGCCATCACTGAATACCAGGTCGTCGCATCGAATGCCAAACTGAGCGTCGTCTCGCTCAAACCGACCACAGGACGCACCCATCAATTGCGCGTACATATGCAGTCATTAGACACGCCAATCCTTGGAGACAGCCTATACGGCGGCGGCAAGAGCCCGATTGACCGCCTGTGCCTGCATGCACACAGCCTGGAAATTACTATTCCTGGTGGGCAGCGTAAAACATTTACCGCAGAGCCTCCTGCTGATTTGGCGGCATTAATCGACGAGATTACCCGTGACTAATCTGTCGGTCCATCCATCGGCTCAACACCTCATTGATTCATATGTCCGTAACCCTTCGCAGGGCGTGTTACTGGGTGGCCCAATTGGTATTGGTACAATGACCATTGCGCGAAAACTTGCGACTGACTTAGGCGCCCGGCCCGATGATATCCATGTGGTGAGCCCCGACGAAAAGCAGACAATTTCAATCGACCGAATTCGCGACCTATACCGGTTGACGCGTGCCGTTTATGATTCACCCCGGGTCATTATCATTGATGACGCCGATACTATGGGTGCTCCAGCACAAAATTCGTTATTGAAATTACTCGAGGAGCCAACTGCTCAGACCTATTTCATACTGACGAGTCACCAGCCGCAAACATTGCTCATGACTATCCGGTCGCGTGCCCAGCATATCGATGTGCGGCCTATTGATGGGGTGGCATCGAAACAATTGCTCGACGCTCAGAATGTCAGCCCCACGCAGCAGCAAAAGATGCTCTTTATTGCCCAGGGGTTGCCGGCTGAGTTGACACGGCTCAGCACTGACGCGGATTATTTTGACGCCCGGGCCGAGGTCGTGACGCTTGCTCGCAGACTATTGCAATCAGAACCATATGACCGCCTGATAGCTATCAAAGACATCAAGGACCGCTCAGCAGCGCTCTCGCTCGTGACGATGATCGGACGGTTACTTGAATTCAGCATCCTAAAACAACAGCGAACAGACGTGGCCACCGTACTCGATAGTATCGAAGTTGTGACTGAACGTTTACGCGGTAATGGGAACGTCAAAATCCAGTTAACTTATCTGGTGAGCCGATTGCCATAAACGGCTAAATCGACTATACTTTGTAGAGTTTATGATTGGTCTATTACTATTGATTGCATTGGGAATCTGGGTGCTGTTTCACCAAAAATCGGTGGACGACGCCGGTAACGAAGTACCCTCGAAAATGGCGACACGCCTCGACCGTTTATGGGAAATTGCTCATGAAGGCTTGCGCGACCGCAAGTATTTGCGTGCCGAAAAAGCCTTGCTCACGATCCTGCGTTTTGATGAACGAAACGCTACGGCATATAACCGGCTCGGCATCCTGTACGCCAAACAACGCGCGTACGAAGATGCCATTGAGTGTTTTGAAATCGCACAGAGCCTCGAGCCAAGTGCCAGCAGCCTTCACAATGTCGGTTTGATCTATTACGAAACACATAAATATGAAAAAGCCGCCCTGGCATTCGAGCAGGCACTGAACCTGGAAAGCGACCTCGCTGCCCGTTATGTCGCCTATGCCAAAGTCCAGGAAAAACTGAGCAACACGAAAAAGATGATTGAGGCGTTAGAAAAAGCTGTAGAGATGGAGCCGAATCCTCAGATCCTGACTATCCTCGCCGATGCGTATGAACGCGACAATCAAGTTGAACTTGCAACCAAGCTTCGTGATAAAGCGTCTAAAATGATCATTCCGACAGGTGCGCCGAAGCGCATACAACAGCCTCGCAAAGTGGTAATGTAGTAAACCAGTCGGTATGGGATACAAGAGTTAAGCAAATGGGGGAAGTATGGACGAACCGAGAGTTAGCAGGTAAAAATGCACTCCTCGATGACAAAAGTCCATTACGAAAAAACGCCCAGGTAGTTTTACGCTGCGCGGAATGCATATTAGCGAGGCCAACCACCCCAGGCCAAGAACCGTCATTTACCGCTACTGAAATTGAACGATGCACGGGTTTCTCTCAGCAAATAGTTAGTTTCAGCCTAGGAAAAGTCATTGATAGCGGGTTTTTAGATAAAACAGAGGCCCCGCCTACATTATTGTGTGGCAATAAGCGTCCTGCGTTCTATACTCCAAAAATTCGAAACGAGACCGACGAGTTCTTTATACCGCAACCACGACCGGGCTGTGATCGTACATCGGCAATAAACACCTTAGAGACACTGACGGTGACACAACGTGATGCTTTGGCATGCCTAGGTCATTTAGCTCGACTCAAAACAGAAGGCCCGCTGACCGAGACCACTAGTCCTGCCGTACAGTTATGCACGGGCTCAGATCTAAAAGTGGTTAGGCAAGTCTTTAAAGCATTTCAGCACAGTGAAGTGCTCGTGAATACAGACCCAAAAAAGCATGGCAATGAAAGACATGCACTGCGGCATGAATTGACCGATTATGGTGTATCGCTCGCTCGTGACCTCGAGCCGCTCAACAATTGTTTTTATGGTCAAAATTATTCTACTGAACGGCAAGATCGTGACAAATTAAAGCCTGTGACGGTACAAGCCATACATGAACTATATCCTCCAGAAGCACACGATAGGATAGTTGCCCGGGTTACGAGATTGATGGACATGAGTATTTTGAGGCAAAACCTGGCTGGCCGGGCAGCAGAAAAGGGTAGTATACTACGGTTCGATTCACGAGCCTTCGAAATAATAGGGAAAACCGGCTGTCAGGCAGTGGCTAGTTGGCTGGACCTAGACCCGATGATTTACGGGCGGCGTTTGCACGAGCACTACATCAGGCACATTTTGGCATTAACCAAAGATGAGGATATTGGCACACACGTAAAAAAGCGCTTTTTTGAGCCACTAGTAGAAAAACTTACTTTAGACAAAGACTGACCATCCATAAAACCCATTAACAACAATTCGTAGCCCTATCTTGTCATCGCCTCTGTTTTCAGGTAAGATTATCTCTGTACTTTCAAAGTAGTATGCCGCTTTAGCTCAGTTGGTTAGAGCAACTGTTTTGTAAACAGTAGGTCCACGGTTCGAATCCGTGAAGCGGCTCCATATTGTGACTTCCCAATTCGAGATACGCCGTAGGCTATATCGAGAATTGAGAGGAGGAACAACGACAGGATGAAGCTTTTATCCGTTCACGGATAAAACGAAATCCTGAAAGTGCGTTCCGACGAGCTGGGATAGTGAAGCGGTCAAACACAACAGACTGTAAATCTGTCGGCTTTCGCCTTCGTAGGTTCGAATCCTACTCCCAGCACCAAATTAGAGCCACCCCTTGTGGGTGGTTTTAATTTGATAATGAGATTAAGGTTTGAACCTACGAAGGTTGGCGCTTTAGCGACAATACCTTCGTAGGTTCGGTGGAGCGAGGACGCGCGCAGATGTTTACATCGAGCACGCCGCAGTGGAAAAGGACGAAGTCCGCTATCCTACTTAATTTTACTTCCACCCCATTTAGCGTATAATATCTAAATCACATTATGTTAGTAATGAACACCTACGCATGTTAGCTCAGGAAGAGTTGTCCGGTAACGAGGACGAGGATCCTCATAGATGGTGGCTAGTGTCCAACGTCATTGCCGGTTATGCCATGAGTCGCTCTGGGATGCTACAGCCCGACACGCGCACGTTTCTTGTTAAATCATCTGGTGAGGGCAATGTTCGTGATATATTGGGTGAGCAATTTCCAACCATTAATTTCGACGAGCAGCCGCTTGCGATATACCCTCTGTCGCATGGCACACCCGCTGCATTAGACTACGAAGCCCCCTATAATCAGGACGTGGTTGAAATCAGCAAAGACCACGGCTTACTTTAACAGTTGGCAACAGAGGTAATTTTTGCCACATTGACCAAATTATTTATCGTTGTATGAGCTAGACTATTCAATTAATGTAAGGTATATAGTAACTGATGGCAGAAATTCCAACATACACCTACAGACAGCTGAAAAAGCTTAACTTACCTGGCTATAAAGAGCAGGCTAATGTGTATGACTTGCTTGACCGTGAAACCGATTGGACACCCGTATTATCAGCGTCAATATTTTTGGTTGATCCCTTTACTCTTGCCAAAAAGACTCTCACGGGTGTACGAAAATCGAATACCCATGACAATGTCGTCAGCACGCCAACCATGCAAATACCAAAAACTCGTCGGTGGCTAGAATCATTTATACGATCGCGCGCGTCATTCCTAATTGACCAGGAGCCAGAAACGCTATCCAAACTAGCTCCCTTTACACGCCAGTTCGCTACGATAGCTAGCTATAACCCTAATCCAGAATTTATGGATAATGGCAGTATATTACCCTATTATGTCGATAGACTTAATACGTATAAGCTTGGCTTACCCAGTGTCAGTGGAGCGGTCGGTCGTGCCACAATAGGGATCGGCAGCGCGTCACTAAGCTCAGTCCATCTCGGTTTCAGCCGTGTTGGGGTGAACGAAAAAAAGGAGCCACTCTTTGAGGCGAATGCGAAAGTAGCCGCGGCGGTATATCTCACTCATGAGGCGGCAGCTTTATTGCCCGAGGAGAATGAAAAGTACGCACACATCGGGTGGACCGAAGACAGCCGTACGTTTCCAGAAGATGTCAGAAACAAAGACACGCGACGATTGGTGCCTATCGCAGGGAATATTGCCGTATGGTACTGCGCATACGGTTTATGTCTAGACGCGACCAGTGCCGTGACCTCACGGGACGACATAGACGAGCATTTCATGTTGAATAGAACGAGAGAAGAATATATGAGGCGTCTGCAAACTGCTCATAAAAGTGAGGAACACGAACTCCTGCGGAGGAGTGATAGGTAACAGTTGGCATCAGGGGTCAAATTTGCTACAATTGACCAGGTTATTCGCCGCCTTAGCTCAGTGGTAGAGCACTTCCATGGTAAGGAAGGGGTCTTGAGTTCGAGTCTCAAAGGTGGCTCCACGTCGGAATTTACTATCGCCTGACCGCAAACAAAGACGTAACTTTTTGTTTGCGGCCGAGGCTAGCGTTATTCCTCCTTACAATTACGCAAGCAAGCTTACGTAATTGGGGTTGAATCACATTGTAATCATAAAAATTTGATGTTATAATTAGAGGATATATGGCAAAGAACACGAAACGCAAACTAGTTGGCTTGGTATCAGATGCTTCTGGGCACCGAACGTACTACACAGTCAAAAACACCCAGAACACGACTGACAAGCTTGTTCTGCGCAAATACGACCCAAAAACTCGCAAACACGAGACGTACACGGAAACCAAGAAAAACCTTGGCCGCAACGAAGTCAAAGCCCGCAAGGGTTAGTACGAGCCCTCGTACATAAATATTTCCGCTCTCATCCAGGGCGGTTATTTTATACTTAGGAAGTAATTATGAGTAAACAAAGCAAGAAGCTCTCACCACGGGAATATGTCAAAGCGATTAGTGAAGTAGCGAAACTTAGTTTCCGCACTGCACCAGGCGCTGTTTCAATGAAGCTAATGGGCGCCGTTATTACAGCGGTGCTGCCTATAATCGTTACGTATTTTGCTGCGCTCACGACGACAGCGCTTGTAGAAGCATATGCAGGAAATCCGGACGCAGGCCGCCGGGCAATTATTTTTGTATTGATTACTGCCGGTTTGGGGCTGTTCTCGACGATCTGGCAGAGTATTGACCAATACGTCCAACAGATGATGCGCTATCGCGTCGAAGCCAAGGTCGGCGATGCGATGTACATACGGTTTCTATCGCTTGAGTTTTGGCAGTATGATGACAAAGACACTGCTGATTTATATGACAGGGCACAGCGCTTCAGCCAATTTTATGCTTATGTGTTTGACCGTCTAGCTGGCGTTTTATCACAACTCATTACACTCGTGGTGGCATTGGTCGCACTGCTATTGGTACTGCCATGGATTGCCTTGGTCGTCGTCTTTGCCGTTATCCCGGGTATTTATATCCAATTCAAATTATCACGCGCCCAAGTTGCGCATTGGAACAAGAACGTCGATGTTCGCCGGACGAAATCATACATTGAATGGAACTTGCTGCAGCCAAAATCTATCGCCGAATTGCGTCTCTATGGGGTGGTGCGGCATTTACTGGACTTGCGGCAACGTTTACGTGACAAAGATGAAAAAGAGCGCCTGGTGCAGGAACGAAGCTATATCGGAAAGCGCCTATTAGGAGACGCGCTGGAAACTGGAGCAGAAGTAACGGCATTGATATGGATCGTGCAGCAAATCATTGTTCATGCCCAGCCCGTCGGCCAGTTTATTTACGTCCAGCAGATCGTTTCGCGTGCACTGGGCGGGGCAAATGGTTTTGTCAGCCAGTTGAGTACGATCGATGAAGACCTCGCTAACTTGTTTGATTACCAGCAGTTCATGGACATGCCGGTCCAGAAAAAGAGTGAACTGGTACTTCCAGCTGTTCCGGAAGAGATTTCGATCAAAGACGTGTCATTCCACTATCCCGTTAACGACAAGCGTGTGCTCAAACACATCAACATGACCATTACGCGGGGGCAACATGTTGCAATAGTCGGTGAAAACGGCGCTGGCAAATCAACACTGATAAAGCTTATTACCGGTCTGTATGCACCAACGAGTGGGAATATTCTCCTCGACGGCAAGGATTTGCGGGAATATGCGCCCGAAACATGGCACCAATATCTGTCAGTACTCCAGCAAGACTTCGTCCATTATTCGTTTACTTCGGTCAAAGACAACATCTACTTCGGTGATGTCAGCAAAGCTATGAAACCTGCATTATTACAGGAAGCCACGAAAAAGGCCGAGGCCGAAGACTTCATTAGTAAACTGCCCCAGAAAATGGAAACCTACCCGAGCAACTGGATGGAAGACAGCAAAGGGAACAAGGGCATGGATTTGTCGGGTGGACAGTGGCAGCGGCTGGCGCTGGCGCGTAATTTCTACCGTGATGCCCCAATTATTATCCTGGATGAACCAACAAGTGCCATCGATGCATTAGCTGAGGCGCGAATCTTTAACCGGCTATTTGCAAAAAGTAATGCCAAGACAGTGATTACGATTTCTCATCGTCTAACTACTGTCGAAAAGGCCGACGTCATCTATGTGTTAAAAGACGGAGAGATCGTTCAGCATGGAAGTCACGCCGAACTCGCAGAGCAACAAAATGGTGAGTATGTTCGAATGTTTGCCGCCCAGCTGAAGCGGCCAAAGCCAAAACGTTAATCGCCTAGGTTTTTGATTCGACTTCTCGTGCCAGCCAGACACCTGCTCGCAGCATATTGTCGACGAGCTGTTTTGATGGAGCGTGATTGGAGCTATAAACAATGATTCGGTCGTCAAATAGCTCGAAATCAAATGCTGTGAAATGGTGTCCCAGTGTTGCCGTCATCTCATGCCGGAGTATATGGATCATCTCAAGCTGGTCGCTGGGCGTCGAATGGACGGTGAAATTTTGAACAAAGCGCGAGTCATGGTCGGCAAAAACATTTACGTCCACCGCGCTGAAACGGGAAAATTTGGCGAACAGTGCATCGTAGAACAGGGCAGAATGTTGCTTGTTATCTAAAAATATATGTGGAAGCCGCACATTACGTAGATCCACTTGTAATATGATCCATTTTTGTATCTCTACCGGCTTTCCGGGAAACGTTAGATTATCCGTACGTTCAAGCAATATGACGTCGAAACCTTCAACCGTTCCGACACAGTAATGCCGGTCCTGATGCTCGGTGGATACGGTGAACCCACGAACCATCTCGTAATCATCATCGTGGGCACTGACGCTCCCGAAATAAACGAGCCCATACCGACGGGCTATGTCATTGTAAATCCGTTCGCCGCTGAGCCGCTTCAAGATATGATGCGGAGAAAGAGAACCGGCGATCCTTCTCAGCTTTTTTCGTTTCATCTACGTCGTAGCCTCGTCTGTATGTTCGGTTGCAAGGTCAAGCAGCGTGGAGAGGAACTCGGCGTGGCTCCAAGCGAGCGGTGCTACGGATGTTTGGTGACCATCTGGTGTGACCTG
>Ga0193742_1001367_pt1 | contig 14741 bp, 13 predicted proteins | sample L2c1metaG_FD_165511 | JGI IMG/M metagenome (GOLD analysis project Ga0193742, IMG submission 165511) | Soil microbial communities from a riparian zone of the East river system, Colorado, United States - L2c1 | ecosystem: Environmental > Terrestrial > Soil > Riparian zone | place: USA: East River... | reverse complement strand
CGACGACGCGATCCGCTCGGGCTCGCTGCTCTGCCGGGTCATCGCCGACGCCGTCGACGAGGGCCGCCTGATCGCCAACAAGCGGGCCAACCGACCGGTGCCGGCGCGCTCCAACGACGAAGAGGCGCGCGTGGCCGCCAACCAGGCCGAGGCCCGTCGCCAGGCACTGGCCGATCAGCAGCAGCGCGACGCCCGCCTCGCCGAGGCGCGCACCGCTCCCAAGGAGACGGTCCCCCCGACGCCCGAAACCAGCACCCCCGAGGAGTCCTGAGGAAGATGGCCGAGTTCACCGCCAAGGACGTACAAGCCCTTCGGCAGGCCACCGGCGCCGGGATGATGGACGCCAAGAAGGCGCTCCAGGAGACCGACGGCGACATGGAGGCGGCGAAGAAGCTGCTGCGGGAGAGGGGCCTGGCGAAGGCCGACACCCGGAGCGACCGCGAGAACAGCGAGGGCGCCGTCGCCTTCACCGTGAACGACAGCACCGCCGTGCTGGTCGAGCTCAAGTGCGAGACCGACTTCGTCGCCAAGTCCGACGCGTTCATCGAGCTGGCGCAGAACCTGGCCGACGCCTACGCGGCCGAGGGCCAGGCGGGCATCGACCGCTTCAAGGACTCGGTCGACGACCTGAAGGTCACGCTCAAGGAGAACATCGACGTCGGCCGCACGGCCAAGGTCGACGTCCAGCCCGGCCAGGTGGTCGACACCTACCTCCACCGCCAGGAGGGCCGGGGCGTCAACGGCGTGATCGTGGTGCTCGCCGGGGGCAACCCCGATGTCGCCCACGACATCGCCGTCCACATCGCCTTCACGAAGCCCGAGTACCTCCGCCGCGAGGACGTCCCCGCCGAGGTGGTCGAGGAGGAGCGCCAGACGCTCACCAAGATCAGCCAGGCCGAGGGCAAGCCCGAGGCGGCGCTGCCGAAGATCGTCGAGGGGCGGCTCAACGGTTGGTACAAGGAGCGGGTGCTGCTCGACCAGCCCTTCGTACGGGACGAGAAGCAGACCATCGCCCAACTCGTCGCCGGTGCCGACGCCGAGTTGGTCGGCTACGCCCAGATCTTCCTCGGCGGGTGAGGTGGGGTATCGCCGCATCCTGCTGAAGCTCTCCGGCGAGGCTTTCGCCGGCGACGCCAGTTACGGCATCGACGCAGGCATCGCGGAGTTCGTGGCCGGCGAGATCGCCGACGTCCGCGACGGAGGAGCCATCGATGTCGCGGTGGTCGTCGGCGGCGGCAACATCTGGCGGGGCATGGCCGGTGCCGAGACGGGCATGGACCGGGCGCAGGCCGACTACATGGGCATGCTGGCCACGGTGATCAACGCCCTGGCCCTGCAGGACACCCTGGAGCGGCTGGACCAGCCCACCCGGGTGCAGTCGGCGATCCACATGGCCCAGGTGGCCGAGCCCTACATCCGGCGTCGGGCCATCCGGCACCTGGAGAAGGGTCGCGTCGTGATCTTTGCCGGCGGCACCGGCAACCCCTTCTTCACCACCGACACGGCGGCCGCGCTGCGGGCGGTCGAGATCGAGGCCGACGCCATGCTGCGCGGCACCCACTCCGGCGTCGAGGGCCTCTACACCGCCGATCCCCGCACCAACCCGGAGGCCACCAAGCTCGACGAGGTCAGGTACCTCGACGTGCTCAACCGCGGCCTCAAGGCGATGGACTCCACCGCCATCACGCTGTGCATGGACAACGACCTGCCGATCGTCATGTTCGACCTGCTCGGCAAGGGCAACATCCGCTCGATCGTCGAAGGTGCGACGATCGGTACTCTCATCCACTAGCTCGAGCGGAAGGAGCCCGCCGGTGAGCGACGAGATGATCTCGATGGTCCTCGACGATGCGCGGGAGCGCATGGCGAAGGCGGTGAGTCATGCCCGTGCGGAGTTCTCGGGGGTGCGCACCGGCAGGGCCACGCCGGTGCTGGTCGAGAAGATGATCGTCGACTACTACGGCAGCGACGTGCCGCTGCAGCAGCTGGCCGGCTTCACCGTGCCGGAGGCCCGCACCTTGGTGATCAGTCCCTACGACAAGACCTCGCTGGGCGCCATCGAGAAGGCCATCCAGCAAAGCGACCTCGGCCTCACGCCGAGCAACGACGGCACCGTGATCCGGCTGAACTTCCCGCCGCTCACCGAGGAGCGCCGCAAGGAGCTCGTGCGCGTGGTGCGGAACATGGCGGAGGAGGGTCGGGTGAGCATCCGCAACCTGCGCCGGGCCGGCCGTCACGATCTCGGGGCCCTGGAGAAGGACGGCGACATCTCCGTCGACGACCTGTCCCGGGCCGAGAAGGAGCTCGACAAGCTCACCCACCAGTACGAGGCCGGGATCGACAAGGCTCTGGAGCACAAGGAACAGGAGTTGCTTGAAGTGTGAGCGAGAAGGCGAAGCCCTTCGCCCTTGGGGGCGGCGGCGGGGTGGTTGGACGGGGTGTGAGCGAGAAGGCGAAGCCCGTCGCCGTTGGGGATGGAATGCCTCCTATGCCACCACCGAGCGCGCTCGGGGGTGCAAGCTGTTCGGGTCGGCCGACGGCCGATCGGCCGCTGGGCCGCGAAGCGGTGGGCCGTTAAAGGGAGATCGTTGTGAGCGATTGGGACGAACGTCGACCGAATCGGGCGCATGATCCTCGTGACCCGAACGAGGGCGTCCGCATCATCGGTCCGGACGAGGCCGCCGAGGTGGTGCAGCGGGGAGAGGCGCAGCCGCGCTTCCGCCCCGACCGGCCCCGCTACGGCGACCGCCCCGACCAGCCGCCCGCCGACGGTCCCCGCCCCGCCGTCCGCTTCCCGCTCGACGCCAGCCCCGATGCCGAGCCCTTCGAACGTCCCCCGGTGGTGCCCATCGAGCGGCATCGCGCCCCGAACGACCTGTCGCACTGGGCCGAGTCGGCCGTCGAGGAGGTCCCGAACATGACCCGCCACGATTCCTACGGCGGCGACGAGCCCGACCCGTGGTCGACCGTCGCCTCCGCCGGACCGCGCTGGCGTGACGACCAGGCCGGCGGCCACCCGCCGGGCGAACCGGTCGTCTACGACGAGTACGAGGAGCCGCCGCCCGGCCGCTCGGTGTTCGGCGACGCGCCCGGCACGCGCAGCGACACCTACGAGGACGCCTACCGCGACCAGGCCTACGACGAGCCGGCGTACGACGAGCGCGGCTACCCCACGCGGCCGGCCGCCCCCGCCGCACCCACCGACTACGCGCCCGGTGAGTACGACGAGTCCTACGACGACAACTACACCGACGAGGGCTACGGCGAGGCGCCGCAGCAGGCGTACGTCGAGAGCCCCGACCCGTCGCGCCGGCCGCCGCGCGAGCCTCGGGGCCGGTCGCGCCGGGGCCCGTCGGGCGGTGGTGCCGGCCCGAAGGGCGACCGCGACATGCGGACGGCCGCCGGCGTGGGCATCGGCCTCGTGGTCGCCGCGCTGGTGCTGTTCCAGGTCGGCCCGGCCGCGACGATGATCCTGGTGACAGCGGTGCTCGGCTACGCCTCCTACGAGTACTTCACCGCCACCCAGCGGGCCGGGTTCGACCCGCTGATGCCGGTCGGCGTCGCCGCCACGGTGGGTCTGGTGTTGGTGGCCTACCACGAGGGCGAGGCGGCCTTACCCCTGGTGATGGTGCTGACGGTGGCCGTGTGCCTGGTCTGGTACCTGATCGACGCCGGCGGCGAGCGACCGATGGCCAACGTCGGTGCCACGCTGCTGGGAGTCTGCTGGGTGGGCCTCTTCGGCTCCTTCGCCGCGCTGTTGCTGTCGATGCACCCCTTCGGCATCTCGCTGCTGGTGGCGGCCATCGTGCCGACCATCGGCTACGACATCGGTGCCCTGTTCGTCGGGCGCAGCGCCGGGTCGCGCCCGCTGTCGGCGGCCAGCCCCAACAAGACCATCGAGGGCCTCGTGGGCGGCATGGTCGTGGCTCTGCTGGCCGGGGTCGCCCTGGGCGCCGTGGGCCCGGCACCGTTCGACGGTCCCATCGAAGGCCTCAAGATCGGCCTGGTGGCGGCGCTGGCGGCGCCGTTGGGCGATCTCGCCGAGTCGCTCATCAAGCGGGATCTCGGCATCAAGGACATGGGCACGCTCCTGCCCGGCCACGGCGGCGTGCTCGACCGGTTCGACGCCCTGCTGTTCGTGCTGCCGGCAATCTGGTACCTGGCAAGGGTCAGCGACTTCTTCGTCTCATAGCCCCGCCAACCACCCCGCCACCGCCCAAGCGGTCTCGGGCTTCGCCGAGGCGCCTAACCTACGGATGTGCCAGCAACCTCGGGGTCGACGACGGTCGCCATCGCCGGCTCGACCGGGTCGATCGGCACGCAGACGATCGACGTCATCCGGAGCGAGCCCGACCGGTTCCGCGTCGTCGCGCTGGCGGCGTGGTCGTCGGTCGACCTGCTGGCCGCCCAGGCTCAGGAGCTGCGGCCCGACGTCGTGGTGTTGGTCGACCCGACTCGGGCCGCCGAACTGGCCGAGCGGCTACCGCACGGCACGGAGCTGCAGACCGGCCCCGGAGCCCTCGCCGAGATCGGCACCGAGGCCGACGTGTGCGTCAACGGCGTGGTCGGCTTCGCCGGCCTGGAGGTCACGCTGGCCACCCTGGCGGCGGGCCGGCGCCTGGCGCTGGCGAACAAGGAGTCGCTGATCGCCGGCGGCCCGGTCGTGCAAACCACGCTCGCCCGACCCGGTGCAGGCCACATCGTGCCGGTCGACTCCGAGCACTGCGCGGTGCACCAGTGCCTGCGGGCCAACGCCAGCGGCGACGCCTCCCGCGTCGCCCGGGTGGTCCTCACCGCCAGCGGCGGCCCGTTCCGGGGCCGTAGCCGGGCCGAGCTGGCGGACGTCACCGTCGAGGACGCCCTGGCCCATCCGACCTGGTCGATGGGACCGAAGATCACGGTGGACTCCTCGACGCTGATGAACAAGGGCCTCGAGGTGATCGAGGCGCACGAGCTGTTCGGCGTCGACTACGACCGGATCGAGGTGGTGGTGCACCCGCAGTCGATCGTGCACTCGATGGTGGAGCTCACCGATGGCGCCACCATCGCCCAGCTGTCGCAGCCCGACATGCGGGGCCCCATCGGCTACGCGCTGGCCTGGCCCGACCGGCTGACCACGCCGTTCGGTCGCCTCGACTGGGCCACGGTGGGTCGCCTCGACTTCGAGGCCCCCGACCACCAGGCGTTCCCGTGCCTGGGCCTGGCCTACGAGGCGGGCCGCGCGGGTGCGACGGCGCCCGCGGCCCTCAACGCCGCCAACGAAGTGGCCGTGGCCGCGTTCCTGGACGGTCGCCTGGCCTGGTCGGCGATCCCCGACGTTCTGAAAGCCGTCCTCGACGGGCATGATCTAGGAGTGGCCGACGGCGTGGAGGCCATCGTCGAAGCCGACCGACAGGCACGCGAGGCCGCACGCCGGGTGCTCGCCGCCCGAGACGCATTCGAGAGGACCGCTCCCTGATGAAGTCGGACACCCCGCAGCTCGAGCAGGAACCCGACGTCGTCGTCGAGCACGAGACCGGCTTCGTTCCCCTCGTCGTCGCCGGGTTGCTGATGGCCGCGGTCGGCGTGCTGTGGGGGCTGCCGCTGCTGCTGATGATCGTCGGCGTGCTCCTGATGATCACCATCCACGAGCTGGGCCACTTCCTCACCGCCAAGTGGGCGGGGATGAAGGTCACCGAGTTCTTCATCGGGTTCGGCCCCCGGATCTGGTCGTTCCACCGCGGTGAGACGGAGTACGGCCTGAAGGCGGTCCCCGCCGGGGCCTACGTCCGCATCATCGGGATGAACAACCTCGACGAGGTGCCGCCGGAGGACGAGGCGCGGTCGTACCGCCAGCAGTCCTTCCCCAAGCGCCTCGTGGTGGTGCTGGCCGGCCCGGCGACGCACCTGGTGCAGGCGTTCGTGATCCTGCTGGTGATGTTCACTCTGGTCGGCGTGCGCGGCGGCGAGCCCCTCGGCATCGACTACGCCAACGAGGACGAGGGCTGGACCGTCAACGACGTGTCGCCCGACAGCGCCGCGTCGGCGGCGGGCCTGGAGAGCGGCGACCGCATCGTCGCCTTCGACGAGGACCGCGTGGCGACGTGGAGCGACGTCCAGAGCGAGATCCGCTCGCGCTCCGCCGGCGACGAGGTCACGCTGACCATCGTGCGCGACGGCGAGACCTTCGAGTCGACCACCGAGCTCGTCGAGCGGCCGGCCGACCTGGACGGCACTGCGGGCGGCGCGTTCCTCGGGGTTGAACCCTTGTTCTCCAACATCGAGCGGGAGCGCCACGGTCTGTTCGACTCGGCCCGGCGCTCGGTCGTCGAGACGGGGGACGTCACCTGGCAGTCGCTGGCCGCCATGGGTCGCTTCTTCAGCCCCGAGGGCATCGGCAACTACGCCGACACCGTGGGGCAGGGGTCGGGCTCCGACGAGCCGGCGCCGTCCGGGACCTCGACCCGCGCCGAGCCGGGCAAGACCGACGAGGACGGCGACCGCATGCTGTCGATCCTGGGCGTCATACGCCTCGGATCCGACGCCGGCGAGCAGGGCCTCGACAACTTGCTGCCGATCTTCCTGATGATCAACGTGTTCGTGGGCATGATCAACCTCGTGCCGCTGCTCCCGTTCGACGGTGGCCACGCGGTGGTCGCGATCTACGAGCGGGTCCGCTCGCGGCACGGCCGGAGGTACCACGCCGACGTCTCCAAGCTCCTGCCGGTGGCGTACGCGGTGGTGATGGGCCTGCTCATCCTCGGCGTGACGAGCTTGTACCTCGACATCGTCAACCCGATCTAGATCCAAGAGAGGCAATGGCGCCATGGAACTCGGGCAGTCGTCGCAGCCGCGTCGCAAGACCAGACAGGTGATGGTGGGCACCGTCCCGGTCGGTGACGGGGCGCCGATCACGGTCCAGTCGATGACCACCACCAAGACCGCCGACGTCGAGGGCACGCTCCAGCAGATCTACGACCTGGCCATGGCGGGCTGCGACATCGTGCGCTGCACCTGCAACGAGGCCGAGGCCGCCGAGGGCCTGGCCCAGATCGTGCCGCGGTCGCCGGTGCCGGTGATCGCCGACATCCACCACCAGTACAAGATGGCCCTCGCCGCACTGGAGGCGGGCGTCCACTGCCTGCGCCTGAACCCCGGCAACATCCGCAAGCCGGAGCACATCAAGCTGGTGGCGCAGGAGGCGAAGGCGCGGGGCGTGCCGATCCGCATCGGGGTCAACGGCGGCTCGCTCGACCCGTCGCTCTACGACAAGTACGGCGGCAAGGTCACGCCCGAGGCGATGGTCGAGTCGGCAGAGCGGGAGCTCGCCTACTTCGCCGAGGTGGGCTTCGACGACGTGAAGATCTCGGTGAAGGCGTCGTCGGTGCCGCTGATGATCGAGGCCTACCGGCAGCTGTCGGACGCCGTCGACTACCCGCTCCACCTCGGCGTCACCGAGGCCGGGCCCCTTCCGGGCGGCTTGATCAAGGCGACGGCGGGGATCTCCACCCTGCTGGCGGAGGGCATCGGCGACACGATCCGCTACAGCCTCACCGCCGATCCGGTGGAGGAGGCTCGGGCCGGGCGGGCGCTGCTGGAGGCCATGGGCCTGCGGGAGCGCAAGACCATCGACCTGATCGCCTGCCCCTCGTGCGGTCGGGCCGAGATCGACGTGATCGAGGTGGCCCGCCAGGCCCAGGAGGCCTTCGGCGACCGGGAGATCCCGCTGCAGGTGGCGGTGATGGGCTGCGTGGTGAACGGTCCGGGTGAGGCCCGTGATGCCGACATCGGCATCGCCGCCGGCCGTGCCCGCGGTCACCTGTTCGTGAAGGGCCAGAACGTGGCGGTGGTCCCCGAGGACAAGATGGTCGAGGCGCTCGTCGAGTGGGCCGAGGTCATCCACGAGCACGGCGTCGAGGCCGCCCTGGAGCGTGCCAAGGCCACCCGCGCCACGGCCCGCCAGGCTGCCGAGGCCGACCGCAGCGCCCTCCTCGACGCCAAGGGCACGGACGCGAACCAGTCCGAGGTCCTGATCCAGAACATCCGCAACCTCAACTGAGCCGGTTGAGGTACACGTAGGTCGCCGGCTCGTCGAAGTCCACGACGACGAGGTCGGGTCTGGCGTCGCCGTCGAGCTCGGCGATCATCGGCCATCCCCTGTGGAGGCCCCGGAGCTCGGGGAGCTGCCCGCTCCCGTCGCCGGTGCGGACCTTCACCCCGGACGTGACCTGGTCCAGGTGGCCGTCGCCGTCGAAGTCCGCCAGCAGCTGGCCGGGACACCAGCCCGGGTCGGCGGTCGCCATCTCGACCAGCGGCATGAAGGCCCCCGTTCCGTCGCCCCGGAGGAGCAACAGGGGCCCGGAGTCGCGGCTGCGCGTCAGCAGGTCGACCGAGCCGTCCTCGTCGACGTCGGTGACGGCCAGCCCGCAGGCGGGGTAGCCCGACCGGGGGAGGTAGCGACCGGGCGGACGGAGGTCGCCGCTGCCGTCGTTGAGGAACACGAGGACCTGCTCGTCCCGGCCGCCGAGGATGACGACGTCGGTGTCGCCGTCGGCATCGACGTCGGTGCCGACGGTCTCACTGGCCGGGGCGGCCCAGCCGATCGGATGCCGCCGGGGTGCGGCGAACCGACCCGTTCCGTCGCCGTGGTGCACGGCGAGCGACGTGTTCAGGTCGCTCGGGCCGTCGGCGCTCACCTCGAGGATGTCGCGGTTGCCGTCGCCGTTCACGTCGGCCAGCACCTGGTGCCCAACGGGGTTGTACACCGACTGCGTTCCGCCTCATCGCCTCCACCCCCGAGGGACTCGCCTCGACAGTAGGGGAAAGGCGATCCACAGGGGCGGCGCGAGCGTCGTACGATGCGGGCATGGCGAAGTTGCCGGCGCCGCGGCGTCCCCGTCGGGGGAGCGATCAGTTGCTGATGCGGATCGGCATCGTCGTCCTCGCGGTGATCGCCGGGATCATGGTGCTGAACTGGGTCCTCGGGGCGATCTTCGCCCTGGTCCGGATCGTGCTCCTGCTGGCGCTGCTGGGCGTCGTCGCCTGGTTCGTTTTGATCGGTCCTCCGGGGATGGACGACGGGGATGGGTAGATGAGGGTGCTGCTGTCGAACCGGAACCGCGTCGCAACGGTTCCGTCATCCGCGGTTGAGTAGGGTCCGGCCGCCGTGAACTCCCGTGACCTCCGATTGATGGCCCTCGCGACTGCGGGCCTTGCCGTCGTGCTGGTGGCTCGTGGCGCCGAGGAGGCCCGCCACGACGTCGGCACGATCAACGACCCCACCGACGAGAGCGCCGACGACCCTGCCGTGGTCGTCGGCCCCGCCGCCGCCAGCCCCGCCGCCATCCGCCTGCTCGACTTCGGTGAGGTCGACCAGGTCGGCAGCAGCTGCGACGACGCGCTCACCGGCGCCGTGCCGCGCTCGATCAGCGTGACCGAGGGCCAGAGCGCCATCCTCGACGAGGATCTGTTCACCCGCCTCGACGTCGACGGCGACGTGACCTACGGCGATCTCGACGGCGACGGTCGCGACGAGGCCGTCGTCCACACGGTGTGCGAGTACGGGGCCAACGGCGCCCAGGACAGCATCCAGGTGTGGGACCTCGACACCGGCACCGCCGAGGTGAAGGCCAGCATGGGCGAGCCGCCGGCGTCGATCACCGGTCCGCTGCCGCCCGCGGTGAAGACCGTGGCGGTCGACGATGCCGGCACCCTCGCCGTCACGTGGACGCACTACGCCGCCGACGACCCCAACTGCTGCCCGAGCCTGGAGAGCACGCTGCACTACCTCGTGACCGGCGGCAAGATCACCCAGGCCGGCGCGGCCGACACCGAGCCCGCGATCTAGCCCGTCGAACCGGGCGCCGGCTGGCAAAGCGACCAGCCGAAGCCCTCGGCACCACTACGATCGTCCGATGGCCAAGGTTCTCACGTCGCAGGCCGACGACTTCCCCCGCTGGTACCAGGAAGTGCTGGCGAAAGCCGAGCTGGCCGACAACGGCCCGGTCCGGGGGACGATGGTCATCCGCCCGTACGGCTACGCGATCTGGGAACGGATGCAGGCCGAGGTCGACCAGCGCATCAAGGCGTGCGACGCGCTCAACGCCTACTTCCCGCTGTTCATCCCCGAGAGCTACCTGCAGCGCGAGGCCGAGCACGTCGAGGGCTTCAGCCCCGAGCTGGCGGTGGTCACCCACGCCGGCGGCAAGGAGCTCGACGAGCCCGTCGTCGTACGGCCCACCAGCGAGACGGTCATCGGCGAGTACATGGCGAAGTGGACGCAGTCGTACCGCGACCTGCCGCTGCTGCTGAACCAGTGGGCCAACGTCGTGCGCTGGGAGCTGCGGCCCCGCCTGTTCCTGCGCACCAGCGAGTTCCTCTGGCAGGAGGGCCACACCGCGCACGTCGACCGGGCCGACGCCGCGGCCTACGCCGTCCGCATCCTGCACGAGGTGTACGAGGACTTCATGGTCAACGTGCTGGCCATGCCGGTGCTCGTCGGCCGCAAGACCGCGGGGGAGCGGTTCGCCGGCGCCATCAACACGATGACCTGCGAGGGCATCATGCGCGACGGCAAGGCGCTGCAGATGGCCACCAGCCACGAGCTCGGCACGAACTTCGCCAAGGCGTTCGACATCACCTACCTCGACCCCGAGGGCGCCACCCAGCTCGCCTGGACCACCTCGTGGGGTTCGTCCACCCGGATGGTGGGCGGGCTGATCATGGGCCACGGCGACGACGCCGGCCTCGTCGTGCCGCCCCGCCTGGCGCCCATCCAGGTGGTGGTGCTGCTGGTGAAGGACGAGGGCGAGGCCGCTGCCACCGCCCGGGCGATCACCGACGAGCTGAAGGCCGCCGGCGTGCGCGCCGTGCTCGACGACAAGGTGGCGCAGAGCTTCGGCCGTCGCGCCACGGACTGGGAGCTCAAGGGCGTGCCCGCGCGCGTCGAGATCGGTCCCCGCGACCTGGCCGAGGGTCAGGTGACGTTGGTGCGCCGCGACGTCGGCAAGAAGGATCCCGTGCCGGTCGCCGGTGTGCGGGCGGCGGTCGAGGTCCTTCTGGCGAGCGTCCAGGACGACCTGCTCGCCCGCGCCCGCTCCGAGCGCGACGCCATCACGAGCGACGCCGCAGGCCTCGACGAGGCGGCCGAGGCGGCGCAGTCGGGCGTGTGCCGCGTCCCCTGGTCGGTCGTGCAGGGCGAGGGCGAGGTGCGGCTGGCCGAACGGGCCGTCACGGTGCGCTGCCTGCAGCGTCCCGACGGGTCGCTCCCCGCCGACGACGACGAGGACGACCTGGTCGCCTACGTCGCGCGCGCCTACTGACGCGCCGACGACACGGTCACGCAGGCGCATCACGTGCCTGCGAACCGTGACCGCGGGCCTGTGGATATACTCCGCTGTCCGTTCCGGTTCGATCCTTCGTTTGGAAGGCGTGGGCCATGCCCACGCCTTTCGTGCGGAGTGGCAGCGGAAGCACAGAAGCAACGACGACGAGAGGAGGTGCAGCAGATGGGAGCGACCGAGACCGTGCGTGACATCGTGCTGCCCATTCTCTCGACCCATGAGGTCGACCTCTACGACATGGATGTCCAGGGCCCCCTCGTCCGTGTCGTGGTCGACCGCTCCGGCGGCGTCGATCTCGAGGTGCTCAGCTCCGTCACCCGGGCGGTCTCCCGTGCGCTCGACGCCGCCGATCCCATCGGGCATCGCTACACGCTCGAGGTCACCAGCCCAGGGCTGGAGCGTCAGCTGCGCACGCCCGAGCAGTTCGCCCGGGCCGTCGGCGAGACCGTGAAGGTGAAGACGAAGCCGGACGCCGAGGGTGAGCGCCGGGTGGAAGGCGTGTTGTCCGTCGCCGACGGCGAGGGCATCACCGTCGGCGAGCGAACCATCGCCTACCACGAGATAGAGCGGGCGCGCACCGTGTTCGAGTGGGGGACCGAGAAGAAGAGGGAACGCAGGTCATGAGCAATCCCGAGATGATGGAAGCCCTGCAGGCGCTGGCTGCGGAGAAGGGCATCTCGGTCGACACGCTGCTGTCGGCACTGGCCGACGCCCTGGAGTCCGCCTACAAGCGGATGCCGGGTGCCTACGAGTACGCCTGGGTCACCATCGACCCCACGAACTTCGACATCCGGGTCTTCGCGCAGGACATCGACGAGGACGGTGAGCCCACCGGCCCCGAGCTCGACGTGACTCCCAAGGACTTCGGGCGCATCGCCGCGCAGACGGCGCGCCAGGTGATGACCCAGCGGATCCGTGAGGCGGAGCGCGAGCTGCGCTACGAGGAGTACGCGGGCCGTGAGGGTGACATCGTCACCGGCACGGTGCAGCAGGGTGACAGCCGCTACACGCTGCTCAGCCTGGGCCCGGTCGAGGCGCTGCTGCCGCAGGCAGAGCAGGTGCTCCACGAGCGCCCCGAGGCGAACAGCCGGCTGAAGGCCTACATCGTCGAGGTGCGGCGCACGTCGAAGGGCCCGCAGATCGTGGTGTCGCGCACCCACCCGGGTCTCATCCTCGAGCTGTTCAAGCTGGAGGTGCCCGAGATCGCCGACGGTGTCGTCGAGATCAAGGCGTGTGCCCGCGAGCCCGGGCACCGCACGAAGATCGCCGTGTGGTCGAACGACAACAACGTCGATCCGGTCGGCGCCTGCGTGGGTGCCCGGGGCGCCCGTGTGCGGCAGGTCGTCAACGAGCTGCGGGGCGAGAAGATCGACATCGTCCCCTTCTCCGACGACCCGTACGAGTTCGTCGCGAAGGCGCTGTCGCCGGCGAAGGTCAAAGAGGTGCGCATCGACGAGTCGACCGGTGTCGCCGAGGTGATCGTGCCCGACTTCCAGCTGTCGCTGGCGATCGGCAAGGAGGGGCAGAACGCCCGCCTGGCCGCGCGCCTCACGGGCTGGCGGGTCGACATCAAGAGCGAGAGCCAGCTCGCCGAAGAGGAGTCCTACGGCAACCAGGACTGGGCCGAGGGCGAATGGGTGGTCAACGACGAGACCGGCGAGCAGGTGTGGCAGCCGGCCGAGGGCGGCCCCGCCGTCTCCGCCGAGCAGTGGGCCGCCGGCGGCGAAGCGCCCCCGGGTGCAGAGTCCGACGCCGGGAAGCCGGCCGACGCGGCAGCGCCGGAGGCCGGGGCCGAGAAGCCGGCCACCGAGGCGGAGGCCGAGAAGCCGGCCACCGACGCGAAGCCTGAGGTCGAGGCCGAGAAGCCGGAAGCCGAGTCCGGCGAGCCGGAAGCTGTGACCCAGAACGGCGATTCGGCGGCCGACGAGAAGCCGTCCAGCGACGAGGACACGCAAAGCCGAGGCGTAGAGACGGCCGAGACCGGCGAAGCCCTGGTCTCGGCAGAGAATGACGAAGCCGGCGAAGCCTCGGCGTAGGCACGAGAACGACGTACGACGACAGCCGGTGCGCACCTGCATCGGCTGTCGACAACAGAAACCCCAGTCGGAACTGGTGCGATTCGTGGCCGACCCTGACGGAACCCCCGTCCAGGGTCGTACACTGTCGGGCCGCGGCGCTTGGCTCTGTGTCGACACGCTCGACGCATGTCGTGCAACGGCCGAGCGCCGAGGTGCGTTTCAGCGTGCATTCCGTGCACGTAGCAGGCGCCAGTAAGCATCCGTTGGCACAGTGTTCGTGCCGTTGACGCGGACTGCGCGAGGATAGGGAACTGCGATTGCGCCAATACGTGCGCGATGCGCGCCCAGCAACACGATGAAGGGCTGGTCAGGAAGAACTTGGCTGCGAAGATCCGGGTCCACGAGCTTGCCAAAGAGCTAGGGCTGACGAACAAGGAATCCCTCGACCTCTGCGTGGCGTTGGGGATCGGGGTGAAGACGCATTCCTCGGGCATCGAGGAGGCGCAAGCCGACCGCGTCCGGCGTCGGGCCGAGCGCGATGGGCTGATCCGCGACGAGCAGCCACCGGAACCGGTCAAGGCCACGAAGGCGACGAACTCCGGCAACTCGTCGGCCCCGCTCCGCCCCACCTCACCACCTCCGCGTCCGGCCCCGCCGGCACAGCTGGAGGACCGGGCCCCGGCTGCCACCACGGCACCGGCCGCCGACACGTCCGCGCCCGGCCCCGCCGAGAGCACGCCGGCTTCCGCTGAGCGACCCGCAGCCGCGGCATCCGCCGGCGCGCCCACCTCCTCGCAGCCGGCGCCGACCGGATCACCGCGCCGGGCCATCCCGCCGCCCGCGGCCCCGCCCCGTCCGGCACCGCGCCCCGCCGCGGCCAAGCCGCTCGTCACGTCGTCCGGCGGTGAGCGTCCGCCGGCCGCCCGTCGGCCCGAGGGCACTCCGCCGCCGCGCCCGACCGAGGCGCCCAAGCCGGCCGCGCCCGCTCCCGCGCCAGCGCCAGCGCCGACTTCCGTCCCGCGGCCCGAACCCATCGCGCCGGCCGCCCGTGCGCCTCGCCCGCCGCGTCCTACGCCGCCGCCCGCCGGCCGCTCGCAGGCTCCGGCCCCGCCGCAGGCCCGTCCGCCCGTCTCCGGGTCGGGCAAGCCCATCCCGCCGCCGCCCGGTCCGCCGGTGTCGTCGTCGGGCAAGCCGATCCCGCCCCCGCCCGGCCAGGGTGGCCGTGGTGGTCCCGCGGCGCGCTCCGGCCCCGGTCGTGGCAGCGCCGGTGGTGTCGGCGTCGGCAACCGTGGCGGCGGTCGCTCCGGCCCGTCGGTCGGTGGCGCCGGTCGTCCCTTCGGGGGCGGCGGTGGTCCCGGTCGTCCCGGTGGTGGTGGCCCTGGTGGTGGCGGTCCCGGTGGTG
>Ga0193742_1001366_pt1 | contig 14743 bp, 14 predicted proteins | sample L2c1metaG_FD_165511 | JGI IMG/M metagenome (GOLD analysis project Ga0193742, IMG submission 165511) | Soil microbial communities from a riparian zone of the East river system, Colorado, United States - L2c1 | ecosystem: Environmental > Terrestrial > Soil > Riparian zone | place: USA: East River... | reverse complement strand
AAGTCTCGCAAAAACTACGCCGGAACATCACCCCTGACGGTGGCCTCGGGTAAGAAACGCGCCGTGCTGGCCGCCACGTCCGCAACCGCCGCCTCTACGACGCCATCGACCATTGGGCCCTCTGCGCGCTCACCAACAGCCCCGGGGCACGGGCCTTCTACGACCAGCACCGCGCCGCTGGCGACCTGCATCACCAAGCCCTACGCGCTTTGGGCAACCGACTTGTCGGAATCCTGCACGGCTGCCTTCGCCACCATGCCGCCTACAGCGAAACCAGCGCATGGGCACACCGCCAAATCGCTGAAGCTGCTTGACAAGTTACGGCCCTGGGATGTCTACATCGCCGCAGCTCTTGCTCCCACGCCTTGGATTCCCGCGAGCATGGCCTGGCCCTGGTTGGTCAGTGTCAACCCTAGCGCTTCACGGGTGCGCTCGTGGGCCGTGCGTGTTTCTTTCGTCGCCGTCACAAAGCCGTACACAGCGGCGGCGGCTATCAACAGCGCGACCGCCAGGACGGCGCGCAGCACCATTGACCGTTTCCGCAATACCGCGGCGTGCGCCTGGGCTTTCTCCCTGGCCGTGGTTTCCGCGGCCGCCAGTGCTTCGGCGGCTTCCTGATGATCGTTCGCCGCCTGCAATTCGGCTGCACGCCGGCGGTCTTCCGCCTTCGTGCGTTCCTGCTCACGTCGCCGAGAGGCGGCCAGGAAGTCGAGGATGTGCGCGAGCCGGTCGCGGAATCCCGGTTTGGCGGTTAGGTTTTCGGCTTCAGTCAGTCGGGTGCCCTCCAGCAGCCAGGCGTCGTCGCGGCGGCTCTCCTCCCAGGCGGCGGCGCGCTCCAAGTGGTCGGCGTCCTTGAGATCCTCGCGCTCATCGGCCAACCAGGTGGCCAGCTCATTCCACTGCCGCAGCAGGCTTTCCAGCGCCACCTCGACCACGACGTCGCCATCGCGGGTGTCCGTGACGAGCAGCCGCCTGGCGACGAATCCCTCGAGCAGCGGCCGACTCTCGGGCGGCAGATCATTCCAGCGTGCGACGCGCCGCACCGGCCGGTCGCTGTCGGCGTTGATCGTGGCGAGCCACGGAACGAATGCGCTGCGGAGCCAGCGCAACTGTGCGGAACGTCGCTCGCCATCCGTAGCGAGCAGGGCGTCGATCTCGGATTGCACGACGCTTCGCATCCCGCCCACCGAGTGGTAATCCGGCAGCGTCAACGCGCCGTCGCCGGCGTAGTCCTCGTAGAGCCGGGCCAGCGTCAGGGCGAGCAACGGCAGTGTGTCCGCACCCTGGGTGCAGTCCTCCAGGAGGTGATTGACCAGTGCGGGCTCGACCGTGAGTGAGCGCCACCCTCCGCGACGCGGGCCGCGGGACCCGTGATGACTTCCTTGAATTGGGTGCGCGGCATCGGTTTGAGGTCGTCGAACAGTACGCTGCCGATTTCGGCGAGCTGCGGGGCGGTCTGCAAGGGCTCATACAGATCGCTGCGGATGGTGATCGCGACGATCAAACCGTCGCCCGCCAGGTGTGCGATCAGCTGCAGAAAGAGCGCCGCTTCCTGCCCTGCGTCGGCGCTGAAGAGTTCCTCGGCCTGGTCGACCGGCAGCACAAGAGTCGGCAACGACTGCTCGCCGGGTGCGGTCAGCAGCCGGGCGGCGGCCGCGTGCTGCGCCTCGAGCAGCCACTCCCGCACCTGTTCCGCCTGGCCGGCGAGGCAGGCTCGTTTGATGTCGCCCAGGTTGGGGGCGGACAGGCCGAGCCCGACCCGCGTCGCGTGAATAGCCTTGGCCAACCCGGTATCGCCGACCAGTACGTTGCGCTGCGGGCGGACGATGTCGAGCAGCAGAAAGTCGCGGTCGTCGCGGCGCAGCCGCGGGAGCAGGCCGGCACGCAAGAACGACGACTTGCCGGTCCCCGACGGGCCGAGCACCACGAACAGCGTCTCGAGCCTCGACCTCCGCATCCCTCGCAGCGCGTCGAGTCCGCGCACGATCTGGGCGTCCCGGCCGAAAAACACTGCGGCGTCGACCTCTTCGAGCGGCTCCCATCCCCAATACGGGGCTCGATGAGGATCGGTCTCCCACCGGGCGGTGACTACATCGAGGCGGTGGGCGAATCGCCTTCCATGCCGGTGTTGGCGCGGTTGGTTGGGGAGAAGAGCGACACTGGCTCCTGTGCGGTGATCTTCGTCGACGTCGACCCGATGTTCGGCGTTTCGATCGACCCGACGATTGCGACACGGCTGGCGATGCGGTTTCCCGACGTGCCGGTCTTCGCCTGGAATCCGATGGCGGCAGGCGCAGGCGGCGAGCGGCCGGGCCTGGAGAAGCTGCGCACATTTCGGCTCACCATGGACCTGCCCTCCGGGCAGGCCCACGACGCGTGGGAGCGGGCGGCGATGCTCATCCACGAGCGATATAGAACTGCGGTCGCCGGCGCATCGCCCGCCCGGCGACCCTGGGCCGAACTGGATGAGTTCTACCGCGGCTCGAACCGCCGCCAGGTGCGCAATGCATTGTGGCTCGCCGAGCAGATCGGCGCCCATTCTTGGGCCGATCTGGATCACGGCGTCACGCAAGCGCCGCAGCAGCCGTCTGCTGATCCGTTGGAGCAGCTGCAGGCGATGGGTTTCGACCGGTCGGCGGCGCTGGCCATGGCGCGTGCCGAACATGAGGACTGGTGCCGGTATTACAAGAAAGCGGGCTGGCGGCACGGGGCCCGGCGCGACGACGAGCGCAAGACGAATCCCAACCTCACCGACTGGCACACGATCGAAACGACCCCGGAACTCCTCCATGCGGCATTGACCAGTCTGGTGGCGACATTTTCGCAATTGGCCGAACTCGGGTACCGATCGGTGCCGTCGTGGCGGCGTTATCGCCGCGTCGGTGTCGTCACCGCCGAGCAGCGCCCGAGCCGTGGACCTGGACTTCGGACTCCGGGCACGAAATGCAGGCGGGACCCGGGGACTGGCTGCTGGAAAATGCCGAGGGATCCCGGTGGTCTGTCCGCGATGACATCTTCCGCGGCACTTACCAGCATGTCGATGGGCGGTCTTGGCGCAGCACCGGTTTCGTCATGGCGCGGCCGGCGCGACCCGGTGAGACAGTCGATACGCTCGAGGGTCGCGCGGCGGCGGGTGTGGGCGCCTGGATAGTGCGGGGGGAACGAGGCGAACAGTGGCCGGTATCCGCCGAGGAGTTCCGCGGCCGCTACGAGGGAGCCGTGGAGTGACGCGCTTCGTTCGCACACAATTTCTGTGACGGCACTATTGACGCTAGAGACACTTAACCTTCGACGGTCGAGCCAATTGCTTGTTTGACATCTTTTTCAATTAGGTCAACTCGCCAAGCCGATTGGCGTAACGTCAAATTCATAAATTTCCAGACTTATCGGGGAGGAATCTGATGCGCAAATTCGGCATGGCCCTTGCCGTAGCCACAATGATCACAGGATCGCTGGCTACCGCCCAAACCGCGTATGCCGCGCAGACTTCGCACGACACGAATGTGTACACGCAACCCGCGGTGCCGAAGGCGCCTGGAGTGCAAATGCTCGACTGCGGCGGAACGACCGGCGCGATGGGTTGCGGTCCAGGCTGGTTCTGGCGCGACGGCTGGCGCGGCTTTTCCTGCTACCCCTGCTGACACTCACCGAATCGACGAACTTCTCAGATTGGAGCATGTCGTAATGAACGCTTCCACGAGGGCGGTCGGCAGTTCGGCCGCAACCGCGCTGCTGGTGATTGGCGTGACCATCGGCGGCATTGGTTCTGCCGCGGCACAACCAGGCGACTACAGCACCCTGCCGGTCGATCCGAACCTCATCACCGATTCGTTGGCCTACAACGCGGCCCCACCCGTCATCAACCCGAACGGACAGCCGGGTGTCACGGCCGTCTACAACCACCGCGACGGTGGTCGCCAGATCACCAGCACCATCCTGGTCCTGCCGGACGCTGCGGCTGCGACCGCCGCGTTGAACGGGTCTCGCGCGGAACTGGCAGGCAAGGTGGCCAACGGACAGACACAGCCCGCCGCGGTGGGGGCTGGCGGGACGATGGTCTCCGGGATGTCACCGGACGGCTCGAAATCGGTGACCGTGTTGACGTTCACCCAGGGAAACGCGGCAACGACGATCGAGTTCGACGGGGCGCCAAAGGATCCGGCACCTGCCGACCTGGTCGTTGAGCTCGGCCAGAAGCAGGACACGGCGATCAGGGACTGGCAGGCCGCCTAGGCAGGAGGCTTGCGACCCCAGACCGACTGCGTCAGCTGGGCGCGGTAGCTGAAGGCCGGGTCCTCGTAGGCGCGTTGCATCTGGGCCACGTCCGACTCGCTGAGGACGCCGCCGGCGATGACCGCGTTATCGATGCGCTCCCATGTCTTGATCCACATGTGTGAGAACGGGTCGCCGCCGCGGATGACCCGTGCAACGCCCTCGTTGCCCATCTCGCTCAGCCCGAGGGCCTCCATGTAGAGCGGCAGCACCTTGCCGAACCGCAAGTCGGTGATCTTCGCCGCCGAGGCGAACTCGACCCGCTTGCGATAGCAGAAGTCGAAGGGTTGCGACAGCGGGTGGGCGGGATCGAGCGACCCGGCGACGTCGTTGTCGGGCTCTTCGGCGACGAGCCACCCGCCCGGTCGCAACGCCGCGGTCATGCGCCGCAAGGCGTCGGCGGGATCGTCGAGGTGCATCAGGAGAAACCGGCTGTGAACGACGTCGTAGGACTCGGGCTCGAAGTCGTCGCGGGCGATATCGCACCGGCGCACTTCGACATTGGCTTCACGCAGATCTCCGAGATACCTCGGGTCGATGTCGGCGGCCACCACCGTCCCGGACGGGCCGACACGTTCGGCGAGCCAGCGCACCAACCCGCCGGCGCCGGCGCCGACCTCCAGACAACGCCACCCCGCGCGTACACCGATGGCGTCGAGATATCGGCGGGTGTGCGGGTCGCACTCGTCCTCCAACAGCCGCAAGCGCGCCAGCTCGTCTTGCGAATCCGCGTCCGCGGCGAAGTAGTGGCCCACGATTGGCATCGGAGAATCCTTGTCATATCAGGGCTTGGTCAGCGAGAACTCCTGCTTATAGGAACCGTCGGCGTTGCGCGTGCTGGTGAGTTGGCCGCCGGCGTCGTTGTACTTGCCGGTCCCGCCGATCACCGCACGCACAACGGGATGGTCGGCGGCGAATTCAGGGGCGTTGGACGGGTAGTCGGGCACGCCGGCCACCACGATCTGGTCCTGCTCGTTGCCAATCACGAAGAAAATCAGCGTTGCCCGCTGCTCGGTACCCGGATTCGAGGTGTCCGTCGGTTTGACCACCGTCTTCGTCCCGTACACCTTGCCGGTCACGTCGCCGCCGGGCCGGTCGCGCAAGTCGGCGAAGAAGTACTGCGCGTCGCCGGGGCTGTTGCCCTGCTTCCCGACGTCGACGGGATTCAACGTGGGCGCATCCTCATGGACCGTCAAGGATGATGTGGTGCTACCGCTGTCACATGCCGCGCTGGCGCCGACGATCAAGGCCAGCGCACATACCCAGGCAGCCTTACGCGCTGTCATTGGATAGCTCTCCCTCCCCACTATCTGTCGAGGAAATTGCTTGACCGCGGCTTGCCGCGACATTCCGACGAATGACGCAGAGCGTATCGCCGACAGGTCACGGTAAGCACCGGTTTTGCTGATTGTTCCGCGGGGAAATTCAAGGCAGCAACGGATTTCGCAGTTAGAGGGTGAGGCCACAAACTACAGACGAATCGAGCGCGGTCGGCACGAGGCGGATCTGATCGTGACAGGCGGTGGACGGGCATGGTGCCCTTTAGCCAGCATAATTAACAACAGCGAAAATTCTGCCGCCGCGCTGACATTCGCCATAATTTCGGCGCTACTCCGGTATTCTCGGGCTGACTTTGGGCGGGGGTCGTCGCAAAATATTCACGCACCCACACAGAGAAAACGGTTTGACATGGTGCGCCTTATTCGTGAACTGATCCGCCCTTACCGCGTGGTTCTCGCCATCGTCTTGGCTGCGATGCTCGTGCAGACTGCGATGAGCCTGGCCGCGCCTTGGATGCTCAAGATCATCCTCGACAACGTCGTCCCACGAGACCCACACCCGCTTCCTCAATGGATGTCTCCACTGCTATCGATCGTTGGTGGGGAAGGCAGGATGCACATCGCCTTACTGGTGGCGATTTTTACCGTGATCATTGCCGTCACAAGCGGCATCGCTTCTTACATCGCCAACTACTACACCGAAACTGTCGGCCAGTGGGTGGCGAACGATCTACGGATGCGGACATACCACCACTTGCATCGCCTTTCACTCAGCTATTACGACAGCCACCAGATCGGCACCATTCTCAGCACCATCACCGACGACGTCGAGACGGTCCAGGACTTCGCGTCCGAAGATACGTCCGACATGTTCATCGACATGCTGACGATTGTCGGCATGTTGAGCGTGATGCTATGGCTCAACTGGGATTTCGGTCTGATCGCCGCTGCGGTGACGCCCTTCCTGCTCCTTTTGGTGTCGAGGATCCGACGGGCGGTGAAGCAGGCAACCCACGAGGTGCGAAAACGCCAGGCCGACATCGTCGCCACGATGCAGCAGGGCCTGGAATCCGTTCGAGTGGTCCAGGCATTCCAGCGCCAGGACTTGGAGGAGGAGGTACTAGGGCAGGCCAGCAAGGAATCCGTCCAGGCAGCATTGCGGGCCCGGTTGGTGAAGTCGCTACTCTCGCCGATCGTCGGCGTTGTCGTTGCGTTGTGCACCGGTTTTGTGCTCTACCGTGGCTCATCGCTGGTCCTGGCAGGAGCCATGACGACCGGCGCGCTCGTGGTTTTTCTTTCGTATCTCGCAAAGTTCTTCAAACCGGTGCAAGACCTCGCCTCGATGACGAACTCCATTGCCCAGGCCTCGGTTTCGGTTGAACGCCTCCGGGCGATCCTCGACACCGACACAATCATTCCCGAGCGCCCCGACGCTATAGATCCAGAGCCGTTCCGCGGTGGAATCGACTTCAAAAATGTGGTCTTCGGCTATAACTCGGCGGAACCGGTGTTGCGCGATGTCACTTTCAACATTGAGCCGGGGCAACTAGTGGGGGTTGTAGGGCCAACCGGGAGCGGCAAGTCCACCGTCGTGAGCCTCATCCCGCGGTTCTACGACGCGAACGCCGGAAGCATAAGGATCGACGGTGTCGATATCCGGGACTACACGCTGCACGGACTCCGCAACCACATTGGCTTCGTACTGCAGGACACGGTGCTGTTCCGGGGAACCGTGCGCGCCAACATCGCCTATGGCCACCCCGGCGCCACGGAGGACGAAATTGTCGAGGCGGCGAAACTCGCCAATGCGCACGAGTTCATCATCCGCATGCCTCTTGGCTACGACAGCCCGATAGGCGAGCGAGGTCTCACGCTTTCAGGCGGCCAGCGGCAACGCATCGGGATCGCCCGCGCTATCATCCGAAACAATCCGATTCTGATTCTCGACGAGCCGACGGCGGCGCTCGACACGGAGTCCGAAGCGCTGGTGGTCGAGGCCTTGCAACGGCTGATGAAGGGCCGCACCGTAATCACCATCGCCCATCGTCTGAGCACCATCCGCGACGCTGACAAGATCATCGTCCTGAAGGAGGGGGTGGTGGCAGAAGAAGGTAGCCACCATCAGTTACTGGCGCTCAACGGACTCTATGCCGAGCTGCATCGCAGGCAGTACAAGGACGAGTCGGCGTGAGCCGGCCATAGCGTCACGTTCGAGCCACCCAACCTCTGTCCGACTGCGGCGAAGTGCCGCAACCGGCCATGGACGCGTTCGTCGAGGCGGTCAAGCAGCTGCCCAGGCTGCCGGTCCAGGACGGCGAGGTCAGCTTCGAGATCGAGCTGAGGCGAAGCGGCTGACGAATTGAGCAGATGCAATGAAGATTGCTCGACCGTCGCGACACGCCGCGAATTGAGGGGAGTGCACCGACGATTCCGGTCAATCCTTCCTGCATCTCGAGACCTGTTGTTGTTGTTGGTAGTAGCGTCGCCGCCGCTGTTCCTGGTCGATGGCCTGATGCTTGCCTACCCGGGTGCGGAGATCCGGCGGCCTATGAGGGCAGTCAGTGCGCGGGATCTGCGCGGTTCCCAGGCGTCGCGGTCGTCGTAGTGCCAGGCGTAGGTGGGGTTGCCGTTCTCGATGAAGTCGCGCAGGTGCGGCTCGTCCAGGTCGGTGGCGGCGAATTCGTAGAGTGACTGGGCGCATAGCTGTGCCCGATCTGCATTGGGCTCCCTAGCACGGCGTCGTGTTTGGTCATTGTCGGCTCGGCGGCCGAGGAGTCAACCGACTCCTCACCTGGCTCCTCGTCTGTCCGCACGGGAAGGAGCGATTCCCGCACTATTGCGGAGCGGCTTGCGATGCTGCATCGAGGCGGCGATCAGACAGACGAGTAGTTGTCTACGCGTGTCGCTGCGTCGCCGCCGCCTTACCGTTGCGGAATCGAATCCGCTATCCAATGTGGGTTCTGACGGAGGGAACACGCATGTCAACGGTTCCACGCGACAAGAACGCAACGAATGTTCCTGACCTGAAGGCGGCAGCCGACTACGGCGCGGTTCGTGCGGTGGAGGAATGGCTCGGCGGTTATTACGTACTCGAGTACACGGCGTGCAGCTGGCCGGACCTCACCGAAACTTCCGCTGACACGTGGGGGTTCATCAATAGCTGCGCGTCGTGGCAGAAGCGGAACTTCGTCTACGCCGACGGCAACGTCTGGGCTGACGATTTCCGCAGCAGCTCAGATCACTACGCGGCGGGGCATCTCCCCGCGGGCTTCGACGGTATCGATTCGGTGGTGATCGGGTACATCTCATCGCACGGGCAACGTATCAACGCCAGCACCTTCAGGCTCATCGTTGGCGGGACTGGGCATGGCGGGTGCACAGTCTCCTCGACCCAGATGTCGCTCGGTGAGCACGACCTGCGCTACCTGTTCCTCTCCACGTGCCAGTCGGTGTCGACCACACCGGGAAGTACCTGGTTCGGTCCGGCCAACGGCATCCGTGCAATCTTGGGTTACGACACGCTGAGCGTCGATTCGGCGGACTACGGAAAATTTTTCTTCGAGAATTGGAAAAGGCCCGGCGCCAAGACGTCAGTCTCGTTTCTGGACGCGAGTTGGCGGATAAGTCATGAGCAGACACCCGTCGCAGCGTTCTTCGGCCCCGACCAGTCGACGGCAGAAAACTTGCGGGACAACGAGGAATACTTCGAGCATGGCGCAATCTCCAGCAACTCCATTGCCTGGAGATGGTACGACGCCCGTTCGCTTAGGATGGGCATCGATATGCCGAACGTGCCGTTCATGACGCTCCATTTCACGGAGCCTGGCGAGCCTCCGGCCGCAGCCGAACTGGTGGCGCGGCTCGCGTTGCGTTCCGAAGCCGTTGCGATCGATACGACGACGGTTAGCGGTGATACCGTCTGCTACTCCGCGGACGACGGCTCAGTGCTGGCGTACAACACGCGCTCCGAAAGCATCGACCTCACGCTCCCGACGTTCGCTTCGTCGGACGCAGTGGCGTTCACCGACGAGGAGGCGGTGGCTGACGCGACGGATTACCTCACTCGTGTCCAGGATGCGATGCCGTCGTCGCAGTCTGGGGCGGAAGGCGCTTCTATTGCATTGAGTCCGTACGAGATTCGTCATACGTTTGTTGCCAGTGCCGATCGGGCAGGCAATAACGCTGGCGAGAAACTCACACACGTCACTGTGGTCTTCCGGCAGGTGGTCGCGGGTATTCCCACCATCGGCACGGGCGGCGTCGTCGAAGTTACTCTGAACGGCGCCAGGGAAGTGTGCCGGGTGCGGAGTGTGCTTCGTGAGATTGCGTCGGTAACGAGCGGCGAATCGACGTTCGATATTGCGACGCTGTTAGCGCGGGCAGAAGAGCGTGCGGTCGCTGAGATCCTCGAGCGACGGTTCGTGAGCGGAGCGAGAGTAGTCAAATCGGAATTCGGATTCTATACGGCAGACGAAGGTGTCTCTCAACGCACCGCGGAGCCGACGTTCCGGGTCCTGGTGGAAATGCAGTCCGATGAGTTCTCCAAGCTCATCGAAAAGCTGTACCTGTTTGGAGAGCTAACTGGCGAGGAGTAGTCGCCCGGCGCCCGAGCGGAATGTGGACCTGGCGGTAGTGCCGATCGAACGCCTCGGGGTCGGCCGGCGTCTGGTACAGGGGGAAGTGAGCCGTCATCGTGTTGCCCTTGCGTACCGCGTGAGGACGGCGCCGCCGGACTGCTCGGCTGACAGACACTGCAGGTCCGCGGATGGGCCGCCGGCGGGAAAGAGCCGCTCGCCGACGCCGAGGATGGTGGGGAAGGTCAGCAGCCGGTACTCATCGATCAGGTCCTGGGCCATCAGCGTGTGCACGATGCCTGGGCTGCCGGTGATGATCACATCGCGCTGCTCGCGCTTGATGGTGTCGATCGGGTCGCCGTCGATGACTCGCGAGTTCGCCCACGCCGACGCGTCGGTGAGCGTGCGGGAGGCGACCAGCTTCGGCATGGCGTTCATCCGCACGGAGAACGGGTCGTCGCGTTCCGGCCAGATCCGCGAGAACTGCTGCCAGGTCGTCCGCCCCAGCAGCAGGACCCCCTCATCCATCGTGCTGCCGAGCCGGAACTTGTCCCCGGCGACCGCCTCTGGGCCGTGCCGGAAACACCAGCCACCTCCCGGCGTGCCCCCGGACCCGTCCGGGTCGGACACGATCCCGTCCAGGGTGATGAATTCAATGACGATGACGCTCATGATGGTGTCCCTTTCGATCGATGCTCACCTGTACATACCGGCGGCACCGGCCCGACTCATCGCCCCAGGCGAAACTCGTCGAAAGAAATCTGCTCGGGCAGGTTGGAGCAGGTCACCCAGGCCATCGACGACGGCCTCTACGTGCTGGCCGGCTACCAGTCCTCGACCATCACACCAGACTGGCAACTCGCCGCCCTCGACCTGCACTCCGGCGCCCTCCTCGACGAGACCACCCTGCCCGGCCCAACAGCGACAGCCTGTACCTGCAGGACGCCAGCGGCGGCGTCCTCACCATTTGCCCCGAGGACAGCAGCTACTACGCGTTGGCCGACACACACTGAGCTAGTTCCATCCTGAAGTTGCTGGTGGGAGGGGTGGCATGGGGGTGGTCGGGTGTGCAGAGTGGGCTGGGTTCCTGACTGGGTGACCCTCTGTCAGCGGGTGATGTGGTGGGTGGCCAGGACGAGCAGGGCGCATAGGAGTTTGGTGCCTTAGCGGGCGTTCATGCGGATCTCGGTGAGGATCCGCCAGTTCTTGAGGCATCGGCCGGGCTCATCGCTCCGGGCGAGACTCGTCGGAAGAAATCTGCTGGGGCAGGTCGAACGCCCCGAACACGGCCGGATCGGCGAACACGACGTTGCGCGCGACCCGGCCGCCGGTGACCGTGAAGACCTGCAGGGTGTGCAGCCCAAGCCCACCGTCGGGCTGCGGCGCGTACGCGGCGAGCGCGGGCTGCCCGTTGGCGGTGAGGCGCCTCATGCTCCAGCCCGTCCCCCACATGGCGAACACACGGTGCATGAACAGGCCGTAGTCGCGGCTGCCCCGGTACCACAGCGGCACCGGCGGCATCTCCATGATCGCTTCGTCGGTGAGCAGCCGCACTAGGGCGGGGACGTCGGCCGCCTCGAACGCCCGCACGTACCGCCCGATCACCGCGCGTACCTCGGGATCGTCGGGCTCGATGACCTCGTCCGCTTCACCCACGTCCGCCAGGGCGGCGCGGGCCCGCTGCAAAGTGCTGTTGACGGCGGCGACCGTGGTGCCCAGCTGCGCCGCGACCTCGGCGGCACTGAACTCCAGTACCTCGCGGAGCACGAGCACGGCCCGCTGCCGCGGCGGCAGGACCTGCATGGCCGCCACCAGCGCCAGCCGCATGTCGGCCCGCGCCCCTGTGTCGAACCGCGCGTCGGGAAATGGCTGGAGCCAGGGGATGTCGAACGCCGGCGTGAGCGGCGCCAAAGGATCGTCGCTCGGCGCACCCAGCTGTGACGGCAACGGCCGCCGCGCACGCGCTTCCAGCGCGGTCAGGCACCCGTTCGTCGCGATCCGGTACAACCAGGTCCGAACGGACGCACGTGTGGGGTCGTACCGGTCGCGTGCCTTCCATGCGCGCAGCATCGTCTCCTGCACCAGGTCCTCGGCCTCGTGGAACGAGCCCAGCATCCGGTAGCAGTACGCCACCAGCTCACCCCGATGAGGCTCCAAGTCCACCGGGCGATCATAGACAGGGCGGCACTGTGAACAAGGCCGTCGAGTTACTACCTTCATCTCACCGCCGCCATCGTCACTGTCCGCGTGTTGGCCGCATTGACTGGTCCACGCTCGCTGGGCCACGAGCTGCTTGTCACCAACCCGATAGGCCTGGCCGACAAGCCCATCGAGGCGCGGCCGGGATGAGCCGTTCGCCTCGTTCTGAAATGGGCAGTGAACAATTCGGGACGCCCGCCCGTTCTTAGGGGAGACCCACGACTCTGAACTAGGAGCTATTCCGATGTCTGCTGCACTTCGTAACCTTCCGTCACAAACACCGCGGGGCGCCGAAGACGTGCTCGCGCAGGTGAATGCGCTCGTAGGCGTGTTGCGTGCACGGGCAGCCGAGACGGAGCGGCTTCGTCGCATGCATCCCGACAACCTGCACGATTTGACCGAGGCGGGAGTCTTCCGGCTCGCGATGCCCACCGACGTCGGCGGCTATCAGGCTGACGAGAACATCGTCGCTGAGGTCCTCGCGCAGATCTCCCGCGGCTGCCCGTCAACCGGCTGGATGTGCACGATCATGGTGGCCACCAATGTCATTCCGGCACTCCTCGCTACCGAGGCGGCCGACGAGATCTACGCGACGCCGGACCTGAGATTGACCGCGACCATTGCGCCCACCGGCCAGGCCGTGCCGGTCGACGGCGGCTATCGCGTGACGGGTCAGTGGACATGGAACACCGCTGGCGTCCATAGCAATTGGTTCGCGCCCGCGTGCTTGGTCCCCACCGATGGGGAGCCGGAGCTCCTGCTGACGTTGCTGCCTACCAACGAGGTTGAGCATCAGGACAACTGGCGCGCAGCCGGAATGGCGGGAACGGCGACCAACATCGCCACGGTCAACGATGTCTTCGTGCCTGCCGCACGGACCATATTCGTCAATGACCTCGCCGAGGGTCGTTATCCGTCGCGGCGCTATTCAGACACCCCGTATTTCAATCGACCGTGGGTGATGTATATCAATGCCGTGAGCGCGCCCGCGTTGCTCGGGATGGCCCGTGGGGCGATGGACTGCTTCATGCAGACCCTGCCTACCCGCGGCGCGATCACGTACACCGCCTGGCCGAAGACCGCCGAGGCGCCGTTGCTGCATCACCAACTGGCTAAGGCGCAGTTCGAACTCGAGGCCGCGGAAATGTTCACGGCGCGGCTCATTGGGTTGTATCGCGGAGTCTTGGACAGGCGGCCGACGACGATGGAGCGGGTGCAGGCCCGTGCCTATATCGGGCACATTGCGACCCTCTCTCGGGCTTGCATCAATCAACTGTTCGAGGCCAGCAGCGCCTCGCAGACATTGCTCGCCGCCGACATCCAGCGGTATTTCCGCGACATCAACGTGCTGCATCAACACGCGGCGATACAACCGAACAGCGGCGACGAGGTCTACGGACGCGTACTGGCGGGGCTCGCACCCAACTCCGACCTGGTCTGAATTCTCCTCAATCGGAGCCGAAATGAGTTTCCTGCCCGAGGTTGGAGATTCCCCGCCCGCAGCGTCTACGGCCATCTCGTCGGAGAAGTCGGCGTGGACGACGCCGACCTTGTTGCGATGGTGGGCGCCGCATCGGGTGCCGAGAGGACGTACCGCGACCCGACCGGCAAAACAATCATCAACGGGTCGGACTCCTCGGCCTTGCCGACACCGACGCCGTAACCGCGGTGCACAGCGCGCGCTTACGCTTGCAGTTAGCAGAGCCCGTTTCGTCACGGCCGACATCAGGGTCGACTTCCCGATGCCGGCCCCGCCCAACACCACCAGCAGGGCACCCTGACCCGAGGCCACTGTCCGATCCAGCACGGTTCATTGTCCTCCAAGATGGGTGTCGGGGGAGTTCTGAAGAGGTGACACGAAAATGAGACGAATTCCGGATGACACCGAGTGAGACAAGCTGAATCACCGCAGGTGAGGGCTTCGCGAAATGACACAGAGTCTGAGAACTCACACTTCGTCTTGTCGATTCTCAAACTTGATGTCCAATTCTCATTCCAAATGTTCACTGCGGGAGCGCGCGGTTGACCGCTGCGAGCCTCAGGACGTGGTGCAGCACAAGGCCGTCGACGCTGAGTCGCGTTGGTGCGGTGAGTGGTGGTGGTGGTTGGTTGTTAGGTTCTCAAACTTGGCTTCATTTTCTCAAAGCCGACTTCACAAGCTGTTGCTTACCAATGGTATTCGATCTCGGTGCCCCTGCGAAGCGTTGCTCCAGCACAACGATCCGCAACTGGGTGCCGCCTTCTTGATGTAGTACGCCGTCCAGAGGCCGGTGTAGCCGGCACCGATGATGCAGACGTCGGCCTGGGTGGAACCCGGCAGTGCAGGCCGCGTGGAATCCCGCCCAATGCTCTTCCACCAGAAGGAAACGTCGCCGTTGACCAGTGCCGTGCTCATCGCCCCACCATCGCGTCTGTCAG
>Ga0193742_1001364_pt1 | contig 14766 bp, 12 predicted proteins | sample L2c1metaG_FD_165511 | JGI IMG/M metagenome (GOLD analysis project Ga0193742, IMG submission 165511) | Soil microbial communities from a riparian zone of the East river system, Colorado, United States - L2c1 | ecosystem: Environmental > Terrestrial > Soil > Riparian zone | place: USA: East River... | reverse complement strand
GCCCTTTCAACGTCGCAAATGTGGATCTTCCAATCATCACTTCACCAGCTTCCTTACCACCTACCGATAATGCCGTACAAGGTCCTCTCCAGTTAGTTAAACTTGACCTTTTTCCACCAATAACTCTCATATCAAAAGAAATTATCCGCTTTCTCTTGGGATTAGTGGAACGAGGTGTGACGGTGAATATTTGTTCTCAGTCGCGGGATATTCTGGAGTCTACTATCAACTATTACAGCAACAAGGAAGAGTCGTTGCCATAGATATAATCTCTTCACTTCAATCCTAACTGGTTCCTAACTGGATCCCAAAAGAAAACACATGATCGACTTTTCTGAGTGCCAGGCTGATATTACTGCGTCGTCACTTCCTTCAAGATTGTTGGGCAAATCAATTAAAAGCACTAAATAGGATCAATTTATCCCATTCCGAATAAATACAACATCGTACATAGCGTTATGCCAAGAAAACCTCAAGGGCTTATTGTGCGATGATTATAGATCATGGAGATAAGCAGTTAATTCATCAACCAGATATCAAGATACGAGAAACTTGAAGAGAAACAGTTAAAAAAAAGAGATGGGCGTCCATTGTTAAGCAAAATCTGAGCAGCAGCCAAGGTTCATTCGATACACACCCGTTTAAACATATCTGATCTTCTCCCCCATTATTGGGACAACAATGCGCGAACAAGATAATTATGATATAACTACATTATTGCAACGACCACGGCCCACCGCTTATTTAGAGGATCTATCGAGGATGGTTCAGGCAAATAATGTCGACCTTATGATGACCTTGGGACTGTTAGACATTTTCTCTCATGTTTCCCTTTGCTGCTCAGGAGTTCTTGTCTTGGTCTCGTTCTCTACCACCTTTCAGACCGCTTACATCTCACACCGAATTTATGCTGGCAATACCGCCTTACAATTCCCCTTGAAATATTTTTTCTTCCTGGTGGAGATCATCCAAAGATCGTCCGTCGATCATTTAGGGAGTGAAATTGATTCGAACTGTCCTCCCCCAAACGATCATCCACAAAATAGAAATCATCACACCTCACGTTTACTTGCCAGGAGCCTTGGAAACATTCCGATGTCTATCTATAACTGGCCTATACTGATCTTAATGTTTTTGAAAGTTTATTATACAGGGTTCGGTTTTGGGAAAGGTATCAGCCATGCCCAGGTGATACTGTGATTGGCATCCTGGCACCGCCCCAGCCGTATCATTTACGCCGGCGGCATTTTTGGGCCCCCGAGCCTTCCAAAAAATCCTACTGTTCGCTATACAATCTGAGATAAAACATTCGTGGCCTTGTTGAGCATAGAGCACATAGTCGGCGTAGTGAGAGAATACGAACGCCTTTTCAGTTTCCCTTTTACCTCAATCGATGAATATTAATCCTAATCAAGTGGTAGATAAATAATATATACTTACTTGGTGAAAATGCCAGGCTTACAAGCTGTACATTCTTAATTAGGAAATCATGGGGCATCTCCATTGATTATTGATCATGAACAGTCCCCCAGGTGGGCCAGTGGACCACCTTTTGGTATCCTGAAATCCAAGACAATGGTTGAACTGAGAATTCGAAACTACATTCTTGTACTATTTTAATGCATATGGTGTTTCAAATTTTCAATGAGCAAAGTCTATAAATTCTCACGCGGGTTTTCTAGCGGTCATGTGCCTCCGCAGATTATTTTAAACAACGTTCGACCAGGCGTGACTCTTCCTTCCTTACCGCCATCACCCCTACCATTGTTGGGGTCAGAATGGCTGAACGTCCATTCTCCATGGCCTCTGGCGACACCATGGCCCTCGCCACGAACATTCCTTTGCCATCGACCAGCGATGATAGCTCTTTCTTTCGCGAACCGCGTGCTCCCTACATGGCTTCTGTCCCTTTTACTTCGGATTCACCACGTGAATCATACTTGAACGCTACGCCGAATGATTCTGGAACAATGCTCGCTACTAAAAATGAAAACTCTGCAGTAGACCCCAGTTTAACCACCACACCCCCCAAATCGAAACGTCGCTTCGTTATTGTCGTCCTCCTGTTCTTGCTTGCTTTGAGTTTGGTAATAGTAGCGGTTATAGTACCTGTGTACTTTACCGTTATCAAACCCAAGTTAAATCGTTCGTCTGGGGCGAACGGTGGTTCTAGTAGTCCCACTACGTCGTCTGGTGGCGGTCAAAGTGGTCAAAGCGGATCCACGCCTTCTTCGCCTACAAATATAATTACTGGAGGCGATGGGTCGACTATCCACGCTGCTGATGGTTCCACGTTCACGTACAACAATAAATTTGGTGGCTTTTGTAAGTATTTCACGCATTGTATTCATTGCCCAACTTGGGGCTTTGGGCGTTCTCCAACGTGTGAGACTAATACGCATGAGCTTTTCAAATTCAGTATTTCTAAAACTTCCTTGGTCTCCTGACTTGACGATCGTCTACTTTCTGTTCATTACTGATGACGTCTTGGCCAGGGGTTGCCGATCCCAACAAACCTTTTAACAATAACGCGCAACCGAATTCATGGACTCCCCCTCTCAACCAAAGTTGGAATTACGGCACAAATCGTATAAATGGGTGCGAATTTAAGTCGCCATCTTTCTGACTCGTTCTGATATTCACACTTCTAGCGTCAACCTTGGAGGCTGGTTTGTTTTAGAACCATTCATTACCCCAGCCTTATTTCAGAGATACCCTGGTGCTGTTGATGAGTGGACCCTAAGCACTTTGATGGCAGCTGACAAGGCAAACGGTGGATTAAGTCAACTGGAAGACCACTATAAAACGTTTATTGTGAGGGCAAACCACGTACTCACTCCTGCTAAAGGCACTTAACTACGTGTGTTGTAGACTGAACAAGATATTGCGGAGATCGCCGGTGCAGGTTTGAACTGGATCAGGCTCCCAATCCCCTTCTGGGCCATCGATGTTTGGGCAGATGAACCGTTCCTCGCCAGGACTAGTTGGAAGTAAGATCCTGGGTTTCTGATGGTTCTCAAGAACCATGTCTGACTTTTTGGGACACAGGTATATCGTCCAGGCTTTACAATGGTGCAGGAAATACGGTATTCGTGTCAAACTCGACCTCCATACGATTCCAGGTTCTCAAAATGGTACGCACCCCGTTTCTCGCGCAGAGAACCCGATTGTCAACGGTTTGCTTCTAGGATACAATCACTCTGGAAAACTTGGACAGATAAATTTCCTTCATGGCATTATGGGAATGGCCAATGCTCAACGTACTTTGAACTATATTCGGATAATCACAGAGTTTATCTCCCAGGCCGAGTGGAAAGATGTCGTGCCCATGTTTGGTATCGTTAATGAGGCACTGATCACTACCATTGGAACAGCTGAGCTCCGAGGGTTGTGAGTGAGATTAAACGTATCCCAAAAATTAATGACTGATCCATATCACAAAGTTACGTTGAGGCCTACAATATAATTCGTGGCATTACTGGCGTCGGCGAGGGAAATGGACCCTACATCAGTATTCATGAGGGATTTCGAGGTCTTGAAGAATGGGTTGGCTTCCTTACTGGGGCAGATCGTCTCACCCTCGATATGCATCCTTATTTCGCATTTGATGGTGGCTCGGGGTTAAGTCCAATCGATACTGGCACTGGCCCAGGTGCCGGCGGGACATGGCCACAGGCAGCATGCGATCGTTGGGCCTCCAGCATGAATGCAAGGTTTGACTGTTCCCTTCGTTCTGTGTGTTTTGACCAACTTATCATACCTCCAGTCGCATCGCATTCGGGACTACAATTGCTGGAGAATTTAGCAACGGTATCAACGATTGTGGTCTTTTCATTAGAGGAATCGGAACACCAACGATGTATGGTGGGAACTGCGCCGACTGGCAAGATGCTTCTGGGTGGACTGCTGGTACGAAAGCTGGTCTGCTAAGCTTTGCTTTAGCCAGTATGGATGCTCTGAGAGACTACTTTTTCTGGACATGGAAAGTATGTGTTCGTATTTTTATAGGAAAACAACGGACCTTGATAATCGCCCTCATCTAGGTTGGTAATGCAACGTCAGGAATTGTAGAATCTCCTCTATGGTCTTATCAACTTGGTCTCCATGGAGGATGGATGCCCACTGACCCAAGATCGGCGCTTGGCGCTTGCGGAGCCGCTGCTGGACCTATATTTAGTCAATCCTTCCAGTCGTGGATGACTGGCGGTGCCGGCGCCGGTGCACTTGGCTCAGCACAAACATTACAATACCCATACCCCCCTGTAACACTAGAAGATACACCTTTCTCTGTCACCCTGCTCCCTTCGTATACCTCTACCGGAGCTATCAGCACCCTACCTGCTCCGACATATACTAATTCTCAAGGACATACAATCAACGCCGGGAATGGCTGGTTTAATGCCCAAGATACGCTGGCTGCTCCGACGCCGATCGCCGGATGTACCTACCCTGACGCTTGGGATGCACTTTCTGTTTCTCTGCCACCAGCCGGCGTGTGTGGTGGTGGTGCAGCACCAGCACGTGCGCCCAGCCTAATTACATCGACATCAACAGGAGCAGCAACGACTACGGCAGCGGCCCCCGTCAGCAGAATTACTTCTCCTTTCCGAGACACGCCGTAGATGGGATCTTTGTTCTTTTTTTTATTTTAGTTTTATGATTGTACGTCATATTTTTGGACTTTATTGTTTTTGCACTCTGTTTCATTCCCGACTCCTTTTTTCAAGTTATTTGAACATTTGTATAAGACCTCCTGCATCGCTTCGCAAAAACCGTAAACAATCGCAGCTTGCTGTAGTATCGCTTTTAATTCAACGTACTTTGCTTTCGAACCATTCCCTCGTGGCCTTCGACTTATCTACTCGTCTTCACTTACGGTGAGGATACGTATACATGCGCTACAGAATGGGGAACAGATGAAAAAGTATTACAACTACAATAAATATGGGGGGTTTTCGACCAGACTTATTAATTGTTCTCTTCGGCTGGGCAACTTCTCTTCTGTGGATTAGAATTCTTCATTACTTTTCCTATCCGGAACTACATACCATGACAGTGATATAGCAGAGTTTAGAAATTGTGTAAGATCTGTAAATTATAAAATTATTTTCGTAGAATACTCAATGATATTTTACAATTGCATGGTTAAATTTTCAGAGTTTGAGTTCTATGTTTGAGGAATAATACTAGTGTATCATTTGGAAAACCAATAACTTTGAAACCATTTTTGCCAAGTAAGTACACTTTGGAAAATTGTTCTTTGGTACTCAATTAATTTTTTTTCAAGACTAGCTATTGTCCTGGTGTGAAAATAAAATGTATTCAATTCACCGAAAACAGAGGTGTCTAACCAAATTGGTGGCATGTCGTATTGAACTTGTAGTTTGGCGCTCGGATCCTTACTAACTTACTAACTTAGGCCCTATTCGAGATTCTCTGCCAAAATCAAAAATTTAAACCGAAAAAGTTTCAAACCGATTTCGGCCCCTAATTATGTCGAAACAACTGAATAAAGCCTCGTGTTATTAGTAATGTGAATACGATCAGTCTTCAACATAGCAAGCCTGGGCTTTATTTGGGTGTACTCGAGGATTTGCATTCGCTGCGATCTGTTCCTTTTTACGAGTCCCATTTATTGGGAATCGTTCTTATAACCCATGAAAACGCAGGGTCCCGTGTCGGTGTCATAGCCGGCAAACACCGATTGTGGTGTCCAGGGTCCTGCCTTTCCCTATCACCGTTTGCAACATCTCTATATACCAGACTCGGAGGTATGTCTTCGTCTTCAAATGGTTGGTTCCTGGTAGAAAAAAGGGGGGGCTCGTATATGCCACGCTTCGCGGTGGCCCTCTCAAGCAGGTTTTTTCTTTTGTCTCTTTACAATGGCGCCCCAAGTTGAAGCCATTGTTTTGTGGTCCATCATTAAACATAGCCTGGAGAAATCTGTACACAGGCGCGAGATCTAACTCTTCTTGCCTTAGAGTTCTAACGTATTTACATGATTGTCGCTGTGACTGGTCTATGTATTGAAGGTTTACATATACACCTGTTAACTTGGTCTGAGGTGCCAGAAATATTTCGAGGGCCAAAATTGGAAATTTGGGGCTAACATAGTAATTCTTTCAGGATCCTGAACCACGATCTTTCTCCAGTTGAATGAGATGACACTTCACTCCGGACACCCAGATGTCTATCTCAATGTGCAGGGAAGGGCATATCCCCAATTTTTAGATAAGCACTCAGCACACGGGGGCGGCTGTGATGCGCCATCTAGGTCGGATTGTGCAAAGGGAATCTCCCTTTGAACTTAATCTCTTTAATCTCTTGTTTACTTGGTTCCTTACGGCATTGTTTGCAGCTGTGGCATTGCTAATCTACTCAGCCAGTGGTTGGATCGTAAGAACTCCAAGCGCCATAAGTATAGTAAGATCGCATACTACGATAGGTAGTTTTGACTTATCATTACTATGCTTTCCCTTTAATTGGCGAGGTTTCAGAGAAACTCGAAAAGATCGGGTTAGTATAGCACCCGCCCACCCAAAAGCCCTCGGGTATTCGGTCTCAGTGGAAATATTAAGGAACTTCATGCCATAAACTGAAGTTGTTCGCCTTCAGGGTTGACAAGTGCGCACATGGCTTACCGCTTCGACGATAATCGACGTTCTCATTTGCGATTTCATTTATTTTGCATCTCACTACAGTTGGTCGCGGTTGAGTTAACACTATGTTTTTAGGATATTTCAAGCTTTTTTTGACTCTGAGGACTATGTACTTAGTGCTTCGGATAGGGTCCAGACCTCCAAGGATTGATTGCGGAAACAAATTGTCATTAAGGACCCTGATAGTTTTGATGACATTTTGACAGATCCGAAACCAATCTTAAATTCGGATCTGTATAAGCATGAGGCTCATGCGCATCAGCCTCCCACGCCCTTCACGCTGTGCTCAAACATTGTGCGCCTCATGAATTGAATTATTCCAGCAGCGCCTCGTGCGAGGTGTAATAATGACGTCGATGCAGCATCGATGAAAACCTATCCATAAAACATGACGGCGTTCAACTTTCACCGATTGGTAGGAACGCAACAGCCACAAAGTTAAAACCTCGGAACGGGATCTACTACTACCGGTGTATACAACTAACTCTCTTTTCATTGAAACTTTTGAAATTACTGATGTAGGTTATCTAGATTGTCAATCGAAAAATTCATCAATGGGTTTTACGGCCGTGGTTGGAGCCCTTGTCATCTCTTGTCTTTTCATCGGACTTTTATTTATTTATTAATATCCAGTGAACAACGCTTCTCATGGTCAGCCCGGAGGGCATGTCTACTATCACACTGTCTAAAAGCGACCTTCGGGTCAGAAAAATACCTTATATGATTTAAAACCAGTCTATGTTGGGATATGCAGCATGACTCTGTCTTTAGCGATGTATGTATATATATAGAACCGTGACGAGCGCTGAGCGCTGCCGTTTTTTTTTTCTTTTTTTTCTTTTTCCATGAGCAACAAAGTGACAAGGTTAGCCGCTTGCAGACGATTCCTGGCCATTTATGTCAATTTTTTTCCTTCACTAGGTGGCGCCTGTCTTAAAAAAATTCAGGGATGGATTGACTGTACTACAAACTCACAATTGAATAGTTCATGTCACACCTATCTTCAAGTTTTTGAGGGCCTGGGGTCTTAACAAGGTTGTTTACCCCGAATTCCAGGTGATAGAGCGAGCGCACACCAAGTAGGTTGGTAGACCCAGTGGCCATCGCTTAACCGGCACAGCCGATATAGTTTTGGGACAACATGCTCGAAGATATTCGTGGTTGTTAGCTTGCGTTTCGACGAGTTTGAAACTGCAGCAATGTCGATAGGTCATTTTTGATATAATTCTTTTTTCTTTTTTTTCTTTTTTGACTGTTTACGTTTAAAAACAAAAAAGGTAATGCTAAAAGTAGATAAAGAAACTCAATTCCTATCGAGTCATCTACCGTTTTATTTTTCCTAGCCCTGTTTCTTACTCTTGAAACCTTCTGTGCTGATATTTCTCTTGTTTCCCACTTGGTCAATGACAGAAAAAGGTGGCTTACTAAGCGGCGTCATTGAACTTGATAGAAATGTAGCGGAAGGACAAAGTTTCTTCGAACTTCGTCCCAAAGCAAAGCTTTTTTGTTTTCGTCCTAACTCGTTTTGGTAGCAGTTTGCACTTTGTATCGGCTCGTGTATCCTCCGTATGTTTTGAGCATTATTTGCTTCCGGCGATTTTTCATGTTGGACTGCTTGGAACTCTCAGGCTGGTGATGAAATTTCGAAGGTCTATGTTGTTTTTACATCGATGCCGATAGTCATTAGTGGTAGAAGCAGTGTCACCAGATGTGTACAGCAGTTTGTCTCCGGTGTGCGATCGATACCGGGTGGCGGTGCCAACCCAAGTAATCGATCAACCTTCTCCAGAAATTCGATGTGCCGTATAGCCCTTACTCCTGTGGGCTTAGGCTCATGAGATCTCATTTCTCTGATTGGCGTGGCTCCCGAACAGCGACATTTAAAAATCTATATTTGCCGTCATCATCTGCGATGGACTCCCGGAGAGATATAAAGTAAACGGTCCCGCTAATCACTACTCATCGTGTTCTCTGCAAATAACATTTCCGCTAATGGCATCATCTTCAGCTGATTCCTCCCCCTCGTCTTCCCCTGGTTTGACTCCTACTGTACCCCTCCAATATCCTCTACAGAACCCGCGCACCCAAGACGTCTTCGAATCCATCGTCAACGGCCGCAAAAGCTGGAAAACTTTGAAAGGCGGTGAAGTCGTCTGGCCCCCTGAATTGGAGGCGGCTTTAATTGAAGGTGCGAGGATGATTCAACCGCTCTCAATCATCTTTATTAATTGTGTAATACCCCACAGGCCTTGAGACTTATCAACCAGATAATTCTCGAGAAACGCGACTACTGGGACGCTTTCCAATGAGGAACAGGTTCATTTCCGATTGGATATTTGAGAAGACCGGCAAAAAGCGCACTGCCAAACAAGTTGGTAGTCGTCTACAACAGCTCAGAGATACATGTGGAGGCAAACGCCGTAAGTGTTCACGGCTGCTGCCGGTGACGAGTTAATCGAACTGTCCTCCATAGTACTTCATCTCCTTACACCTACCCGACGTCCGTATCGTCCTGCCTCTCTATCTTCCGAGTTCCATCACAGAGCCGGTCATCTGGTCTATGGTCCGCCATCTCTTCGATGCGAATCAGACTCGAGCAGTGATTCTTCTGCAAGCTCCCCAGCCACCCCTATCGAGGCTCATGCCACTCTCCAAAGTCTTTTGTATCGCGGCATCGAAGCTCGTGAAGAGGAGCCACCAAGCACCATAGTTTACATTGACCTGCTTCCTTCGGATTCTTCTATAAGCGTTAACAGCTCATTAACATCCTGGAAATCACCCAGCCAAGCAGCCGAAGAACGTTCATGGATAGACCGTGGCTACAACATTGTTAAAGCAACCCAGTATCCGCGCCATTTACATGACATCGACCCGACAATTACTTTCCTTTCCCATTCAACGACCAATGCTCGCTCTTACTTCACGGTGCACTCAGGGGATCGCTTGATATTCTCCGAATCGACAACATTGGAGCCCCTGGACCCCACGGCATCAAATGTTGATGGCATCCTTTACAAAACCTCGTTGGTGCCAGGATTGTGGGATACCATCTCTCAAAGCTCAGGTATGAGTATTGAACTCCTCGCAGATGTTGATTATCTGAACAATATGATCACAGATGTCTCGCAATATACCATCATTCAACGTGTGGTTCAAGACTCCCCCAGTTCTTCCTCTACGTCCCCTACCATCTTCTCTGCTATATATAAATTTCTCTACCCAACATCCCCACCAACAGAACGAGATTCCTCTATCCCGCAGGTATTAACGGCGGAAGCCCTTGTACAGAAAAACGACTTCTCTTGGGAAGATCTGTTATCGATAGAAGCTGATACATACCCTGATATGATGGCTTTCGATAAATCTCCCAACTTTTTCGACCTGGATTTTGCCATGACGCCAGATAGCTGGAGCGGGCAATGTTCGCCGGCTCCTTCTGTGTTTCCAAGTCCTAGTCAATACCCCCAATCCATGCCGAATTTTATGCTCGACGAGGACGAGCAGCTATTGTCACCAACATCTTCCTTCGATGGATCTGACATGTCAAACTACGTGAGACCATATTCGCTATTGTTTAAAAAGCTGAATCATGGCTGACGCTGTTTTTTGTTGGATCAGCTTTGACTTGTAACTGTAAAAAGTAGTTGCCACCTATGTAATTGTAAAATCTCCGGCTAATACATTTCTCGCCTACAAAAGACTTCTTCACATCATATGCATGTCTGGCATTCACTCATCCTTTATTGTTGACGAAATTAATCCTAATTCTTCCAGACCCTCATTTTTTGGTATATATATTTTCATTTATGAACCCTATCACACCTTCCCTAAGTACCCATTGTAAAAAAAGTAAAATGTATTTCGTACAAGTGTGAATAATAGAAGAGGACCATAGAAAACTCGGAACCACCCCCCCGCAATCATCAGATGAACTTGGAACTCCACATGGCCTCATTCTGTCTCGCTTCGTCGGTTCCAGCGCCATAAATTCTTGAACTAACTAGATGTGGAAAAACCATATAAGTCGGTTGCGCGTTCCGCCTGCCCCCCCCTTCAAGAAAGGACGTTATAAAACTTACCGGTTTTCAAGCACGTTATGATTTGAATTCTGGTGGTAAAATCCTTAGTCAGGAGCGTTGCGTCGGTGTACTGATTGAGACCCCGCAGAATCCCTTTGGCAATCAAGTCTTTCCTGGACTCGCTAGAAGCTTTGAAATAACCCTCAACAAGGGAATCCACCCATGTGCGCATGGCCATCCCCGCCGACATTCCCTCCCATCTGCTCAATTCCAAAATCAAATTCGTGATTCCTCCAACAATAACGGCGATTTCGCTGTCGGGTTGCCCGAAGGATTCTAACCCCAACTTCTTTGTTTCTGGTAGGTGCTTTTGGATGGGTGTCAACAGAGCGCCATATGAGACCCCGTCTCCAGCTTGGCCCCCTCCTCCTCCTCCTCCCCCTCCTCCTCCGCCTTGGCTACCAGTTATCCATCCTTTCGTCTTGTCTATCAAGAGATAGATGTCAGGTCGTAGTGCTGGAGAAAGTTCTTTCTTGGCACCAGCATTCGCTTCAGCTGCTGCAGCGAATTGACTGGTGAAACTACGAAACATAACTAAAAGTAGCAAAACAAAAAAAAAGGTGTAGGATGGTGTGTGTAACAAAACAAGAAAAAAACAAAAAAAAAAAACAGAAGAGAGAGAGGAGAGAGAGAGAGAATGGGTTGAAAAGAGTGCGCTTACCACGAGTGAGGGTCAAGTCACCCGAATCGAGTCAACACATGTCATCCTCGAGGCGGTGAGATCAAAAATTCTCACACGCCTTTGGAGGGTGTTTTTGTTATTTGAAAAGAATGCAATTAAATAGAATATATTGCACTAGAACTAGTCATTTTAACACGAAGAGACCCTGTGTGGAGAAGATATAGCCCCGACCAGTAGTTTGGGACTTTGGAGTCCTCGTTAACATACCCGCTAATTAAATTTCGGTAAGACAGAAATATCAGTTGACATGCATAGCAGGAGAGTAACCCCCCTCCCCCCCCCCCACAACCCCCAAGGTTCAATTCGCTCCTTTACAGATTTAAATTTCAAGGTGGCCCGCAACAAAATAGTCTACACAAAGCAGGCCGATAGAAAACAAAAAAAGGTTTGAATCTCACCCCAAAAATAGTGGCTGTGCTAAGCCACAAGGATCTATCCGTATAAATCCCACAGTGCTAACCCTTGTCCAATTATAGACCGTCAAATGGATATGAGAGTCCGATCGCACCGTATTCCATTGACTAGAAATTTCACTGATCGAGTGATAAGGACGTTCCTTCTAGACGAAGGATCGTTCTTGAAAAAAAAAGAGATAAACTAAAAAAAATCAGGCTCATGAAAACTTCTTTTGATTGATGCCAACATGCGCACTCTAGGGTATTGGGCTAACAATCATTGGCCCTGCGCGAAAGAGCGAACTCGTGTTCAAAAGCATATGTCAATTCGGCGCCAATTTCCAAACAATAGGCGCGGTGAGTCGAATACAACGGCGGTCTTCGTTAAAGGTTTTTGAATAGATACTCGAGGAAATCATTTGTAAACGTAAGCTTCCTTTTATAGTAGGAACAAAAAAGGTTTTCAGGGCTTACCATGCAGTGAGATAAACCTTTTTTGGAGGTTTGCTCTTGGAGATGGTGTGGTCTGATGCTGGTGTTCCGAACACATCTTATGATTCATGCAGGAAGGGCACAAAAACTTCGACTACTTATCAATGTAAGCTTCTAGAGGAACTAAAAAATGATGTAACTCAGCGTCCAAGAAATTGCTCAATTGTTTGTCCTAGGATGAGGGCCGAACTAGTCGGATGGGGGTAAATATGACAAGTCTAGCCGCTGGAACGAAGGACCAGAACAGAAATGAGACCAACACGGACCAGATATAGGTGCTAGCCCCCTTCCCTTTCGTATCTTTTGAACACTATATTCCTCTCGTGTCGCGACATAGTGTACATATACCTTGACCGGGCCAGTCATCAAGCATCGGCACCAAGAAACCTCCAGATACCAATGCGATACACAATGCTTTTCTGAGAGCACGCTATGCATGGGAAGTCACGTAAACGAGAAGGGCAGTGGAGTTGATCGAAAACGACAAGCGACCGGATTCGTCGGGCAACTCACTTAATTGGACAGCCTGTTACGGATATTGTCCACAAGTAAGTATCGGGAAAGGATATGCTTTCTACCGAGGTTTCTACTTGAACATCATGGTATAATGGATTTAACACGAAGAAGAGGCAAATGAACCTCATCAGAGTGAAGCGTTCGCACGCCGGCTCGGCCACCGCTGTAAACAGACTTCCAAATTGAGGAGCTGCTTATTTTGGCGGGGGCTTGGATGGATGGGGTCGACGGAAGAATTGAGCTACGATAAAAATAGAATAATCAATGCGCCGAATTAAGCATAACCGATCAATAATCGATCATTAATCATGCAGATCGATCGTACATGTATAAATCACTGTGAGAAAAAAGTGTCGACAAACGCTTGGGTCCGCCAACTTCGATACGAAAAGGAAAGAATCCCGGCTCACCGAAATTCCCAACTCTCAACATTTGGATATCAACACCATTGGCCGAGGGGCTCATCCACAAGCGTACCCCTATAGGTCGGAGGGTTATGTCAACATGTCAAATGAGTAGACTTTACCATATTTAACAAGATAGGTTTGGGATAATGGCACGCTACCTACGCAATTGAAAGGCAGAGGTGTTACCGCGCCTGAAAAGATCGCGTTGAAGTAGACAGAAACACAGGCATCAGAAGATGATATTAGCGTTTGTGTACACATACTCGGGTTTTAATTTATCCCGACAGCTATTTTATCACACATGCCTTTTACAACTTCCCAGAAACGGGTTCCTTGAGAAAAAAATGAAAGGATTATATAATTTCGGGAAAAATGACAGCCTTACCGAGGCCTGAACAATTGGTTCCTTTTATAAAGTCAAAGATGTTGAAGATGCCAAGTATTTTCCACCTGCAAACTCGAAACCTGTAAAAGAGACAATTTGTCAGCTTACACGCTTTAGTCTCATGTCCGAATCCTCGATAGAAGGAGTAAGATTCTGCAAGAATAACAAGTTAACCCATAGCAACAGGACATGTGGAGACTGTGGTTCCGAGTGAAGGTATACTCTGTAATGCACGAACATGATGTAATGTTAGTAATCGGACACCAACATGAGACGAAACATGCATGTTTAAATGGGTATGGACACTTTTTCAGTCCCAGTCATTGAATCTTCTGTGTTCCGAGAAATTGAACCTCGCCAATTATCCTCTTTTGATTCGAAATCAGAGATACGGAAACCTGGGCCCCTACAAAACATGTCAGGTCACGTACCTACCTTCTAAGGAGTCGAAATTTTACCGCCCGTGGCAATCCTGCAGAGTTCCCCAACACGTGGAGTGATCAGCCTCGCACAGCTGTCCATCATGCGGTTGTCCAGGATTTTCACAAAAGGCTCCTACAGCATACGTCGTAAAAGGAATTGGAACATATGACCTGGAAGAAATGGACTGAGGTATTTGGACTTGTGTCGCCGACGTTGGCTGTGAAGGGTTGGATTAACAACGACGAATGCATAATAAAGACTGAACAAGCAAACATTGCGTGAATCCAGTAATTAAAGGCGTGTTTCCTGGCAGGGTATTGGGTTCCACGGAGGCTTTATTCATGCAAGATAATCATGTGGACACAGTGCGTAACATCATACCTTCGCAGAGGTACGCAGCCCCCCCCTTTATCATCAGTGCTAAGAAGAGCATGATTCTGAACCCAGTGCATGTCGCTTCCTAGGTCCTCAGGCATGGATAAAAATGACGCACCCTATATAAACTTGTCCCATGCACGGCAATAATCCTCTCTCTTGCATTTCCATTTAGGTCGTCAAATCTCAACGTCGTCATATCTTTGTCCTGATTCGCGCACGTTCACCTGGAGGGTTAGCCAAGTAGGCTGTCAGCGAGCGGTTTATACTCGCATCCAGGATAAGTAGTGTTGCCGAGGCTGAGTTTTCCTGGACCGAGGCTTGCATGTGCACGCTGAACTGCAAGTATGCTG
>Ga0193742_1001363_pt1 | contig 14767 bp, 15 predicted proteins | sample L2c1metaG_FD_165511 | JGI IMG/M metagenome (GOLD analysis project Ga0193742, IMG submission 165511) | Soil microbial communities from a riparian zone of the East river system, Colorado, United States - L2c1 | ecosystem: Environmental > Terrestrial > Soil > Riparian zone | place: USA: East River... | reverse complement strand
CAAACAGTTGGTAATTGCTACCGACACCGGATTTGAAGCTTGAAGCTTGGACCAAGTCAGAGAACAAATCTGGCTTGAAGTACCATAGTTGAACAAGTTTGTCAATGATTATTTCAATCCCATTTTTTAAAGGCGCAAAAGTACGGCTCTAAACGTTTGGATCTGAAAAGAAATAGCACCTGAATTGAAGACAAAAAGGAAGGTCAAAGAATTTTAGATTGTATAGTTTGAGTAAGAGCTTGAGGAGAAAAATAAAACGCCCGCTTCGAGTCTGAGACTCCAAACTTGTCATCTGACTCGCACTCCGAACCCAACAAATGGCGGAAAAGATTATTCTTATGGGTTCTCCGCCTAGTAACTGTGAAGGGACGCCGCCGAAACCCTCTTTGTGCAATGCGTGGAGGGAAGCCATCTTGGAACATTTCCCAGACCCATCTACATCTCCGTTTGTAGTGATCGAGGGCAAGTTCAAGGACATCGACCCTATTCAACTCCAATGCGACTGTATTGTTTCGCCAGCAAACTCCTATGGTATCATGGGTGGCGGGTAAGAGTGGACATGTAGTGTAAGAAGGATACCCACACGAGTAACTAATGCATTTTGTGTTTCCTAGATTTGACCTTGAACTCTCTCGATCTTTTAAAAGTACAACCAGTCACATTTGGAGTTTAACAGATCACTGCCAAACCTACATACACGATAATTGGTACGGGTTTGTGCCTCCCGGGTCGTGTACTATCATCCCCCTTCCTGAAGACGTTAGAGGACCACAAAATCCATGGCATGCAACATCATTAGCAATCCTTCCGACGATGCATACTCCCGAGAATGTTAGCTGGCATAAAGATCTTGTTTACAATGCCATGTGGACGTTTCTCGTGGAGGCACAAAGATGGAATCGTCAATTGAACGTTGGCAAGGATGGAGCCAGTACTATCCGCACTGTCCTGATGACAGGGCTAGGGACTGGTCAGGGTGGGATTTCGGGGAAGAGATGTGCACAACAGATGGTATTGGCAGTGAAACATTTTCAGCAGGGCTTGCCAAAAAATATCCGCTGGGAAGATGTGCGACAACGAAATGTTGAGATCGAGCGAACTATGGAAATGTAGAAAATGATTACTATCTGATAAGATAAACCCTGTCACTAGCAGCGATCCTAACTCCATTACTACTACTCAAAACATCATATGAAAAAATGTCCCGCTCAAACGGACGCCTAGAGCCAGAAGTCATCGTGAACGTGCGTTCTCTCAATCAAAGCAAATCAACAAAAAAAGATATCTAAACTTGTTTCCTAAACTTTTTTACTCTGTAACCCCCCACACACACACCTTTTCTACACACACAACCCAATTGCAGTACGGAGATGGCTTTGCCTACTCTAAATACAAAATGGAAGAAGCTTTCCGCACGGGTGGATTCCTCGACAAACCAGCTGCGAAACCTCCAACAGCCACACATTCTCATTCAGTAGTAGGCAGCAGCAGCGGGAAAGGTGACTCTTCGTTGCCTCCTCTGAAGAGGGAAGATATCGATGTCATCGTGCGTGTTTGTTTTTTTCTTTCTCGTTAAAGCACTAAACGATATACCACCCCCCATCCATTGTTGGAATTATTATTATAGGTTCATGAGTTTGAGATTCCACGCATACAGGCGGAGAGGGTTCTTGCTGAGAATGGGGCGGATTTGGGGAGGGCTTTGAGGGCGCTTGTAGATCCACCTTCATCTGTACCAATACCAGCAGAATCATCGGAGACTTCATCATAGGCTTTTCGTCGTCGTCGTCGTCGTTTTCGTGATTCTTAAAGTAACGTAGCTCAATTGAAAAACGTAGATTTCTCTCAAGAATGCCTCAAAGAAATGTTCCACTACTCCGTCATTCCTGTTGCTTGTATTGCTTTCGGAATTATGCAACGAATAAAGATGTATAATTAGGGTTGGGTTTATCCACAACTACAGTCGAGTAGGTAGCTCTCCCACCCCAAACTGCACCACCTACCTCACGCACTGCCGTCTTCTTTGTCCGGATTCGGTCCCTCAACCCACTGATCATCCTGCCAATTACGCTTTCTTGGTGGTCGACTCCAACTCATCCCCAGTGTTTCAAAAGGCGACCCGGCTTGTTCTGGTCGTCTGTTGGGGTTGGTAGCAAGTGCACTCAACTTGGAGAGCAGAGCATCTTTTCCAAAGCTCCCAGTGGCAGCTGTTGTGTCTTTCTGTCCATGAAGCTTGTTTGCTGGATTCTTTTCGTACATTTTGCTAGACTGTCGATGATCCAGGTAACTATAACGCCTAAGGGCCGTCATCGACTTGTTTTGCTGGGAATCTTCTGGAGCGTTGTAGTGCATACTTCCAGGTGTATGAGTGTTTGTCCTCGAGTGGTCATTTGGAGATGGGTGGATAGCCAATTCCATTCGAATGTTGACCTCTTTCGAACTGTTCTCGGAGGGGAAAGCAGTGACGGCTGCTGGGAGACGTTCTAGATGGAGATCAACAACCCGTACGTTGATGAAGGTGTTACCGCGGGTTTGACCGGCTAGGAGCGCAGCGGGTGGATGAGCGAGGCCTCCAGAGCTGGCGTTGAAAGCAGGAACGGGCTCCGGTCCTGCCTTTTTCTTCTCTAGCTTGCCAATGAAGCCGGCTGTGGATATAAGGAATGAATCGGCCTCCTCTGGACTACTATAGTTCTGCTGTGATCCGGTTTCAAGCACGATGCCAGGTTGTACATTTGCGGAGAAATATGATTCCAAGTAGGTAGGCGAGGCGTACATCAAACCACCCAATCTATGTGGTTGTTGACGGATGGGTTGAGTTTGATTGGGAGTCTGAACATGGAATTGTTTATCGAAATGCTGGCCCAAAAAGCGAATGTGCAAGTTCCCAGGTGGCACCCCAGTCTCTCTAATCGAAGTAGAGACCCCGTTTTCTTTCAAGAATTTTTGGAATTGGGGTCTAAGAGAACGAAGTTGTTTCAGATAACGATTGAAAACTTTTGGAGACATGGCATGGAGGTTAGGATGTAGGTAGCCATCGTCTGCTTTCGAAGGCTTTGGGGATTGTTTCATGCCATATTCGCCTTTTCCACGGAGACCAAGACCTGGTAGGTCTGTCGTGAATGCTGGTAATGACTTTGGTGGGGAAGGCATGGCGGAATCGGGGTTTGACATATACTTGCCGCTTTCGCCTGGGCAGAATTCCGAGTCCATCATAGACCACGGCGTAGAAGCAGCTGGACCTAAGCCCACAAACCAGGGTACTTGGGGTACTAGTTTAGGAGCGACGTTGAGTTCCTCTATTTTGTCAATTAGTCGGACTTGGCTTTCGGCGTTGCTCCATTCGATGTAATGTTCATGTTCTTCGAAATTTATGAGGGATATGAAGGCATTGCGTTTACGTTGTGCTATAGGACGTTTAAGACCCCAATTGCCGCGATGTAGGTGAGAGGGAGGTGTGCCATAAGATTGGCGGATGGTTGGGTCGAAAGATGCGAAACGGGAACGACGGAGGAGTTCAGGGAATGCAGAACCTGGATGTACTGATGAAACTACTTTTGTAGCTACTTGAGTAGCCATGCACACCACTTTTTTTTTTTTACCAACGATGACTTGTTAATATTATTAACTGTGTGGGAACGAAAACGTGACTGGCTCGTGTATAAAAACCGTTGCGTTTCCTCTTTTCCGTTTTGCTTTCAGCGACGTCCAATTACTGTCCTGTCCTCCACTTAATTGTCAGTCTCTCACTCTTGTGGCGAGCACATAAGGATGGACGGTCCAGACAAACGTCGGAGAAAGACTCTTTTTACTAGGAGGGAATTCTCAAAAACAATCTTTGCTGATTGCTCCTCCCTCTGGTTGAGGGGCTAGGACGCAGGATCACCTGGAGCTTTTTCTACATTTGATTTGTTTTACTGCTGGAATAATATTATAATTTTTTACGCATGTTCTGTGAGTTCTTTTTTTTCTTTTTTTTCTAACCCTGGGAATTTTTTTTCTCTTTTGCATGTGGTCAAAGACGAAAAAGCTAGTAAAGGAACGCACCCCGTTCTTGCTCCAAGGGTCCTGCTCAATCATGTGTGCAGGCATCTCGTTCCACCCTAATTGGGTGGCTTGATGGATGGGTGCGGATGGAGAAGTAAAGGCGAGGCTGAGACCCATGCAATTTTTTTTGTTTACTCTTGCTTTTTCAAAAAGAACCATGGCTAATTTTTGTTGTTCAGTTGTGACACATGTGTTATTTGTATTATTATTATTATTATTAGTCGTAATTAATGTACGTCAATTGAAAGAAATTAGGTCATTTTTCTTGGCAAGTGTGGGAATTCAAGTGGCAGCTTGTTTTTCAAGTTTGCCCAGAGTCTGTTATTCTACGCTTATACAGGCATGACCCTCCCCGACATGCACCAGAGACCACTTCTAACTCTCCGCTCCTCCTCGTCCAGTGTGGTGTCTAGTCGCACTTCAACCCCAAAGTTATCTCCTCTTCTACCCTCTGCTACTCCTCCTCATTATCAGGACAAGTTTCCCCATGCTGTCAGCGGTGCACTGTCACATTTAGATAACCAACCCCAACCAACAATATGTGGTGTACCTCTCAAATACCTTTCGTATGTATCCTTTTTGGATTTTCCTCTACTAAATATCAACCATATCTCAGTCTAGTCACCCTCGCCGTTCAAAACGCCGCTCTTTCTATCGTCATGCATTACTCGCGCGTTTCGATACCTCCTGCTCTAGCTTATTCACCAGCTTCCGCTGTATTATTTAGCGAGCTCCTCAAAGGCTCCATATCTTTTATAATCGCACTCGCCCGTTCTCCCGTCTTATCCCCAGACCACCCTCAACACCATCTACACATATACCACCACCATCATCCTTCCTCATCACCATCAACACGTCACCGCAAACTTTCCTTCTTCGATATCTGCTATCTTTGGTCCATTGCCTTCTCTGACCTCTGTGGCGAGATTTTCAGTCCAGATTGTTGGAAACTATCCATACCCGCCATCCTCTATGTCGTTCAAAACTCTCTCCAATTCGTTGCCATCAGCAATCTTCCTGTCGCCTCCTTCCAAGTCACCTATCAGATGAAAATACTCACCACCGCCGCTTTTTCCGTTGCACTCCTCCGGAAAAAACTCACAACTACAAAATGGCTCTCCTTATTCTTCCTCGCCATTGGCGTGGGCATTGTCCAGATTCAAACCACAGCCGGTCACGTAACCCCTAGATCCTCAGCTACCGCAGTCGGAAGCGCACATGAGTTTCATGTACATGTAATGAGCCCCCTTAAAGGCTTTGGCGCAGTCACAGCTGCCTGCTTCACTTCCGGTCTTGCAGGGGTCTATTTCGAAATGGTGCTCAAAGGATCAAAGGCTGATCTTTGGGTCAGGAATGTCCAATTATCCCTTTTCTCTCTCATACCCGCTCTACTCCCCATCCTCTGCGCAGCCCCGCCGTCCGACTCTCGTGGTTTTTTCCTAGATTTGTTCCGCCATTTCGGAGCGTGGGCTTGGGCGACAGTGGCTATTCAGGTATTTGGAGGTCTCATCACTGCAATTGTCATCAAGTACTCGGACAACATTCTAAAAGGGTTTGCAACTTCTCTGTCAATCGTCCTGTCCTTCTTGGCTTCGGTCGCGCTGTTTGATTTTAGAATAACGCCATCATTTATTATTGGCGCCTCGACGGTGTTGAGCGCGACTTGGATGTATAACCAACCTGCTTCCGAGGCATCTACGAGTACTGCCAATACCCCCATATCTTCTTCGTTGTCCTCCTCTATCATGGCTGGTACTTCCAAAGACCCATCAATTACCCTCAATGGCGTGGAAGGCGGACCGTCGCCCGGAAGTCTTTCTGGGAAATCGACACCGCTCTATCCCATTACACCCGTTGCTACCGATATACCCATTCTGGGTCAATTTGTTCGCCGAAAATCGAGTGGATTTGCTGCGAGCAGAAATAGTAGCACTGCCAACCTCATTGGCCTTGGCTCCCTTACCGGTGGCAATGTTAACAGCTCACGAACAGCCATGGGAGGTCTTGGCTTGGCGGAAAGTGGCGAACTCTATGGAGGGTTTGGTCAGCATGTGGGATCTGAAATGTTAGATACAGCAAGATATCATGATGCTCCCTACGGATCCCCATTTTCTTCGAAACCTCCATCACGGATGGCGTCAAGGCCGCCAAGTCCTGCACCGTGTTCTCCTACGTCTATATCAGGTCAGAGTCGTACAGTAGGGATGTAAGATCCCTATCCGGGCTCATGATGGCGGTGAAGAGACGAGACAAGACGAAAAGCGCAGTGTTTGAGCTTGGATGACGATGCCCATGCGATAGATGATGGGATGATGACGATAACGGCTATGATGACTACGACGATCTGGGTTGATGATAGTGGGTGATTAAGAAGAAGCAGGGGAGAAATGAAAAGAGGTAATGGCAGGCTCTTCGGTTCGATCGGTCCGTTGTATGAGGCTAGACGTCAACGCAACCAAGGACCCCAAAATTGGAGGATTGCCTGGGTTTAACCCCCACCCGCTAATTGTCCGCTCTCTCTCTCTCCTGGTCTCTTCCTTATACCATTCTGCTCGTCCAACGCGCCTTTACGACTTTTGGTTATGGTTTACGTTCATGTGGTTATGGTTTTTTTTTTTCACAATTACAAAAATTATTTTTACTCTCCACTTATTCCCCCTCCTGCCCTTCTACCTTTCGCCTTAACATTGCATGTCTCTTTTTCATTGTCCCCTCCCCCTTAACTCGCGCCTATTACCACTACTACTTACTACAACTCAACTATACCACCACCATTCTCTTTCATTTCCCCCGTCTCAACTCTGCATTCGACTTGACATATTCTTCTTTCTTTTCTAGCACTTGAACAAAAAGTACGTCGAACTCTTTGACCATTTGTTTTGCGGTATATACACCTATATTCACAACTAGTAGACTTCATTTTTTTCCCCCCTCTGTTACCGTTTTTTTTTTGTTCATTTGTTATTTCTTTTTTTACTCTCTCTCTTACAATTATCCTTCTTTTATTCTTTTTCTTGCTATTGGAATGACAATTTTTATGTTTCCTTCTGTCTCTTCCTTTTTTCTTTTTTTTTCCCGAGCCATTTTCTGAATTCTAGTCTTATATGTCAAGCAAGCCTTGCTAACTTGCAGACATTGGCTCATTGCATACAAGCCAGGTGTTACTGAGAATACCATTCCAATTTTGAATAGGGTTAATAATTCAGAGTCTGTACTTCATTCTTCCGGAAAACCCACACACATACTGAAAACTCGCGTGGATATGGGTATTGTGGGTCGGGCTCTGAAATCTCTGTCTGACCCACACCTGGCATGCTGTGGGTAGCCATGGGTATGTTGGTAAAATCTTGTCCTTAGTATTTTACTGACTTCAATGTTCTATGACTCAAAGAAAGGATAATGTGTTTATTTGACATTATATAAGACTAATGAAATTTGGATGAAATGATTAAAAAATAAATTTACTTATGTAAAATGTATTTGGCACCACCACCGGCTTACAGTTACGCGGCCCAATGCTCAATCCGCCATCCGGTGGGAGTGTGGGATATACAGTACTTAATAGTTTACAGCAAGCGTTGGAATCAGCTGCCAAGAAGAGGGAGATATTAGATAAGCGCCGTGGGGGGAGAAGATGTGATTGGAAATTTCTGTCACAATGTCCCAAAACAGAACATATCTTTTTACCCGACCACAACACCTATTACATGGTTCAAAGAACGAGGACAGGAGGTGCGAGGGAGGAAATAATTGATATAGATATTCACATCACCAAAAAAAAGACATCATCCCCACACAGGTCCCTCCCAAGCCGAGTTACTTCTCCGAGTCACTTCCGGGATTGCTGCAGAGCTCATAAAAGCATACGATGGAAACGAATCCGTCTCCCTGAATGAAATTCGCGCCAAGATTAGCAAGAAACATGGATATGGGGGCGTTCCTAGGCTGGTGGATATCATCAGTGCTATTCCGGATGATTATAAAAAGGCTTTGTTGCCCAAATTGAAGGCGAGACCTATCAGGACGGCGAGCGGGGTGAGTCAATTTGTAGATGAGGAGAAAAAAGAAATAAGAAACTCGCTTATATCCTGTGTTGGCTTTTTTGTGAAGATCGCGGTCGTTGCTGTCATGTGCAAGCCCCATCGATGTCCGCATATTGCGATGACAGGGAATATCTGCGTGTATGTGTCTGATAAATAATGTCCTTCTGGTACTGGCGGATCTCACTAATAGCGCACTCTCAAACTACGATCTTTGATTAGATATTGTCCTGGAGGACCCGACTCTGATTTCGATTATAGCACCCAAAGTTACACTGGATACGAACCTACAAGCATGCGCGCTATCCGAGCACGTTATGATCCCTACGAGCAAACGCGAGGGCGAGTAGAACAGCTGAAGAGTTTAGGCCACAGCGTTGATAAGGTATGATATACGCATATCTGCAATTCTTCAGTTCCTTTGCTTGATTTGTTCATTCGCGTCGTAGGTGGAATTTATAGTCATGGGTGGGACTTTTATGAGCATGCCAGAAGATTATCGAGGACAATTTATTGCACAATTGCATAATGCCCTGTCAGGTTTTACAGGTACGGACATAGATGAGGCTGTGAGGTGATTGCTTTTGTATTGCTACAGCCTACATCCGACCGTTCTGAATATAACATAGATATTCCGAACAAAGCAAATCAAAAGCGATTGGTATCACAATCGAAACACGTCCAGATTATTGTCTACGACCTCATCTAAGGTAAAAATTTCTTCGATCTCGCGCTTTACACTGTACATGACCTGTTAAACACATTTTAACAGCCAAATGCTGCGTTACGGTTGTACTCGTCTGGAAATTGGCGTCCAGTCCGTTTATGAAGACGTGGCACGAGACACCAACAGAGGTCACACCGTCCGCGCTGTCTCTGAATCCTTCCATCTAGCTAAAGATGCAGGGTTCAAGGTGGTGGCACATATGATGCCTGACCTGCCTAATGTCGGCGTCGAACGTGATCTCGAACAATTCAAAGAATATTTTGAAAATCCTGCGTTTAGAAGCGATGGTTTGAAAATATATCCGACCCTTGTTATTCGTGGTACTGGACTCTATGAACTCTGGCAAACGGGACGATATAAAAATTATACAGCGAACGTCTTGGTTGACGTGGTTGCTCGGATACTTGCGCTTGTCCCCCCTTGGACAAGGGTTTATAGAGTACAGAGGTACGAATCCTTTTGACCAGGTCGGGTGAAAGCCTGAGAGTTGACTCACACACACTACAGAGATATTCCATTGCCCCTAGTCACAAGTGGATGCGAAAATTCTGGAAACTTGCGTGAATTGGCGCTCAATCGTATGAAAGATTTTGGGGCAGTCTGTCGCGATGTTAGGTTCCGTGAGGTTGGGGTCAGTACAGTGACTTTTTCTTCACACTTTTTTTTTTTTTTTTTTTTTTTTTTTTTTTTTTTTTTTTTTTTTTTCGTTTTTTTTTTTATTCTTCAACTCCTAGATGGGTTTTTGTTAAGGATTAACGATCCATTTATTTGCCTTCGACCCCATTCAAAACACTATTTTCTCCACCGTGGCCTTTTCATAACTCATTTTTTCCCCTCCTCTCAGATCCATGAGATACACCACAAAGTTCGACCAGAATCAGTCGAACTCCTTCGGCGTGACTACACTGCTAATGGTGGTTGGGAGACCTTCCTGTCATATGAGGACCCCGAGAAGGACATCCTGGTTGGCCTACTTCGTCTACGGAAGTGCTCTGACGAAGGTACATTCCGATCGGAGCTCGTTAAAAAGGACGGAGATGAAGGTGGTTGTAGTATCGTGCGTGAACTGCATGTATACGGAACAGCCGTCCCTGTTCACGGGCGAGACCCCACCAAATTCCAGCATCAGGTATGTCCTTGGCTGCTAACCAGCCCCCTTTTTGCTCTACCTCTCCAACTTGTGAATGTCTAAGCTGATGGCAATTGGACAGGGTTTTGGCACATTATTGATGGAAGAAGCAGAACGGATAGCCAGGGAGGAGCATGGGAGTATCAAATTGGCGGTTATCTCTGGTAAGTGTCTCGGCGGGGAGTCTTGTTTTCCCCTCAGCCTACAAGTCATGCAAAGAGGCCCAATGCTAACATAATTTTAAATTGATCCAGGCGTAGGCACGCGCGACTATTACAGGAAGTTGGGCTATGAATTAGATGGTCCATATATGAGCAAGTCGTTGCTATAAAACATAAGATTTGGCAGCCATCGTTTATTTCAATGTTGTAAGTCTGTAATAATTTAGTGTAGGACATAGGGTTAGTTGTAAAAATCCAGGTACTTGTTCGCATCCTCTGCAAACCTTGCCTCCATCCCCACAAAGCACAGGGTTAGTTGACTTTTTTTTATCGGTTGTCCTGATCACCCATCAACAACGTATGAAAGTTAGGGAAGACAAGTTCCTCTTCCACTGTCTTTCGGATGACGTCCTGTATGAATCGTTCGATTCTCGTGACGTTTTTCAGCACATGTTTGTCTGCCTGACCTATCTCACTTTCGATGAAGATGGACGGTAGTAGTCGCTGACCAACAGGAAGAGGTTTGGATGGATGAGAAGGAACACTTGACGTTGGTGATTCATCGTCAAGTAGCTCGGGTGGGGTGTGGCTTGCGGAGTCGCGTTTTGCGCGATCTCCTGCTGGTCCATACGGGTCAAGATCGTCAAGGATGCAAAGGTGAATTCGTCGGCGCTCTCCTTCATAAGCCACGGCCAGTTCACCGCTAAATACGAGACCTGTGACGGACAGTTTTATTGGAAGTGACATGAACATAGGTGAGGGGTAGTTGATAAGAAGCGATGTGGTCAACGTGATACGGAGATTTGAATGCCAATTGACGTGAAGATGAAGTTGGAGATTTGGATGTGGGTTTTTCGGCTGTGACGATTCTTGTTGCTCTTCTTGGAGAGAAGGCTGCTGCTGCTGCTGCTCGTTAACGTTTAAGGAATCAGGACTGGATAGTGGGAGTTGTGATGATAACTGGTCGTTAGATGTACGACGGAAGGGACCTGCCGTGAACGGGGTTGCAGGTGAGGGACTGCGATAGATGGGGGAATTCTCTGATAAGTGCGGAGTAGATACCCACGAATCCGAAGCAGGTACTGGCAGAGGCGAACGCAATGGCGGTAGTGATTCAAATAAATCTGTCGGACCGCTACGACCATAGCGAATGTGGGGAGGAAGGTGTTGGTAAGCCAACCCTTCGTCTCGCCCTACTGCCCTTCGTGATACCCACTCAAAAGCCTCTTCATCTGAAGCATTTTCAGTAACTTTAATGGGTCCTCTATCCAGATCATCATCATCTTCTTCTTCGAGAAAGTCACGATAAATATCACGGAGATCCACTAATTCCACGTCTGGGGATGTAGAGCCAAAGTCCAGGGACGTTACTTCCACAGGCCCAATAAAGGAGGGCCGTTCAACGTTACCAAGTTGTCTATTGAGGACATCCACCAGAAAAGTGGCTAGCGAGGCATCGAGCTTGCTCCATTCCAAGTCTATCGACATCAGCGCATGAAGTAAAAATAATCACATGATCAAGTAAAATCCAAAGCGTCTAATCACAGTGTCCAATTCTAATATAAAATAAATATCCGTACTGTCAATTACCAGTCCGCAAGAGTCGTTGATGAGGTCCTTGAGGATACTACGACAACCCAGACGCCTCTAAAAATTACTGGCCTTACCTGTCCCCGACCCTGAAACCAGACCCAACCATCGTCGAGACCATCGAGCTCGATTACAACAAAGGATAGGGTTTGAGCGGGACCGACAATATTCCCCACGTGAATGACACGCCAGGAAGACTTGGGACGCGCTGATCACTGGGACAGACTCCGTCCAAGCGTGCATGGCGTGTAAAAATGCCAGTGCAATGTCGTGTGTCGAACACAAAAACAATCTCCAGATAATGGGCCATGTTGAGCAACCTCGATCCGGACGCGCCAACAGAGATGAACGCGAAGAACAAAGTTTTGAGTTACCAGGTATGATTAAGATCAAGGTAAAATAATATCGTTTCTGGGGTAACTACCCGAGGACAGCATTGAAATGTGAGGAAAAAGCAGGAGACAAATGGGTGTTCAGAATCATTTCATTGACGGTTGTCCCTTTCCATAATTACTATTCGTTCGCGAGATAGCGTTGGGCCGCGGCGCCATGCTTGACAAGTTGACTTGCGATGCATTTCGGGAACGTGAGGTCATGAAGTATAATTCGCTCGTTGTATTGTTATCGTCTGGAATAGGAGAAGGAGACCGTGAAATATAGTGGGATGAATTGCCCGAAGGTGCGAATCCGTTGGCCATGGAATAAGAACGCGTAGGAGAAGTTCGTGACGGATTTGGTATGATATGTCGTGGACTGCCAGTGGGGGCCATCGAGAGGGAGGGTTTTGAGTTCGAAGATAGAAATCTGCGTATACGATACATCCATCGACCACTTGAGGACATCGGAGAAGGGGGCCGATTCCCGTTCATTGATTTGCCTTCCTCCATCAAGTCACCATAAGTAGCCCCGTCGCGCTTGGTTGCATTTCTTACCGTGCGTAAACAACACGCACGTAAACGGCGGCGCATAGGATAGGCAACAGCCAGTAGAATGAAGATAAAAAAGGCATAGAAGAAGAATATTACTGGGGAAAATCCTAGAGCATCCCTGCTGAGTGACAAAGGCAGATGGGGTGTAATTTTGTCTTCGAGAACATCAATAGAAAAGAATGGTCGGATAGGTTGGATAGGGAAATGTTCAATGTCGTCAATATCGTCGATAGGATCCACCAAAGGTTTCGCTGGTTTTACAATAGGAGTCACTTCTTTACTGGCTTCGAGAACCATTTTGCCAAGGGTCCAGCTGATAGCAATATCGCCAACAGTATCCAAAGATTGGAAGGTAGGTCTTCCCAAACCTTTTTTCTCCGCTTCTTCCACAACCTTTTCGCCATCTGTCGATACATTCCCACCCGGGTCTACGATTCTTGGCATCTTAATACCTTCATGGAGAACATTGGCAACCCAAGCGGCTTTGAAGCATTGCATCTGCAGGCGGGGAACTTCCACATGAGGACCCCACCGGCCAGCATCTACAACTTTCCCATTCTCTACCACCTCTCCGTCCCCTCCTAAATGATGGCGCACCCGTGAATCCTCGTGTTCTTTAAGAATATCCGCCCAATCCTTAGAGCAAAAATTCGACGCGGCGCGTTCGTACTGGACATAGTCGTAGGCTCCCCCTAGACCGAAAATGTGTTCTGAGGAGTACCAATACTCGGCAACGCCGATAAAGTGAGAGACGGAGAAGTCAATGGGAGGTACGTGCACACCGTTCATAAGACACGGCGTATCGGGACAAGGCTCTGTCGTATTCAGTAATGATGCAGTCTTCTTCATGCATTGCTCAAAAGAACCGGTGCCTATCATCCGATGGGGTCTGCTGAGGTGCGCTGTTGCGGGGCTAGTAGAATGGACAGGGTCCTCCCTTAGCTCAAGGTCCTTTGGAAGACAAGGATCAGGAACTAGGTGTTCCTCATCCTCATCTCCGTGGAATGTGACGTCATTTTCTGTTACGATTTTGCCAACATATCGCTCTCTAGCTTGGTTTGTCCCATAACCCAACCATGTTGTCACGAACACTTTGTGATGGATCTCCTCTCCTCCAAGGAGCCGTAGCCTAACGTCAATCAGATTTTTGGTTTTGGATTGACCTTCTATGCTCGGTTCAAACGCGATTTGGGTTGAAGCTCCGCCCATGTCAAGGAATCCATAGGTCGTGCGGTCCAAGCTTGATCCAGAGAAACCGTCCATAAGATAATTGACTGCTATCCAACCAAATAGACCTTCCTCTTCCCCAGTAATGATCCGAACACTGGAGCCACAGGGTCCAACAGCTGACCGTTCTTCTATCTTGAAAAAAGAGTGGTTTACAAGAAAACTGCAGGTTTCTTGAAGAATTTCAGCCTGCTTCTGTGGTGGTAGGAGACGCATGCCAGCTGTTGCGAGCAGGAAAAGTGGGGTGTCTTTCTGCAGTGAAGGTGGGATGTGATCGCGCGCATGGCTCAATAGAGGTCGTAGATAAGCCCCGACAGCTCCTGGGTTATCCACTAGAGACGACAGGCCTTATTAAAAAGAAGCATCATTACATTAGCATACTTTGGTTCAGCAGATTGTCGATAGTTAAACCCACCTGGCTCAACCTTGCTAACCCACATCTCATTATTCCGAGTACCCTTCTCAACCTTGGGCAACTTATTCGCCAATGGGCTACCTTTCGCGACATTTAGGGTCCGAGGGTCTTTCCAACTGTATATCTGCAACCTGGATCCCGACGAACCCGCGTCGATAACAATTCCGAAATGGCGCCCAGAAAGCCACGGGTCAACCACAGTTGGAGGAGCCATGGTTTTTTTCCTCCTTGACCACTTCCACTGACAAAATTGCAGTGAAAAGAACAGAAAATATCCACCTGGAAGCGCCAAATAACAGTATGAAAGTCCAAGTCTAAGACTCTACGTACAAAAAATTTCCACCCCTGAAATGGCAATACAAGTTGCCACGTGGGCCGGCTTTATGATATTAATCCTCCTACCAATGGATTCTGGCTCCGACCTCACGCTGGAGAGGAAAGTAGCGGGCGGAAACTCGGGCGGCGAGAAGCCGGACGAGTCCCTAAGGCATTTATTACCGTTTTT
>Ga0193742_1001362_pt1 | contig 14772 bp, 23 predicted proteins | sample L2c1metaG_FD_165511 | JGI IMG/M metagenome (GOLD analysis project Ga0193742, IMG submission 165511) | Soil microbial communities from a riparian zone of the East river system, Colorado, United States - L2c1 | ecosystem: Environmental > Terrestrial > Soil > Riparian zone | place: USA: East River... | reverse complement strand
GCCGAGCTTGCGCGGGCGCTCATAGCCGAAAGCCGTAGTGATGTCGGGCCGTGTCGAGTAGCCACCGGGCAATCTCGCCGTGAGGCCAATGGCCGTTTACCAAATGGAAACCATCCCAGATGTCTTCACCGCCCTGCGGATCATGGATGCCGGCGGCAATGTGCGCAGGTGGCGTGGTCTGGACCCACGCGTTGATCTCGACTTCCTGAAGCCAAGTCAGCACCGATTCGAGATCGTCGCCGGCCGGCTCCAGTGGCGCGTGTCGATGCTGCCCAACCGGCCACCGGCCAGGCAGCTGTAGTTGCAGTTCCATACGTGACCCCTCACGAACTGCCGGACTCAATGCGGGCAAGGGGGCGGGTTGCATCCACCTTGAGCCGTCTAGCACCGTCGAGTAGCTGACGGATGGGCGAGCGGCAAAGGTCGCCGCCGCCGGTCCCGGTGTAAGCAAGCTCGTGTTCACGGCGCGCGCTTGGCGGCCCTCTCTTGTGCCCTCAGGCAACCGCGAAAGATCGGGGCGCAAATGCCTTCCTTGCCGATCATATCGTCATTGTCGCCGGCATAGTTCACCGCTGCCACCCTGCCATCCACCATTCGGACGATGGCGTGACAGTAGGAACCACTACCGCCGAGACTGAATCCCCCGCCAATGATTGGCAAAGTGATCTGCGCGCCGCCGGTCCTCTCGTACCTGTTTTCGTAGGAGTACAACGCGACGCCCGGCTGAAGCTGTTCGGTCCGTGTCGGAATGCCCGCACACGACTTCAAGGTGTCAGCATCCATGCCGAGGATCGACTGGCGGCCCTTGCCTGCAACGACATGGGCCGGAGCGCACCCGCTAACCAGAATCAAAGCAACGCCTAGAACCGCAAACAAAGGCTTGGGCATGGGGATGATCCTGGCTGTGTACCGAGACGTTTTCGGGGAGGTGAATTCCAAGGTGAACGCGCGGCGAGCTCAGCAGATTTCCGGTGCTTCATCGAGTTCGGCCCGCAGCTCTTCCTCGAGCTCGAAGAACACGTCGCCGAGCATGTCGTCGACGTAGCCCTCTACCGCCTTGGCGATTACGGTGTGGCTGATGCCGTTCTTCTCGGCGAGGCGGTCAAGCTCCAGCTCGATCGCGTATGTCGCCGCGACCTTGTCGCGCTCGATCTCCTCCAGCGCGGCGATTGGGTCGCGGCGGGTCATGTTGCGCGGCCAAGTGCCTGGCAACGGAAGTGGGATGCTCATGCTGCGCGCCCCGGCTTCTTCGGTCGCCTCGGCGCGGACGTCCGCCGCTGAGACGCGATTGCGCGCGGCTTCTCGTCATCTCCGCCGCGCAGGCTGCGCTTGAGCGCGGCCATGAGGTCAACCACGTTCGTGTCGTCGTTGGCGATCTCAGGACGCTTAACGGCATGTCCTTTCTTCTTCTCCTCGATCATCGCGCGTAGGGCATCCTCATAGCGGTCGACGAACTCGGCAGCATCGAACTCGCCGGACTGCTGCTCGACGATCTTCTCGGCAATGGCGAGCATCTTCGGATCTGGCTTCGGCAGTGCTGGCGTCGCCATCTCGCTGACGTCGCGGACCTCCCCCGCGGTGCGCAGCGTCGTCAACCTTAGTCCGCCTTCCTCGATCTCGATGCCGCAAATGCGCTCGCGCGTGCTCATGACCAATCGGCCAAGCGCCACCATGCCTTTGCGGTTCATCGCCTCTCGGATGACGGCAAAGGCCTCGAGCCCGGTCTTGCCACTCGGCATGAGATGGTAGGGCATGTCCCAATAGAGCCGATCGATCGAATCCGTCGGAACGAACTTCTCGATATCGATGATCCGCGTCGACTCGATCTTCACCTGCTCGAAGTCGTCCTTGTCGAGCAGCACATACCCGCCCTTTGCGACCTCGAAGCCTTTCACCAAGTCGCCGCGCGACAGCTCCTCGCCCGTACCGGCGTCGACGGTCTTCATCTTGATGCGGTTGTTGGTCTGCGGATTGATGTAGTTGAAGCGGATGTTCTCCGCTTCGCTGGTCGCCGGATAAAGCGCCACCGGGCAAGTGACGAGCGACAGGCGGAGATGCCCCTCCCATGACGGACGAACGGCCATTTATCCCCTCACGACGTTTTTCGTGACCCCTCACGATGGGGACTCAATGTTGCCACGATCAACTCGTTGCAGGGCGCGAATCGGCCCTAGATGCTGCGGTAGTTCTGGATTCGTGCGCGCAACGGATAGTGGCGCGCGGCGAGCGCTTCATCCCTGGCGGGCTCGTTGCTTGCAATCTTGGGGTGGTTCATGGCTTGCTTCCTTTAAGCGACCGCGGGAGTCATAGGCGCTTGGCCGCTGAAGTCTGCTTTATGTGGGCGTGCGGCGCTCGCTCGGCCAAGCAACTCGAAGGTGGCTCTTCCACCTCAATAGGAGAGCCCATGCCCCGCTTTCACTTTCAGGTTCGCACAGAGACCCACGTCATGCTTTCGGAAGTCGTCGAGTTACCGAAAGCTGATGACGCCAGGCTGGAGGCGTCGCGGCGCGTCGGCGAGCTGCTGAAGGTGCACGCGGGGAAGATATGGGAAGATCAGGACTGGCGGATGGATGTCACCGACGATGTCGGGCTGATCCTGTTCGTCCTTCAAATCACGGCGGTGAGAAGCGCCGCGATGAGTCGCTTTAAGCCGGGAAGCTGATCCATGGCGACGCTTACTCATCCTAAGCCGTGCACCTGGCCAAGTGATCAGACAGGTTGCTTGTCCCCGCCCGCCTGCCTTCCGACGCTGGCCCGCCACTGCGCCCCTAGCTCCGCACCGGCGGCGGGCCGTGGCTGGCAACCCTCGATCTCAGCCCGCAGCGTCCGACCGCTAATCCGTCATCTGCAAGAGCGGCCTGTAGCGATCGATCGTCATGAGGAGTTGCGTGACTAGTGGCGTCACCGCTCCCTCGTTGGCAGGCCGCTTAGAGACGGCGACTTCGCGGAGAAGCGACAGTAGCACGGCGCATTGGTCGTGGATGTCTCGGCAGGCCCGGTGCTGATCGTCTTCGTTGAAGGCGTCGCAGGACTCGGCCAAGAGATCCAGATGGTGCTCGAGCGCCACTCTCAACTCATCGGCGCCATTTGGCGAGTGATCTTCGGCCAACAACGCTTGGATGTGCACGTAACGTAGTGCGGCCGCATAATGAACCAGCGTGGCCATCAATCCTCCCCGGCTGGCCTAGCCGTTGGTGAAACTAGATCACTCCCGAGAACGCAAGTCATTTGGCCGATAGTGCCGGCACCTGTGGAAATTTAGACCGCGGAACGGCGTCCGCCTGCGCGGCTAGGTCAGCGCTCCCGCGCCGCGGGGGCGACCAGAACCGGGCAAGGCGGGCAAATGATGCGCACCGACCTCCGCCCCGCCGGAGCGGCTGAACCTTAAAACCGTCTCAGCTTGTTCCTGATGCCGGCGCGCGAGCGCCTGCCAATCTCCTCGCCGGCCGCAGTCAGCCGCCAGCCGCCCTCACGCGCGGTGAGCCACCCTGACCGAATTGCGTGCCCAACTGCCGCCTGGATATCGTCCGCGGTCGCCTCAGCGAAGCCGGCTTTGACGATCGGCAGGGTGATGGGTTGGGGGAGCAGCCCGTTGGTCGCCGCCTTGAGGATCTGCCGCGCGAGCTTATCCGCGGGCGAGACGTAGCGATGCATAGGTCAAGCTCTCGGGTGCGCTTCCCTGCCAATGAAGTTGCATCGGCAGCTTTCGTAGGCCGTCCCGTTTCGAGAATCCTCGCCTGCTGGGCTCGAGTGGCGCGCAACGCGGGACACCGACCGGCCAGTCGCCGGGCAACTTTAGTTGATGTTCCATGACCCCTCACGAACGGCGATTTAATGCTCGCGGCGAGGAGTCGTTGCATGCCTACGGCGCTTTTGAGATCCGATCCGACGTGCGCTGGCTAGACCTGCCACCCGGCGGCGGTTCTTGCCACTCGCCTTGGGCATTGAACCACGCCGTGCACGGCGCGCCGGCCCAATTCCACAACGCGTCGAACGCTGGACGGAGTGCAGCGTCTATGACGTCGTCCCTGCCATACAGGTCAATCAATCCGGCAGGAACGCCGAGTCGCTGCCGACCGGTGCCGGCTTGTCGTTGTCGCAAGTAGGCTCTCTGCACAATGACCCGCGCCGGCAACGCAGTGCGGGCCGCCCGCGTTGAAGGGCGTATTCCTCCAACCGCGAAGGTTCGACTATGTCCGACGCCGCAACGCGGCCTACGCCGCCCTTGCCCAAGCAACAGCAGGAGATGCCAGGTTACACATCCCGTATGGAGCCAATACCCGATCATGGCGAGAAGTCTTACAAGGGCTCTGGGCGGCTGGCCGGCAAGCGCGCGATCATCACCGGCGGCGACAGCGGCATCGGCCGGGCCGTGGCGATCGCGTTCGCTCGCGAAGGCGCGGACATTCTGATCTCCTATCTCAGCGAACATGAAGACGCGACGGACACGAAGCGGCTGGTCGAGGAAGCTGGCCGCAAGGCCGTCCTTCTATCGGGCGACTTGCAGCAGGCCGCGCACTGCCGCCGTGTGATCGCCACGGCCGTGTCAGATCTGGGCGGAATAGACATCCTGATCAACAATGCCGCGCACCAGGCGACCTTCAAAGAGATCGGAGACATCAGCGACGAGGAATGGGAGCTCACCTTCCGCGTCACCATGCATGCGATGTTCTACCTGACCAAAGCGGCGGTGCCACATCTGAGGCCCGGCGGCTGCATCATTAATACCGCTTCGATCAATTCGGACGCGCCGAACCCGACGCTGCTGGCCTATGCGACGACCAAGGGCGCCATCCACAACTTCACGGCCGGGCTGGCGCAGATGCTGGCTGAGAAGGGAATCCGCGTGAACGCAGTGGCGCCCGGCCCGATCTGGACGCCGCTCATCCCTTCAACCATGCCGCCCGGCACGGTAGCGAAGTTCGGTAGCAACGTGCCGATGAAGCGGCCGGGGCAGCCCGCCGAACTCGCGACCGCCTACGTGATGCTGGCCGACCCGCTATCAAGCTACGTCAGCGGCGCTACGATCGCGGTTACTGGGGGCCGTCCTTTTCTGTGACGTTGCGGCCACCTCGGGTGTCTCACGGGCCGTGTGGTGGTTCGTTCTCGGCGTGCGCGCCTTCGACGTTGGGGGGAGGACTACCCCCCGAGAAGTCCGGAGCGGTGGCATAAGGCACCATCGTCGCGCGGATGAAGTGTCCAGCCTTGTGTTTCAAAGCAACATTTGCCTTGGATATGCGTTATTCTCACGTTCATTTATCATGCCGGAGGTGACGTCATGGCCGAAGCACAAGCCCCGCTAGGCACGGCTACCGCTGCCGACGTCGTCCCAGCCCTTCGCGAACAGGTCGGCAAAATGGCCGACAATTCTCTTTCGTCAGGCGTAGAAGCCGCGGAGCGTGACCATTGCCTGGGTACGTTCGACCTGCTCACGCCCCTGGTCACTGAGGTCGTGCGTCAGAGCTCTGGCTTTGTCGTAGCCGCCGCTAGCCATCGCTGCAGCGTCGTGCGCGGCGCCCTTGACCTTGTCGGCGGCAGACGAAGTGGTCTCAGCAACTGAGCCTGTAGCGCGTGAGGCCGCGGACATCGTACCCGACGCAGCGCTCGCAAGCCCTGTGCCCAGGCCTGCCAAAGTACTCGCTGCGCTCTTCAGGAACTCGTTGCCCTTTGCGGCGACTTCGCCGACCTTGGAGTCTTTGTTATTGCCGGCGAGCAGCATCACGACGCCCGCGCCGATCAGCATGGCAGCCAGGGGACTGGCCATCGCGCGGTCGATCGCGGCGCGGGCCACTGCCGAGCTTCCCTCCTTTGCGAAGGTCATGGCCCCGTTTGTAATCGCCGTGGTGGTGACACTACTCTTCAGGTCGTCCAGGGCCGTCGAGAGACCAGCACGGGCGGAGATAGCTTCCTGTTCCAGACGGGCGCTCGAAGTCATGTCAGCTTCTCCTTAACCATGGCGCTGTCGCGCTTGATGTCGTTGAGGGTACGATCGGGGACGAGGGCTTCGGCACTGAGCTGCTTGCGGCCGGCAATTGCGAATGCGACACCAATCGCCATTGTGACGACGGCAACGATCACCGTTGCAGCCAAGGCAGAAAGACCGAGCCGGATCAGGCCGAGAACGAACACTTGCAAAAACATGAAGAGAGCCGCCACGGCCAGGACAGCGCCCAGCAGGATCAATGATAGCGCGGTACCGGCCTTCGCGACTTTTTCGGCAAGTTCCGCCTTAAAGAGGCGAAACTCGACCTGAATGAGCTCGGTCGCCCGGGCGATCGTGTCGCCTACCGCATGCAATACGCCGGGCACCTCGTTATCCGCCATTGCCACCCTCCATCCCCGGAACAAATTCCGCTGCAGGATCCTTACCGGCTCCGGAGGAGGCAGGCATGCCAGCCCGGGCGACGCGTGCGAGCGCGAAGCCCAGCACGGCGGCGCCGGCGAGCGTAATAAGCGGCTGCTGGCGGCTCCATGAAACGGCAGTAGAAAAAAGTTCCTCCGCGGCCTTCTTGTCGCGAAGGCTGTCCGCGAACTTGCTGGTGTATTGCGAAGCCTGGCGGACGTACTCCGCGAGCATGGGAAGCGCATCGTCTAGAACCTGCGCGGCGCTCTCGGCGGCCTTGCCAACGGCCTAAACCGGGACGTTGCCAAGAAGGAGAACTGGTCCGAGACCGAGATCGAGAGCGGGCTTCGGAACTCGCAAAGATCGCAAACGGGACCTGGCAGGATATTCAAGCGGATTGACGCCGCCTAAACTTTCACTAATGCCCATTGTGGATACGCCTATTTTTGTCGGCGCTCAGCGAGAGGTTAGCGCGCTGGACCCGCCGCTGTTGAGAACATCAACCAGCTGCTTGACGTTCCGTTCATTTATAGTGGCCTAAAACACGTCATCCGCGATCCGCATGCACAAGAAGGACGTGCTACAGCTCGCCGATCTTTCGCAGGCCGAGCTGCGCCGAATCCTAAGCCGGCGCGGCAGCCGATATATCGAACTGAAGGTGCTCAATTCGCAGGACTACAAAGCGCTACAACGATCACGGGCGCGCGGCAGCAACGATTGTCCTAAAGACTCCGAATGCATCGATGGAGGGGAATTCTGCTGCGGCGACAAGACCGCCCGCAATGCCTGCTATGGACGCTGGCGCTGCGAGTAGCCACGCCGACCAGTGATCATTGCCCGCGAGAAGCAGCGGGGCGCTGCCGAGAGATCATCGAGCGCCGAGCAGGGATTTCAGCCTTTCGCCGGTAAGGCGCCGCTGTTTGAGAAGATGGGTTGCCACTCGCGCCGCCTTGTCCCGGTGCAGACTCTGCAGCGCGAGCACATCCCGGAAATGCTGAAACCGGAATTCGTCGGCACCCTCATTCTTTTCTTCTCCGGCCACCTGAAGGGCGTAGTGATGCGCCCGGTCCCAATCCGGCTCCCATCCTGCGCTTTCAAAAACGATGTCGAAAAGCGCATCGGCAGTGGACGGCGCGGGGACTTTCCCTAAGACAAATTCGGCGGCAATTCCGGCCAGGCTGATCCGCACATGCTGCGCGTCCACCAGCTTTGCTGACGACGCGGAAACCGGCTTCACATAGGCATGATTTTCCTCGCCCATCGTCAGTTCTGCGCACTCGACCTCGCAGCCTTGGAGGAAATATTGCAGCGCGTGTCCGGCTTCATGGTACGCGATCGTTCTCTCATCAATGGTTTCGCTATCGTTCACAGCTGCCCCCGCAGATCACCACACAACAATGCCTGAGCATTCCGGCAATTGAAATACGGAGCCGGACTCTCCGGCACTTTGTTTGTTTTCATCGGGGCCTGCGGCCCCCGTTACGACGGCATGCACACGCCCAACCAAGCCGTCCGGTTGGTCGGCCAAAACAGCCTCGCCTCCTTCGACAGGTCCGATCTCATCTAAAGCCGGTTCCTACATGACTTTGGAATCTCCGGCCGTCAACGCCTGGCCGGAGCTGGGGCGTAGCGCCGCCGTCGCCGTTGCTGTCGGCGCTAATGAATTCTTGTCCCGAGCTTTGCAATTGATTGCAAAACTACTCCGCCTTCGAGAATGGGGGACGACCGACCTCGACCGGCTCGATGGTCGGCCTGAGCCTCTGTCTAACTGTGCATCGGTCCTGATCGTGGAAGCCGTGCGCGCGCAACCGATCCGAGGTCGCATTGTACGGGGGCGTAAGATCAGCCAGACCTGATCACAGTGACCAGAACGGGGCGAGCGACAGGGTAATAAGCCGGGCGCGAAGGCTGGCTAGGTTCTGCCGAAGCCGCAACATTGCATCGAACGAACCATCCGGCAGAAGGAGCTTAACGGCCCATTTTTCTTCGTTGTAGAGCGCTATTCCGTTGACCCTTGCCCCGTAAAAGTAAAGTCACAACTCAAGGAGGGCAAGGTATGGCTTTAGTTCTAGGAATGCAGATCGGCGACAAAGTTGAAATAGGCGCAGGGTGGATTCGCCTCGCGGCAGTGAGGGGATCACACGCGGTCCAAATCCAGACCAGCGATAACACCCTAGTGCTGCTAAGCGACAAGTATGAAACGGAAGTGTTTCCAACGATTTGGATGGGCTTGGGGCCGCTCATGACGAGTGCCCGGATAAAGTTGGCATTCGACGCCCCGGTGACCGTAAAGATCGGCCGTGTCATTAAGCGGGTGCAGGCACGCTTTGACTGTTCTTTGACGCTGCCAGCGGCATCGTACCGGGCGGGTAGCCAGTGAGAAATCTCGCAGCTACTGCCGGCATATGCCCACAGTCCCGATTTGCAGAAAGGAACGCCGAGCATGGCAACTGACAAAGCTATAGGGAAAGCGCGTCAGGCACTCCGTGAGAGGATCCTGCCGCTGCCTGAGAAGGTAGTGAACAACGTTCTGCTCATACAGGACGACGTGAAGGTGGTAGTGAAACCGGGACAAGCGAGATGTGCGAAGACACAATTCCTATCCACGCATACTCCACTTACTAGCCTGCAAATCGATGAAGCAGTCCGGCGGGGTGTACCCCAGGGTTCTTCGGCCTCCGGGATAATTATGTATTGGGCAGTTCTCGGACCCCTGCTCAATGCGTTGCCCTTCGCAGCACGTCTTGTTCTCTTCGGAGATGACCTGGCGATACCTGTAAAGGACATGCTGGAGGCCGAGGCTGTACTTGTGACCCTCAAGTCGCATTATGCGGCTTCTCCCGTCGGACTGCTCACCTTCCGTAGTAAGGTCCGTCACATCAAGGCCGGTTTCGATTTCGTCGGCTACCGTACCACCTTGAAACGGAAATGGATCAAAGTTGTCGATCAGGTATCAGGCGCCCACATCGAAATCCCAGGGCCTGAGTGGTATATGAAAATAAATCCCTCCTCGAAGTCCTTCCGCAAGATGGAAAGTGAAGCGGCCAGCAGATATCGGGCGGCAGGCGGAGGCATACCAGGATGGAAGCAAGTGTTCCTGTACGCAAAGCGTTGGTGGCGATCTTTTTCGCTGTGGGAGCCGAACTATCAAGCCAAGTTACACATCTGGCTCGAGCTGAGGGCCGGGACGTGGCATTAGGCCTGGCATCCGAACCTACTCGGCTGGATGCGTCGCTCGTGGGATGCAAGGCGAACGACCGCCTTGCGCACATGGATGCCTGCGCAGGTAGCTGCGGCGCGAGCTCCTCGCTCAGCCGTCCGCCCAGCGCAAGCCTTGATATACGACCGACCATTTTTGCGATCTGAGCTGCATCCTCCATAACCTGTATTCAAGAGCCGGACCGTCCTGTTAGCGACGCAAAGACCAACTCCGTTGGGGGCCGCGCGTGCCGCTACTCGACATCGCCACGCGAGGAGGCGCGAAGATCACCATTTGTTGCCGTGGCTGCCTTCGAGGAGTAACCTTCATTCCGAGGCGGTCGTGCACCGCTCACGGTGCAGCGCTCCGCCTGGCTTCGGCTTCAGATTGGAGGGCACTATGAAAGTGATCTATCCATTGCCGACACTTCTTGTCGCTGGCGCGGCGCTGGGCGGCCTGTTTGCACCGTTCGCCGTTGGCAGCGCCCCGACCGACCGCAAAGACATTGCCGCCGCTACCGAGCGGCCGTTCGGCGCCGACGTTCCCATTTGTCGTGCCCCGGCATCACACGGTTTAAACGGCGTTGTGCTTCGTCTGGCTCAGGCACGCACGGAGGTGCCGCAAGCGGAAATGCAGGCCGCCTCGCCAGCGGGGACTTTTGCCGACACCGATCCGCCGCTTTGGGAGGGGCTCGGTGGCTTGACATACAAAATCACGACGGCGAACGCGCTGGCGCAGTCCTATTTCGATCAGGGGCTCCGGCTCACCTACGCATTCAATCACGACGAGGCCCAGCGCGCCTTCCGCAAGGCGCAGAAGCTCGATCCTGAGTGCGCCATGTGCTTCTGGGGCGAAGCGCTGGTGCTTGGCCCCAACATCAATCTGCCAATGCAGGAAGACGCGGTTGCGCCGGCCTTCGCGGCAGCTGCGAAGGCGCGGATGCTAGCCTCCAAGGCGACCCCGCGCGAGCAGGCGCTGATTGCGGCGATCTTGAACCGCTACGTCAAGGACGCGAAGGCGAACCGGGTGCCGCTCGACACCGCTTATGCGTTGGCCATGGAAAAGGTTGCGGCGCAATTCCCGGACGACAACGAGATCGCGGTGCTCTTCGCAGAATCGGTTATGGACCTCAGCCCGTGGGATTACTGGCAACCCGGGGGCACTGCGCCAAACCCGCAAAGCGGCCCCATCGTGCCGACGCTCGAACGCGTTCTGGCGCGCGACCCGAACCATCCGGGTGCGATCCACTATTACATCCACGCGGTGGAGGCGTCGGACCGGCCGGAGCGCGCCGAGCCCTATGCGGACCGGCTGCGGGGAGGCATTCCCGGCTCCGGCCACCTCGTGCACATGCCGAGCCACATCTACTACCGGGTCGGGCGCTATCTCGACGCGCTGGGCGACAACAAGACGGCGGCCGAGGTGGACGAGAAATATCTGTCGGCGACCAATGCGCCTATGGGCGTATATCGGCTCGGGTATTACCCGCACAACGTCCATTTCGTGCTGGCGTCCGCCCAGATGGCGGGCGACGGACCCACCGTCATCGCTGCAGCCGAGAAGCTGCGTGGTCTCATCCCCGACGAGGTCGCGCGCAGCATCGCGCTGGTGCAGCCAGTAAAGGCGGCGCCTTACTTCGCTCATGCGCTGTTCAGTTCTCCTACCCGCGTCCTGGCGCTCCCAGATCCCGGCGACGGCATTCCGTACGTCAGGGCCATGTGGCACTATGCGCGTGGCACCGCGTACGCAGCGCAGGGCGATTTCGCCGCTGCCAAGGCGGAGGCGAATGCGATCGCAGCCCTCGAGGGCGGCGATTTCACGTTACTCAAAACTTCGGGCGTTCCGGCGCAGGACGTGCTGGCGCTGGCCCGCACTGTCATCGAAGCCCGCGTCGCGCAGCGTCAGGGCGACAAGGCTGCGGCGATCGAGCGGTTCGAGCTTGCAGCCGCGCTGCAGGACGGGCTGCCCTACATGGAGCCGCCCTACTGGTATTACCCTGTGCGACAATCACTTGCCGTCGCGCTGATGCAGGCCGGCCGACTCGACGAAGCGGAGGAGCAGTTCCAGCGGGCGCTGAAGCGTGCCCCAGGCAACGGGTGGTCCCGGTACGGGCTTGCCGAACTCTATAGGGCGCGCGGAAGGTCTGACGAGGCGAGCAAGGTGGAAGCGGATCTAGCCAAGATGTGGATCGGCGACCGGCAGCAGCTGCAACTGACGAAGTTGTAAACGCGCTGCGGCGAGCGAGAATGCCTCATAATCGCGCACCGCGGGAAATACACAGGCCAACTTTCGCAAGACTCGTAGGCAGGGAGCTGCATTGCGCGCTCGCGGATGGGCAGTCTGGCGAGCAAAAGCAGCACGGCCTGCCGCACCGCTTGGAGGATCAAGTCGGGCGGAATCGGCGGCCGGCTTGTCGGTTGATGATGAGCGTGCCGCCGCGCCGGCGGCGGCAAGCGAGAACCAGGTGCCTGGGAGGTCATGATTGGCAGCCAGCCCAAGAGAAAGCGCGGCCCAACGGCGGTGTTCCTTGGGCTCGCGCTCCCAGGCTTCACTCGATCAGCAGCGCTTTCTACCCCAGCGCTCCATGCAGCGGATTGCACGTTGCTACTACATTTTCCCAACGTGCGCGGTCAGCTGACGGGTGATGGACTACTCTGGGGCGCTTGCCCGTTTATCGAGTGCGAGTTGAGCTTCGCTGGGGGCAGGCCGCATGCCACCAGGTATTCTGGGACGAGGCTCCAGAAATGATGTGGGTCCCACCATGCGGTTTGCGGGGCAGTGTCGATCCTGGACTTCAGGACGGAGCTCAGGGACCCGCTACAGGTCGCAAGTGCGCCCCGAATACCTTTCGCTTGAGCCAAGGCGCAGACCAGGTCGCTTTCGGCATTAGGCAGGGCCAGCGCCTTACGGAAGGTATCTACTTCGTACACGCGGAGATCAAGAAGCGGGTTTTTGCCATCGCCGATGTCGGGAAGGAAGCATTCTGGCTTCGTGCGCTTCTCGATACGCGTGCGCGCGCCTGCCACTTTCAGCTGCAAGCTCTTGTCGTAGATGGCAAATGGTGTGCCGCGATGGCGACCCAGGTAGAGTGTCTCTGGCGCTCCGCTTTTCCCTGCGTAGCTCCCGGAGCATGTAGGCTTGACGGTACCGCAGACGATATCTGCTGGTCTGGGTCCTTCTACGTCGATGGCGATGTCGAGGCGCGTGACCTTGGCCTTGCTGGCGAACTCCGGGAAACCGAAATCAAACATCGAGTCAAAGTACGTCGAAAGTGGCATCTCGCCGGGCGATGGGCTCTTGCTGGGGTTCATCTCCAAACGGATGAACGGGAGACCGGTCTTATATGGGTCGCACTGTAGCAGCACGATGCTGGGTCCGGGCAGCGTTCCACGAATGTTTACCCTATAACCGGCTCTGGAGCCGCCATTGATGAACACTAGAGGTGACTCCTCCATGAGGCAGAGGAACTGGGCCTTGTAAAAGGCACGCAGGTCATCAGGCACATGCCGGACCAGTGAGAGTTTGTCGACCGAGACGGTTACGATTGGTGGGTGTGTGCTGTCGAACATGGTGTTGATGGGGCTCATTAGAGAGACTGGAGCGGAAGGGGCGGGACAGGGCACGACATCGACGAGCCGATGCACACGGTTGCAGGTTGCTACGACATTTTCGTCAGCTTGCTTCGGGTCCACTTCTTCGGAAGGCGGCCTTTCAAGGCGACCATATCAGTGCGGCTATAGAAAAGTTGCTTACCCAACTTTTTTCGCGTCAGCTTTAGACCCTGCTCTTCGTGTCGTTGAAGCTGGCGTGGTGACATGTCCAAGATCGCCGCAGCATGTTCTCCCGTTGCTCGATCTGCGGCTGCTGCACGGCCCCGCGCGAACTCGGCTTGTGCATGCGGATCGTTCCCGATCATCGCCTCGTTGCATATTTGCTGTTCTGCGTTGATGGTCATTGCGATTTCCTTCAGTCCGGCCGTTCTTGACCGTCTCCGAGGAGTAGCGCTTTCATTTGGCCTGTCTATGCGCCCCAGACGAATTCGAGCGCTTTCAGGCGAACCGGGAATAAAGCACGTATGCAGGTAAGGGTTCATGGGCGGCCGGGCGGCACCGCACGGCCAACTTGCTCGCGACAGACTATCTGAAGGGCGGCGGTGTTCGGAGCCGCAGCCGTGAGGCGCGCCTATCAGTTCGAGTGTTTCGGTGTCTCAAATCCTGCAAGACGAGTTCGCGCTCACCCAGGTGCTCGACAAGCCCCAGCACGGCCGCCTGTTCTTCGAGAAGGTCATCCGCGAGAACCTCGGCCTTGGCCGCCCCGACCAGGTCCAGCTGATCTTCGACCGTAAGATCATCCGTACCTCCCCGGCCGCTTCCACACCCGCGTCCTCACTAGGGGGGCAGGCCCTCGCTGCATGTCGACTACATGCAGCGCGACAGTTACTCCTTCGTGACGGCCAACTCGACCGCGGCGTTGACGACGCTGAAGCGCGCGCGCTGCTTATAGGCCGCAATGACGGCGCCAACCTCGATCGTGCCGCAAGCGTTCGCCGCATGGCCTACAGACGGGATCAACAGGAAGAGGAGCAGCCATCGCATTTCCGGACATTTTTCCCGGCACGGTTGCCAGCGAAGCATGCATGCAATTGACTAAAGGAAGCCCAGCACAGGAGGACATATAGGCACAGGGCGATCCCACGAGCGGAGATCGTGATCTGGATCGTGGGTTTAAAAACGAGCCTCATGGATGCCTCATTTTCGTCCGGGGAGGGGTTCTCCCAGGAGAAGCCTCTCATTTGGGTTAAATGTGACTTTAGACGGCAAGCAGTATCTGCTTCCTCTGGGGACCAACTTAGACCCAGACCGCCCTCGACCACGATTCTCGTCTCTACTTTCCGTGTCAGACCGGGACGAACGACAGCTACCTGAGAGGGGAAACCAGAGGTTTATCGGCAACCGGGGTGTCGCCGTTCAGCGCGACCCCGATCAGGGCGAGCCAGCCAATTGCGATGATCCCGAGCAGCCGCTTGAGATCGCGGCAACCGGCTCGACGCGGAGACGCAAGGAAACATCGATGTTGACCAAGTGGGACTCCTCAGCAAAAAAACCTTTTGGTTTTCGGGAGGCCCATGTCTTTGTTAAACCGTCCGGAGACCCTGTCTAGGGGGGGCACGGGGATAAGCCCCAGTTATCGCCGCAAGTGCTGCGGTTCGTGGGGTTAACGGGCAACGAAT
>Ga0193742_1001359_pt1 | contig 14796 bp, 13 predicted proteins | sample L2c1metaG_FD_165511 | JGI IMG/M metagenome (GOLD analysis project Ga0193742, IMG submission 165511) | Soil microbial communities from a riparian zone of the East river system, Colorado, United States - L2c1 | ecosystem: Environmental > Terrestrial > Soil > Riparian zone | place: USA: East River... | reverse complement strand
GGCCGAGCAGCAGCGCCACCGACCACGCCTGCTTCACCATGTCCGCCGCGATCCGGCCGGCCAGTGGCGCCCACCTGGCGATCGGCAGCGCGCGCAGCCGGTCGAACACGCCCTTGGTCAGGTCGCTGTTGAGTCCGAGGCCGGTGTTGAGGGTGCCGAACAACGCGTTCTGCACGATGATCCCCGGCAGGGCGAACGTCAGATAGTCGCCGGTCGAGCCGGAGATCGCGCCGCCGAACACGTACGTGAACAGCAGCAGGAACATGATCGGCTGGATGCTGAAGTCGATCAGCTCGGTCGGGTTGTGCTTGATCTGCACCAGCGTGCGCCACGACAGCGACGCGCTCTGGCGGAGGCCGTCGATGGGATTCACCCGTGGTGCGAGCGGCACGGTTGCGGCGGTCATGCCAGCGTCCTTTCCAGGTCGGTCGTATCGGATTCGTCGGCGTCCGCGCGGTGGCCGGTCAGCCCGAGGAACACCTCGTCGAGGCTCGCGTCCCGCAGCGCCAGCTCGGCGACGAGCACCTGAGCGTCATCGAGCCTGCGCACCACGGCCGGCAGCAGCGCCGGGTCCTTGACCGCCACGGTCACCGTGGTGCCCTCGACCGTCGGCTCGAGGCCGGCCAGGTCCCGCACGATCGACACGACGACCGCCAGGTCGGCCGGGTCGGCGGGCCGCACGACCAGCGGCTGCGCGCCGGTGCGCGCCTTGAGCTCCGCGGGCGTGCCGGTGGCGATGACCCGGCCGTGGTCGACGACCGCGATCTCGTCCGCCAGTTGGTCGGCCTCCTCCAGGTACTGGGTCGTGAGCAGGACGGTGACGCCGTCGGCGACGAGGTCGCGGACGATCTGCCACATGTCGAGCCTGCTGCGCGGGTCCAGCCCGGTGGTCGGCTCGTCGAGGAACAGCACGCGTGGCCTGCTGACCAGGCTCGCGGCCAGGTCGAGGCGCCTGCGCATGCCGCCGGAGTACGTCTTCGCCGCCCGGTTCGCGGCGTCGGTCAGGTCGAACTGCGCGAGCAGCTCGCGGGCCCTGCTCTTGGCGCTCGCCCGGGACTCGCCGAGCAGCCGCCCGATGAGCAGCAGGTTCTCCGCGCCGGTCAGCATCTCGTCGACCGACGCGTACTGCCCGGTCAGCCCGATCAGCTGACGGACCTGGTGCGCGTCGCGCACGACGTCGTGCCCGCACACCTCCGCGTGGCCGGCGTCCGGCGCGAGCAGCGTGGCCAGGATGCGCACCGCGGTCGTCTTGCCGGCGCCGTTGGGCCCGAGCAGGCCGAGCACGCTGCCGGCGCGCGCAGCGAGATCGACGCCGTCGAGCGCCGTCGTCTCGCCGAACCGCTTGGCCAACCCCTCGGCCAGCACGGCGTGGTTCATGGTGGGTCCCCTCGAAAGATGGAGCTGTTGTCGGGGTGACCGTGCGCCGCGGCGCTGACAGGGGGCTGAGATCCGGCTGAGCCGGCGCGGCGCCGGCCTGACACCGGCGCTGACACGGGCTCTGACACCGGTTCCGCACGAGGTGAGGACTAGGCTTTCCGCCATGTCGACCACCGTCTCCGCGATCAACCCGGCGGCACTCCGGGCCCGCATCGACCGGGCCCGTGCGGCTGCCGCGAACGCCGGCGTGGACGCCCTGCTGATGGCGCCCGGCTCGGATCTCAAGTACCTGCTCGGCGCGGGTGGCAGCTCGTTCGAGCGGCTCACCTGCCTCGTCGTGCCGACCGAGGCGCCGCCGGTGCTGGTGGTGCCCAAGCTGGAGGCGCCCGGCTACGGCGCGGTGCCGACCGGCGAGGTCGGCGTCGAGCTGGCCACCTGGGTGGACGCCGAGGACCCGTACGCACTGGTGGCGTCGGTCATTCCGACGGCGTCCCGGGTCGCGGTCGGCGACATGATGGTCGCGCTGCACGTGCTCGGCCTGCGCCACGCACTGCCCGGCGTCGAGCAGGTGCTCGCCGGGCCGATCGTGCGTGAGCTGCGGATGCGCAAGGACGCCGAGGAGGTCGCCGGGCTGCGGCGCGCCGGCGCCGCGATCGACCGGGTGCACGCGCGGATGGCCGAGTTCCTCAAGGTCGGCCGCACCGAGGCGGCGGTCGGCGCGGACATCGCGGCCGCCATCGTCGAGGAGGGCCACGAGGTCGCCGAGTTCGTGATCGTCGGCTCCGGCCCGAACGGCGCGAGCCCGCACCACAGCCTGTCCGACCGGGTGGTCGAGGCGGGCGACGTCGTCGTGATCGACATCGGCGGCCCGATCGCCGCGGGGTACTGCTCGGACAGCACCCGCACGTACGTCATGGGCGAGCCGAGGGACGCCGACGTCGCGGACACCTACGCCGTGCTGCGGGCCGCGCAGCAGGCCGCGGTCGACGCGGTCCGGCCCGGCGTCGCCGCGCAGGACATCGACGCGGCCGCCCGCACGGTGATCGCGGACGCCGGCTTCGGCGAGTTCTTCATCCACCGCACCGGGCACGGCATCGGCCTTGACGTGCACGAGCACCCGTACATCGTCAGCGGCAACGACATGCCGCTCGAGCCGGGCATGGCGTTCTCCGTCGAGCCGGGCATCTACCAACCGGGCCGGTGGGGCGCGCGGATCGAGGACATCGTGGTGGTCACCGAGGACGGCGTCGAGTCGCTCAACAACCAGCCGCACGACCTCGTCGCCCTGCCGACCCGATGACCGCCACCGAGCTGGAGCAGATCGACCAGGCGATCGCGCGTGAGCTGGCCGCGGACGGCCGGTGCAGCTTCACCGACCTGGCCGAGCGGGTCGGGCTGTCGGTGTCGGCGGTGCACCAGCGGGTGCGGCGGCTCGAGCAGCGCGGCGTGATCCGCGGTTACGTCGCGCAGCTCAACGCCGAGGTGATCGGGCTGCCGCTGACCGCGTTCATCTCGCTGACGCCGATCGAACCGGCCGCGCCAGACGACTACCCGGCCCGGCTCGAGCACATCCGCGAGATCGAGGCGTGCTACTCGGTCGCCGGCGACGAGTCCTACATCCTGCTGGTCCGGGTGGCCTCCCCGCACGCGCTGGAGGATCTGCTGCGGCAGATCCGCGAGGCCGCGAAGGTGTCCACCCGGACCACGGTCGTGCTGTCGACCCCGTACGAGGGCCGCACCCCCGCTCTCTAGCGGACATCGACCTCTCCCGGAACGGCTCGCGGCGCTTCTGCTCGACCGCGTGCCAGAACCGGGTGAAGGCGGCGGCGTTCCGCGCCCGCAAGGCCGCGGACGCGTGACTCAGCGCAGGAAGTCGGCGAGCCCCTTCAGGTCGTCGGTGTTGATGTGGTCCACGTCCGCGGCCACCAGCTCACGCCACACCGCGTCGCGCTCCGGGCCCGCGACGTCCGGGGTGGCCCAGAAGCGGACCCGCTGGCCGGCCCGATGCGCCGTGCCGACGATGTCCAACAGCTCGGCCCGCTCGTCGGCCGGCATCGGGCCCGCGCCGGTCCACGAGAACAGCGTCGTCCAGTTGTCCGACACCAGCGGGGTCAGCCGGGCGTCCGAACCAGGGCCGAGGTCGGTCGGGTTGGCGATCCGGCCGTCGTAGAACGCGACCCGGCTGCGCTGCGCCGCCATCGTGTCGCGCGGCCGGTTGCCGGACACGACCGCGGTCACCGGCCCGCGCCACACGCGATCGAACCGGAAGCTGGTCCACAGGAACGCGTACCGGGGGGTGCGCAGCTGCGCGTCCAGCTCGGCGTACGTCGACTCGCCCTCGGTCTTGATGTCGATCAGCAGCTGGAAGCCGGTGCGGCCGGGGTAGACGCCGCCGTTGTGGAGCACCCGCTGCCGCAGCGGGTCCAGGTACAGCGAGCGCAGCGTGCGGGCCGGGTCGAGGTCCTCGGCGTCGTGCGCGACGAGCAGCTCGCCGTCGACGAGCCAGATGTCGGCCTCGACGCTCGTGAACCCCTCGCCGAGCGCGTCGAACAACGGCCGGGTGTGCTCGTAGTCGTTGTGCGCGTGGGCCTGCGCGAGCGGGCGGACCCGATCATGGGTGGGGGTCGCGGCCGCGGGGACCGTGCCCGCGACCAGACCGACGATGGCCAACAGGAGAAGCAGGGGACGCCGCACGGGACAACCTCCGGAGGTCAGGGTCGTCCCACCGTAGGGCAACCGGGTGAACCGCCGATGAGTTTCGTCTGGCCAGCGGGGAACTGGTCCTCAGTCGACAGCGGAAGCCGCGTGCAGGTTCCCGTCCCGCGTCGACACGCACACCGCCGCCTTGTCCGGTGTCGTCAGGAACTCCGCGAGGCAGCGGCCGAACTGCGCGTGCCCGCTCGCGTTGGGGTGGAACGACTCCTGTAACGCGTGCGTCGCCCGATCATCGTGCTGCAGGTCGGTCCACTGCACGGCGAGGCGCCGGAACCACTCGCGTCCCGGGTCGCGTTCCGACGAGCACGCCTCGTGGCCGTCGCCCGCCTGGGACAGGTCGAGGAACCGCGCGCCGACGTCGACCGCGGCCGTCCGCACGCCCGCGGTCAGCACCGGGACCGCGTCCTCCCGCACCCACCGCAGGTCCTGCGACAGGAGCGGGCAGCCGGACAGGTCCTGCAGACCCCGCGCCACGTCCGGGCCGACCGGCGCCGCGTACGACTGCACCACGAGCTGGTAGTCCGACTCCGTGTAGCCCACGTTGCGCAGCACGGTCCTGATGTCCCGCAACGCCTTCGTCAGCTTCGGGACCATCCGGTCGACGCGCCGCTCCCACCCGGGCCCGACGGTCTTGCCGCAGGGCTGCTCCTTGCCGAGCCACGCCTCCACGCACGAGTTCATCACGTGCGAGAACGCCGGGTCGTCGTTCGCGCCGGAGCCGACGACGACCGCGACCACTCGGTTGCGCGCGGCGATCCTCGCCAGCTGCTCGGACTGCGAGATCTCCGTGTACTGCTCGACGTCGCCGAGCCCGACCTGCGCGGACGGCGCGCCGGAGCACGCCAGGTTGATCGCCTTGTCCACGCCGGGAAGCGAGACGTGGAAGATCGACGCGTTGGGGGAGCGGTGGCACCAGTCGCCCTTCTCGCCGTCGGTGCCGCGCTCGTAGTCGCCGGCGCCCTCGCCGGACATCGTGCTGTCGCCCATGGCCACGATGACCCTCGGCGCGTCGAGCGGCGGTCCCGGTAACGGCTTCGGAGCGGGAAACTGGTGGTCACCGGCGAGTCCGAGCGCGCCGAGGACGAGGACGAGGAAAAGGACAAGCCAGCCCGATGGTCGCATCGCGGTCCAGTCTAGGGAACGTCGCTCGACGCCGGGTCGGCCGTCAACCCGCGGGTGATCATGGCGGCCAGCTCGGGCACGAGCGCCGTCGTCGGCTCGCGGCACAGCATGAACCGCCACGCGAACACCGAGCCAAGCATGAGGCTGTGCACCTTCGCCGGGTCCGGCCGGTCGCGCAGCTCGCCCCTGGCCGCCGCGCGGTCGAGTATCTCGACGACGCAGGCCAGCTCCGCGGCCATCAGCGTGTCCCGAAACCGTTGGGACAGCTCGGGGTTCGCGCCGAGCTCCGCGATGAACAGCGGCGCGTCGCGCATGATCGCCGGTGACTCGAGGCGTGCGTGGATGTCGGTCAGCGCGGCCTCGACGTCGGTGCGCAGCGCGCCGGTGTCGGGCGGCGCGCTCAGGTCGAGACCGTGCACGGTCACCGCGAACACCATCTCGGCCTTCGACGCGTGCCGCCGGTAGATCGCGGCCTTGCCGACACCGGCCCGCGCGGCGACCGCGTCCATGGTGAGCGCGGGGTAGCCGCCCTCGGTGAGGAGCTCGTGCACGGCTCGCTCGATGGCGTGATCGACGCGACTCTCGCGAGGTCGGCCAACCTGCTGCCCGGTGTCGGTCATGCGTGCACTATACGGAACCATGGGTACCGAAACGGGTGGTTCCGTAACGACGGCCGCCCCCGGGAGTCCGGGAGCGGCCGTGTCGTCGACGGGTCAGAGCGGGCGACGCTCGTTGCGTGGCTCGCGCTGGTCGAGTGCCGTCAGGTCCGCCGTGCGCTGCGACGCCGCCGCGGGGGACGTCGAGACGCCCGCCCACCGCTGCAGTGTGGCGGTCGCCGCCGCCGCGTCCGCCGCGTTCAGCAGTGCGATGTTCGCGCCGTGGTTGGCGCCCGGCGCGGTGTAGGTGTACGAGTCGTTCCCGCTGGGGTGGAAGGGTTCCGCGCCCCACGGGTCGTTGGACCCGTACACGAACAGCATCTGGCTCGACGTCTTCGTGACCCAGTGGTCGACGTCGGTCATCGGCCACGGGTCGTGCTTGGAGCGCAGCTCGGCCGGCAGGCTGGAGTTCGCCTGGTACAGGCCCGGGTAGTGCAGGAGGCCCTTGAGGTAGGTGAACTTCGGCTGCGGCCACCCGAGCTGCGTCGCCGCCTGGTAGTAGTACGGCGCGTAGAACAGGATGCCCTCGTCGGCGTAGAACGCGAACCCGGCGACCTGGTCGATGAACGCGAAGATCTCGTCGTTCGTCGCGCCGGCGCCCGGCACCTCGCCGCAGTTGGCCTCGCTGTTGTACTGCCAGAACGCCCATTCGGTGTCCAGCACGGTCATCTCGAACGCGCGGTCCGCCGTGCCGAGCACCTGGTCGAAGTGCAGGTCGTTCTCCGCCGCGTACGCCTCGTACATGGCGACCAGGTCGGTCCGCCGCGACAGCGCCAGCGTCTGGAAGTCCTTCAGCGCCGTGCGGCACGCGGGCGTGCTGCCGACCGAGTCGAAGAACTCGTCGTAGGCGCGGTCCTCCTTGTTCACCGGGTCGTTCGGCGCGACGTAGGCGACCACACCGTCGACGTCACGCGGGTAGAACCTGCGGTGGTAAACCGAGGTCATGCCGCCCTTGCTGGCGCCGGTGGAGATCCACTTCTTGGTGTAGAGCGGCTTGAGCGCCTGCACGATCCGGTGGTGGTCGGTGGCCGCCTGCCAGATGTCGAGCTTCTTCCAGTTCGCGGGGTTGGGCCGCGACGGGGAGAAGAACCGCTGCTCGACGGAGATCTGGTTGCCGTCGAGGAGGCGCGCCGGCTCGGACCGGAACGAGTACTCCGGCATGTTGTATCCGGTCGTGTGCAACACCATCGGCCGGTCGGTGGCGCGGTGCAGGAGTTGCAGGCGCTGCTCGAACGTCGGCCCGCCGGGGTTGCGGTGGTCGACCGGCTGCCGGTAGCTGAGGAAGAAGAACCGGAAGCCCGCTGCCGGCGGCGCCTCCTCGGACACCACGGTCATCCCGGGGATCGCCGCGAGCTGGTCCGCGATGTCCGCCGCCTGCACGGCCGCCGCCGGCGCGGGGCCTGCCTGTGCGGGGACCGCCGCGGTCAGACCGATCATGCTCGCCGCGAGCACCGGCATGATCGCCGCCGCGAGCGTCCTTCTTCGGATGGACACGCCATTCTCCCTCTGTCCGTGGTCGCTGCGGGTGTGCGACCGAACGGCGTGAGTGTTCCTGACGGAACCTCCTGGTGGTAGGCCCAAAGACAGGGACTTCGGTACGCGGTCGACCGACTACCGAACGCTGCGCCGGGTCGCGTCGAGGAAGACCCGACGCCATGAAGGACCCCTTCATGTCGTTGAGTGCCATAAAGGGGTCCTTCATGGCATAGCCGACCGCACTCAGGCCTCCGAGCCGGCCGTGTTCTCGTAGTCCCGCCACCACTTCTGGCCCGCTTCGGGCAGGGTGGCGATCGGGTCGTAGTACGGGTAGGTGCGCGACAACGCGTCGGTGTCGTCGAGCTCGATGCCCGTCCGGTAGTTCTTCGTCCAGTACGAGATGCCGCGCTCGACGTCGTACTCGGCGAGCTGGTGCACCCACCGCTTCCCGACGTAGGGCACGTCGCAGATGATGCGCGGCGTCGCGTACCCGGGCAGGTAGCCCATGATCGCGTGCTGCAGCTGCTGCGCCTCCCACACGGCGACCCGCCAGTGCTCGGCGTTCGGGATCATGTCGCACATGTAGAAGTAGTACGGCAGGATGTTCGCCTCCCCCTGCAGGGCGAAGCAGAGATCCAGCAGGTCGTCCGGGGTGGCGTTGACGCCGCGCATCAGCACGCCCTGGTTGCGCACGTCCCGCACGCCGACCTCGAGCGCGGTGCGCGCGGCCTCGGCCACCAGCGGGGTCACCGACTGCGCGTGGTTCACGTGCGTGTGGATCGCCAGGTTGACCCCGCGTCGCCCCGCCGTGCGGGCGACCCGTTCCAGCCCCTCGACCACCTTGGGCTGCAGCCAGTGCTGCGGCAGCCCGGCCAACGCCTTGGTGGCCAACCGGATGTCCCGCACGGTGTCGATGTCCAGCAGCCGCATGAGGAACGACTCCAGCTGGTGCCACGGCACGTTCGCGACGTCGCCGCCGGACACCACGACGTCCCGCACGCCGGGGGTCTTCTTCAGGTAGTCGATCATCTGGTCCTGGCGGTCGACCGGCTTCAACGACAGCTTGTGCTTGTCCACCGAGGGCGTCGAGTTGCCGACCAGGTCCATCCGCGTGCAGTGCCCGCAGTACTGCGGGCACGTGGACAGCAGCTCCGCCAGTACCTTCGTCGGATAGCGGTGGGTCAACCCCTCGACCACCCACATCTCCGCCTCGTGCAGCGAGTCCCGCGACGAGTGCGGGTGGTTCGGCCACACCGCGTCGCGGTCGCTCGCCACGGGCATCATGTACCGGCGCACGGGGTCGGCGAGGAACGCCTTCGTGAACGCGTCGGTCTCCAGGTCGGCGGCCGGCGCCATCGTGTTCAGCATCTGCGGCGGGAGCAGCATCGACATGGTCGCGAGCTGCTGCTGGTCGGCCACCAGGTCGTCGTAGAACGAGTCCGCGAGCAGGTCGCCGACTACCGCGCGTAGCTGTTTGATGTTCTTCACACAGTGCACACGCTGCCACTGAGCGTCACGCCACTGCGCATCCGTGATCTGCCGCCAGCCCGGGAAACGGCGCCAGTCGGGCTCAACCAGCTCTCGTCTGACGTACTCGTACGGTTGCCGTGCGGTCTCGTCGACTGCCGCGGAGACCGTCGTGGCAGCGGTGACTCCGTTGTGCACTGCCGTCATCTGTTCTCCTAGGCGCTAGGTTGACGTAAAGATATGCTGCCAGAACGTAGTACAGACGCAAATTCTACGGAAGAAGGTTGTGCGTGTCGTCTCCGTACGGTCTACATCGGGTCCTCGACCCGGCGGGGGTGCTGCCCCAGCAAGCGTGGCGACTCTCGACAGAGGCTGGCTCGTGGCCGGATGAAGTCCTTGTGGACGTCGAGTGTCTGAACTTGGACGCGGCCTCCTACCGTCAGCTACGGGAGCAGCACGGCTCCCCGGCCGCGGTCCGCCGCGCGGTGCTCGAGATCGTCGAGGAGCGCGGCAAGATGCACAACCCGGTCACCGGGTCGGGCGGCATGCTGCTCGGCACCGTCCGCGAGGTCGGTCCGTCCTCGCCGCTCGGGCTGAAGCCGGGCGACCGGATCGCCACGCTCGTGTCGCTCACGCTCACCCCGCTGCGGATCGACGACGGCCTCGCCGGCTGGTCCGGCGACGGCGAGCAGGTCCCGTGCCGCGGCACCGCGGTCCTGTTCGGGCGGTCCATCGCGGCCGTCCTGCCCGACGACCTGCCCGCCGGGCTCGCACTGTCCGTGCTGGACGTCTGCGGCGCGCCCGCGCTCACCGACCGTGTGGTCCGCGAGGCGGGCGCCGAGCCGTCGGTGCTGGTGCTCGGCGGCGGCGGCAAGTCCGGCAGCCTCTCGCTGGCCGCGGCCCGGCGCGCCGGCGCGGGCCGGCTGGTCGCGCTGGTGCCGACCGAGGCCGAGGCGGCCGCCGTGCGCGCCGCCGGGCTCGCCGACGAGGTCGTGCTGGCCGACGCCCGCGACCCGGTCGCGGTCGCCGCCGCGGTCGGCGAGCCGGTCGACGTGACGATCGTGTGCGTCGACGTGCCCGGCTGCGAGCACGGCGCCGTGCTCGCCACGGCGGACGGCGGCACCATCGTGTTCTTCTCGATGGCGACGTCGTTCTCGGCGGCCGCGCTCGGCGCGGAGGGGCTCGCCGCCGACGTCCGGATGCTCATCGGCAACGGCTTCGTCCCCGGGCACGCCGCGTTCGCCCTCGACCTGCTCCGCGCCACCCCAGGGGTTCGCGAGCTGTTCGAACGACGCGAACGGCACACTTCCCCGACATGAGGACCCTGTTCACGAACGCGCGGATCCACGGCGGCGCCGCGACCGCGATGGCGGTCGAGGACGGCCGGATCGCCTGGCTCGGCGCCGAGTTCCCGGGCGCCACGGACGCCACGGTGGACCTCGACGGCGCCTTTGTCGCGCCGGCGTTCGTCGACGCGCACGTGCACGCCACGTCGGCAGGGCTCCTGCGCACCGGGCTGGACCTGACCGGCGCCACGGCGCTGTCCGACGTGCTTGACGCGGTCCGCGACCGTGTCCTGCGCGACCCGGACGCGCTGCTGTGGGGGCACGGCTGGGACGAGACCCGCTGGCCGGAGAACCGCCCGCCGACCCGCGCCGAGCTGGACGCGGTCGCGGGCGGCACGCCGGTCTACCTGTCCAGAGTGGACGTCCACTCGGCGCTCGCGTCGACCGCGCTGGTCGACCTCACGCCGGACGCCCGTGTCGCGGCGGGCTGGTCGGCCGGCGGCCCCCTCGCCCGCGACGCCCACCACCACGTCCGCCGCGCCGCCCGCGACTCGATCACGCCGGAGCAGCGCCGCGCGGCCCAGCTGTCGTTCCTGCGGCACGCCGCGTCGATGGGCATCGCGTGCGTCCACGAGTGCGGTGGCCCGGACATCTCCGGCGCGGAGGACTTCGCGGAACTCCTTGCCCTGCAAGGCGATCTGCCGCAGGTCGTCGGCTACTGGGGCGCGTTCGGCGAGCCGCCGGCCGGCGCGCACGGACTCGCCGGCGACCTGTTCGTCGACGGCGCGTTCGGGTCCCGCACGGCCGCGCTGCGCGCGCCCTACTCCGACCGGCCGGACACTTCCGGCGCCCGCTACCTGAGCGCCGAGCAGATCGCCGACCACCTCGCCGCCTGCTCGGAGAACGGCGTGCAGGCCGGCTTCCACGTCATCGGCGACGCGGGCACCGACGCGGTCATGGCAGGGTTCGACCTGGCCGAGAAGCGGGTGGGCCGGCAGGTGCTGACGGATGTCCGGCACCGGCTGGAGCACCTCGAGATGATCGACATCGACCACGCGTACCTGCTCGGCTCGCTCGGCGTGGTCGCGTCCGTGCAGCCGCTGTTCGACGCCTACTGGGGCGGCCCGAGCGGCATGTACGCGCAGCGCCTCGGCGAGCGGCGGGCCAACGGGCTCAACCGGTTCGCGCACCTGCGCGAGGCGGGCGTGCAGCTCGCGTTCGGCTCCGACGCGCCGGTGACCGCGGTCGACCCGTGGGCCACGGTCCGCGCCGCGGTGCGCCACCACACGCAGATCTTCGCGCTGTCGCACCACGACGCGTTCACCGCGCACACCACCGGCGGCTGGCGCGCGGCCGGCGACACCGACTTCCTGGCGGGGCGGCTCGTCGTCGGCGCGGCGGCGACGTTCGCGGTCTGGGACGCGCCCGACCTCGTCGACGGCCTGCCGCCGCTCGACCGGCCGCCGACCTGCCTTCGCACTGTCCACAACGGAACGACGATTCACGAGGTGTCGCATGGGACTCCTTGACCTTGACCCCGAGGTGGCGGCGGCCGCCCGCGCGCTGGCCGCGCGGGCCGCGGCGCCGGTGGTGTCGATCGCGAGAGCGCACACCACGGTCGCGGTCGAACGGGCCACGCTGCGGCTCGCCGGGATCACCGGCGCCGACTCGACCCACCGGTCCGGCGACGTGCCGTGGGTGAACCGGGTGGTCGACACCGTCCGCGAGCACTGCGGTCTCGAGCACGGCGTGGTGCTGCCGGCGTTCCACGCGTTGCGCGAGCACGACCTCGGCACGCTCACCGAGCTGGCCGAGGCCACCGCGGCCGGCCAGGTCCGGTTCCGGGTGCCGGAGGGCCGCGACGCGGACCGGGCCGCGCGGGCGGGGCGCGTCGCCGTCGCCAAGGGGCTGCGCGCGGTCGACCGCAACCGCGCGCAGCGCGACCGGCTGGTCGCCAGGTGGGGCAACCCCGCCCAGCGCCCGTGGATCTACCTGATCGTCGCGACCGGCGACATCGACGAGGACGTCGTGCAGGCCGCCAGCGCCGCCCGCGCCGGCGCGGACGTCATCGCTGTTATCCGCTCCACCGGTCAGTCCCTTTTGGACTATGTGCCGGAAGGTGCGACGCACCACGGGTTCGCGGGCACGTACGCCACGCAGGAGAACTTCCGGATCATGCGGGCCGCGATGGACGAGGTGTCCAAAGAGGTCGGCCGGTACATTCGGGTGACGAACTACGCGTCCGGCCTGTGCATGCCGGAGATCGCGGTGCTCGGCGGGCTGCAGCGCCTCGACATGATGCTGAACGACTCGATGTACGGGATCCTGTTCCGCGACATCAATCCTATTAGGACGTTCGTGGACCAGCGGTTCTCCCGCCAGGTGCACGCGCGGGCCGGCATCATCATCAACACCGGCGAGGACAACTATCTCACCACCGACGACGCGGTCGACGCCGCGCACACGGTCACGGTGTCGCAACTGCTGAACGAGCACTTCGCGCACGAGGCAGGGCTGCCCGACGAGCTGCTCGGCCTCGGGCACGCCTTCGAGATCAACCCGAAGGTGCCGGACTCGTTCCGGCTCGAGCTGGCGCACGCGCTGCTCGCCCGCGAGCTGTTCCCGGACGCGCCGCTCAAGTGGATGCCGCCGACCAAGCACATGACCGGCGACGTGTTCAACGGCTACCTGCTCGACGGGTTCTTCAACCTCGCCGGTGTCCTCACGGGACAGTCGATCCTGTTGGTGGGCATGATGACGGAGGCGGTCGTCACCCCGTTCCTGTCCGACCGCGACCTCGCGCTGCAGAACGTGCGGTACGTGCTGAACGCGGCCGCCGGTCTCGCGGAGGACTTCCGGCCGGCGCCGGACGGGCTGATCGTCAAGCGGGCGCACCAGGTGCTCGGCGAGGCGGTCGACCTGCTGGACCGGATCGTGCGCGACGGGTTGCTCAACGCCATCGCCGAGGGCACCTTCGGTCTCATGAAACGCCCGCCGGACAAGGGAAAGGGCGCGGACGGCGTGATCGAGAAGGCCGACGGGTACCGCAACCCGGCGTCGGACCTGCTGGAGACGGGGGAGACGAAGTGACAAAACGGCACGTTCGTCCCTACGGCGACACCACCGGCGACGGCATGGTCCAGACGTCGTTCACGCTGCCGGTCCCGCCGGGCCCCAAGGCCGACGGCGCCGCGCTGCAGCTCGCGACCAAGATGGGCATCGAGCCGGCGATGGTCGTGCACTCGCACGGCATCGGCGGCGAGTTCACGTTCTTCGTCGTCTACGGGTCCGCGAAACACATCGTCGACCTCGACGAGGTCGTGGTGGTCGAGCGCGAGTACCCGCTGCTGTCCCCGTCGGAGGTCAACGGCGCGGTGCGAAAGATGTTGCGCCGCAAGCTGGTCGTGGTCGGCGGCTGCATCGGCACCGACGCGCACACGGTCGGCATCGACGCGATCCTCAACATCAAGGGCTTCGCGGGCGAGAAGGGCCTCGAGTACTACCGCGAGCTGAAGGTGGTCAACCTCGGCGCGCAGGTGACGGTGCCGGAGCTGGTGAAGCGGGCCCGCACCGAGAAGGCCGACGCCGTGCTGGTGTCCCAGGTCGTCACCCAGCGGGACGCGCACATCCTGAACACGCAGGAGATGTCGGCCGCGTTCCGCGAGGCGATGGGGGACCGGTGCCCGGTGCTGATCGCAGGCGGCCCGCGTTTCGACCCGATGATGGCGCCGGAGCTGGGGGTGAACCGGGTGTTCGGCCGGGGCACCACACCCGGCGAGGTGGCCAGTTACCTTGTGCACGCGATGAAGGAGACGAGGGCGGCATGAGCCGACTGGACGAGGTGCCCATGTTGCTTCGTGCGAGTGCCTTGCGCGCCGAGCGGAGCGAGGCAGGTGTCACAGCATGAGTCTCGAGGTCGGGTTTTCCGTGACACACCGGCGTTACGTGCCCTACGCGCACGCGCACTACGGCGGCAACCTCGTCGACGGCGCGTACGGGCTCGCCATGTTCGGTGACGTGGCAACGGATCTTGCGATCCACACGGACGGCGACGAGAGCCTGCTCGCCGGCTACTCGAACGTCGAGTTCCGCGCGCCGATCCAGGCCGGCGACGTCGTCGAGGTGACGGCGATCGTGACCCGCGTCGGCACCCGCTCCCGCGACCTCGAGTTCGAGGCGCGGGTCCTGTGCCGGGCCGCCCCGGAACGCGGCCCGTCCGCGGCGAGCGTGCTCGACCCGCCGGTAGTGGCGACCAAGGCGACGGCGACGATCGTGGTGCCGTGACATTGGCTCGCTCCGCGGCCTGGTCCCGGCGACCACTTTAGTGGTCGGTTTCGGAGGTTCTTCGGGGGTCGGTCTGGCTGGGTGTAGAGGCCTGCCGTGAAAGGCGCTTTCACGGCATCATCGCTGTCCCTAAAGGCGCGTTAGGGACAGCGAACGACCCGAACGCGCCTTTCACAGCACCACGACCCCGCCAGCCACGGCCACAACCACCACCGAACCCGAACGCTCGGGCCTGCCGCCCGGCGGGGCGGCCGTGAAGGGCGCGTTCGGGACATGGCCGACGTCCTGATGGACCCCTTCATGTCACTCAACGACATGATGGGGTCCTTCAGGGCATTGGCTTGCGTCTCGAAAGCGCCCTTCACGACACCGCCGCGTGATCAACCCCCGAAAGACTTCCGACCTTGACCACT
>Ga0193742_1001358_pt1 | contig 14803 bp, 10 predicted proteins | sample L2c1metaG_FD_165511 | JGI IMG/M metagenome (GOLD analysis project Ga0193742, IMG submission 165511) | Soil microbial communities from a riparian zone of the East river system, Colorado, United States - L2c1 | ecosystem: Environmental > Terrestrial > Soil > Riparian zone | place: USA: East River... | reverse complement strand
GTCGCGGTCGAAGCCGGGCAACGTCACCCGGCTCACGCCGGCCTGGCGCCGCAGGTCGGGCAGGGCGGCCTTCAGGTCGTTGCCCACCTCGGCAGGCGTCGAGCGGTAGGTGGCGACGATGCACACGGGCGCCGCTCCGGGGCTCCGGATGACGTGGTCGAGCAGCTCGACGGTGGGCCGGCGCGCCCAGTGCAGGTCGTCGAGCACCAGCAGCAGCGGCCGGCGTGACGCCAGCGCGGCGACGAACGTCGCCACCGCGCTGAACAGCTGGAACCGCTCGGCCCCCGGGTCGCTCGCCCGGCCCGGCGATGCTGGCCCGGGGCCGGCCGCACCGGCTCCGGCCGCCCCGACCGCCGCAGGACCGACGTCGTCGCCCGCGTCGCCCAGCCGAGGGAGCAGCCGGGCCATCTCGTCGGCCCGGCCCCGCAGCAACCAGGCCCGGGTCGGGGCGTCGAGGCTGGTCATCAGCTGGTCGACGGCCATCGTGAAGGGCTCGTACGGGACGGACGGCTGCTCGCTGCAGGCGCCGTACATCACGGCCCCGCCGCGCTCGTGCACCCAGCGGCTCAGCTCGGTCACCAGGCGGGTCTTGCCGGACCCGGCCTCGCCGCCCACCAGCACCACCCGACGGCCTCCGGCGGACGCCAGCGACCAGGTGCGCGTCAGCGACTCCCACGCCTCACGCCGCGCCACGAAGGGGTACTCGGCGCCGAGCCCCAGGACCGCCGGGAGCGGCACGTCGACCGCGGCCGCGGGAGCGGCCAGCGTCGCCGAGGCCTCGACGCAGTCGACCGTGCCCAGGCTGCCGGCCGCCACCGGTCCGGCCGGCACCCAGCGGATGCCCCCGTTGCGGCCCGGTGCCGGAGCGAGCGCGGCCAGGGTCGTGGTGGTCACGATGTGGCCACCACCGGCCCGGCGGGCCCGCTCGGCCAGCGCTTCGGCGATGTCGTAGGCCGGGCCCGCCCACCAGTCGCCGCTGGTCGTGAGCTCGCCGACGGCCAGGCCGACCGCGGCGCCCTCGTCGGCGACGTGCTGCGCGGCGGTGACCGCGGCACCGACCGAGTCGAACAGGACGACAGTGCGGTCGCGCCCCCGCGACAGCACCTGCCCCTCGCCTCCCGACCACTCCCCCGACCCCACGGCCACGAGGACGGTCGCGGTCATCGTCCGCACGCCAGCCACCGGTCGAGAGTAGTCAGATCTGATCAGTTCGGCCTGAGCAGTTCCGCGCCGGAAGTAGGTCAGGCCTGGTCATGTGGGCCCGCCGGTCGCTCCGTACGGTCCCTGCCATGACGACGACCGAACAGGCAGCCGACGTGCTCACCGAGGACATGCTCGGACGGTTCGACGAGCGGGCACCCATCTACGACCGCGAGAACCGCTTCTTCCAGGAGGACTTCGACGAGCTACGGGCCAGCGGCTACCTGAACGTGGCCCTGCCCCGGGAGCTGGGCGGATCGGGGCTGTCGCTCGCCGAGGTCAACCGGCTGCAACGCCGGCTGGCCTACCACGCCCCCGCGACGGCCCTCGCCGTCAACATGCACATCTACTGGGTCGGGCTGGCCGCCGACCTGCAGCGCATGGGCGCGCCCGGCGGCGACTGGATCCTGGCCAAGGCGGCCGCCGGCGAGATCCTGGCCGCGGGCCACGGCGAGGCGGGCAACGACATCCCGGTGCTGATGTCGTCGTCGCAGGCCGACCGGGTCGACGGCGGCTGGGAGATCACGGCGCACAAGATCTTCGGCAGCCTCTCCCCCGTCTGGACCTACCTGGGTGTGCACGCCCTCGACACCTCCGACCCGGCCGGGCCGCGGGTGCTGCACGGGTTCGTGCACCGCGACGCGCCCCGCTGCCGGATCGAGGAGACCTGGGACGTGCTCGGCATGCGCGCCACGGCGTCGCAGGACACCCTGCTCGACCGGGCCTTCATCCCCGACGACGACGTGGTCATGCTCTCCCCTGCCGGTTTCGCCGGAGCCGGCCCCTACCACGTCGCCCTGTTCGCCTGGGCGCTGCTGGGCTTCGCCGGCGTCTACCTGGGCATCGCCCGGCGGGCGTTCGACGAGGTCCTGGCGATGCTGCCGCGGCGGTCGTCGGTGGCGCTCACCCGCTCGATGGCCTACCACCCCGAGGTCCAGCACATGGTGGCCGAGATGCGGATCGCCCTCGAGGCGGCCACCGCCCACCTCGACCGGGTGTGCGACGACTGGAGCACCGGCGTCGACCACGGCGGCGACTGGCCCGTGAAGATCATGGCGTGCAAGCACGACGTGGTCTCGCGGGCGTGGTCGGTGGTGGACAACGCCCTCGACGTGTCCGGCGGCTCGGGGATCTTCAAGCGGACGCGGCTGGAGCAGCTGGTGCGTGACGCCCGCCTCGGCCGGATCCACCCGGGCAACCCGATGATCACCCACGAGCTGGTCGGCAAGCTCAGCCTCGGCATCAACCCCGACGAGCAGCCCCGCTGGGGCTGACCCTTCCTGGCGGAAACCCTGGCAGAAACCCTGGTGGGAGCCGGTCCGTGAGGACCGGCTCCTGCCGTCGGGGGGACTCGACGCACCCGTCGCCACCTACTGGCCCGAGTTCGGCGCCCACGGCAAGGACCGGATCACGGTGGCGCACGTCATGGGCCACACCGCCGGCCTGCCCGGCTGGGACCCGCCGATCACCCCCGACGAGATCCTCGACTGGGACCGCGTCACCACCGCCCTGGCTGCCCAGGCCCCGTGGTGGGAGCCGGGCACCGCGTCCGGCTACCACGCCGTCACCCAGGGCTTCCTCGAGGGCGAGGTGGTCCGGCGGGTGACGGGCCGCACGATCGGGACGTTCTTCCGCGACGAGGTCGCCGAGCCGCTGGGCGCCGACTTCCACATCGGCCTGCCCGAGTCGGAGGACCACCGCACCGGCCGGATGGTCCCACCCGAGGAGGCCATGGACGCCGCCGCCGTCGACCCGACCAGCGTGGCGGCGCGGGCCCTGCTCAGCTGCCCGCTCTCCGGCGCCGAGCCGAACACCCGGGCCTGGCGGGCGGCCGAGATCCCCGCCGCCGGCGGCACCGGCAACGCCCGCTCGGTGGCGCGGGTGCACGCGGCGCTGGCCAACGGCGGCAGCGTCGACGGGGACAAGTTGTAACAGTGAAGGCGAAGCCCTTCGCCACTTGGGGCGGCGGCGGGGTGGTTGGTATGGGCTGCTCTCCACCGAGGGCGTCGAGCGGATCTTCGTCGAGCAGTGCCACGACGTCGACCAGGTGCTGGGCGTGAAGATGCGCCTCGGCACCGGGTTCGGGCTGATGAACGACATCGTGCCCCTGAGCCCCAACCCGCGGTCGTGCTTCTGGGGTGGTTGGGGCGGCTCCGTCGCCGTGCTCGACCTCGACGCCCGGCTCTCGGTCGCCTACGTGATGAACCGCATGGCCGGCGGCCTGGTCGGCGACCTCCGGGGCGCCATGGTCGTCCTCGCCGCCTACCAGTCCCTCTGACGAAATCGGTTCGGACCCGCCAGGGGTGGTCGGTAGCTTGGCGACGTGGTCGGGAACGAGTCGCGTCTCCGGTTGACGTATCCGGAAGACCTCCCGATCACGGCACAGCGGGAGACGGTGCTCGACGCCATCCGTGACCACCAGGTCGTCGTCGTCGCCGGCGAGACCGGGTCGGGGAAGAGCACGCAGCTGCCCAAGTTCTGCCTGGAGCTCGGCCGCGGCGGCGAGCACGGGCTCATCGGCCACACGCAGCCCCGCCGTCTCGCCGCCCGCACCGTGGCCGCCCGCATCGCCGAGGAGCTCGGCACCGAGATCGGTGACCTGGTCGGCTACAAGGTCCGCTTCTCCGACCACGTCGGCGACCAGACCATGGTCAAGCTGATGACCGACGGCATCCTCCTCGCCGAGCTGCGCCGCGACCGTGAGCTGCGCCGGTACGACACGCTCATCGTCGACGAGGCCCACGAGCGCAGCCTCAACATCGACTTCCTCCTCGGCTACCTCACCGACCTCCTCCCCCGCCGCCCCGACCTGAAGGTGATCGTCACCTCGGCGACCATCGACACCGAGCGGTTCGCCCAGCACTTCGACGCCCCCGTGGTGGAGGTGTCCGGGCGGGGCCACCCGGTGGACGTCCGCTACCGCGAGCCGGAGGGCGGCGACCAGATCGACGCCATCCGGAGCGCGGTCGACGAGCTGCGCAAGGAGGGCCCCGGCGACATCCTGGTGTTCCTCAGCGGCCAGCGCGAGATCCACGACACCGCCCGCGCCCTGAGCGAGGCCCAGCTCCCGCAGACCGAGGTCCTGCCGCTGTACGCCCGGCTGTCGGCCGCCGAGCAGCAGCGGGCCTTCCGCCCCGGCCGCCACCAGCGCCGCATCGTGCTGGCGACCAACGTGGCGGAGACGTCGATCACGGTCCCGGGCGTCCGCTACGTGGTCGACACCGGCACCGCCCGCATCTCCCGCTACAACCGGCGCACCAAGCTGCAGCGCCTCCCGATCGAGCCGGTGAGCCAGGCCTCCGCCAACCAACGGGCGGGGCGCTGCGGCCGAGTGGCGCCCGGCATCTGCATCCGCCTCTACGGCGAGGACGACTTCGACGCCCGGCCCGCGTTCACCGAACCCGAGATCCTCCGCACCAACCTCGCCTCGGTCATCCTGCAGATGGCGGAGCTGGGGTTGGGTGACGTCGAGTCGTTCCCGTTCATCGACCCGCCCGACGCCCGGGCCGTGCGCGACGCGGTCGCCCTGCTGGTCGAGCTGGGGGCACTGGTCCCCGACCGCGACGAGCTGACGCTCACCGCCGACGGCCGGCGCATGGCCCGCCTGCCGGTCGACCCCCGCTTCGGGCGGATGCTGCTCGCCGCCGAGGCCAACGACTGCCTGCGGGAGGTGACGGTCATCGTGGCCGGCCTGTCGATCCAGGACCCCCGGGAGCGCCCGACCGGCGAGGAGCAGAAGGCCGACGAGCTGCACGCCCGGTTCGCCGTGCCGGGCTCCGACTTCCTCGCCTACCTCAACCTGTGGGAGCACCTGGCCACCGAGCAGCGCGCCCGGACGAGCAGCGCGTTCCGCCGGATGTGCCGGGCCGAGTACCTGAACTTCGTGCGGGTGCGCGAGTGGCAGGACCTGGTCCGCCAGCTCCGGGAGGCTGCCCACGAGCTGCACCTGCGCCGCAACGACCGTCGCGAGCACCCCGCCGCGCCGGACGACGTCCACCGGTCGCTGCTGGCGGGGCTGCTGTCGCACGTGGGGATGTGGGACCGGGCCAAGAGCGACTACCGGGCCGCCCGCCAGGCCCGCTTCACCGTCGCGTCCCGCTCGACGCTGGCCCGCTCGACGCCGGCGTGGGTGATGGCCGGCGAGCTGGTGGAGACCGGGCGCCTGTGGGCCCGGGTGGTGGCCCGCATCGACCCGTCGTGGATCGAGCCCCTGGCCGGGCACCTGGTCAAGCGCTCGTACGGCGAGCCGCGCTGGAGCCGGCGGCGGGGCACGGCGCTGGTCGACGAGCAGGTGACGCTCTACGGCCTGCCGATCGTGCCGGGGCGACCGGTGCCGCTGGAGCGCCTCGACCCGGACGAGGCCCGGGCGCTGTTCGTCGAGCACGCCCTGGTGGACGGCGACTGGGACGACGACGGTCGCTTCCCGTTCCTCGACGCCAACCGGCTGGTGCTCGACAAGGCGCGGGGCCTGGAGGCGCGGGCCCGGCGCGCCGACCTGGTGGTGGACGAGCGGCGCCTGGCGGAGCTGTACGACGAGCGCCTGGCCGACGACGTGGTGTCGGCGCGGGAGTTCGGGCGCTGGTGGAAGGAGACCTCTGGCCACGACCCGGACGCGCTCACCTTCACGTTGGACGACCTGCTCGGCCTCGATGCCGCGGAGGTCGACACCGGTGGCTTCCCGCTCACCTGGACCCCGCCGGGTGCAGCTGACCTCGTGCTCGACCTGTCGTACGTGTTCGAGCCGGGCGCCGACGACGACGGCGTCACGGCGCACGTGCCGCTGGTGCTGCTGCCGCGGCTGTCGTCGGCGGGGGTCGACTGGCACGTGCCGGGCCACCGGCTGGAGCTGGTCACGGCCCTGATCCGCACGCTGCCGAAAGCGCTGCGCCGGGAGCTCTCGCCGGTCCCCGAGCGGGCCCGGGAGGCGCTCGACGGCATCTCCCCGTCCGACGGTCCGCTGCTGGCGGTGCTGGCCCGGCGGCTGGGCGTCGGGCCCGACGACTTCGACGTGACCCGGCTGCCCCGCCACCTGCAGCTGCGCTTCAGCGTCGAGGACGGCGAGGGCACGGTCGTCGCCGCGGGCCGCGACCTCGACGCGCTGTCGGCGGCGCTGGCGGAGCGGGCGCGGCGGGCCGTGGCGGTGGCCACCCCGGGTCACCTGGAGCGCAGCGGGCTGCGGGAGTGGCCCGCGGGCGGACTACCCCGGCGGGTCGAGGGCTCGGGCGGCGCGCTGGCGTTCCCGACGCTGGTCGACGAGGGCGCCACGGTCGGCGTCCGCATCGTGACCACCCCGGCCGACCAGGAGCGCCTGATGTGGGCCGCCACCCGCCGCCTGCTGCTGCTGGCGGTCCCGCAGGCCGGGTCCCAGGTCGTCCGCCGCCTGCGCACGCAGCCGGAGCTCGCGGGCGTCGTCGACGTCGCCGGCTTGGCGGCGGACTGCGTGAAGGCGGCGGCGGATCGGCTCCTCGCCGCGCGAGGTGGACCGGCGTGGGACGAGGACGGGTATCGGCGGCTGGTGGAGGCGGCCCGCGACCGGCTGGCGGCGCTGGCGGTCGCTGCGGCGGGGCAGGCGGCAGGCATCGGAGCCGCGGTGGCCGCGCTGGAGGTACGACTCGGCGGCATCTCCGCCCCGGCGCTGGCGCCCGCGACCGACGACATGCGGCGGCAGCTGGCGCGCCTCGTCCACCCGGGGTTCGTGACGGCTGCGGGACTCACCCGCCTGCAGGACGTGGCCCGCTACCTCGAGGCCGTCCGCGTCCGCCTCGACAAGCTCCGCGAGCGCCCCGACCGGGACCGCGAGCTGATGGCCCGCGCCCATGCCGTCGAGATCGCGTACGACGACCTCGTCGCCCACCTCCCCACGGAGCGGCGGGCCGAGCCCGACGTCGTCGACGCCCGCTGGTTGCTGGAGGAGCTGCGGGTGAGCCTGTTCGCCCAGGCGCTCGGCACCGCCCGACCGGTCAGCGAGCAACGGGTCCGCCGCACGCTCGCCGCGCTGGCCGTGGCATGATCGAGCCCCGATCAGGTCGACCAGGGGAGGATCGATGGACAGCCTCGCGGATGCCCGCAAGCGTCTCGACGACGAGTTCGGTCAGGTACGTCGCAAGCTCGAGAAGATCCACAAGGCGCTGGACAAGGTCGAGGCCGCCGGCCCCGAGGACGACCTCCACGACCTGCTCGCCGACCTGGAGTCGAAGGTCAAGGAGGCCCGCGACGGCGGCGTGATCGGCTCGGGAGCCAACGGCCACCGCCGTGCCCTCAAGGAGTACCTCGACCTCAAGAACAACTGATCCGCGGGGCCGCAAGGCCCAGGATCGCGAGGCCCAGGATCAGTCGAGCGTGAACGGGATGCGCTCGTCGTGGTCGTCGAGGACGAAGTGGGCGTCCGCCGTGGCCCGGTAGAGGCGGTGGCGGGCGGAAGCGCCCACGTCGTCGACGGTCCAGGCGTCCTCGCCGTGCTCGAGCAACCGCTCGGAGAACGCCGCGATCCCGGGCCCGACGTCGTCGCCGACCAGCTGGTGGGCGACGGCCGACAGGTAGACGCCCTGACCCTGGCCGACCGGCACCGACGAGTCGAAGACGACGATGCCCACCTCGGGCCGGACCGCGATGTTCTGCGAGTGCCGGGCGCCGGGCTTCGAGACCCAGAGGAAGTCCCGGTAGCCCACGTGGGTGAAGTAGACGGGCGACACCCACGGCACCCCGGCTTCGTCCGCGGTGCCCAGCACCATGTAGGGGTTGGCGTCGACGATGGCCTTGGCGGCGGTCGCGGGGTCCTGGTCCATGCGGTCAGCTTGCCGCGCACGTCTCCTGGCGAGCGTCCGCGGCCCGCGTGACCGCCACGTTCAGCGCCGCCACGCCGGTCACCGCGTCGGAGCAGCGGTAGGTGCTGCGGCCGACCACGGTGAACGCCGACGGGCCCAGCTCGTCGACCAGGGCCGGGACCGCGTCGTCGGACAGGCCGGCCAGGTAGCGCAGGTCGAGCGGGGCGCCGTCGGTGGCGCGGGCCACGTTGTGGCGGACGACGAAGGCCTCGGGATCGGCCAGGTTGGCGCCGACGACCAGCACCAGCGCCGCCACGCCCGCCCCGCCGACCACCCAGTTGCGCCCGCCCCCGACACCGAGGTTCCGGACGGCGGTCATCAGCAGCACCGCACCCAGCCACAGCGCCGCGCCCACCACCCACAGCCGCAGCATGGTCAGGCCGAACGCCTCGTCGTAGAGGGCCATGCGCCGCAGGCTCACCACCACCAGGCCCAGCGCCAGCAGCGGCACCGCGGCGGCCAGGAGCCGCACCGCCGGCCGGTCCAGCACGCCGGGCGCCGCCAGGAAGCCCACCACGCCGAGGAACCCCACGATCAGCGCCACCGCCCAGCACAGCTGGAAGAAGCCGCTGCGGGCGTACTCGGCCGGCTCCAGCCCCGCCTCCTCGACCAGCCGGTCGCCCGCGCCGGTCAGCGCCACCAGCTGCGACACCACGAACAGGGCCAGCAGCGCCGCGGCCAGGCCCAGCATCGTGAGGACCTCCAGGGTGCCGAAGCCGCCGCCGTGCCCGCCGTCGGCCGTGTCGCCGAGCGCCGCCGCCAGCGTCAGCAGGACCGCCACCGCGAAGAACCCCGCCAGTACCAGGTGCCCGACCACGGGGGCGACCTCGACGTCGGGTGTCACCAGGCCGGCGAACACCGGGTCGGCCGCCGCCAGGAGCACCGTGACCAGCAACAGCAGCGGCAGCGTCACCAGCAGGGCGAGGCCGACCCGCGCCGCCCGGCCCGCGGCAGCGCCGTCGAGGTGGGGACGCAGGGGCGCCAGGGCGGTGGGGGCGGCCAGCGACCGCCACGACGCCGACCCGGCGCGGCGCAGCAGGCGGAGGGGCGTCGTGTCGAACACCGAGCCCGACCGCGACAGCACGATCGCCATCACGAGCAGGGCGGCGCCGGCGGTCAGGTTGGTCGCTGCGAGCCACGGGCTGGCCCGCAGCGCGAGGCCGGCCGCCGGCAGCAGCGCCACGAGGGCGACGGCGCGGGCCTGACGTTGCGCCAGGCGCCCGTCGGTGACGAGCGCCGCGACGACGAGCGCCACCGCCGCCGTGACCACCAGGTTCGCAACGCCGCCCCGGATGCCGACGTCGAGGGCGATCCCGCCGGCCAGCGCCCACAGCAGCAGCCGTGCCGGCGCACTGTCGACCAGGGAGGGCGGCCCGAGCCCGGCGAACGGGCGCGGCGGCGGCGCCGTGTCGACCTGTCGATGCCATCCGGCGGTGTATCCCTGGCGCATCCGATCCCTCCCCGGGTTCCGCACCGACCGTAGGGAAGAGATGTGGCGGTCTTCGGGCCGGATCGTGCAGATCCTGTGCAGGTCCGAAGGTGAACTGACCGAAGGTGATGGTGACGCCGACCGCCGCCGCAGCGACCGACGTCACCACCCCGTCAGCCGCCGGAACGCCCGCCGCGACGTTCCGACGACCGCGGCCGCCATGGTGGATCCGATCCCGATCACAGGTCCTCGCCGTTGATGACGTGACCCAGTTCAGGGAGCTTGGTGAGGGGTTCGCGGGTCAACGGGTCGCGGAGCACGCCGGCGATGTCGACCCAGATGATCCCCTCGTCGGCCAGGGCGCGGAGGGCGTCGCCGATGGGGCCCTGGTGCTCCCGCCAGCGCTGGTCCCGCCGCACCCGCAGGGCGGTCCACGTCGCCGGATGGCAGCCGGCCTGCGGGGGCAGGATCGGATGGAAGCACGCCAGCACCCCCAGGGGGAGGTCGACCCCGCCGGGCGCGAGCAGCCGGTCGAGCGGCTCGGTGAGGCGGGGCGGCAGCACCGGGGGATCATGCCCACGCCGCCGTCAGCGACTCGTCAGCGGGCCGTCGACAAGCCCGAAATTGCGTGGCTGGTGGCTGCTATACGACCGCCTGCCACGCAATTTCGGGGGGTCAGCCCAACACCGCCCGTTCGAGCATCACGGTCAGCTCGTCGGGACCGACGCCGAGGTCGTCGAGGGCGCGGTGGCAACGGTCGAGCGCCCGACGGGCTGACGCCCGATCGCCCCGGGCCAGGTGGGCGGCGATCGCCAACCGGTGCGCCGGCTCCGACCACGGCTCGGCCTCGATCGCCCGGGTCGCCAGCAGCAGCGCCCGGTCGACGTCGCCGGCCGCCAGCTGCAGCTCCCCCGCCCGCACCGAACCGGCCAGGAACCGTGCCCGCAGCCGGTCGCGCTCGGGACCGGCCCAGTCGTCGTACACGTCGACCAGGTAGTCGCCGCCCCACAGCGCCACCGCCGACTCGTACGCCACCAACGCCACCGACGGGGCGCCCGCGGCCTCGGCGTCGGCGGCCTCGTCGAGCAGGCGCTCGAACTCCCAGGCGTCCACGGTGACCGCCTCGTCGGCCAGCAGCAGGGCGTCGCCGTCGGCCCGCACGTGGAACGGCGCGTCGCCCGCCGCCCGCGCGGGCTCCACCACCCGCTGGAGGTAGCCGAGCGTGGTCCGCAGGTTGCCGCCCGACGTCAGCGCGTCGAACTCGGGCCACAGGGCCGCCTCGGTCTCGGCCCGGGTCACCCGGCGCCGGGCCACCAGCCAGCACAGCAGCGACCGCACCCGCTCCCTCCCCCACTCGGGCCGACCGGCGGCGATCCCGTCGTGCTCCACCGACGGCGGCCCGAGCACCCGGATGTGCAGGGCGTGGTCGGGCGGCGACGGCACGCTGCGCAGCATCCGGCGGGCTCCCGGCACCGCCGGCGCCAGAGCCCGCAGCGCCTCCCGCACCGGCGGCCCCACCACCGTCAGCAGGTAGCGGAGCAGCTCGTCGTCGCCGGTGCGGGCGGCCAGCTCGGTGGCGAGCCGGTAGCCGACCGCCACCAGCACCCGGGGCGGCGGCCACGGCCCACCCGCCGAGGGCCGGCCCGCGCGCGCCGCGATCAGAGCCTGCGCCACCTCCCGGTTGGTGGCGTGGTCGGGCCCGAGCGACTCGGCGGCCAGGCCGGCACGCCACCGGGGGTCGGCCACCGCCAGCAGGGGCAGCAGCATGCGGAACAGCAGTCGGGTGGCCGGGTCGTCGGGCAGGCGGGCGACCTCCTGCCGGGCGGCCGCCTCGTCGCCCCGGCACACCGCGCCCGTCGCCGCCACCGCCGCCAGGAGCCGGGCGGGCCGGTCGCCCTCGATCGCCCCCAGGTGACGGCGGGCCTCCTCGAGACGGACCTCCGCCTCCTCAGCGCGGCCCAGGCTGGCCGCGTAGGCGCTCAACGAGAGGTTGGCCAGGAGCCGGTCGCGGGGCAGCGTGTCGGCGCCGGGGACGACCCGCTGGATGCGACCCATCAGGTCGCGGGGCCGGGCCGCCAGCCACAGCGAGGTCAGCGGCTGCATCTGGATCGCCGGCAGGGCGTCCGGCGGCCCGGCGGCGGGGTCGGCGATGGCGAACGCCTCGTCGCCCCGGCCGAGCGCCAGCAGGCACCGCACCCGCAGCCAGTCGCGCACGGCCACGAGCCCGGCCGGCAGCGTGGGCACCTCGTCCAGCTGGGCCAGCGCCGCGGCGGGGTCGCCGGTGGTCTCGGTGAGCAGGGCCGACCCCAGAGCCTTGAACGCCCAGACCCGGCTGTCGCCCGCCGCGCCGAGCTCCTCGACTCGGGCGAACAGCTCGGCGAACAGGCCCAGGTCGCCCTGCCACCAGGCCTGGTGGACCAGGTGCGACATCGCCACCAGCTCGACCTCGCCGGCGGCCTGGGCGCGGGCCGCGTCCCAGGCCCGACGGAAGCCGGCCTGCGCCGGAACCGAGTGGCCCCGCAGCCGCGCCACCACGGCCTCGATCAGCAGCACCTCGGCGGCGTCGCGGCGCTCCGGGGGCACCGCCGACAGCCACGCTCCGACCGGGACGGTGCCGGTCAGCGAGCTCGCCGCGGCGGCGCCGTCGACCAACAGCGCCTCCAGCTCTGCCCAGCCGGCGTCGTCGACCGGGTCCGACAGCAGCAGCTCGCCCGCCCGCCGCAGGTCACCCCGCTCCCGCAGCGCCCGGGCGGCACGGCGGCGGGCCGTGGCGGCGACGTCGGGGCCGATGTCCGCGGCCAGGAACGGCTGCCACAGGTCGTGGGGGACGTACCAGCGGCCGTGCTCGGCGACCTGGCGCTGGGCGACGAGCGGCACGTCGCCCAACAGCTCGTCGAGGGCGACCGGGCGCTCCAGCACGACCGAGGCCAGCCCGTCGTCGGCGCCGCCGATGGCCGACAGCGTGGCCAGCACGTGGCGGGCCTCGGGACGGAGGCTGTGGAGCACCTCCTCCCACACGTAGCGCTCGGCGCCGGCCTGGCCGGCCACCGCGGTGAGGCGGGCCAGCGCCGGCCAGCCACCGCAGTCGTCGAGCACGGCGACGTCGACGCTCAGCAGGTCGGCCAACTCGGCCCGCTCGGCGGGCGTCAGCAGCAGGTCGTCGGCGTGGAGGAGCAGCACCCGGTCCTCGGCCAGCAGTCGCCCGGTGCGCACCGGTGGCTCGGTCCGGCCGGCCAGCACCAGGTGGCCGTTCTCGGGCAGGGCAACCACCAGCTCGTCGAGCAGGGCCGCACCGTCGCTGCCGGCGGGGATCTCGTGGACGTCGTCGAGCACCAGCGCCACCGGCAGCGGCGACCGGCTCCACACCGCGGCGACGACCCGGTCGAGGTCGTTGCTGCCGTTCGTGGCGGCCCGGCGGTCGCCCGGCGTCCCGAGCCCCGCGGCGAGCCCCGACAACAGGGACGTACCGGCGGCGTCGGCCGGCTCGCAGCTCAGCCACACGTCGATGCCCCGGGGCAGCAGGGCGTTCTCCCCCACCGCCTGGGCCAGCAGCGTGGTCTTGCCAAAGCCGGCGGGCGCTACGACCGTCACCAGCCGCCGCTCGAAACGGCCCAGCAGCGCCGACAGCAACCGCTGCCGCAGGAGCGCCGTCCGCCCCGGATCCGGGGGGCGACGACGGAAGGGGCGCACCCGGCGACGTTACGTCAGCCGCCGCTCCTTCGACCCGGCGTGCACGGTGGCCGGGGGTGCCAATCACCGATCCGTCGATGCGGTGTGGGGGCGACCGTTTCGGCGCACCGGCGCCGCATCGACCCCACGACCTCGGTCCAGGGGCTACCCGGTGACGAACGCCTGGCGGAGTGCGCCGGCGCGCAGGTCTCGTACCAGGTGGTGGGTCAACGTGCCCGGGATCACCCAGCCACCGTGCGGGTGGGACAGCACGCGCACCGCGGCGGCCGGCACGTCGGCGGCATGGAGGGCGGCCAGGTAGCGCTCGCCGTCGTCGCGCACCGGGTCGTGCTCCGCCACCACGATCACCGCGGGCGGCAGGCCCGAGAGGTCGTCGGCGAGGAGCGGCGAGACCAGCGGGTCGGTGCGGTGGGCGGGGTCGGGGACGTAGCGCCCGGCGAACTCCGCGACGGCCTCGGCGGTGAGCCCGACCTGTGTGGTCATGTCGCGCATCGACGGGGAGGCCAGGGTCAGGTCGAGGCACGCGACCTCCAGGAGCTGGAAGCACGGCAGCGGCAGCCCTCGCTCCCGGGCCGCGAGGCAGAGAGCGGCCGCCAGGTTGCCGCCGGCGCTGGTGCCGCCCACGGCGATGCGCGCGGGGTCGACGCCGAGCGCGTCGGCCTGGCGGAGCAGCCAGGCGTAGGCGGCGACGCAGTCGTCGAGCGGGATCGGGAAGGGGTGCTCGGGCGCCAGCCGGTAGCCCACCGACACCACCACGCACGGCACCAGCGACGCCAGCGGGCCGCACTCGACCTCGGCGGTGTCGAGGTTGCCCTGGGACCAGCCGCCGCCGTGGATGAACAGGAACGCCGGGGCCGCGACGCCGTCGAACCGGGTGGGCCGGGTGACCCGCACGGTGATCGCCCCGCCGCTGACCGGAACCGTGTGATCGCACACGTCCACGTCGGGTTGGGGGCCGGTCGACGCCAGCAGCATGGTGGAGTCGGCGAGCCTGCGGCGCTCGTTCAGGTCCTCCGGCGGCGCGTCGCCCGTGGTCAGGAGGTCGAAGATGCGCTGGATCGGTGGGTCGAGCGACATGGGTGCCACCTTAGACCTCCGAGATCGTGCTTGTGCGAGAACGTGCGATCACATATCTTCGAACATCGACAGGACTCGCCCGAGGGGGAACATGCGGACACGACGATGGATCGCCGGGCTGCTGGCGCTCGCGGTGGCGAGCGGCTGCACGGCATCCGACGACACGAGCGACGACACGAGCGACGAGGGCGGCGACAGCGGCACGCCCGCCGCGGTCACGGGCGTCACCGACGACACGGTGCGGCTCGGCGTCGCCGGCGTCGACCCGCAGCAGGTGGCCGACCTGGGGCTCGAGGCCGACTTCGTCCCTCCCGAAGCGCTCTACCAGGCCTGGGTCGACACCCAGAACGAAGCGGGCGGCGTCGCGGGCCGCCAGATCGAGCTGGTGTTCGAGCCCTTCCTCCCCCTGGGCGACACCGAGGCCGAGGCCGCCTGCGTCGCCCTGACCGAGGACGAACAGGTCTTCCTCGTCACCGGGATCCTCACCGGCGACACGCCCCTCTGCTTCACCGAGGCCCACGCAACGCCCTACCTCGGCCAGTACGGGCACTCGGCGGAGCGCGACGAGCGCTCGAAGGCGCCG
>Ga0193742_1001357_pt1 | contig 14812 bp, 7 predicted proteins | sample L2c1metaG_FD_165511 | JGI IMG/M metagenome (GOLD analysis project Ga0193742, IMG submission 165511) | Soil microbial communities from a riparian zone of the East river system, Colorado, United States - L2c1 | ecosystem: Environmental > Terrestrial > Soil > Riparian zone | place: USA: East River... | reverse complement strand
GACATGCCTTTGACTCATGTCTTTCATTTACGATTGACATGCATTCTACACATGTTGCTGCGCAACATGCTTTTACCATATGTTTTACATGTGTTTGCCTTGAGGACAACACATGGACATTAGTATACTTGCACTAGAGGGCTGCTGCTTCGCACAGCATGTCCGAGTTCTTCCAGAATCCAGGAAGAATTATTTTAGGGGTCGCAGTCAACCATGGCCCGTGCATATATTGCCATGACAGCACCTTCAGCAGTAACTGCTGTGCAATTTTGTGAGACATATACTAGAGAACTCCCAGTAAACATCCCATCATGGTACCACACCATCCCAGATCTTGTTACAATGTGCTCTGTGAAATGCTGGTTAGCAAAGTAAACAACACCCCTCAGAACATATTGAACACCAATAACATCTACCTCAGAGTCTAAATGTGGTGAATTAAAATTGTTGCTCAAATCAAATGCAAGCAATGGTGGTGTTTGAACAAACCTAGATTTTAGCAATAAATTATTATCACAGATACGACATTTGGATCCCAATGGCTGTGTGAAATTGTCTATACAAGCTTGCAAGCTCATGTCAGGTTGACCAAATATTACAATCTCAGCATTACATGTTGGCAATTGCTGACGGTTTGTGTCATGACCATTTGGACAAATGGTGTCTGCAACTATGACAGGTTGTTGAGTGCAGAGGAACTGCTCTAATATGCAATGGACACTGGCATATGACCCAAAAGTGAAAGCTGTAGATATCCTAGCAAGACGCCGACGTATAAATTCCCTAATTTCATCTAAAGAAAACCTACGTGATGATATAGATCCATCAACCACACTTTCATGACTGTGAAAACACTGGGTAAGCAAGTCTAAAAGATTACACTGAATCTCATGCCAGTCTTCTGTTACAGTGATGGGGTTGTCCAGCCAGATATTAAAAAGAATTGTTATGACAGCATCATATGCACAACTATTGTTCTGCCATTGGGTCCCAATAGGTATGTCTAGCCGTTGAGATTCAGAATGATCATTGTTCTGCTGGAACTTCACTCTCTTAATGTATGGCCTATTTCTCTTTGGAATCACATAAGGACATTTTCTTTTGAGAAGGCTATGGATTCCAGCAGGCTGCATGAGGGTCAAATCCATTTTTTTTTTTGAGACATCTCCAACAGTCACATCTTCAGTAGGATGCACTGGTACTGTTTCAGGTGTTTTTGCATGATGGGTGGAGTTATCAGAAATCAATTGCCAACTTTCTTGGACACTATCCTGCCACTCCAGGAAAGGGTCTGATTTACTCCACCGTATAGCAGAGTGCATTGTAGAAGGTATGTAATTCTTGCCTTTATAATCCCGGAACAGATCAATAATCAAATTTCTGCGATCAGCCATAGCAATCTTTCTTGGTAATTTGTCCTTAAACCGGAGTTTGGTAATATCATCCAACAGCTCAAGTTCCCGAAACTCCTGACGGAGAGCACCAGATGCACCACCAGTGATCTTGCTTGTATGAAAACTAGTAAGGATCAGAGTACCTGCAGCAGTGGAACTTCGTGATAGGGAAGTGTAAAACCCTTGGTGTGAGCGACATTGGCTAAGGTCTACCACATTAAAAGGACGTGTCTTTCCCTGAGAAGCATAGTCTGTCATTGCAAAATTTGGAAGTGCCTCAACCTGACTTCTTGATACAGATATTGATGTGTCATCTGTTAACCTGCAACTGGTTGTAACACTGGTCCTTGTAAGGGGAACCACATTCAGTGGAAGACCATCTAACTTGATGGGAGTTGGGGGACTGATGAGTTCAACAAATAATGTATCCAATATGTCTTTATCTTTCTGACCCTTATGTGACCTCCACCCATATACAATAGCCTCCTGTCCCTTTGTCATACACATTTCAGTAGCAGTGTTATTGCGGATCATAATTGGCAAACCAATGCATAGAGATAACTTTCCTGGAATGAGTTTTGTGTTTGCACAGGCTGGCTGCTCCCATAAGATTTCTTGTATTTCATCAGGGATAATTCCATTTTTAACTGCACGTCTTCGGCCTCTGTAAATTTTGCGCTTGTCCCCATCCTCTTCAGAATCATCTATAGGAACAGTATCAATGGAATAGAAGTCCACCAAGGACTGCTTTGTCTCAGCTGCAAATCTTTCACATCCAAGTCTGTTGATCTCATCTTTTTGAGAATTTAAATTTGTTATAATAGATACATTCCTGAACTGCTTTTCATTTACATGAGAGCGTCCTGGCAGCCCACTAGGCACACGGCTCCGAAGAAAAGCTATATCAGCCGGTGTACATGCTTTATATCTCATATTTGCTAGAGCCTCTCTAAACTTTGCATCTTCCACAGTTTGCATTTGCTGCCTCATATTCTGTCGAAGAATGACCACAGTTGTTACTTGGTGCCATAAGGCTTTACCAATAGCTGCCTCCTGATTGCGAAGAGAGATGGAATTTTTTCCAACAGTACGACTATAAAGTGAGGCATGTTCATGCCCAATTACAGGAGGCAACTGAGCAAAATCACCTGTGAAAATCATATTCATTCCCCCAAATGGTGAATCTGGATTGTTTAGTACCTGTGCCAATCTTGCACTTATCAGATACATATCACGACATGAGAGCATTGACACCTCATCAAGAAATACATACTGCACTCCTTCTAACTTAGAACGTACCTGTGCCATCTGAATATTGGAAGTTTTTTTTCCATCATTGTTAATTCCAAACATTGAATGGTATGTAGAGCCTTTTAGCAGAGCAGCTGCACTTCCTGTTGGTGCAACAACAACCAAGCGGTGAGATTCCTTTCTAAGTTTGAAGAACTCAACAAGAGCTTTCAATACCTGTGTCTTACCAGTTCCTGCCATCCCTGCAATGTGCATTTTCAATTGATCAGAATCAGGACTACAAGCATGGTTGGCTACAATGAGAAAAGCACGATCTTGCTCTTCATTCAATCTAAATTGTTCTGAAACACTAACAATTGTAGTCTGCCATTCTTTGCTGATGAATGAGCGGCTCATGTAAGATTTATCAACTACTTTCACATCATTTGGGATAAAGGAGGAAGGACACATGGCTGAATTGCTAGCCTGTGGAGGCAAATGGCGAGCTCGCTCTTCCAGGATCTCCATACGCTTGTTAGATACAACAGATTTCCATTGACTTGCTGTTTGCTCAATAGTTATGGGTTCTGGATTGATGTTCAATCCATCAGGAAGCAAACTTGGCTCTTGAACTGTCCAATGCAGTGCTGACAGCATTCTTCGTATATCTGTCATTAACTCCATACAGGCTTTGTTTCTCTTTCCCATAACAGGTGATATTGAAATGTTTTCAAAGAAGTGGCTGCTTTCACTTTGTCCATTGATTACTTCATCAACTGCCATCTGGTCTAAGTCTTGAAACAGTTCATGACCTAGTTCTGGCCAATGTCCAGGTATTGATGTCACACCTTTCTTCATCTGTGCATGGAAGTCATCTCGTGAATCCAGGCATTCATACCGTATATTCATGTTCCTCATTAAGTCATTGTGGCGGGGCAAAAAATTATATGACAGAAAAGTCTCATCCCAAGAGTTTTCCCCATTTTTCAAATCTAACCCAGTTCTCCAAGGCTTGAAGATTGTCAACATTACAGAGCAATAATATTCACGATCTCCTTGATCACAGCGTGGCAATGTCTGACCCACAAAGTTTGGGATCCGTATTTTCTTGAGTTTACGAGCTCCATGGGTTTCTGCAAGTGGATGGTCCTTAAGAAAGCTAAGCAAATTTGACTTTGATTTTCTACAGCACTTACTCTCTTGTTGCTCTTGCAGGTTGACAGAACCATTATCACTATCAATGCCAATATCTAATTCATCTTCCATGTGCACTACATTTGATTTCCTTGATGCTCGCTTTTCACGCTGGTATCTGGAGATCCAGTCATACAAAGAAAGCTTTTCAAGCTCAGCAGGTCGAAAAACATAGTCATGAACTGGTGACAGTCCAACAATTCGGCCATTGCGCTTGAGTATAGTAACTTTTTCAGATGGTTGTTTCTCTATTTCCTCATTGCCAGTGTTGATACTAATTGCCTTTGTGTTTCCAGAGTTGAGAACTTTACAAACCCAAGGACTTCTAGCCTCATTCACAAATGTTTGCCAGTAAAAAGGAGAGAACAAGTGATTTGTGTAATGATCAGGGTTTCCTAAGAGATACATACAAGCCATTGGTGAGCCCATTTCCATTTTTGCACTGAGAGAATTCACAATTTTTGTCATTAACTTTCGAGCCTTGTCATTTCGTGAGTCGTCACCCCCAATCATCTCTGTATGTCTCTGAAACATTGAGTGTACTGTATCAAAAATTACATGGGTCTTTAATGCAGGTTTTGTAACATAGTTTGAAACATAGAGAAGTACTGCCTTGATTGCAGTACCTGAGCAAAGGCTGGTTATATCAGTATTGCATCTGAACAGGTATGTTACAACATATGTAAATGTATTCAGCCATGATTCATTTTTCTTTATGTTTATGTTACCAGTTTCATCATCAATCTCAGAATTGGCAAAGACTGGCCTAGGAAATCTTGCCCTGCACTTTCCCCAAATATTATCAAGACAACCTTTGTAAGGACGTGCTTTGTTTTGTGAACCATCTTTATTTCTGTTTGATGAACACTTGTGGACATTGGACTTCAATAATAAGTCATCAACTGTGGATTTGAACTTCAACCACCATCCACTTAGCAAAGCACATTTAATGCAATCTTTACAAGGTGAATTGGGGCAGGAAGGTGGTGGAGGCTCTGGCAGTGTTTCAGTGGGATTTTTATACTCTTTGGTTTGTGAAACCAATTCAACAGCAGTTGCCACACTTTCCATGTCTCCTGTCATGAAGTCTCCAGAATGAGAACCTTCTAAATATTCTACAAGTTTGCGACGAAAATCAGATTCTGGCTTTAAAATTCTAGATCGCATTTCATCTGGTGACAGGCTTCCATGGATCCAAAGGAGCATATGAAGGTGAAGAGTCAGCCGACCCTGTTGTTCAACAGTCCCATAATATCCAGCTGTGTCACCATATAGGCCACGGTGTGTTGAACCTACACCTAAGACATGCTTGATGAAATTTTCAACCATAAAATGAAAAAACCGTGCACCTGCTACTGGATTATTTGCAATGAGACGATAGCGTTCATCTTCTGTCCGTAACAACTGAACATCTAGCCTTTCTTTATTATCAGCAAAATAAAGACAGACAGGATGCTTGTTGTCAGCAGGTGATAATGTAATATACCAAAATGGGGCACCCATGTATGCTATCATGGACCATATCTCATTACGCATATATTTTTTGCTTGTAATTGACCCACTTACTCTTCCATCAACATGATCCAGGTCATGAATTAACTGGAAGCATTGTGTCTCATCTTCTGTAGAAGGTTTGACTATTTCACCTTTGGACATCCGTTTAGCTATGTTCTCCAAGACATCCTGATTTACACTTAGAAGTCTCTCTGCAATGCTGCTGAAGTTGCTCTTTTCTGCAACCAAAAAACCTCCTGTTGTTGATGCACTAACTTGTTCATGACTAAATGCAACAAAAGGAAAGCAAATATCTTTTTGGAAGCGTTTGTCATGGTACATTAACAAGTGGCGTTTGTGTGCCTTATTGGATAATGATGTTCCACCAATGCCCCCTAAACCATATGGGAATAGCCAAGGGAAAATTTGTGGATATAGATTAGGATTGTTATATATTGACTGTGCAGAAGAATCATGAGAGACTGCCAGTGCTCCACCATGATTATTCCAATGGCGAAGTGCTAATCCTTTTAAAGCATTGATTGTCTTAGTATTATATTGTTCTCCTGTCAACCCATGGACTACAAAAGGGCAATCCCCTTGATCCACTCCATCTTCAAGGGCATTATCAAATACACTGGTTGCCTCCTCTGGTTTATTCTCCAGAGAATATTGATACTGAACAGAAACAGGAGGGCTTTTCTCTGGATAACGGGCTAATTCATCATATGCTATATCCAAATCCACATAATCAGTGTGGTTTAGCTTTAGCCATTCTAATGCACAAGCAACCTGTTTTCTCCTCACAAGCAATGGTGTACGTTGGTATTCTTTTTCAGTAGGCTTACATGGTCCGGTAAATAATACTGCAAGTACTTCATCCAGATCTTCCATAGGAGGAGGCAGGCATTGGTAAATATTGGGCATAGGGGTTTCAAAAGCTATCACATGTGAAGCCATCTTCCTCAAACCAGATGAAGCAACACAGACAAAACAACTGTTGATCCGGACACGTGCAATTAACAGTCGTTCTACAAAACTAAGACATGAAAGTTCTTGAGGAACTGATCCTAACCATAGTCCATTTGCTAAAGCATAACGAGGAACTTTCCCCTTTCGCAACTGCTGCCTGCAATCATCACAAACTTGATTACATTTGTAGTCCAAAACAGGACCTTTGAATTCTCGAATGGGCTGTACAGATGTTAAACGTTCAATCCTGGTAACACCAGGGGTGTCGAGGACACTGAGTAAGTTTTTTATGGCCTTTAATCTTGTGAGCTGCTTCAATGGATATAACCTTCCACATACAGCACATCCAGACTCATCCAACTCTGATGGGGAGGAACTTGCACAGAACTCAGTGATAATCTTTTGAGACAAATTATTGTCCACTGGAGGAGGTGGAAAATTTGCAGATTCAATGATAGGGTCAAGGTCAAGTGGTTTATTCAAATCAATTTGAGGGAGAGGGAGAATTTTATCTAGTGGTTCATTCCTTTTTTTTTGTGGGGGAATTTCACCATTTTTTTCTATAATATCCAGAGTTTTCTTGCAACTGTCCTCAGAATTTCCACAGCCAATCTTGACATCATCAAGGGAAGCAGCAGTCTTATTGAGATTAACCCTAACTGAGCGCTTGTAGTTCCTATCTTTCACAGTCTTTAATTCAACTATGCGGAAAACACTAGAATACAATGTACAAGATACACAATTGTGACCATCAAAGTAATGAATAAAGTCAGACTTCGAAACATGTGACCCAATGACAATATGATGCAAACGTGCAATTTTATGACCCATTCGGAGAGACAGATGAGGAAGAATATCCTGCAAAGGGATGTTTGCATGCACATAATTTTGATCAACGGGATATGTAACCCGGCCAGTGCTATCCACATGGTCAACAAACTTAAATCCACATTCTTGAAGGTCATTGGGTTGTTCAAATATGTGAGGATCAATTGTATCAAATGGAAATACATGCTGTCCATGTCCACCACAGGGAAATGACTTAGAATGGTAGTTGCTTGGTGTATCAAATACTGTCATGTGTTGCCTGAAAGAAATAGAAAATTTATTGCAGTGGCTAAGGAACACAAGGCTCTTGAGATGACACCCACAGAATGACAAAATATCCATAGCAAGAAATAGCCAATGAAAGTTTAATTGTGGAGGCAAGGCTGATTGCATGTGATAGATAACCTGCAATTGAGCACCTTGACTGTCTGCATCATGTAACCTCTGTCTTAAATCTGACGACAGATGCTGTGACATAGAAAAAAAATGTTCAACCCATGCCAAGAAGTCATGCTTGAACATTGTGTTGCGCACAGCAGACATAAAAGCAAGGTAAGAAAGAATACGTGGATCCTGTTGGAGATCACAATACATGTACACAATAGAGAGGAAAAAAACATGATAGTGGAAATATGCAATTGTGCAGTATCTACTTTGGATAAGACAAACAAAATGGCAGCCAACAACATGAATTTTCTGGTACATAAACATAATGCTATTACGCAAAACCTTGATAATGTAGCGAGTAATTCTAGTATCATAACAGAGAGAGTATGTCTTAGGGGCATTGATAAGCATGTCAGGGTCATGGAACAAGTCCACAAAGCAACCGTTGTGGTCATAGAGATACAGCCGAACTGTAGACGCATCTCGCATAGGAGATGTAAGCATAGGTTGAGTAGAGAACCCATAACTCATACTAAGTCCAGAAACATCTGGTAAGGCAAAAGTTACGAAACGCTGTAGACAAAGCGGTAGATGGAACGCTAGTCAGCAAAGTATGAAAAACATAAAAGAAATCCCATACATGATACAAGAAAAGGTTGGACAGGCGAGAAGATATTTTCTCAGGAACATATGACATGCTGTAAAGAATGGGTGTCAGAAAAAATAAATAAAAGGTACATACGGTCTTACTCACATATGAAGGGCCCCAGCCAAGATGCCAACATTCGGCGGTTGAACAATTTTTTCGAAAGGCTATAAATGGAACATTAGTCATTAAAGTACAAAATAACATAAAAAAGGATGCATACCTGATGCAAGTAAACTTCGGACAGATACGGAATGCTGTAAAGTACTGATATCAGAAAAAATAATAATAAAGTAAATACAGATTCATTCACGTAGGAAACCCAGCTGAGATAGCAATGTTCGGTAGTCGAACAATTTTTTCAAAAGGCTGTAGATAAACGCTAGTCAGGAAAGTATGAAAAACATGGAAAAGGATCCATACCTGATGCAAGAAACAGTCGGACAGGTATGGCATGCTATAAGCACCGGTATTAGAGAGAGAAAAACAGCCAAATACAGAGTCACTCACGTAGGAAACCCAGCCGAGATAACAACATTCGGTAGTCGAACAAATTTTTCAAAAGACTGTAGATGTACGCTAGTCAGCAATGCATGAAAAACGTGGAAAAGGATCCATACCCGATGAAAGAAACAGTCGGACAGGTATCCAACGTTCGGTAGTGGATCAAAATGTTCAAAAGGCTATAGATGTATGCTAGTCAGCAAAGTATGAAAAACATGAAAAAAAATCCATACCTGATGCAAGAAACGGTCGGACAGGTACGGCATGCTGTAAGCACGAGTATTAGAGAGAAAAAAAGAGCCAAATACATATTCACTCACATAGGAAACCCAGCCGAGATATCAACGTTCGGTAGTGGATCAAAAATTTTAGGCTGTAGATGGAACACTAGTCAGTAAAGTATGAAAGACATGAAAACGGATCCTTACCGAATGCAAGAAAAGGTTGGACAGGTGGGAAGGCATCGTGTTCTGAGGGATAGATGGCATGCTGAAAAACATGATTCAGAGCTTGTATCAGGAAAAGAAAGGAGATGCGCTCACATAGGAAGGGCCCCAGCCGATAGACACATCCATTCCTGAGGAATAAAGGACATGCTGTAAAGTGTGATTCAATGCGCGTGAAAAAAAAAAAAAAGAAAGAAAAAAAAACAGCAGACAAATGTACTCATGTAAGAAGGGCCTCAACCGTGGATGTTGTCTGCTGGAAAAAACAAGGATCTAGAACCGCAGCCAGCAACATTGAACATGTCAGTGTGTTCAACATCTTGTGATAGTAGATTGTAAGAATGAACAGGCGACGCTTTCAGAATATAAACAACAAGCATGTGATCAGAAAACAACGATAGGGCCGACAAGTGGCAAAGTCAAACATCTCTACTACCACTCCACTACCTAAAGGTAGCGGGAATTATTTACTGTGTCTTAGATCCATAGTATATTAACGAAATCAATCAATGACGAGGGTCCATTCAATTCAGGCATACTATCAAAGTACAGGGGTAGCAAGTATGATAACGAACTGGATGTTTGAGGAGAGCACAGGGCCGGTAGTGCCCTTGTACGTCCCTAAAGTATATCCAACCGAAACCACAGAATCAACAGGAATTTCACTAGTGCCTTTACGATACAATGGCCAGGACGACAGCTTCTTAAAATCCACCTCTGAAAACGTGAAAGCTGGTTTTCCAATACGTGCCCTACCATCATACACAGGGACTAGCAAAACTAGTCAGGAACAGCATTGCAAACAAGGTAGCAGTTTGGCTCACCTGGCTCACTATAGGATCGAGAAGCTGAATAAGAAAAATCAGGGGTCGACGACGGAAGTGATGATGAGACGGTCTTCAAGACCGAGGTCTTTGATTTGACAGGCGACGAAGAGACAGACACTATGCAAAACTTAAGACTGATTCAGGAAAAGGTTGCATGACGTACCATTGCTCCAGCCATCACCTTTTCCCTCACCCCACGTTGCAAAACCGAAACCAGCAGGGGACATCATGCCTGTGATAACATGGAAGTTGAACAACATGCCCCATACCGAGGCGTCCCGGCGCATTTCTTGTTCAAGTGGAGCCACTGTAACCTTGTGGATAAAATAAGGAGAATGTCGAGGGCCAGCCTCAGAAGATGCAATGAGAAATGATTCGGTCAATGTCCCAGACATGATACAGATGGCCAGATTTTTTTTGTCCTTGATGCGAAGGCGAGAATGCTCGACATACAGAAGCGTCGGGTCGATACGAGCTGTATTGACATATTGATTACTTTGGCAGAACATGAGTGCTTTGAGAAAAGATCTGTCAGGGGTTGCTAATTAACATATAAGGAACATAGCCGATAGAACAAAAAATCATACCCAATCTCAGACTTCGACAAGTTTTCACAAGTTTCTTTGAACGGGGTGTGGAGAGAATCACCAGAACCTGAGAAGGCTTTAACCTCGCAAAGGCGACTTAGGTCATGACTATGAATACTTTGAAACATCAAAAAAAAATTAAAAAAACGCACGGGAGGGCTGGAAGACCTTGATAAATCTTGACGAGTAAAGGGTCCTGACAAGGCGGGAACATGACAGACAAACTGTCTGCAGTGTTGTCAGCTTCATTTATGCGATTTTCTTCACCATGATCCTGGTATTTCATATCTGCATCGTTGACAGCTGCCATTTCATCCGCACTGTATGATATATAAGCAAAACCGATGGAAATAAAAAAAGATAAAAAAAAAGGATGACATACGATTCCTCTGAGTGAGTTGGTTCTCCCAAAATTTCATCTGTCTCTGACCAGGAAAGAATCTCCTCAGAATGAGCATCAACATCAACATTTTCAGTGGGCGACATAGGTGATCTGTAAGATAAAGTAAGCGCCGTACTGCTAAAAAAAAAATCAAATGAACTTACAGAGCAGACGCAGGGCTACCACTTAAGACCTTCGATTTTTCTTTGCGCTTTGAGTACGGGATCTGAGAGATTAATCTGTAAGAAATGTCAGCAACAGCATACAATATCATTAAAGGAACACACTGCGATATTTCAGGGAGGTCGTCATCAGAAGGCAAAATAGGACTATAAAAAATCAGGAGGTTAACAACAGAGAAAAAAGAAAATAAGAAAGCGTACGATGAAGGTTCAGCCTTGATCACAGCATTTGCGGCTCGGGGCCTTTTCAAAACACAATCATGTATCTGGTAACATACGGTAGCACTATAAAAAACTCACATCCTGTCAGAACTGGCACCACTGTTAGCCAACGCTTGCCAAAACAATCTAAATGAACTTACAGAGCAGAAACAGGGCTCGCACTGAAAGCCTTCGCCTTTTCTTTACGCTTCGAGAACAGGGGCTCAGAGATTCTGTAACAAACATCAGTTAGAGCAACCAAGAACTCCAAAGGCACAAACCGCGAGATTCCTGGGAGGTCGTCATCAGAGTCCAAACGAGGGCTACAATCAAAATCAGAAAGGTTAACAGCAGAAAAACAAATGAGCATACATTGAAGTTTTGGCCTTGAATACAGCCTTTGCGGCACGGTCGCTTCACAAAACACAGTCATATATCTCGTAAGGCATGGTATCACTAAAACAAAACTCACATTTTGTCAGGACTGCCACCACTGCTAGCCAATGCTTTGGCAGTTTTCACAATAAGCCTTCTAAATGACAAAGTTGAGGACAATAAAAAGATGATATAATAAAATAAAAGTACTTTGGACGGCCTTTGGATAGTGGCCTAAGTTTTTGGGACATCAGAAAGAAACGAAAGTAAATGAAAAAAAAAGCATGAGCTTACTTAGTTGAACCGAAAGAGATACCGGTAGAAGAAGACCCAGACATAGCCGCATCCAATTTCTCCCTTTTAAAGATTAGCCCAAGATAAGAGCGAGAATTTTTTTTTTAATAAAACATACGTTAATGAGACAGCAGGCAATAGATCAAATTCAGGCGTTCCCGGAGAGGGTGGACTCTTTTTGGAACGTTTATTCGAAGGAGTGACCAGAGGCTCCATAATCTCACTAGAACAATATAATATATGAGGACAACAAGAAATTGAAAGACGTACATGTCTGACGAATCACTGCGAACTTCAGGGTGACCCTTTCTCTTCTTTAGATTACTGGTATACCAGAAAATAAAAAAATAAGAATCTATCGGAAAATGTAAAAACAACACATACGTGTTTCCATCAGTCATCTCATAATCGATAAGCCTTCCGGGAAGCCAACCATGTCAGTGAAGGTAAATGAATAGTAAGAAAAAACAGACGCCTGCAAGTCAATTTCCTCTCTGTTAAGGGAAAAATGAGCGCGTTGTCGAGGTAGACAGGTGAGATAAACATACTTGAACGGGGACTTAGGTTTTTTTTTTGGAGACAAACTTGAAAACACATAAATTTAGTAAAAGCTGATAAAAGGGTAAGAGCACAGACGTGGGTGTTTTTGTTAACTTGGATGACTTGGGTACAGGTTTTGGGGCCATAGTGAGTCGTGACAACAATTTAGATGGAAGTTTAGATGGAAGAAAGCGAGAGGGGTTCTAGAGAAAGACCAAGCCTTCTCACATTATATAGATGTATGGAAGGTTGTCGATAGGGATATAATCGACCTCCAGGGCCAAGAAAATATAAGAGGATTCACCAGTGAAAAGGCAGAAGAATGGGAAGATTCTGTTTCATAGTGACCAGCACAAGCGAACTTACACAAAAAAAATAAGAAGGAAGATCATCAAAGATGAAATCAACGTCAAACATAGATAAACTAACAACAATACAAAGAGCAATTAGGCCCGAATAGCTAATCCATATGCTTTACACCGGTGCAAGGCATAGTAGCATGATGTGAAAGAAGGCTCTGACAGGGACTTAGTGAGACGTTGATCCAATTCCACATTCTTAGAATCCTCAAAAAAAAAACGAGCACCTTCTGTTAGTTCAAAAGCAGCAAATCAAACTACATTCATATTAAGCCAATGTACATATACAGCAATTCAAAGTGTGCTTGTGGGCTACAACTGGGTTCGGTACTAAGGAAAGGAAAGCCAAATCATTACATTAGGTGACCTATAGAAAAAAAAAACCCCGAAAAGGGGACGCATCATTAGTAACCTCCAGTAGCCATAAAAAAACCAACCTTGTATACATCGCCATCCATACGCTGTCGGAGGCTTCAACCGTTAAAATGCTACCTAAGGGTTATGACGTACAACAAGCGCGTAAGTTGACAAGCCCTTCACAAACCAAAAAAAAACTAATTAACAAATAAAGAAAATGCACTCGAACAAAGTGCATCCCAGAACATGAGTTTGCAGAGAGACGACCGGCTGGCTACTGTCTACAGGGTGAGATTGGTTAGTATAAATGACAAAAAGTCAGATTAACAAGAAGCAACTAACAGGAAATAAAATCTTTCGATAAGCGTTATGAAATTACGGAGGTTGGAAAACCGAAGACTTGGCGATTGTTGACGCAGCCGACAGGAGAGAGGGGAGTAGAGGAGGCCGTTTTTACGGTTCAGGGGGTCATCATATCAAAGGATCTACCTCCGCTGCGAGAAAAGCCCAAGTAAGTTCACCAATTTTCAACATAAGCACGACTTACAAGATATAAATGAAGGATTCCAGTAAACCGATACAAATATCTCCGACAAGGCGTCGCGCTATCGGGGCTTGGTTCACCAACATTCCTGAATGCATTGTTGGCAGGAAACGAGATCTATGGGCATTTTGATCGTCAATTTTCAGAGGGAATTTTAGATGGTTGGGATTGCTCACCGGCAGACGACAACGACTTTCCTTGCATCAATATATCGAACCGTTACCTGACACCTGAAAAAGAGGCCCTAGGCTTAGAAGACATCCCCTTCCACAAAGGCGTTGACCCCCAAGGAATTTTGCGAAATATGGCGAGAGGCGATGGTATGACAACGTATATTCATACAGAAGACAATGTAGTGCAATTTTTCAACACCAAAAAAGACGAAGAAGGAAACTCGAAGTCAGTCACTTATATTGTTAAAAACTACAACTTACCTCATATTGGACACCTAGATTCATTAGTTGCGAGCCACAAATGTTCCGCATCGGCGACATCGTGCAAGTCCAACTGTCTTTTGTTGTGATCCCTATAAAAGGTGGCCATCGAAAGATGTTGAGTGTCTTGCGTTCACTTGCATTATTGGATGGGAGCTTCTGCAAGGTATATGACCTTTGAACCAAATTAACCTCATTTAATCTGATCTTCCGCCAAATAGACATCCAAGGAACTTACTGTAGCCATCGAAGCTCCGTCGAAGCTCCTGACTCTGAAGCGGAGGATCGGATACGATGATGTGAACGACGAGACTGAGAGGAAAAAGGCAGGGAAGCGTAGCATTCAAACTATGGAGGTCGATCATGAGTTGGACTGATTGCGAGCTTTCAAAGATAAAATATCGTGAAATGTAACCGGGTAATCCACTGTTACGACACTCTTTTTACTTTTACTTTTACTTTGAACACTTGATCTTATCTTATAGATCTCTTGATCTCTTGATCATATCGATCTTATCTTGGCGATCTCATCTCGACGATCTAGATCTTATCTTGATCTCTTGATCTTATCATCAGATGATATCTAAGATACATTTCTTTTACTTTATTACTTACATGCATTTGACATGCCTTTG